>Ga0310697_10002846_pt1 | contig 17942 bp, 10 predicted proteins | sample 172DNAGHGlowgp2_FD_203883 | JGI IMG/M metagenome (GOLD analysis project Ga0310697, IMG submission 203883) | Sheep rumen microbial communities from Palmerston North, Manawatu-Wanganui, New Zealand - 1728 DNA GHGlow gp2 (v2) (version 2) | ecosystem: Host-associated > Mammals > Digestive system >... | reverse complement strand
CAACGACTTCCTTACCTTCGTGTTCGCCAGAGTTCTTGACTGTTACGCTGATTTCGTAGGCGTCGCCCTTCTGTGCGATCTTGGCATCTGAGTAGTCAAACGTGGTGTAGCTCAGACCAAATCCGAAAGGATAGCTGACGGGTACATTGAACGACTCGAAGAAGCGGTAGCCCACATATACATCTTCCTCGTAGAGGGTGTAGTCGACGTTTTTGACGTCACCCTTTTGTCCCTGATTGGTCATATCGATGCGGGGATCCTGGTCGATGGGGAAGTTCTTCGACGAAGCAGCATCGGTGAAAGCGACGGGCCACGTCATGGTAAACTTTCCTGACGGTGACTGCTTGCCGCTCAGCACGTCGACCACGCTGTTGCCACCTTCCTGTCCGGCCTGCCAGGCGCAGAGAATGGCATCGGGCATAGCCTTCCAAGACGTAGTCTCGATGACACCGCCGATGTTCAGCAGTACGACGACCTGCTTGCCAGCCTTGTGGTAGATGTCGCAAACCTGCTCGACGAGCGTACGCTCGGAAGCACTGAGGTTGAAGTCGGCCACCTTACGGTCCAGGAACTCGCCCGAGATGCGTCCGATGGTGATGACGGCGACATCGGCCTTTTCTGCCTGGGCAGCCAGCTCTTCGGCAGTGAACTGCATCTCAGCGGGCAGTGTACCTGGCAGGAACTTCACCAGCATGGCATTCTTCGGGTCTTTCTGAGCCATTTCCTCTAACTCCTTCTCGCGGGCCTTCTTGCAATCGGCAATATAGGTCTCGTAGGCAGTCTTCATCTCCTCGGAAATGGTGTAGCCGCCATTCTTCAAACCGTCAACCAACGAAACGACATAGGCGTGGTTGACATTACCGGAACCGGTACCGCCAGCGATGAAGTCATACGACGTATTTCCGTAGAGCGCCACGTTCTTGATGTTCTCGCCAAAGGGCAGTGCCTTCTCGTTCTTCATCAGCACCATACCCTCGGCAGCCGACTGACGCGTCACGTCAGCATGGGCCTTCAGATTGGGCTTGTTCGAGAACTTATAACCCTGATAGCGTGGTGTCTTCTCGATGAGGTTCAGTGTGCGGGTCACGCTGCGGTCCAGGTCGGCCACATCGAGCTTACCGCTCTGGACACCAGCCACGATGGAGTCGAACTGTTCCTTCTTGCCAGGCTGCAGCATGTCGTTACCTGCCCACATCTGCTTGGCACCGTCCTTACCGCCAAACCAGTCGGTCATCACCGTTCCCTTATAGCCCCATTCGTCGCGCAGAATGGTCTGTACGAGGTCCTTGCTCTCGGAGGTGTAGATGCCGTTGACGTAGTTATATGAGGTCATCACGGTCCAGGGCTGTGACTCCTTGATGGCAATCTCGAAACCCTTCAGGTATATTTCGCGCAGGGCACGCTGCGAAATCTTTGCATCGTTGTTCATGCGGTTGGTCTCCTGGTTGTTGGCAGCAAAGTGCTTGATGCTCGTACCAACATCGTTGGACTGCACGCCGTTGACGTATGCGGCAGCAGTCTTACCAGCCACGAAGGGATCCTCGGAATAGTATTCGAAGTTGCGTCCGCACAACGGGTTACGCATGATGTTGAGAGCGGGTGCCAGCAGCACGTCAGCACCATATTCCTTCACCTCCTGTCCGATGGCAGCACCCACCTCCTGAATCAGCGGGGTGTTCCACGTACAAGCCAGCAGCGTACCGATGGGGAAGTGTGTGCAGTAATAGGTCTGCTCGTCGCCCTCACGGGTGGCGTCGATGCGCAGTCCGGCAGGACCGTCAGCCAGCACGATGGCAGGAATCTGCATCGAGTCGAGCGGGTAGGTAGTACCTGCAGCTCCGGGCACGAGGTTTTTCGTAGAGCCGATGACGGCATCGTCGCCCGAGAAACCGACCATACCCGTACCAATTACAAAGTGCGCTTTGTCTTCCAGCGATAAACCGGTAACGACCTCCTCCACATCAATCGTTGCTGTGGTGGGTGCGTTGTTCGATGCACAGCCGCAAATCAGGGCTGTCATTCCCAAGATAATAAGTTGCTTTTTCATTTCTTTTAGGATTTTGTTATTTTATCGTTTCAGTAGATTCAGTTTCACTTGTGGCTTCACCGCGTTATGGGCTGCTGCTTTCCACGCTTTCACCTTACCCGTGACTACAGCCTCGACATCGTTAGCCGACGAGCATATCTGGAACTCATAGATTCCGGCATCAGTCTTCCATGCTGAGGCTTTCTCGTCGAACGAGGCCAGGTCGGCCTCGCTGACCTCCATCGTAATGGTTTCTGCCTGTCCCGGAGCCAGCAGCTTGGTCTTTGCATAGTTGCGCAACTCACGGACGGGCTTGTTGGCCTTCTTGCTGTTGGGAGCAGCCACGAATAGCTCTACGACATTCCGGCCAGCAGTCTTACCCGTATTAATAACGTCAACGGTGATGGTAAAATTGTGTCCGTCGCCGATTATTTTTGCATTCTTGTAGTCAAAGGTGGTGTAACTCAGTCCGTAGCCGAAGGGGAAACTGACCTCCTTGTCGAAACTGGTAAAATAGCGATAGCCCACATAGATGTCTTCCTCGTAGTCGGTATAGTCGATGTTCTTCACCGGCTCACGCTTCTTGGCAGCGTCGTTCTTGTCGCCGCCCCACATGTACATGCTGGCCAGATCCTTCGTGTCCTTCACGTCGCCAGGGAAATTCTTAGCCGAAGGATCGTCGTTGTAGTCGGCAGCGAAGGTGACAGGCAGCTTGCCGCTGGGGTTCACCTTGCCGCTGAGCACGTCGGCCATGCTGTTGCCCACCTGCTCGCCACTCTGCCAGGTACACAGGATGGCGTCAACCATGTCCTTCCACGAGGCTGTCTCCACGGGGCTGCACACGTTCAGCAGCACCACCACCTTCTTGCCTTGTGCATGATAGGCCTCGCTGACCTGACGGATAGTCTGTAGCTCCTTTTCGTAGAGGTTGAATTCGTCAAAAGTACGGTCTGCCGCCTCACCGCTCTTACGCCCAATCGTTATGATGGCGATATCGTTTTGCTTCGTGTTGGATTTCAAATCGTCGACATCTAATTCCGGCTCTTCAGCGCGGAGCAGGGGACGAAGGGAGAATGGGGGCAGACCGTTTGGATAGAGTCGCTTGTTCTCGGCATCGATGTGAGCCTTGAACTTATGGGTTAGATTCTTGTCTACGGTATATCCTGCATTGCGCAGGCCCTCGACGAGCGATACGCAGTAGTATCCGTTCATCGTTCCGCCGAAACCCGTACCGCCGGGGATGATGTCGTATGATGTGCATCCATAGAGTGCCACGTTCTTGCCGGTAATGGGCAGTGCACCATTGTTCTTCAGCAGCACCATGCCCTCGGCACCAATCTTGCGGTCCGTCTGGGCATGAGCCTTCAGGTTGGGCTCGTTGCTGTAGTTGTTGCCTTTGAATCCCGGACAGCGTACTACCAGTTGCAGCACGCGCTTCACACTGCGGTTCAGCACGTCCTCCGGGAGTTTGCCGCTCTTGACGGCATCGTAGATGGCCTGGTATTGGCGATCCTGTCCGGGCTGCATCATGTCGTTACCTGCCAACATCGACTGTGCGGCATTCGTACCGGCATTCCAGTCGGAAACCACCAGTCCGTCGAATCCCCACTCGTCGCGCAGAATGGTCTCCGTCAGTTCGGGATTCTCGCAAGTGGCAATGCCGTTCAGGTTGTTGTAGGCTGTCATGATGGTCCAGGGCTTTGCTTCTTTCACGGCAATCTCGAAGCCACGCAGATAGAGTTCACGCAGGGCGCGCTGACTCATCCGGCTGTCGTTGGCATTGCGGTTGGTCTCCTGGTTGTTGGCCACAAAATGCTTGATGCAGGCAGCGGTTCCTTCGCTCTGTACGCCCTTCACATAGCCTGCGGCAATGGTACCCGACAGGTAGGGATCCTCTGAATAGTATTCATGGTTGCGGCCACACAGCGGATTGCGGACCAGATTCATCGAGGGGGCCAGAATCCAGTCCAGACCGTATTCGCGCGTCTCGTTGCCGATGGCCTTGCCAATGGCGTAGGCTGCCTCGCGGTCCCATGTCGAAGCCAGCGTCATGCTGGTCATAAAGTCCGTACACCAGTAGTTCTTGCTGTCAAAGTCGCGATTCACGCTCATGCGCAGGCCCTGATTGCTGTCGGCGCAATAGATAGCAGGAATACCGAGACGGGGAATGGCCAGCGAGCCACCAGCCGTACCGGGGAATTTCACATCCTTGCCAAAGCCCATGCCCACACCGAGCACCAGATGGCACTTCTCTTCCAGTGTCAACTCAGAAACCACCTGGTCGATATTGTCCGCACGCAGTTTCGTCTGAGCCGTCGTTCCGATGGTAAAAAGCAATGATAATACAAACAGGTTGATGATTCTTTTTAAGTCTTGTTTTTGCATAATACAGTTAGTTATTGTTAGAAATGCTGCAAATATAGTGAAAACCCTTTAATTCTGCAAATTCTTAGGCGTTTATTTTACGTAGAGTCATAAAATATTCTCTATTGAGGTCAATCACTTAACTTACTCTCAGACAGAGCATCGTGAGGTCGTCGTTAGGTTCGGCGCCGTTGCGGTGCTCTTCTACTTTGTCATGGAGCGTCTCAACCACCTGTTGGGCCGAGTCGAAGTGGGTATGTCGCAGGACGTCCAGCAGCCGCTCGTCGCCAAACTGGCGCTGCCCCAGGTCTTCGGCCTCGTTCAGACCGTCGGTGTAGACAAACAGTGCGCGCCCCTTGATGCTCGCTATCTCCTCACCTTCGTAGTCCATCTCGGGCCATAGGCCTATCGGGGCGTTGGGTATCATCTCGAGGAAGTCTCCCTGGTTGTCGCCGCCTCCCAGCACGGGCGGGTTGTGACCTGCGTTGCAGTAAGCCAGGTGTCCGTTCTCCAAATCCAGCATGCCGATGAACATGGTGACGAACATACCGTTGGTGTTGTCGTCGCCCGATAGCTCAGCATTCATGCTATTACATATTTCGGCAGGCATCAGTCCCTGATTGGCCAGCGTGCGGAACAGTCTGGTGGCCTGCGCCATAAACAGCGATGCAGGCACACCCTTGCCGCTGACGTCGCCCACCGTGAAATACAACCGTGAACCATGAACCACATAACCATATAAGTCGCCGCCCACCTCCTTGGCGGGTGTCATCTGTGCGTAGAGGTCCAGTCCCTCGTATTCGGGGAATGTGCTGGGCACCATGCTCATCTGAATGTTGCGGGCAATGCGCAGCTCGCTCTCGATGCGTTCCTGGCGGGCTTTCATCAGGGCCATGCGCCTGGCTGCCCGGCGGCGGAACAGTGTGTAGACGATGAAGAAAGCCGTGATGAGCACCAGCACGACGACTAACGCCAGGGATCGCTGACGGTTCAGGGTAATCTGCTGCTGGGCAATCTCTTCGTCTTTCAGCTTGGTCTCGTAGATGGTGGCCAGCTTGGCAGCCTCGCTGCGCTTCTGTCGGACGATGGCCGAGTCGACGAATTCCAGCGCAGCGGCAGCGGCAGCAAGGGCAGAATCCCTGCGACCGGCCTTGTAGTAGGCCTCGAATTTGTACTTGACCAGATAAATCATGTCGATTGTCGGCTCAACGTGGTACTTGGCAATCATGTTGTCGAACGCCTCGTGGCGGTCGGCAGCCTCGGCATAGCGCCCCATGTGCATCAGTAAATTCACGATGCGATATTGTATCTCCTCACTTTTGGCGTAGTTCGACTTCAATACCTCACGATAGTACCTGTCGGCTTCGGCCGTTTTCCCTTGTCCGCAGGCCAGCATGGCATGATCGTAGTCCACATAAGCCTTCACAACGTCCTTGTAGCTGTCGGGCGTATTCGGATGCCCCATATACATATTGAAGAGCGAGTCGGTGCGCTGCATCCAGACGTCTGCCTCGTCGAAAGATCCGAGGTCCAGATAAGCGTTGGCGATATTATGTACACACATGGTGGCATTATACAGGGCACCGAACGAGTACTCTATCCCGATCAGCTCCTTGACGGCGTCGTAGCACTGTTCGTACGACTTGGCTGCCTCGGCAATGCGCTCCAAACTGATCTGACTGTTACCCACGCTCAGATACTGCATGATCTTCTGCATCAGCATCTCGTTTTCGTACTCCTTGTCGTAGGTGATGTCTTTCATGATTTCCAGCAGCGGCAGGGCTTTGCGCAGCACGGCGTCCTGGTCGCGGCGCACCGTCTCGTACTGTATCTGGAGACAGCTGCAGCAGAACCAGTAGAAGCTGTCGACTGCCGTTCGGGGCGTAGCGTTGGCACCCAGGTTAAATTGTTCTTCGGCCTCGTCCATCTTGTTCACCTGCAGATAGGCTTCGGCTCGCAGCTTGGCGGCCTGAATCTCCGTCATCATGCCAAGGTCCAGGAAGCTGTCGGTCAGTGCCAGCGCCCTGTCCAGATCGGGCACGATACAGGCTTTCTCAACCACACTGTCGACATACTTGCAGGTGTTGACAGCCTGTTGTCTGTTCTGGCACCCCGCTACCATCAGCAAGGCCGTGAATGCATACAATATCTTCCTCATCGTGTTTGTTTTAGGTTTCCGTTTGCAAAGGTACGAAAAGTCGAGCGCAGAACAAAATAAAATCATTTATTTTTTTATGCCGAGACGGAGTACCTTCGCGATTTTATCGCAAAGGTACGAATAAATGAGCGAAATGCAAAAGAAAAGCTCGTTTTTCTTTTTTTTCCTGCCTTCCTCGGGACTGTCCCATCTGTGCGACGTGTCGCACTGGGGGACTGTCCCGCATACGTCTAAATTCACAGCGTGCTACCAGCACGCTTAAAATTTTCAGCAGGAGCCTTCCGCTGTCTCGCTGGAGCCTTCAGCCATTGCGCCGGAGGCTCTTAATTGTGACGCTATTATAATAGGTAAGAGTCATCTTTTTCAGGGATAAAAGTCCACGTTCTGTACACGAAGTTATTCACTTATTCAGTTATTCACTTTGGACATTAGCATTTTGAGTTTTCTTAAAACCCCATTATAAGAATTTGTTATTATTATAATAATAATAAATTTAATAATATAATATATATAAATACTTCAAACAACTCCCCTTCACTACCGGGCTATCTGAAAAACCTTAATGTCCAAAGTGAATAAGTGAATAACTGAATAAGTGAATACAATGCCATGCTCGCATGAGTTTTGTTGAATGCAAAAAATTGTATAGGAGAGCATAAAAAATAAAGGATTAAAAAAAGAGTTCCACGATTGTTCGTGGAACTTCTTTTTGCGGAAGGTGAGGGATTCAAACCCCCGATACCCGAAAGGGGTATACCGGATTTCGAGTCCAGCGCAATCGATCACTCTGCCAACCTTCCGATTAAACGAGAACCAAGCAAGCTTGCTTGCAATTGGTCGAGTGTGAGGAAGGTCAAATAAAATTTGAACCTTCTGTGTGCCAACGAGCAATGCTCGATTGGCTGAGCGCGAGGAAGGTCAAATGAAATTTGAACCTTCCGATTAAGCGAGAACCTCTCGAAAGTGGGTGCAAAGGTAATAACATTTTTTGAAATAGCCAAATATTCTCATAGTTTTTTCTATTTATTTGGCTATGTCAAAGAAAATGTGTACCTTTGCAGCCAATTTTAAAATGTACGCATACAATTATTAAATAAAGAGAGAAAATGAAAGCATTTGTTTTTCCCGGACAGGGAGCACAGTTTGTAGGTATGGGCAAGGACCTGTACGAACAGAACGAGACTGCCAAGCAGTTGTTTGAGAAGGCTAACGAGATTCTTGGATATCGCATTACGGACATCATGTTCGAGGGTACCGACGAGGACCTGAAGCAGACGAAGGTGACACAGCCTGCCGTATTCCTGCACTCGGTGATCAGCGCCATCTGCATGGGCGATGCCTTTGACCCGAAGATGACTGCCGGCCATTCGCTGGGTGAGTTCTCGGCACTGGTAGCTGCCGGAGCACTGTCGTTCGAAGACGGTCTGAAGCTGGTTTATGCCCGTGCTATGGCTATGCAGAAGGCTTGCGAGGCTCAGCCCTCGACGATGGCAGCCATCATTGGTCTGCCCGACGAGAAGGTCGAGGAGGTTTGCCAGGAGGTTGCCAAGATGGGTAAGGGCGTGTGTGTTGCTGCCAACTACAACAACCCCGGTCAGCTGGTGATTTCGGGTGATATCGACGCCATCAACGAGGCTTGCGAGCAGCTGAAGGCTGCTGGTGCGAAGCGTGCCCTGCCGCTGAAGGTGGGTGGTGCGTTCCACTCTCCGCTGATGCAGCCCGCCAAGGATGAGTTGCAGGCTGCCATCGAGAACACGGAATTCCAGACTCCGAAGTGTCCCGTGTATCAGAACGTGGATGCCAAGCCCCACACTGATCCCGCTGAGATTAAGCAGAACCTGATTGCCCAGCTGACGAGTCCCGTGCGCTGGACTCTGATTGTGCAGAACATGATTGCCGACGGTGCTTCTGACTTCATAGAGTGCGGTCCCGGCAAGGCCCTGCAGGGAATGATTGGCAAAATCAACAAGGACGTGCCCGCTCACGGAATCGCGTAATAATGGAGAAGGTTCTGATCTATCAGGTTTTCACGCGACTGTACGGCAATAGGAACCTGACTCGGAAGGAGAACGGTACGTTGGCCGAGAACGGTTGCGGCAAGATGAACGACTTCACACCGAAGGTGCTGAAGGAGTTGGCACAGACGGGCTACAGTCATGTGTGGTATACGGGCATCATCCGTCACGCCACGCAGACCGACTATACGGCCTACGGCATTCCCCGTCAGCACCCCGCTGTGGTGAAGGGTAAGGCCGGTTCGCCCTACGCCATCACCGACTACTACGACGTAGACCCCGACTTGGCTGTCGACGTGAAGCAGCGCATGCAGGAGTTCGAGCAGTTGGTGGAACGCACCCACGAGGCCGGCATGAAGGTGATTATCGACTTCGTGCCCAACCATGTGGCTCGTCAGTATAAGAGCATCTGCAAGCCGCGTGGCGTGAAGGATCTGGGTGAGTCGGACCAGACGCTGCACGGTTTCGACCCGCAGAACAATTTCTACTATTGTCCGGGCGAGCGCTTTGCACCTTATTTCGACCTGTATAACGGTGAGGCGGAGCCTTATTTGGAGGAACCCGCCAAGGCCACAGGTAACGACCATTTCGACAATGCCCCGGGCAGGAACGACTGGTACGAGACGGTGAAGCTGAACTACGGCGTAGACTACTATGCCGGACGTATCGGCCATTTCGACCCCATTCCCGATACGTGGCAGAAGATGACGAACATCCTGCTGTTCTGGGCGAAGAAGGGCGTCGACGCGTTCCGTTGCGACATGGCCGAGATGGTGCCTGCCAAATTCTGGGTATACGCCACGAAGGCTGTGCGGAAGAAGTTCAAGCACATCGTCTTCATGGGCGAGGTGTACAACCCCTTCGAATACCGCCACTATCTGGAGTCGGGCTTCGACTGGCTGTACGACAAGGTGGGTATGTACGACACGATGCGTAGCGTGGTCTGCCGTATGGAATCCGCCAGCGCCATCACACAGGCCTGGCAGCAGACCGATGACATTCGCGACCACATGGTGTACTTCCTGGAGAATCACGACGAGCAGCGCATCGGCAGCGATTTCTTTGCTGCCCGTCCCGTAAAGGGTGTGCCGGCGATGATTGCCTCGGTGTTGATGTACAAGAACCCCTTCATGCTGTATGCCGGCGAGGAATACGGCGAACGCGGCATGGACCGCGAGGGATTCAGCGGCAACGACGGACGAACGACCATCTTTGACTACTGGAGTATTGATACCCTGTGCCGGGCCGCATCCAAGAAACTGACGGAAGAAGAGGAGAAAATCTTCAGCATCCATCAGAAAACCCTGCAGCTGGCCCGTAAGGAAAAGGCTGTGGCCGAGGGCTTGTCGTTCGACCTGATGTATGTGAACCAGCACTTGCAGCGTCAGTATGCCTTCCTGCGTAAGGCTGAGGGCGAGCTGTTGCTGGTGGTGGTGAACTTCGAGGACCAGGAAGCCGTCATCGACGTGACGGTGCCTGCCCATGCCTTCGACTACATGGACATGAAGGAGAAGAACGTCATTGCCACCGACTTGCTGACGAAGGAGAAGCTGGCCATTCGCCTGAAACGAGACGGTTCCGTCCGAATGGCGGTTCCTGCCAACAGCGGCCGCGTCTGGAAAGTGAAGATGTAAAAAATAAGCCAGTGGAATTCCACTGGCTTATTTTTTACTTTTATCTTTGTTATTTCTTCTGAGCCTTCAGGGTTGCGAGAGACTCTTTCAGGGCAGCAATCTTCTCTTCAGAGTCGCTCTGCTTCTTGCGCTCCATAGCCACAACGGCCTCGGGAGCGTTCTGCACGAAGCGCTCGTTCGAGAGCTTCTTCATCACACCCTGCAGGAATCCTTCGAGGTGCTTCAGCTGGGCCTCCTGTTTCTCGATCTCGGCGTCGATATCGATCATGTTGCCCAGGGGAACGGCATACTCCGTCATGCCTACCATGAAGGTGCTGGCGGTGCTGTCTTTCTCGCTGACGGAAGTAATTGCCTCCAAGTTGGCCATCTTCGTAACGGCATCGCCATACTGGCCTTCGAGCTGTGAGTTCACCACCTGCAAGGTCAGTTTCTCCTTGTTGGCAATGTTCTTCTGGGCACGCACGGTGCGCACACCGCTGACTACCTGCTTCACCAGTTCCACGTCGGCGAGGAGCTGTTTGTCGTCAGCGGATAAGCCGTTGAGCACCAGACACTCGCGCATGATGCTCTCGCCGTCCTTACGCTCGCAGAGAGCCTGCCACAATTCCTCGGTGATAAACGGCATGAAGGGATGCAGCATCTTCAGCAGCTTGTCGAAGAAGTCGAGGGTGGCGTTGTACGTCTGGGTGTTGATGGGCTGTTGCTGCCCGTCGATATAGGCGGGCTTCACCATCTCCAGATACCAGCCTGAGAACTCGTCCCAGAACAGTTTGTAGACAGCCATCAGGGCCTCGGAGATGCGATACTTCGAGAAGAGGTCGTCGAGTTCGGCAGCCACCTCCTTCAGTTTGGCTTCGAACCATGTCATAGCCAACTGCTCAGCACCAGTCTGCGGGATATCGTTGCTCACCTGCCAGCCCTTGACGAGACGGAAGGCGTTCCATATCTTGTTGTTGAAGTTACGTCCCTGTTCGCAGAGTGCCTCGTCGAAGAGGATGTCGTTACCAGCAGGAGCTGAGAGCATCATACCCATGCGGACACCGTCGGCACCGAACTTCTCGATGAGTTCGATGGGGTCGGGGCTGTTGCCCAGCGACTTCGACATCTTACGACCCAGCTTGTCGCGAACGATACCGGTGAAGTAGACGTTCTTGAAGGGGAACTTGCCCATATACTCCTCGCCGGCCATAATCATGCGGGCCACCCAGAAGAAGATGATGTCGGGAGCCGTCACCAGGTCGCTGGTGGGGTAGTAGTACGAGATTTCCTCGTTGCCGGGGTTGTTGATGCCGTCGAACAGCGAGATGGGCCACAGCCACGAACTGAACCAAGTGTCGAGGGCATCCTCGTCCTGACGAAGGTCAGCGAGCTGCAGGTTGGCATTGCCGCTTTCCTTGCGGGCCAGTTCGAGGGCCTTTTCAGCGGTCTCGGCGACGACGAATTTCTCCTCGGCGACGGAATCGCCGAGCAACGGACCAGCGGCGTAATAGTAGGCGGGAATGCGGTGTCCCCACCACAGCTGGCGCGAGATGCACCAGTCCTGGATGTTCTCCAACCAGTTCTTGTAGGTGTTGACGTACTTCTGCGGATAGAAGTGCATCTCGCCCTCCATGACGGGCTTCAGGGCAATCTCTGCGAAGTGTTCCATGCGGAGGAACCACTGCAGCGAGAGACGCGGCTCGATGGCCGTGTCGGGGTTGCGCTCGGAGTAGCCCACCTTGTTGGTGTAGTCCTCAATGCGCTCCATCAGTCCGGCTTCCTGCAGGTCCTTGGTAATCTGCTTGCGGCAGGCGAAGCGGTCCATGCCGACATATAGCGGCGACTGCTCGGAGATGGTACCGTCGGCATTGAAGATGTCGATGGTCTCGAGGTTGTGCGTCTTGCCCAGCATGTAGTCGTTGGTGTCGTGGGCAGGAGTGACCTTCAGACAGCCTGTACCGAACTCGATGTCGACATAGCGGTCCTCGATGACGGGGATGACGCGATTCACCAGCGGAACGATGACCTTGCGACCCTTGAGCCACTGGTTCTTCGGGTCCTTGGGGTTGATACACATGGCGGTATCGCCCATGATGGTCTCAGGACGTGTGGTGGCCACAACGGCGTAGTAGCCTTTTTCGTCTTTGTGGACGACGTTGCCTTCCCCGCTGACAGCATCAGCGGGCACCGGACCGTCCACATAATACTTCAGGTGGAACAGATGGCTCTGCTCCTCTTTATAGATCACCTCCTCGGTAGAGAGGGCGGTGAGGGCCTTGGGGTCCCAATTGACCATGCGGAGGCCACGATAGATGTAGCCCTTGTTGTAGAGGTCGACGAAGACCTTGATGACACTCTCTGAGCGCTTCTCGTCCATCGTGAATGCCGTGCGGTCCCAGTCGCACGAAGCACCCAGACGGCGCAGCTGCTTCAGGATGATGCCTCCGTGTTCGTCGGTCCAGTCCCAAGCATGCTTCAGGAATTCGTCGCGCGTCAGGTCGCGCTTTTTGATGCCCTGCTCGGCGAGTTTCTTCACCACCTTTGCCTCAGTAGCTATCGAGGCGTGGTCGGTGCCGGGTACCCAGCAGGCATTCTTGCCCTCCATGCGGGCACGACGAATCAGAATGTCCTGAATGGTGTTGTTCAACATGTGGCCCATGTGCAGCACACCCGTCACGTTGGGTGGCGGGATGACGATGGTGTAGGGCTGACGTCCATCGGGTTTCGAGGCGAACAACTTATTGTCCAGCCAATACTGATACCATTTCGATTCGACCTCTTTCGGGTCGTATTTGCTAGCTAATTCCATAAACATATTTAAATAATGGCTGCAAAGGTACGAAATTTTTCTTAATTAATGATACACTATTCACTTTTTTTTCTTACCTTTGCAGTTGGCTATGGAAAGAAAGCATACTAAAGAAGAGAAACTGCAGGCCTTCGGGCGTTTGTTGGACGTGATGGACCGTTTGCGTGAAGAATGCCCTTGGGACCGTAAACAGACCAACGAGAGTCTGCGTGCAAATACCATTGAAGAGACCTACGAACTGTGTGAGGCCTTGATTCGTGACGACCAGCGCGAAATATGCAAGGAGCTGGGCGACGTGTTGCTGCATATTGTGTTCTATGGCAGGATAGGCGAGGAGAAAGGCCAATTCGATATTGCCGACATCTGCAACAAGCTGTGCGACAAACTCATCTTCCGTCATCCGCACGTCTATGGCGAGGCTGTTGCCAAGGATGCCGAACAGGTGCTGGAGAGCTGGGAGCAGATTAAACTGAAGGAGAAGGACGGCAACAAAACGGTGCTGTCGGGGGTTCCCTCGGCACTGCCCTCGCTGATTAAGGCCTACCGCATTCAGGACAAGGCCCGCAATGTGGGTTTCGACTGGGAAGACAAGCAGGACGTATGGGGCAAGGTGCGTGAAGAACTGGACGAACTGGAGGCGGAAATGCGTCGTGATGATAAGGAAAAATCCGAACAAGAATTGGGCGATTTTCTCTTTGCGGTCATCAATGCTGCCCGTCTGTATAAACTCAATCCGGACAATGCGCTGGAGATGACCAATCAGAAGTTTATCCGTCGCTTTAACTATATTGAACAACATAGTATCCGGGCAGGGAAACCCCTGAAAGATATGACGCTCGAGGAGATGGATGCCTTGTGGAACGAGGCCAAAGTATTGGAAAAAGAAGCAAACAAATAATAAGGAGAAAAGATATGAAAAAAATTGCGATTTTTGTCGTTGTGTCAGCTGTTGTCATGTTCATGGCTGCATGTGGTGGAAAAACGGAAAAAGTCCCCTTCGATAATGGTGACTCTGCCGATGTGGCGAATGCCGATCCCACAATCTATGGCGTCTGTGCCGAGGGTACTGCCATGAATACCCTACAGATGATTACTGACATGGGTGACACGCTGTCGTTCGACCTGTCGACGGCCCAGGAGAACAACCAGGTGTTTGGCGGTATGCAGGTGGGCGACCGTATGGCCGTTATCCCTGATGCTGAAAAGACGTCTGCCCTGATGGTCATCAATCAGGCTACACTGCTTGGCAACTGGGTGATGCCCAACCCCTTGGACGGTTCTGACGAGGTCGGTATCTCCATCAAGGAAGGTGGTATTGCCGAGGGTATCGAGCAAAGCACTATCGTTTATCGCACCTGGCGCCTGAATCGTGGCAAGCTGGAGATAGTGATGATGCGCGAAGGCGGCAGCGAGGAAGACGAAGTCTATCTGTACGACATCGTGAAGCTGGGCGCCGATTCGCTGGTCTATAAAGATGGCGAGGAAATTTTCGAATACAGCCGTCAGAGACCTAAAGAGGAATACGGAAAGGAAATCCAGTTGGAGGATTCCCAGAACGAATTCTTCCTGTAAACGCTGCCTGCCTTGGAACCCTTCAGAGTTCACATATTAGGTTGCGGCAGTGCGTTGCCCACCCCTCGCCACTATGCTTCGGCACAGGTGGTTGAGGTGAGGGGTAAGTTGTTCCTGGTCGACTGTGCCGAAGGCACGCAGGTGCAGCTGCGCCGTTCCCACATCCGTTTTACCAAGATCAGTGCCGTATTCATCTCCCATCTGCACGGAGATCACTGTTTCGGACTGATCGGCATGCTCAGCACCTTTGGACTGCTGGGGCGTACGGCGCGTCTGGCCATTTATGCCCCAGGCGACTTAGAGGAGATGCTGCGACAGCAGATGCGCATGTTCTGCCACGATTTCGACTACGAGGTCGACTTCCATGCGGTGGATACCAAGCAGCAGCAGATTGTCTACGAAGACCGCTCGCTGACGGTCGAGACCATTCCCTTGGAACACCGGATGCCGTGTTGCGGATACTTGTTCCGTGAAAAGCCCCAGCTGCCGCATATCCGTCGCGATATGATTGATTTCTACGGCATTCCCATCAGTCAGATGAACAATATCAAGGCTGGCTCCGACTGGACGACAGCCGAGGGGGAAGTGGTCGAGAACCAAAGACTCGTAACGCCTGCTGAGGCTCCCCGGGCATATGCCTATTGCAGCGACACCCGTTACATCCCCACCTTGCACGAACGGCTGAAGGGGGTGACGACGCTCTATCATGAGAGCACGTATGGCGAGGACAATCTGCTGCTGGCCGAAAAGTACCACCATTCTACCGCCCGACAGGCGGCAATGGTGGCTCGCGATGCAGGTGTCGGACAGTTGTTGCTGGGGCATTATTCGTCGCGATATGAAGACGAAACCGTCTTGCTACGAGAGGCCCAGGAAGTGTTCCCGAATGTCCGTTTGACTGACGAACAGGCCGTTTTTGACGTATAAAATGAAATTTTATGGCCAAAAATTTGGAATTATCAAAAAAACTTCGTACTTTTGCACAAACTATATAGTATTTTGCTTATGATTAAACGACTACTCATATTCTCCATGGCTATGTCAATGATGCTTTCTGCGCCTGTTCTTGTGCAGGCTGCCGAGGCTGAATGGATGCAGCAGGAGCAGACGATAGAGGACGACATCAGCATCTCTGTCAACGGCCAGTGGGTGACCATCAACGGTGCTCAGGGCTTGACGCTGGAGGTTGTCTCACTGACGGGTCGTCTTGTCAAAACAGTAAAGATCGAGAGTCCCGCTCAACGCATAGAACTTAACGTACCTAAAGGTTGTTACATTTTGAAGATAGGCAAAGTGGTAAGAAAAGTTGCCGTTCGTTAACAGCCTTCTTATCATTGTTGTTGCTCCTCTTCGCGGGGTGTGACAGTCACGTACATAAGGATAGAACGATTACGATGGAGGCGTTTTCTGATATGAAGACGCCTGCCTTTGTTTTAAGTGCTCCCGAAATCCGCCAGCAGCTGGCCATAATGGCTGGTGCCGATGGTGGTCAGACGGAAGCCGACCATGAGGTTCGCAAGTACTATAAACAGCAGCATGCTCCGATGCTGTGGGTAGATGCTGCGGGTGTCGACCAGCGTGCCGATTCCCTGCTGTCTTGGTTGCATCAGCTGGGCGAAATCGGACTCTCCGAACAGGCTTTCGGTGTGAAGGCCATCGAGCACGATTTGGCGTTGTTCCGCAGCCTTGCCTTCGACGAAGACAAGAACCGGGCCAGCCTGGTGGCCGCCCGTCTGGAATACCGCCTGACAAAGGCTTGCATGCGCTACTGCTATGGTCAGCGCTTCGGTTTCGTGAATCCCCATCGTACGCTGAACAAGTTGGATATAGAAAAGCAGGACACCGCCCGTCGGTACGTGAAATATCGTGGATTGTTCGATGTCGATATCGATAGCCCCGACGACCACTATGCCTCGTCGGTCGTCAGCAAGATTACGGGCGACAGCATAGCAGATTATCTGCGCGAGATACAGCCCAAGGACGCATTCTATCAGCGGTTGAAGTCGATGCTTCCTCAGGCCTCTACGCCCGAGCAGCGTCAGCGCATCATGGTCAATATGGAGCGTTGCCGTTGGCGTCGTCATCAGCCTATAGCCACCGAGGGCAAGCGTATCGTGGTCAATATTCCGGCCTTCCACCTGTATGCCTTCAGCCCGCAGGAGTCGCTCGATATGCGTGTGGTTTGTGGTGGTGTGAATACCAAGACGCCACAGCTGTCCAGCAACATAGAGTGGATGGAGGCCAACCCGCAGTGGGTCATCCCTACGAGCATCATTGAGAACGAGGTGGCACGACGTGCCGGCGATTCGGCCTATTTTGCACGAAACCGCTATAACATCGTCGACAAGTCTTCCGGACAGACTCTGGACGCCAGTCAGGTGTCGCGCCAGATGCTGCTCAGCGGCAAGTATCGCATAGCCCAGAAGGGTGGGGCGGGCAACTCCCTGGGACGTATCGTGTTCCGATTCAAGAACAGCTTCTCTGTATTCCTTCACGACACGTCGACCCCCGGTGCCTTCCAGCGCGACACCAGAGCATTGTCGCATGGCTGCGTGCGTGTGTCGAAACCCTTCGAACTGGCGCGCTTCGTGCTCGACAGCCCCGACGAATGGCTGTTGGACCGTATCCGTATTGCCATGGGACTGACACCGGAGACCGAGCAGGGACAGCAGTGGATTCTGTCGCATCCCGACCCGGAGTCACGCAACAAGATTATCGGACATATAACGGTATCGCCTCGCGTACCTCTATTTATAATATATTACACCCTGTGGCCCGATGAGGCTGGGGTGTTACAGACGTGGCCCGACGTCTATGGCTACGACAAAGTGATGTGGAACCAATTGAAGCCTTACGTGGAATGACCAAGCAAGAAGAACAACTGCTGATGCAGCAACTGTCGGACCCCACGACACAGCGTAAGGCGTTCGAACAGGTGGTACGCGAGTATGGCGAACAGCTCTACTGGCAGATTCGTCGTCTGGTGCTTGTTCATGAAGATGCCGACGATGTCCTTCAGAACGTGTTTATCAAGGCTTGGAGCCATTTGGACGATTTCCATCAGGATTCGCGTCTGTCGACCTGGTTGTATCGTATTGCTGTCAATGAGAGCCTCGATTTTCTGCGCAAACAAAAGAACAACAGCATGATTCACACCGACGATGTGGAGAGTGGCGTGGCTAATATGCTCGTTGCCGACAACTATTTCGACGGCGACGAGACGCAGGCCTTGCTGCAGGAAGCCATCAGCCAACTGCCCGAGGTCCAGCGTACCGTCTTTACCTTGCGCTATTACGACGAAATGAAATACAGTGAGATCAGCCAGCTGCTGAAGACCTCCGAAGGGTCGCTCAAGGCCTCCTATCATATTGCGGTGAAAAAGATT
>Ga0310697_10002844_pt1 | contig 17948 bp, 17 predicted proteins | sample 172DNAGHGlowgp2_FD_203883 | JGI IMG/M metagenome (GOLD analysis project Ga0310697, IMG submission 203883) | Sheep rumen microbial communities from Palmerston North, Manawatu-Wanganui, New Zealand - 1728 DNA GHGlow gp2 (v2) (version 2) | ecosystem: Host-associated > Mammals > Digestive system >... | reverse complement strand
GTGATATTTTCCTACATGTCCGTTTAAACGGAAGCATCATAAGATACCAGAGGAAGCACCACCCATAGCACCTTTAAAGATTCGTTTAACCGGCTTCCGTTTCAAACGGAAATCGTTTTGTCCGTTTGTATATATTTGCATGCATAATCATAAACTCATTGTGCATATTGCACAAAAATCATACCTAAATTTTGTGCAACATGTTCAGTAGAAGTGTGGTATACTTAAAGTAGAATAAGATATAGTATTAGAATAGGTGTAGTCCACCATGCGCCTTTTCACTACCGTACTTATTCGCATTAGGTTTCCGTTTAAACGGTAATCACCAAATCATAGACCTATCCGTTTAAACGGAAGGAAGGAGATATTATGGCAGTTAAGACCAAAGACGAACTATTACAAACAATTAATGCCATTGAAGGACTCGATGAAGATGTATCAATTCATCTCATAGAAGATGTGACTGATACATTTGATTCATTTTCAGATGGTACAGACTGGAAAACAAAATATGAAGAGAATGATGCTCAATGGAGAAAGAGATACAAAGAGCGTTTCTTTTCGTCACCAGCTTCTGAACCTGAACTTGATGAAGATGAACCTGAAAAGAAAACATACACATTCGAATCCTTATTTGGACCAAAGACAAATTAACTTATTTCCGTTTAAACGGAAGAAAGGAGAAATGCAATGCCTTCAAGAATTGCACTTACATCGCTTAATGCGAGAACAATTGACATAATCAATACCATCAGGGCTAACGCTTCACCACAGTATCAGCATTTGGTACCTGAGATTGAAAAAGAAACTGATATTCCCGCTATCGGGCAGACCCTTCTTGGTTATCCCCAGATGGCAAATGAATTCATCTCAACTCTTGTAAACAGAATTGCATCAGTTGAAGTAAAGTCTGCAATGTTCAATAACCCTTATGCAGACCTCAAGAAAGGCTTCCTTGAACTTGGTGAAACAGTTGAGGAAGTATTTGTATCTATTGCAAAGGCACGTGAGTTCAACGTCGAAAAAGCACCCGCAAGGGAATTCAAGCGTACACTTCCTGACGTAAGAACCGCGTTCCATACTATGAATTGGAGGGTTCAGTATCCTGTTACTATTCAGAGAAACGACCTCGAAAGAGCATTCCTCTCGGTATCTGGTGTAACAGATATGATTGCACGAATCGTAGATACACTCTATAATGGTGCTAACTATGATGAGTATCTCCTTTTCAAGTACCTTCTCATAAAGGCTATCTCTAGTGGCAAGGCAAAACCTATTGCAGTTGACACTACAGATGCAAAGGACTTCGGCATCAAAGCAAGAGCAACCTCCAACAAGCTTACTTTCATGAGCAACGAGTATAATAACGCAGGCGTTACTACTGTTACCGATAAGTCCGACCAGTACATCTTCATTGATGCTGACTGGGAAGCTCAGTATGATGTTGAAGTTCTTGCATCAGCCTTTAACATGGATAAAGCTGATTACATTGGCAGACGTAAACTCATTGATAATTGGGCAACCTTTGATAATGACCGTTTCTCAATCATTCGTGAGAATTCAACCATGATAGATGAAATAACAGATGCAGAACTCACACTCATGGGAGATGTAAAGGCTGTACTCGTTGACCGTGAATGGTTTCAGGTTTATGATAACCTTTCCGAGTTTTCAGAGAAATTTGTTGCATCAGGCTTATACTGGAACTACTTCTACAATGTGTGGAAAACAATTTCATTCTCACCTTTTTCAAACATTGCGGTATTTGTTGACGACTCAGCAACTATCACACCGCCCGCTTCTATTAAGTACAATGTAACCGCAGTATCAACATCTGACAATGCAACCATCGTTACACTTGAACTTGATGATTCAACTGCGTCACTTGCACATTCATCATTTATCTTTGTACAGACAGAAGATGCAACAACCGACGGTGTTGCAGTACACAAATATGGCGCTATCATTCTACCTGAAGGTAAAGACTATGATGCTGTACTTTCAGTTGATGGCACGCTCTATGAGGGCGACGTAGCAATCGACGCTACAACCGCAGTAGGTGATGTAATTACATTCACACCAGCAACCTAATATTCGATAGTTTGTCCATTGGCAATATCTCCTATCGGAACAAGTGGGACGGTATCCTTAACTACCGTCCCACAAATTTCCGTTTAAACGGAAGAAAGGAATTAAAATGACAGCTATAGCACCCAATACAGTAATAAGATTTGGTCAAGTCAATCTACCAAAGGATATGTCAGATACATTCTACTTTGCTAATGAAACAGAACAGAGAGAATACTTTCAAGCATTTCTAACAACAGTGTATACAAAGTTCACATATCAAAGAGAACATCGAAACTATGTTAAGATAGAAATAACTTCAGAACAAGATGCTGATGAATGGGACTATATGATGTTCCAAAATACAACATACGGTGATAAATGGTTTTATGCTTTTGTGACAGAAACAGAATGGATAAATAACTTAACTGTAAAAGTATACTACGAGATAGACTATATACAAACATATTTATTTAACTATGAAGAACAATCATCATTTATAGAAAGAACACATACAAAGACAGACAATATAGGTGATAACATAGTACCTGAAAAAGTAAATTTAGGTGAATATGTATTCAATAACCCAAATAGAAACTCACCAAATTGGGATTTAGCAACAGACCCTGTACTAATTTTGATGGTGACAGATAGTCAAGGAACCATTGTTGATAATATGTATATAGGTGGAAAGCTATATGCTTTACCGTGCTCAGAAGGTGATGAACAGTATATAGATTCAGTAATAAGTCAGTATACCATAAATCAAGACCTAATCGCTGCTTATATAGTACCAGAAATGTTAACATTATTCTATGAGTTTGACGAGGAAGATGACGGTAGAGTAATAGGAAATACAGAAGATTCTGTAATTGAATTAGCATTGCCAAATGTTACACCAAACGATGCACTAGACGGATATGTACCATCAAATAAAAAGTTATATACATATCCATATAATTTTATATATGTAACAGATAATAACAATAATGAAATGGTTTTAAAATATGAGTTTTATACACCAGATGCTAATAATAAATTATGGATTTTAATGAAAGGAACAATACTAAATCCACCGACAATTAATATATACCCAGACCCCGCAAAATATAAAAAAGGTGGAAATGTAAGTTTATACAAAGGTGAAGGCGTACATGCTGAAAATATAGCTATAGCTGGATTTCCTCAAGCACCATTCAACTATGATGCCTATGCTCAATGGCAAGGTAGGTCAATGGTTCCAAACATATTAAAAACTGGTGCAAGTCTTGTAGGTGGTGCTGTACTCGGATATTTTACAGGTGGTGCTGGTGCTAGCGTAGGCGCAGCCGCTGGTGCATCAGTTGTATCTGTAGCGTCAGCTTTATTAGCACAAGGATATGACGCTAAAGCTGAAGGTGGTTTATCGAGAGGTTCATTTTCAACAGGTTCGTCGCCTATAACAACACGTATTTATAATGTAACATCATGCAGAGCATCAATAACATCACATTATGCTAAAATGATAGACGATTACTTCACAATGTTTGGATATGCAATAAATGCTATAGATGTACCATCAAGAAACACAAGAACAAGATTTACTTACATTAAAACAGTAGGTTGTGTTGTCAAAGGTGACTTGCCAGCTAATGCCAAAAACATAATTCAGCAAAGATACAATGATGGTATTAGATTTTGGGCAGACCGTGAAAACATTGGTAATTATTCAGCAGACAACCCTCCTCTATAAACTTTCCGTTTAAACGGAAGAAAGGAAAACAGATATGCCTAGAAGAAGATATAGAGCTGGTCATGATACTTTCGATACAATGGAGTATTCAGCAATTAATAATAAATTTTCTTTTATAGACTACATGGATAGGTTAACTGAATTAGCCCTGACAATGTTTAAGTGGCAGAATCTTCCTGATACTGTAAATGAAGATTATCTAGAGAAACAGCTATTCTTCAAAGGAAAAGCATTATTCTTTAAAGACGATGTAATAGGATACCTAGCCTTACAGTGCATAGATAATGGTGGATTTGACGTGTACGGTATACCTATCAACAGATATGGTAAAGGCTATAATTCCTACATGTCAGAACCAAAAACAAATGAAGATTCAGTAATAATTTATAACAACCGACTTCACAAATCAACCTATCAACTAACACGTTTCTTTGCTCAGAAAATGTGGAATATTGACCGTGCTATTGATGTAAACGTAAATGCCCAAAAGACACCCATTCTCCTTCAAGGTGCAGAGAATGAACGACTAACCCTCAAAAATCTTTACATGCAATATGACGGAAACGAACCCGTAATATATGGTACAGATAAATTAAACACAGAAGGTTTCACAGTTCTTAAAACAGATGCACCTTTTGTAGCACCACAGTTATACACTCTTAAAATAGCACTTTGGAATGAATACTTAACACAAATAGGCATAACCAATACTGCATTTGAAAAACGTGAAAGACTTGTATCAGACGAAGTAGTGCGTTCTCAAGGTGGAACGATAGCTTCTCGATATACTCGATTAGACATGCGACGTAAAGCTTGTGAAGAAATAAACAAGATGTTTGGTCTTAATATTTGGGTAGACTACAAAGAAGATTATCGTGAGTACGACATAACAAAGATGATTCAGTCTGAAACAGAAGCAAAAGAATCAGGAAAGCCAGTCGACATGGTACCCAATGTCGGTGAAGCAGAGAAACTTTCCGTTTAAACGGAAGAAAGGCGGTATGCAATGAGTGAGTATACCACAGAGTTACGATATATCTGTGAAACACTTAATGGAGATACCGAAAGTAGTGGATACAACAAAGTTCAAGAGATTATAAATAACACTTACGATAAGGTTTTCAGTTTTGATTATCCTATCTTTGATAATAGCTATAAGCCTATTTTGGAGAAGAAGATTATTAAACATTTCTATACAAGAGAAATAGCATATGAAACCTATGGTAGATGGAAGCTGGCACTTGATTCTAAAATGAATGAAATAATGCCTTATTATAATCAGCTTTACAAAAGTGAACTTTTAGAGTTTAATCCGTTATATGATGTAGACCAATTCACAGAAGGAAATCGAACTCACGATGATGAAATAAACGAAGTAAATAATGATACAAGAACCGACACTGGAACTATCACAACAAAACAGAACGGTACTATTCAGGATAACGGAACATCAAAATCAACAGATAGTGGTTCAGATACTGGCTTAAAAACTGGTGGCGATAAAATGAATAGATGGGATAAATATTCAGATACACCACAAGGAACAGTTACTTGGATAGCACCACAGTCAACAGATACAGTAGTACAAGACGGTTATTTAACAGATGCTAGAAACATTACCGAAGACCATACTGGTTCAAGTGTTACTGATAAAATGACATATGGTAAAGTAAATGATGGTGAAGCTAATAACACTAGAACATTTAATACTGTATCACCACAGGAATTGAACACAAAACGAAAAGACGATAGAAAAAGAAAGCACGAATATGATAGCTTAGTCAACTACGCAGAACATGTTTATGGTAAGAGTCCTGGAAAATCATTTTCAAAAATGCTCAATGAGTTCCGTGATACTTTCCTTAACATTGATGCGCTAATCATAGATGAACTTGAAGGTTTGTTTATGCAAATATGGTAAGTTCCGTTTAAACGGAAGAAAGGAGAAGATAATGGCTTGGAGAGATAAATTACATATCTTTCGTTTCTGGTCACAGAAAGTGCTTCCTCAGGTTTATGATGACGCCCTTTCGTACTATGAAGTCTTAAATAAGGTAGCCGCTTTCCTTAATGAATGTATTGAGAAAATCAACGAACTCATTGATGAACAAGAAGCCTATGAAGATGCAATGAATCAGGCTTGGGAAAATTTCAAAATAGAAATGAAGGACGAATGGAAAGCCTATAAAGTTCTCATGGAAACAACATGGAATGATTTTAAGCAGTATATTCTTGATAATCTTGATACTTGGGAAGAAGAAACACGTCAGCAGGTTATTGATAATATTAATAATGAACTTGAAATAATCATAGCTAATCTTAAAGATGAACTTAAACTTTACATTGATGGCACAAGAACTGTTACAGTTCACATAACAAAAGAAAATAATGTTATCACTGCTGACAAGACATATACTGAAATAAGAAATATCATAAATGAAGGTGGTTATGTAATACTTAATTATGATAACCACATTTATAGATATCAGTATGTAGGTGATGAAGATTATATAGAATGGGTTGAAGAAGGTGCATATTATACACAAGTACAGCCACACTATACAAAAATAAATACTATTATTGATTATATCCTTCAGGTTAGTAGTGATAACACTTGGTCTGAACGCGAAGATGAATATGTAGTTACACCTGACATAGGTGCTTCAAACTATGGTAAATTTTTGAAGTCAACAAGTGCTGGTGTAGTATGGAGTAACACTCCTGATGAACTTCCTTCATATACCCAAACCGAAAGCGGTAAAGTACTTAAGGTAAATTCTGCTGGAGATGGCGTTGAATGGGGCGTTGATGGAACAGGTGACACACTTCCTTCATACGGACCTTCAGATGCCAATAAGGTGCTTAAGGTAAATTCAAGCGGAAATGACATTGCTTGGGAAGACGATGACGATACAAAGGAACTACCGAATATTGTATCAGGTGATGGAAATAAAATACTCAGAGTTAAAAATGACTTAAGTGGTGTTGAATGGTCACCAGAATCAAAAGAACTTCCTAGTTATTCAGCTTCTGACGCAAATAAGGTTCTCCGTTTAAACGGAAGCGGAACTGCTGTTGAATGGGGTAATATGACTCAAGAAGTAAATGTTGGTTCATTTTCTAATCCTTCACTTCCAGCGGGTTTTGATTTTGCTTCTGTAAAGTCAAAGCTTGAAAGCGATGCCAATAGTGTTGTTGTAATAGCTACAAGTTCATATGGTGATGAAGTGTATAGATGTATAAGAATCGGACAGTCAACATTGACATTTGTAAAATGGACAACTGTTACAACGTCAGGTACTACATCAGGTGATTTAGTAACTCATGAGATGTTCATTACATCAACTGGTATAACAACAAGAAGTATCAGATTTACTGGTACAGTTGAATAACCTTTCCGTTTAAACGGAAGAAAGGAGTTCGCAATGAGCGACAACATAACAAGAGAGCCTTACCGTAATGCCTGGTACAAACAGTTAGCTGATGCGGTAAAGAAACATGATGAAGAAATCGCTGAAATGACACCTCACCTTGTTCCCAAAGTTGAAGAAGGTGATAATGGTAAAATCCTTATTGCTGGTGAAGATGGTGCTTTCGACTGGGGACAGCCGCCTGAGGAACTTCCTGTTATTACTGAAGGTGATGAAGGTAAAGTCCTTAAGGTTGATGAAGGTGTACCAAAGTGGCTTGAAGATAGTGATGCTGAGATTCCTCCGCATACTGCAAGTGATGAAGGCAAGATGCTTTCTGTAAATGCACAGAACGGACTTGAATGGAAAAATGTTCCTACAGAATTACTGTTAATTACTATCACAGAAAATAGTGGAACATACTCAGCTGACCATACATTCACTGAAATTAAGAATGCTATTAACAGTGGTAAAAATGTCGTTGCATTTTTTAATAATACAATATTTGAATTGTATAATGTAACAACAACAACAGTGTCATTTTTAGGTATAAAAGGATTTCATGGAATAACAGGTGACACAATTGCTGGTGAAATGAATAGCACATTACACGAATTAATTGTAAAAATGATTGCTATAAAATCAACTGGTGTAACATTGACAGTTGTAAACTACTGGACAGCTTTACATATAGGTTTAGCTGATGGTGTTACACTTCAAGCTAGCACATATAGATATTTACAATCTATATTTTCTAATGGTGAATGCATAACAGTTAAATATAATGATATTATATTACAACCGTTAAAATCAACGTCTGATTACACTGTACTTGAATTTGTAAATGCAGTTGAAGGTATCAAAGCAACAGTAGATGCAAACAGACTTGTAACAATAACAGAGATACCTAAGTTACCAGCTGCAACATCAGCAGATGAAGGCAAAGTGCTTATGGTAGATAGTAATGGTGATTATGTACTTGGTACAGTTGCAAGCGGGTTTATTACAGACTACTCAGTATTAGATGTTGAAATAACAGAAGAAAGTGAGGAATAAATATGTTAACAAGTAATTTCTATAAATGGATAGCGTACCATTTAAATGGTGGTGGAAGTGTAGAACCGAAGATGGTTGATTTAGGATATAGACAAGAAGAATGGAGTAATACTCCAGATTGGTTACTTAGTGGTTCATGTTATTCAAAGGCTTGTAGTAACACAAACTTTAATTATGATTCAACTGGTTATAGTGCAGTAAGTGGAATAAATACAGTATCTACAACTAAGGCATTCATAACTGAAGGTCAATCAATGTATATTGAATTTACATGTACATTCCAGAATTCATCTGGTTCTGACAAAACCATAAACTCTATTGCAATAGTATCACCTAAATCTTCATCATATGAATATCTTATAGTAGCTGAGACACTTGATGAACCAGTTGTATTAGCTAATAATACATCGTATACAAGAAAGATAATTGTAAAAATACACTAACTCCGTTTAAACGGAAAGGAGATAACAATGGCAGACTACTATGATGGAACTAAACTTTTATCTCTCAAGGATATAAATAACAAAACTCCTGAGATATACATTTGTACGTCAAACCGTACAGCTGGTAAGACTACATATTTTAGCCGACTTGTAGTCAACCGTTTCTTGAAACGCGGGGAGAAGTTTATTCTTCTCTACCGTTTCAAGTATGAACTAGACTCAGTATCAGACAAATTCTTCAAAGATATAAAAGCCTTGTTCTTTCCTCAACTTTCGATGTCATCGGAAAAACAAGAGATGGGTATTTATCATAAACTCTATCTTGAGAATACTTCCATCGAAGATTACCGTTTAAACGGTAAGGTGATAATTCCGATGGCAGACAAAGTTGAATGTGGATATGCGATATCCATTAACTCAGCAGACCAAATTAAGAGAAATTCCCATCTTTTCTCAGATGCGAAATGCGTGGTATTTGATGAATTTCAGTCCGAAACTGCACACTATTGTCCCGATGAAGTTAAGAAATTTATTTCAGTTCATCAGTCAATAGCACGTGGTAATGGTGAACAACACAAGTATCTACCTGTATTTATGATAGGAAACCCAGTTTCCCTTATCAATCCATACTACGTTCAACTAGAAATTTCCTCCAGACTTCGAAACGACACTCACTTCCTCAAAGGTGACGGTTTCGTACTAGAACAAGGATTTAATAAATCAGCTTCTGAAGCACAGAAAGAATCAGGATTTAATAGAGCCTTCTCTAAAAACTCCTACATATCCTACTCAGCAGAAGGCATTTATCTAAACGACAATCTTGCCTTCATTTCAAAACCTGTTGGAAAGAATCGTTACGTTTGCACAGTTGTCTACGAATCAGTAGAATATGCAATACGTGAATATCCGATAAACGGAATTATATATGTGGATAATTCAATAGACACAACCGCACCGAATAAAGTAGTCTTAACAACACAAGACCATAATGAAAATTATGTAATGCTTAAAAGGTCAGAACCTATACGTAAAAATATGCGTTTCTTCTACATGCAAGGTGCGGTGAGATTTAAAGATTTACGATGTAAAGAAATGTTTATGAAGTTTATCTGCTTAAAGTAACTCGGTATCTGCGTAGTACAATACTTTTTGTGAGCGGTGGAGTGTATGCCTGAAAGAGTGGTACCATCGTATCCTGAGCCTTTACACAGCGAGTCTGTATTTGCTACGTTATAGATATAAAAGAAAACCCCTACTCCTTAATCTTATGATTAAGGGTAGGGGTTTTTCTCTTTCCGTTTAAACGGTAATTCAATACTCGTTGTAAATTATTCTCGGCTTGTAGTTTTTGAGGTCGGAGTTGAGTCTGTCTATAATACGTTGTCCGTTTTTACATTTGGGTAAGTATCGACAATTGCGACATGGTAGGTCAAGTTGACGTCTAAGTTCACAAACGTCCCGCTGTACTTTGTAACTGTTGTATTCGTAGTCTGAATATATTTCTTGCATTATGATTTAGGTGTAAGGGAGTTTAACCCAGCTGTCCATGTTTCTTTTCCAACTTGACCGTCTACTTGTATTTTTCTTGATGCTTGAAAATCTTTTGTTGCTTGTGTTGTATCCTTTCCGAAGTCGCCATCTATTCCTGATGAACCGATGTCGAATTTGTTTACTGTTAGTATTTGTTGCCATACTTTGACAGATTCAGCTTTTGAGCCGTTCTGTAAAAAGGGTAAGGTCACAGTTACAGTTACCGTTTTAACGGAAGATGGGTATACATACATCTGTTTGAATTTACCATGATTTACCCATTCTGTCCATTTATAAGGTTCTTTTAATACACCCCATCTATGACCTTTTGCATGGTATACATAACCGTCGCCACCATATACTCCAACGTGACCGTTATTGTTACGGAATAGAAGTTCTCCTTTTACAAGGAGAGTGTTTGGTAATATTGAACCTGTGTCCTCACATTCTTTGTATAGACGAGGCACACCGTAATAAGGTGAAGGATAATGTGTAGGTTTTGAATCTGGTGTGTCGCATACTGAAGCGGCAAATACTAATCCATTGCAGTCATGTACCTTTTGACCGAATTGAGATGTGAAGGCTGGACTGCCTGGGTTTGGATACAAAGCAGGATATTGTTCTCTTTTGTATTTAAGGAGTGTTTCATCGGCTATCTGTCCGTATGTACCACCCCAATAAGGTCTACCTACTTGTCTTTTTGTATATTCTACTAAATAATCAACATCTTTCATGATTTATCTCTTCTCCTTTCTATTTTATTAACTTTATATTTTGCATATGGATAAACATCATAAGAGTACGCACATGTATTATCACTGTCTGCATTAAGAATATCTGCTATCAATTCAGCATTTCTTTTAACATTACATATACATATGCCTTTACCTGTATTGACATTGATAACACCATAATCACATACAATAGGTTTTATAATATAGTCCATTTTATCTCCTTTCTTCCGTTTAAACGGAAATGCTATCTCATTACATAAGATGTTTCTACAAGTATTGTTCCACCATCTATTTGCTTTGGTCTTAATTTTCCTTGTATTGATAATCCAACTTTGAAATCAGTTAAATCTCGTTTTGTCTGCATAAATTTTATCTGCTCTTCTGTAAAATGAGTTTTGTCGTAGTCATTAATTGGTTCTTGTGTAAGTGATTTAATAAATTGATATTTACATTTATCATTCATTCCAGCACATTTTAAGTTGTAGTATGGTTTTTCTACAGGCTTTCCATCTTCATGTGTAACATGCTCAATATATGTCTTTTGCCTTACAAATATAGCTTCGTCCCAATATGACTCAAGCTTCCAATGACAGAAATCTGTATCATGAATGGGTATGTCAATAAGTTCTTCAGGCTTTAAATCACAATGAATACTATCAGTATCAGCATAAATAAAGCCAGGTTTATCAACACCATGATAATTCTTCTGTGCCGCACGAATTGTAAAATTTCTTGCGTATGATGTTATAGCTGAACCTATAGGTATATATCCAGGGTGTCCTTCAAAACTTTTTATTATCTTGAATTCAAGTGCACCATCATCAGCCAAACTTGCATGTCTGTAACTATCATTTATCCATGTTGCCATTTTTCCATATAAGTTATTTAAAAATAATTTTGCTAACATTCTTAAAGCACCTTCTGAATTTATTTTTATTTCTTTCCATTTATCAATATATTTATCGAAAATGTTATCTGCTGTTTCCGCTTTAAAATAGCAACCGTCTAAGTATTCGGTATCATATAGTTCATAATGTTCTTTAAAAAGAATATAGTCTGTGCATGTTAAAGTTAGTTCTACTTTTGCTTCTTGTTCGTTACCCCAAACATCAATATATCTATCACAATATATTCCGTCTTTATTCTTAATATCACTGGTTTTTAAACATTCTGTTGACTTATATAATGGATTTGATTTTACTTGTATAAATGGTAGATACCCTTGTTTTAGTTTAAACCTAGTTTTTAACCTTATAAAATAATAAGTCCATTCTGAATTTAAAACGTAAAATGGTGGTTTTCCATGCCAAAATGTTGGTATTCCTATTGGATATTTTGAACCACTTTGTGATGACATTACTGATGGATACAGAGAATTTACATCTGCGGTTACTCCATTTTTAAAGATTCTATTTTCTTTTCCTTCAACTAAATAACACCAACCACCTTTGTATGACTTATGAACATATGAACCATATGTATCTACATTAAGACCGTAGTCGTGGTCACTTCCGTTAAAACGGAAATCATACAGGTTTGGAAACATTTTCTGAAATTGATAATAGTCTATAGTTTTCTTAAATTCAGCCATACAACATGAACCAATTGTGAGTTTATTATGATTTTCGTTAAACATTATTTCCAACGCTTCTTTTACTACTAATACGTCATTTGCTATGTATTTAGCTTCTTCATCTGTTATGGTACTATTCGCTTGGCGAAAACCTACATATTCAATTTCAGTTTTTTGATGTTTTGTTTTAAAATCTTTTCCTATCTTTCTTACTGAGAATGGTAATAGTTTTAGTGAATCACGAAATTCAATTATAACGCCACGTGCTGTTTTTACTGTTATTGTATACCACATTCCTTTATCAGAAATCATGTATTTATATGAACATATTGGCATTATATCGTTTTCGTAAAATGTGTTATCAGGTTTGTAATATGCTTCTGTGTATTTTGATGATTTTAATAAATAGGATAATATGAATGTACCATCAAATTTAAGGTTGTGATAAAAAATAACTGTATCTTCTGTAAATGATTCAATATACTCAAATGTTGATTCTATTGAGGTAAGTATAACAACATCTTCAGTATACATTTCTACTAGTGCACTAGCCCAAACCTCTGTATTGGTTTGTCCTTCAAAAACTGTTGTTTCGAAATCACCTACAAAATATCTACAGTTTCCGTTTAAACGATTACGACTCTTCGCCATAATCTAAGTCAAACTCGGGTAAGTCATAGTTATCCTTTATAATTACATCTGTTATTGGTAACTGTAACATGTCTAGTATGTAGTCAAGTGCTCTTGCGTGTTCACCTTCTGTATAGTCAGATGTATAGAATAGGGCTATATCAATATAATTACGAATCTCGTCTGTGTATGAATAAAATCTTTTCATAGCTTCTTGAGCTTCTTTTTCACCCATCTTATTAATTGCTTCAAGTATTGGCTTAGCATCAAAATTCTCTATAGCATCTGTCAATTCATCTCGTGCAACTTTTGAACCACCACCGAATTGATAGTAAATTGCTGTTCTATGTTGGCTTTGTATTTCTTCATGTGCTTGTCTTACTCTTTGTTCTAGATATTGCTTTAATAATTCTACTTCTGTTGGTATTGATACTTCATCGTCAAGTTTAAAATCTTCTTCAGTAAAATTATCTAGTATATGCTGACCGACCATTTCTTTTGTTGCAAAAGCTGATGATGCTATTACTTCACCTGTTTTCTTATTTATTACATTTCCGTCTTGGTCTGTTGCAGTAAATCTTGTTGCGTATTTATCAAATGCTTCTATTGATGTTTTGGGTGTTGAAAAGTTTGACTTTTTTGCTGATGATTTTGGTATTTTTGCAGATGGAACCTTAATTTTTGTTCCTATAGATGTTGATGATTGCTTAGAAATCAGTTTTAATTGCTGACGTTTTTTACGATTTATGGAGTGAATATCTGAAATTTTTATTCTTCTACCTAATTGTTTTGCTGTCGGTATTGAAGGTTTCGGTAGGTTATGACGTCTTGCGTTTTGTAACATATTCTTTCGAATTCTGTTATATTCATTATAAAGATTCATAATACCACTCCTTTGTGATAAATAATAGAAAAGGGACTACCGTTTAAACGGTAGTCCCTGATTATTAAGGTGCTTATTAGGCAATTATTGAGCAAGTTAAGAAGTACTTTCCAGCATAGTTCTTGGAAGGTTTTGAGTAAACTTCAATTGAGAAATCCTCTCCTTCCATCTCTTCTGAAATATCAATAAAAGCATTCCAGAATGACTGTGAACCTGTTACGAACTTTGTACCGTCCTTGTCAACGATGATATAGTTCTTATAGTCTTTATCATCACGTGCCTTCTCATTGTGAACGTCGAGGATAGCGAAGTAATCAACATTGATGGTGATTTTTCCTGTGTCTGTTGAGTTGATAGCTTCATCAAGCTTGATGCAGTTTGATACGTCCTTGATAGAAATTCTTTCTACCTTTGAGAGTTCCTTTGATGTTTCAGCAACTTTTACGATATAATCTCTTTCTTCCATGATTTTAATCTCCTTTGTTTTTTAATTTATTTTTGTTTGGAAGTTTCCGTTTAAACGGAAGTTTGATTAGATGGTTTTGGGAATGATGATAATGCTGGGTGTAGGACTGGCTCTGGTACTGGTCATGATTATGGTTCTCCTTTCATTATTGTGTATTTTCTATTCATCATCGTCTGACAAGAATATGGTGTAATACTTGTCACACAAGAAATAGACGCCAAGTAAGATAAGTATTGTTTCTAGCATGATTTTGACTCCTTTCCGTTTTAACGGTAGATGTAATGGGTTATTTTTGCTTTTTCCATCTTAATTGCTACTTCAAGAAAATCAGTTTCTTGTGCTGACTTTACTAGAAGCTGACGAATATAAGCTGGTTCATCGACTTGTGCAAAGAATTCTTCAAACGTCTGACGAAGTCTACGCTCAGTAGTATGATAATTATCTGTAAAACAGGTATCATACAAATTTGTAAACACATATTTATCTGAAAGTATGTGATTGAGAATTATCTGTGTGTTTGATGTTGCATTTGAACGATATGTTGATGCTATATCTGACATTGCTTTCTCCTTTCCGTTTAAACAGTATCACTTTTTCATTTCTTTTCTGATTTCAAGCCAGTTAAGAAATCCAAATAATGTATAGAATGATTTTACATCAAGTTCTGACATACAGCCTAATCCATTCTCAACACTGAAATGAAATTCATCTCCTTCGTCCAGCGGGTCACTATCGTAGTCGTGTTCCCAAATGGTTATTTCAGGATTAAACTTTCTTATGTAGTCTTTGAATTCCTCATAGTAATCATTAATAATGAAATCAATCGGTGTGCTACGAAGAAGATTTTTACGAATTTCATTCTCGTAATCGTCTTGAGTATATTCTGATTTTCCGTTTAAACGGTAGAATTTAAAATTACCATTTACCATTAGTGTACATATAGATGAATTCTTCTCACAGAACCATGCTTTCTGGTCATCTTCATCTTCGAGCTTTTTGATTAGTTCCTTTACCGTATATTTTTTAGTCTTGCGGTACTGGTCAAACTTTGATGCAAGATTGAATTTGTTTCTTATGTAAGCAAGTGTGTCTGTCGTAGATGCATCAACGTCTAATCGTACAGATGATGAATTAACAATCCATACGTCATACTCGATTATATTGATTTTTATTTTTTGTGCTTCATTAGCCTTAGTTGAATCAAGGTATAACTCTAAGATAACTGAGTATCCATCAGTGAGTTCGTTTGATAATTCTTTTGAAAGTTCTTCAAGCCTTCTTTTTATTACAGATAGTGCTGACATTTTTATATCTCCTTTCTTTCCGTTTAAACGGAAAAGACCAGCTATTCAGCTAGGTCTTAAATTTGTGCTTAGTTTGAAAATCAGTTTTGAAATTGCCACCGTTTAAACGGTAGGTGTTGACAACCTATAAGACTCCGTTTAAACGGTGGCTGTATTGGGGATAGTTTATGAAACTTGCGTGTCTAGGTATCCTTGAACACTTGTTCGGAACATCTGTTCGTCTGACAATTTGCCCTAAATGGTGAAATTGTGCAAACAATAAATTATCTGACAATTTGCACCAAATAGGGCATTTTGTAGAGAAAATAGGTTAAAATGTAGGAACAATTGCCAAAATTAGCTAAAATGTAACATTTGTTACAGTTTTAGACAAAGGGCGAGTTTCTTAAGAATAGTCTGACAATTTAATGCAAAAAGAGAAGGGCGGTAAAAACCGCCCTTGTTCATTTTACTTGCTAGCAAGTGCTTTTTTGTTCGCCTCGGCTTGCTTGTCAATTTCCATAACTGCTTTACTAAATGCCATATCAAAAATTTTGTAACTTTCGGCGAGTGCTGTAAATATGTCTTTAGGTATCATGTCAATATCAGTGCACTTTGAAAAATCTTTCATGGCGTCTTGTACCGCCTTGTAAAGTGTCTTACATGATACCTTTTTAGTGGAAGCTTCCTTTTTTCTTTCGTTCTTTGTATGGTTCTTTTCCACCACATCTTTAACCTCCGATACTTTCATATCGGGTGCAACCTTTGAGAAAACCGCTTTTCTTTCGTCCTCTTTTTTGGTTGCGGGAAGCATGGCAATCAATTGTGTTTGTGAAAACTCGGAAGCTTTGTGCCCATTTATGTCAATGCCAAGTGGTGTTCCGTTTTCGTCCGTTTCCGTGTTCAAGTAGTATGTACCGAACATGTTAACCATGTCATTAATCTGTGATGATTTTAAGCCTGTTATGGCTTCCAATTCTTTGACGGGTGAAGCGTACGCTTTGCCTGTTTTCACGTCAATGAATGAGCCTTTAAACTCACCATTGATGAAGCCGTACATTAAGCCACCACACATGATATACGATTTACGGAAGCCATAAAGACTATCATTAAGCTTTTGCATATAGCTATTTAAGGAAGCCATTTTCTCAGGATTATTACGCGTTGCTGTTGTAACCATAATTCCATTATAGGCTTGAATTTCACCACTTAACCTTGTATGAGTCGTAACGACTGAAATTTCATTTGCGTTAACACTTTCGTTTGCCTTTGCATTTACGTTTTCGTTTGTCTTTTTAGCCATTTTTCTTTCCTCTTTTCATGGTATTTTTGCTTTACCCGTAACTTCCGTTTAAACGGAAGATACCACGCACATAAGGGAATACGTGTGCGTGTACGTGCACGGGTTTTACCGCTTCTCCCGTGCGTGCGTGGTGCTTTTTCCTATCGGTACACATAACCTTAAATTTTTCCGTTTTGATGGCTTCCGTTTAAAACGGTTGCCGTTTCCTTTCCGCCCGTGTGCATGTGGGTGCGGGTCTTTTATACAAATTTTATACACGGGGCAAACCCACGTCCCCGCACTATTAATTCTACTACAAAAGCGGTAATTTGTATATATGCATGTTGCACAAAATATAATTGTTTGCGTTGTACATTTTTAACAAAATTTTAAACATATGCACATTTTAAAGAAAAATTCAAGTAGTAAAATGCACAAAATAAAGTTTTTTAATTGTGCATATCCAACAATTGACGAGTTTTATGTTTCACGGAAAAAACATGTAAATGTTTCACAAAATGTATAAAATAAGTGTAAAATGTATAAAAGTCTATGTATATTTATAAAAATTGAATGTATAATCATAAACTTATAATTATACATCACTTTTGGAAACTAAAACATTAAAAACGGTTTCCGTTCAAAATGGTAAATACTTAAACGGAAAATGAACAAAACTATTATTAGCATTCTTTTTTAGTGAGTGCTAAATTGTAGACAATATTCAGACAATTAGCAATTATTCATGGTGAGTGCTAATTGCCTCTGTATAGACAATTTACTAGCACTCAGCTAATGCGAGTGCTAATAATTGTAGTGGGAAATCTTCCGTTTAAACGGAAATGTCAGAAAATATCAC
>Ga0310697_10002843_pt1 | contig 17949 bp, 17 predicted proteins | sample 172DNAGHGlowgp2_FD_203883 | JGI IMG/M metagenome (GOLD analysis project Ga0310697, IMG submission 203883) | Sheep rumen microbial communities from Palmerston North, Manawatu-Wanganui, New Zealand - 1728 DNA GHGlow gp2 (v2) (version 2) | ecosystem: Host-associated > Mammals > Digestive system >... | reverse complement strand
GTAATCCTAAGATTCAGATTAATCCGGAAATTAAAGATTTCTATGAAATCACTCAGGATGATATTCAGGTTGTAAATTATGATCTTGAGAAGATTAAAGCTAGAAACCCGCAGATTGATTTTGCTAGCGATATTGCTATCTAAGGAGAATAAACAATGTTCCATTTACCATCAGTTTCAGCTATAATTAATAATATTTTTAAGAAAGAGAATGTTGATGATGGTAAGATTATGACCAGAGTGATTTATAATTCCAGATACAACTTAATCACTCTGGTTTCATATAGTAGTCCTTATTTTTATACCATCATTGAATTTATTAAAGCAGCATCTGAAATAGATGATCTTAAGATTCATCTTGCTCATTCTGCTAAAGAGAAAGAATTATCTAAAGAAGAACAAGATGATTTTGATAAGAAGAAAATCGAAATCATTGATAATAGATATTATATGATTTTATCGGGTAAGCCTGAAGATTATGCTGAATTATACAATCATTGCGATCTTGAGAATGAAGTATTAAAGCTTCTTATGGATGATATTTATAATAATTGCTCATCCCCTCAATTCCAAACATTGATTAACTATGGTATCATGTCTTTAGGTAATTTCAAGTATAAAGGTATAGTTCCTGATAACTATAATAAACCTCAGAAGATTAAGTTTCCTTTTGGAAATGCACAAATTTATTTCTTTACTGATGATTATGATTTTATTACTAAGAATATCCCTGAAGCATTTATCATGATGGATCTCACAGATATTATCAATATCTATAGAACAGATGATAAAAATCCAGAGAAACCCAGTACAATTAAATATAATCTTAAATCTTTTGCCAAGATGTATGAAACCATCCCTCAAGATAGTCAACAATATAAACTTAACGTAGCAACGATTGGTTCATTAATCAAGCATGTATATCCATACTTCTTAGTAAATCCTACAGTAGATACTTTGAATATTCTGAATGCTCCATTGTTTATGAGAGAAGATCTATCTGATCTTATGGAAGGCAGCGTACCAGTAGAGCAGTTGGATGAATTATTCCAGCAGGAGTATGATAGGTTCGTTCAACCTACGGCGGATGCTATAGAGTATGAAGACATAGATGAGCAGATTGGTTTAAATGACGAATCAGAAAATATGCGAAAGGAGGATATCTTATTAGATGACGCTGACTAATGTATGTCAATTATCAGATATATACTATATTGCAGATCATCAGATTGAGCTGAATCAAAGATATGTATCCTTATCGGATAGGATATATACAGATGGAAAAGCATCTCATCATGTAGATAAAGAAGGATATATTATTATCGAAGCTATTATAGATGCTAATTATTTGGTATATATTGATAAAAATGGTGATGTATGCTTATGGGTATATAAATACATTCCCGATACAATGTATAAAACTATTATTGATCATCTTAATCTGCTTAGAACTCAGACAGGTATTGGTAAACATGCTGTTATATCTCATGATGATGAGAATAATGATCCAATGAAAAGTTCCTCCGAAGGAATTCCAGCAGCATATCCCAATAAACAGTATAAGCAGAATAAGAATTATAAAAGAGAAAACGATGAGTATCTTAAACAAGCTCCAGCAGAGATAGTTGATGTAAACAACTTTATCTGTACTGAATGCGGTGAGCTTATAGATAGGAATGTTTCTCTTAATAGTGATTCATCTATAGTCTGTACATGTAATAACTGCGGAACCAGATTTACTTTAGTTCCATCTAAGTACTATATTATTAAATCCAAAGTTATCAATAATAATTTAGATTCTAATGGCATACCAGAATACATGCTTAATTATAATAATTTATCTGAAAGGATAGAAGAAGATGAAGGTTAAAATTAAATATATGAATCCTGATACTAAGAGATTAGCTGCGATAGATAAAGGTGACTGGATTGATGTCTATGCTGATGAAACTGTAGCTATCTATGAAGGAGAGCATAAGCTTATTAAATTAGGTTTTGCTATGGAGCTACCTCAAGGATATGAAGCTCATTTAGCTCCTAGATCTTCTACGTTCAAGAAGTGGGGCATTATTGTAGCCAATTCATTTGGAATAATTGACGAATCCTATAAGGGCGATAATGACGAATGGATGCTATCTGTTTATTGCTTACAGGGACAAAGATCTTCTAGTGCAGTTTCTAAACCATATACTATTATTGAACGTGGAGATAAGATTGCTCAGTTTAGGATTGTTGAGAAGATGCCTAAGCTTGAGTTTGTTGAAGTAGATTCTCTTGGTAATGAGGATAGATCTGGATTTGGCTCTACAGGATCTAAGTAAATAATACATTATATCTAGAAACCCATAGGCAGAAATGCCTATGGGTGAACATTTCAGTAATTAGAAAATAAAGATGGGAGGTCTAGTTTAAAGATGGTCAACGTAGAATACATGAATAAAATAGAAAATACATATGTTGACGGCGGCCAGACCATTATGGATATTCCTGAGATGCCATATTTTGACGGTGAGCAATATGACTTGTATGATAATAAAGATTATGCTAGATTTATTGCTGATACCGAAAGAGTCGTTCGTATGTCATATGAATACAGGCAGTTGATTAATTACCTCAGATACACTGAAGGTATGAACCAATGCTCTTTTCTTTCTAATGTAACTAATATTGATTCTACTAAAGTTAAGATAGAAATACATCACACACCATTAAGTCTTTATGATGTATGCAGCACAACCATTAAGAAGCGGTTGCATAATAAAGAATCTATAGATATTTATGATGTTGCTGAAGAAGTTCTTTGGTTACATTATGCAGGATGGGTTGGATTGATCCCTGTATCTGCTACAGTACATGAGCTTATACACAATCAGTATATTTTTGTACCAACTAATTTAGTTAGAGGAAACTATAGAGAATTTGTTAATCATTACTATGATTATATTGATCCTGACATACTGGATAGTTTAGATAATGCTGAAGAAATGACTAAAGCATATCTGGAAGATATTGCTGGACAGAATATCGTAAACCAACAACAGGAGATCTTTAATCTTCATAGTACATACGTTCGTATTAAAGATATGAATCGTGATGAAGAAATTAATAGAAATAGATCTGTAGTAAAAGATCGTATTTCTGAAATTAAATCTGGCAAAAAAGTAATGTATAGGCTCATTAAAAAGCGTAATTCAAATGATGCAGCTGAAACATTACAGTAAATCTGTAACAGATTGTACAATCTAAATCTATATAAAAATCCTTAAGGAGGTAATTATTAATGGATATCAAATCTAATCTTCAGATTCTTTCGGAAGCTGCAGCTGTAGATCTTAAGAATTCTACTGCAGGCGTTCTTAAAGCAGATGCTGTAAAAGAAGCTTATGCTCAGATCGAAGAATGTATCGAGCCTACGGTAACAGAGGCTGCTGATGTTGTAGTAACTCAAACTGGTGATAATCGCTTCTATACTGAGATGACTGCTCTTGCTCCATTTATGATGGATGCTGGTATTAAAAGTATTGGCAAGGCCCTTGATATGGTTGCTGAAGCTAATGGTCTTGAGCCTAAGGAAGTTGGTCTTATTGTAGATTCTCAGGCATATGTTGAGTCTACTATTGATAATGCTACTGCTAAGGCTAAAGCTACTGGAAACTATAAGATTCTTGAGAATGCTGTAGCAAAGGTTCATAAGAACAATCAGATCGTTGCTAAGCTTCTCAGCGAAGGCTATAAGGTGGCTAAGAAGAATAGCGAGTCTAAGGTTTGCCCGAAGTGCGGTAAGGCTGCTTGCAAGTGTGAATGCGATGGAGCCAACTGTGGTAATGGTAAAGCTGTAATTGCTGAGAAAGGCTGTTCTAAGAAAGAAGAAGTCTGTGCGAAATCTTCTACTGGAGCTAAAGTTCTAAGTGAAAAGAAGGCTAAGTGCGAATCTGCTGGTCCTGAACCTACTGGTGATTAATTATAGCATAATAGAGTACGAGAGCCTTTAAATAGGCTCTCGGAATTTTCTAAGATTTAAGGTGGTGAATGATATGAGCATGATTACTAAAGAATCAGTTGTTGTTTATAATAATCAGAAATATAAACTTACTCTTGAAGTTGCTTCCTATAATGGTCCTGAGGCTACTGGACCGGTTGATGAAGCTACTATTACAAGCACATTCGCAAAGCATGTTGCTGATGTATATAAGAAATATCTTGGGCCTAAGGAAGATATTGATGTTAAAGTCTCTAAAGCTGGTGAGACTGTAGTATTTGATCTCAAGCCTGGATATAATTCTTATATTGATTCTCATTCTAAAGAAGATGGTGATGATGCTAAGAAAGCATATACCGGAGCAATGATCCAAAAAGCTATTAATCCTTACATTAGGAGAGCTGTTGGAACAGCACAAAATGAGACCGGATGTAAGAATGCCAAATATAAATATAACGTCGATTCTAAGAAGCTTAAGATTACCATTACATTCTCTGGTTGTGAAGTAGTAAATGAAGAATCTGCTATCCTCCAGGAAGGTCTGAAAGAAAATTTTAAGAGTATTCTTAAGAAGATTGCTTCTGTTCTTCACTTTACTAAAAAGAAACCTGAATATAAAGAGGTTGAAAAGAAAGGAAAGATAGCTGTAAGTAAAGAAGATCAGAAACAACCGTTAAAAGAATATGTAATTAGAAAAGATAAAGACGGTAAATCTGATGGTAAAATTTATGTAGGTACTGATAAAGAGTATGGTGAGATATTAGCTTACCTGACTGAAAGTGCCGTTAAAATGATTTTCGATAAAGATATACATTTACCAGCAAAGACTGCTTGTCATGGTAATATTGTAACTGTAGATATCTCTGAAGCAGTTAAGCAGTCTATTCAGGCTAGTGAAGAAGAGGCTAAGAAGAATCCTAAATATGCTAAATCATTCTATAAGTCTAAAGAAGATGGTACTCTTGAAAATTCATGCGTTTATTACTTGTATAAAGAGTTTGTCTCTCCGGCATTAAATGCTGGATATGAAGCTGCTGATAAGGTGGTTTATTATCTTGCTCCAAAGGATCAATGTAAGACTCATACTCCAGTAAATAAGATGGTTGTTAAATATTTAGAAAATGGTAAGTTCGAAGCTAAATTTATAGGCTGGCTTGAAAGAAAGAAGAAATAATAAACTGCCTCCAGCCAGTAATGGTTGGAGGTGTAATAATTTGTTTTAATATACTATAACTGCAAAAAAAAATAGCTTCACATTTTAGTAATGAATTTAATCATTAATATATCTCCGGAGGAATTATATATGAAACAAACTAAGATTATTAATCATGAGGGTCATAAGTATAAGGTTACTGTAGACGTTCAGAAGATTACTGAAGCTACAGTAAATCCATCACAAACCATTTCAGTGAAAATTGCTGGAAAGAATATTAAAGTTCCAGTAAATAATGATACTGATGGGGCTTTATCTGATGGCGAAGTTAAAACTATTATTACTAAAGCTTTACCAGAAGCAATGAAGAATATTAGAGAATTCATTAGAAGTAGCTGGGATGAGTGGATGGATGGTGAATTCTCTGAAAAGCTTATGGATGAAATCATTGCTGATGTATTTGATCTTGTTAATATTACACAGTTTAGTAACAGTAAGATTTCTATAGAATATATACTAAATAATAAATATACATCTCATAAATATTCTAGAGGATTTTTTGGTATGCATACATTGGTTGCATATGGTATTTATGAGAATGGTAAATATAACTTTAAATATTGCTCTTTAGAGGGATAAATAAGAATTACATGATTTAACAACAAATACCCCAGAGGGAGTAATCCCTCTGGGATATAAATAGATTCTATTAGAAATAATTTAAAGTCCAATTTAGGTTAGTTACATTTAAAATAATGCATTCATTTGCCCAACAATTCTGTCTGCTCTCAACTCTCTACCTTTATAATTTAAATGCGTTCCGTCATTTGAAGGGAAGTATTCCAAGTGCGTCCACTCGTTAAGCCCTAGTGTTGTATAAGTGTCAATATAAGGAATATGAATCTTTTCGCATTCAGTTTTACAGGCATCTACATAATCGGTAAGCATTAAATCTCTTGTATTCTTTGATTGTTCATCATCAGATGAATAACTATATTCACCATTTTCAATAAACCATCTCCAACACGGGGAAATAACCGCAATTCTAATGTGAGGGTATGCAGTCAATATTTTTCTAATAGAATACTCCAATGCGCCATTAAAATATTGATATTCTTCTAATCCAGAACGATAATCAATAAATACACCCCCAGTATAGTCATTTGTACCATAACCGATGGTTATATAATCTACTTTATCAAAATCAATCGTTTTTAGCATTGCAAGAGTATCTGCGAAATATGATGGCATTCCAGACGGTGATGCTTGAATGGCATTGTCTTGCTCTGCCCATACTCCAGTTGTTATTGCATCTGCTAATGCGTACATCGAAAATGCTCTCCAATATTGGGAGTGATAAGACATTCGACAACCACCAAACCCACAATTATATACTGTAGCACCAGTTTTGTCTGCAATCATTTTGCTGATAGATTTATCAGTAGTGTCATTTGTGTCTCTAAAGTTACCAAACAACGAATCTCCGAAATTTACTATTTTCTTTCCGTAAAATTTCAATGGTTCTACGTCATCAACAGTAATGTGCGGAACATCATATTTGTATGTATATTCATTTTTGGTAATCCAATATGTATACGGTCTTTCAATACTCCACGTAATACGAATGTATTTTGCACTTGGGTACTCATCAATATCGAGCCATGTTACTTGTTTTCCATTATATGTTTCGATGGTATAGTCTACATAAGTACCACTTCCTTTGTAGCCAAGGAAGGTGTAATCAGCATCATAAAAGCAATATGTCCAAAGTGCAAATTTTATATTTGTGCCTGTTCTATAAATACCTGTTACATCTTCAATATTAACATAGTCTGTTGTTTTATATGCGAATTCCGATGATAAGATATTCCCATTCACAACACTTAATTCACCAACATTCGGAAAACTGATTTGACTTTCTACAACGACGGGAGCTTCGAAATTTTTGCTGTTAATTGGCAGTTTATCACTTAAATCATCCTTTAAAATAGCGCAATCGTTAGTTAAAGTATTAAAATTAACTGATTTAGCCTCTTCAGTAGGTACACCAGTACTCCCCCACAGGGCAGCTCCTAGAATTCCATTTTCAGAAGTAGACCATACCTTAGATGCCTTATATGAAGCACCTAGGATATCGTTAGAAATAGAATTTATATTTCTTTAAAATGATTTATAGATAACCCTTACGGGTTATCTTGCTTTATTTTCTAACGATGTATCTAATGATTTAAATAGCTTAAAGGAAGATTTAAAAAGTACAATAAATACCAACAACACACACGGCGACGTACGATTTAATATTTGGGATGAATATTGGGAGAAAGGTATTATAGACGATTCAACGGGACAAAATATCGGGGTAAATGGATGGCGCTCGGTAGGATATATTCCTGTAATGCCAGATACCGAGTATTATCTAAAGGGAGCGGTAGCACGCGTTCTGTATTATGCCGCTGATATGTCGTATATTGGCAATGACGTAAGCGTCGCAAATACCATATTCACAACACCTGCAGCAGCGCGATATATTAGGCTTAGGTCTGTTGCGTCTGAAAACCTAGATTATAGTAATAATATTTGTATCAATCTTTCACAACCAGACATGACCATATCTCCGCATAATGGAGATTATGTATCTGGAAATAATATCAATTATGTTGGGCAGAAAGTGACAAAATTACAAGCTGAAATGCTTAAAACACAAGCTGATATAACTGATATTGATCAAACACTACAATCAAACAGCAGAGAATTTATATCAGGTACATATCTCAAGCAAGACGGAACTGAAGGTGCTGGGCTTTCTCAGGGAACGACCGAATTTATACGTTTTACACCAAATGACCGGGCTATGTTGCGCGGTATTGTAACGGGAAACACTGTGTATGCCTATGCATTTTATGATGCGGATATGGCATTCATCCCTAACTCAAGTGGCGGCAACAATTATACTGGTGATATTGATATTCCTTCTGATACTGTTGAGATTCCTCAGAATACTGCATATGTACGTTTTTCTGCAAAAACTAATGGCGCTTCTCCCGTTGCAATGGTGTTTAATTCACAGGCTTTGGAAGCAGGAATCAACACCAATAAAGACAAAATTCATGACATCAATACAGTCATTAAAAAAACATCGTATGTATTCGATACAAGCAGTCCACAGCTTACGCGCTATCCGTTGACCGGCTACATTAACAACGACAGCGGCGCGTTTGTTCCAAACGCGAACTATCAGTGCTATTATTTTGATGCTCATTCTGCTAATGACGTATGGTTTAATGATCCATTAAGCAACACATGGCTGCAAATCGCAGTTTTTGACGGAACGATGTTTAACGCTGATAATCTCGTTTCCATTGGATCAAAAGGACGTGGAACGCTCCCTGTGTTAGGATCTGAAATGTACGTTTCGGAAGGAAACAAGGTGGTTGTGTGTGTCTATAATGGACAGAATTTTAATTTACATTATTCAGAATATGCAATGGCAGAGTATATCGTAGGCTCCATTATTAAACCACATATAAAAATCAGGCCAGTATCAGCAACACAGTTTCTTGTGGATGTCCTCGATGAAGCAAGTAACAAATATTTGTCTCATAGGTTTATTCGTACAGTATATACTGATACGTTGCAGTATGGTTCGGGGCAATCTAAATCCGTGGTAACGGAGGATATATGGTACTCAGATCATATTTTGGATTCTGCAGGAAACGCTATTGCACAGGGAAATACCAATTTTATTCAGAATCTTGATATTGATGGACATAAAGGTCATATTGGGGCTGGACATGGTGGTGTTGTTGCTGTATGGTCACTGTTTTTCGCGGACGGCGAACGATTTGACCCGACAACCCTTGATCACGAAATAGAATGCAGCAAATTCAGATTTCAAGTCAAAGCGAACCACTATTTACGAGACGAAGCCAACTCTCCTTCTTCTGGGCATTCTTATCCATCATTAGACGAAAACGGCGATCCTATTGTTGCAACTATACAGTATTATGATGGAGAATGGACAGTAAATAATCATATTAAGGCACGGAATCGATTAGACATCGTACTTAATCAATCGTTTAGATTCAAGCAACTTCATGCTGGTATGTGCTGCGGTTTTTATCCATATTTTGATAACGTAATTGTTAATAACTCAGAATTGTTATGGAATAAATTTACGAAAACTGGATCAAACCCTGATACTTTTTCAGCATCGAATGTAGGTGGTACAAACACTGTATTACCATGCCCAGCAACATCCAAAACTGGACCAAGCGATGAGGTAATTCTTTTCGGAGATAATTATCGCATATCCACACGGATTGTATGTCTTAATCCTTCCAGATACGGAAAACTGAATACAATGATACAAACGCCGCCATATAGTGATAACCGAATTAAAGGGTATCTGATGCCGTGTATTTGTTCAGATTCACTCATTTCATCTGAGTTGCCAATTGAATCTTTCAGTTCTTGAGAAAGTCTCGATGTGATGGTATATAGATCAATTGATGTTGGAATATAAAACAGGCTTTAAATTATTTCTAATAAAATCTATTTATACTCCCAGAGATATTAATACATAAATGGTTAAAAGAATTAGTGAATGTATATTGAATAAACCTGATTACTTTTATAATTTCTGTATTCCAAATTAATACTCAATAACCATATTTTCAAATCCATCATTTGTGGTATAATGAATTCTTTTTATACCTAACTCTTTTATAAGTGCCATACAAGATTTACAAGGTTTACTCATTCTTAATTCACCGTTCCTATTTTCTCTATAAATGTATAAATCTACATCGCTCCATTTAATATCCTTACGGTCTTTAAGAAATACCAATGCTGTAATCTCAGCATGTAAGCTATGAGGGGTACAATCCTCAGAAAATCTTTCTCTATTATATATCTTCTGTATAGGATGAGTTTTATTACTATTAAATCCTACAGAAATAATATGACGCTTATATACAACTACACAGCCAATATGCTGATTCTTACCATAGTCGGATAATTTAGAAGCATCTCTTGCTTTGTTGAAATATGTAATATCATTCATATTATTATACTCTCCTCCATATTTTGTTACATATAATGTGGAGCAAATAATAAAATCATACTATTTATGCTTAATTAATTATCCAAGAGGGAGTAATCCCTCTTGGTGTTTTTATCGAAAATTTCAATTGTATATTATAAACGTGTATACAGATATCGATATCGTAACTATAAACAATTTATTTTATTCATCTTAAGGAGGTGAAATATGAAAAAATACGAAGAAGATGAATATGATGACGAAGAGTATGAAGAAGCAGGATTAGACGACGGACTCAAGACAAAATATATCGTTACAATTGCTATAGGTATAGCGATAATAATAGTGATATTATTTTGCTAGTAATAAGTAAATCAGATTCAAAAATAAAACTAAATTAAAAATATAAAAGAAAAATGGAGGAAAATAAAAATGAAGACCAATTTTGATTTCAATAAGATGATGGAAGAGAACAAGCTTCATCTGTATCTGGCAATGATTGCCATTTGTTTATTCGGCGTGGTAGCAAAGATCGCCGAGTTTATCGTTGTAGCAGCAGTCAATATTTTCTGTATCGTTTCTAAGGGCATCATCTGGATTAAAGGATATGTTTCTGATAACTGGGACGGCTGGATGTTGAACCTGTATTGCAAACGCAAAGCAGCTGGCAGAATCTTATCTAGAGTATGGAATGTAATTAGCAATACTTGTGTTTCTATCTTTTCTACAATCACTTCTAAAGTTTCATTTCTTGTATCGGCGGCTGCAGATCTTTGGAAAAGCCGTGAAGAACTCATCAATGAATATCATAACGAAGAAGATGAGTATTATTATCCTGCGGTAGTGTATGAAGAAGATTATGATTCTTCATATGAAACAGTAAATGATGTATTTTATCTTACAGACAATTCATATTCAGTAGCTTAAGAAATTATTAGAAAACCTATAAAGAAAAGAAGTGAGGTGATCAATAATATTTAATTAATATACTTGCTTTCATGTATCTATTAATTAGTTTTATAAGAAAGGAGTTTAATAATAGGGGAACCATAGCGGTTCCCCTCATTTAATTATTATTTTTCTTTTTGTTTAATTTTATAATTACTCTTACACCATAATAAGATATATTTAAATACTATCAAGAGGTGTAAATAAAATGACTATAAGAGAAGAAGTAAAAGACTTATTTACTGTAGATGATTCATATTGGTTAGCTCATTGTATTTCTGCAGACTTTGCTTTAGGTGCAGGAATCGCTGTACAGTTTGATAGACGTTTTGGAACTAAGAGAGAACTATTGATTAGGTTTCCTAACGGATTAGAGAAATTAATGAAAAGTAACAATGTTTTAGGCGAATGTATTCCTACAAGCCATAATGTATTAAATTTGGTTACCAAGTACAGATATTTTGATAAGCCAACTTACCAGAGTATGAGAGTTGCTTTAATAATGATGAACCAGATTATAGAAGCATATGAAATTAAAAAGATAGCTATGCCCACTATAGGTTGCGGTTTAGATGGTCTTAATTGGAATAATGTAAGGAAGTTAATAGAAAATTTATATAAAGATAAAGATGTAGATTTCTTAGTATGCTTAAATCCTCAAATAGAAAAAGAAGATAGATTAAGATGATAAGATAGAGCGATTACATTTTATTAATTCTATACTATTATGGAGGTAATTATAAATGGCTAGCAAAAAGAAAAATAATAAAGAGAGAGTTATGGAATATCCTATAGATATTACCAAAAGTCTAAGAGAAATTGTCGATTCTCAGGATATTACCGCTAAAGATATTATCCAAACAGAAGCAATGCTCTGGGGATTTGATAAAGATACTGATGAGTTCAAGGTGTTAAATGCTTTAGCAGATATTAAGCCTACTAAGAGTATAAGAAAGAATGGATTAAAATACGTTAAAGCTCTTGAAAGCGTAAGTAAATCTACAGGAATGTATGTAGAAGATGTTGAAGTGATATTACATAATATTCTTGAGAATGCTGATTTTAGCAAAAGTATATTCATACCAGTATTTAGCAAGATGAATAAGGAAGATATTGGAACTACCGGTATTGTAAAACAATTATACGATTACGTTATTTCTGAATTTGAAGAATAAAACAATAAATAACCCAGAGGGAGCAATCCCTCTGGGGTATAAATAGATTTTATTATAAATAATTTAAAGTTCTCTTTAAAGCGCATCTGTTGTATTAACAACATCAGTTAATGTTTCCCCATCATAAGCTACGGAGAAATTGATGTTACCGCCGCCGATGACCTTCCAAGGATATACATTATCTGTTGGAACTCTGCACGTTATTAACGGAGTTGTACTGTCCCCACGGCACCCTACGACCTCACAGATGCAGTCGGCCATTGTATTTGATTCGATGTTTCCAGACACAGCAAGAACAATTCCTGCGTTTATGAATTTGCAGTATTTAATCACAAGGTGCTGAGTTACCCCAATAAAGCTATTTGAATTGGTGTGTGAGAATACTTGTCCACCTTTGAAAGTACAGCCGTTAAAAATGAATTTTGCATTTTCAAAAACACCATTTCCGATTATGGTCTGGTTCATTGTACCTATCTGCTCAAATTCTACATTTTCACAAATCACAGTACAGTCATTCAGTTTTACATCTTCATGCAAGCAGTATTTAGTACCACTGATTACTTTAACATTGGCAATTCGGCAAGTGTTCTGTGCATCAATAACGCTAACGTACTCATTTAATCCAACGCTTATGATTACTGGCTTTGCCTGCCCGACACCATGCAGATATGTGTATGCAGGTAAGATTAAGTTCTGCTCGTTGTATGTTCCTTCTTTCAATACTATTTCATATTGATTTGTAAACGAACTATCCATAATGCTGTTTATAGCATCTTGAATCGTTGTATAATCTCCGCTCCCGTTTGCGTCAACAATTACTTTGTGCTTTGTTGTAATCCGATTTTCGTAATCCTCAATACTAAATTTATAATCTAACGTCAGACCTTTTAACAATCTGAACGGAGCAGAGCTGCTAAAGTTTACGATAAAATACGTAGAGTTAGCAGGAGCATAGAGAATATAATCCGTCACCGTGGATGGTGTAACCGCTGAATCCTGATGCGAAATAATAGTACCATCAGAAGCCGCGAACGCCCACAATCTCGGAGATGAACCGCCAGTACCGGTAATCGTAAACGCATCATTTTCAGTGCAAGGAACAACCGCACTATTCCATCCAGAGCTACTGTTAGGAGCATTAATATCAACGCTTTCCCCACTTGTATTATACCATTCGCCATTTACCGTTGGGAGATATTCACACCCAAACAGTGTGCTAATGATGTCAACATTATCTTGCGTTTTCTGAATTTCGCTCGCCTTAATATTCCTATCGATTTCCAACGTCCAAAGAGTATTAGCCGCTGACACAGATGCAGAGTAAAACCTAAAAAACTTCAAATTAGAGCCAATTGGAGTATATGTTATAATCTTTGTTTCGCCTTCCGTAAATGCATATTCTCCAACCGTCAAAGGCATGGCTGAAGCAGATATGCCTATACCTATCTGGAACAGATACGTTCCAGGCGTCTGTGCAGTAATTGTAAAGTCGTACGGAACATTTTTAAGAGCGTTTGGAGTTGATTTGTACCAATTTGATGAGGTTATATCTTCAACCGGAACCGATTCAATTAACACAGACCCCCACGTTGCCATGATTCTTTCGTTTGCATCATTGATTTTGATATCAATTTTTTCGGAAACATCATCAATTTCTTTTCGTGCATCATAGTAGGTATATACAGACACATTCCAGTCCATATTCGCCATAGGTACATCTGCGGAATAAAGCCTGAAATATTTAATATTTTTGTTGTCTGTGAAATATCCTATTATAGTCTTAGTTTCGTCTGTGCCGAATGTATACGTCCCTATGTCGTACATACTCGATGCAGACTGACCGATTCCTGCTTGAAACAGGTATCTCCCTGCTGTTCTTGACGTAATTTTAAACACATATTCTATGCCAACAAGGAGCTTGTTTTCGACAACCTTATATGCGTTTGTCGAACCTGCCGTTGCCGTTTCAACAAATTCAAGATTCTTTTCAGTGATGATATTTAAATCTTCCTTTAAATTAGATACAGTATTGGAAAGCGAAGTAAGACTTTCCTGATTGTATTGAAAATCGTTAGAAACAGAATTTATATTTCTTTAAAATGATTTATAGATAACCCTTACGGGTTATCTTGCTTTATTTTCTAACGATAGTGTTGATACGATTATAAAAGTTAACAATTTAGAAAATTTATATGGAAACTTATTTGAAAAAGAAGTAATTCAATCTAGTAATTTGTTAGATCCATCTAAAGTAAATTTTACATTACGTCATACTAATAGCCCATCAAAAATAATTAGCGCTGGCAAAATCGATGCTTACGGTTCTTTTACTTTAAAAGTAAATCCAGGTGATACGTATTTAATTCATTCACTAGGCACCAATTATGGCGGATATTATGATAAAAATTTTACATTAACTGAAGGCTATACTGCTATAGAGAATATAACATTTACTACAGTAAATGGCAATGCTATATTTACTGTGCCTGATAATAATGAAATTGCATACGCGAATTTACTAGTTGCTAAGCTTTATGATGAAGATACAGATACTTATTCAATTAAAAATCCAGAAGCAATGATCCAAAAAGGTTCTGTATATACAGGTTATGAACCATATAATTATACAACGCTTGACAATATTACAGCAACCGATGCAATGAAAGATATTATAAACGATGCTGTTGAAATTCCTGAATTTTTACAAGCTCCAATAACTCCAGATCAAACTTCATTTTTTGAACAAGCTACCCAAAAGAATTTATTTAATCCAGCAAATATTACTTGGCGTTCTAGATATTCTGGAACCACAACAGCTGCTATAGTCCCAGATGAAACCGTGAGTACTGAAAATACGTATATTGGATTTTGGGTTGAAGTCGAAGAAAATGAAACTTATATGTGCAATGGAATTTCATTCGCGTATGGAGGCTATTATTCAGATATTTCTCCGATTGGAACTCATTCTATAGCCGAAGTAACATTTATTAACCCTGTTCAAGGTGCTGGAAAATATTTTATAGTACCGTCTGGATTAGATATTCATTATGTAGCATTACTATTACAAATACCAAAACAAGAAAAAATAGATATGCAACTATCTGCTGAAACTCTCACTAAAGTTCAAGTAGAACTTGGTGAAATAGCGACAGATATTATACCATATGATGCAAATGCTGCATTAAAAATTCCATTAAAATATTTAGATATTGATTCTTCATTAGGTACTAATTCGTCTAACTCTAAAACATATTCTGATAAAATTAAAGAATTAGATCCAGTTCAGTTTACTAAGCAAGACTATGATAAATGCTCTAACTTCTTCACACACTATTTAGCAAAAGATAAAGATCTTGTAATAGTAAATTCTGGTACATCTCTTACAGCAAGATCAACTGAGCACTCTACTGCTCATCCTAATGCAAAATTTAGACCACCATGTTGTGATTCAAATAACTTCTTCTCATTAATGTGGGATACAATTATGTGGGAAGGACAAGAATATAGAAGATATGATTCTGGATATTTTACTGAAAGCGGTGGAATCTTTATATCTTCATACTCATTATCCGAATGGGATGATGGTTCATATCGCAGAGGATGGACTAGATATATAAATGATACCAACGCTAATATTCAATTTGTTATACCAGAAGAAGCATTCCAGTTTAACTTTATATATAGAACTGATACTGTAGGTGATGAAAATGTGGTATTAACAATCTCTGAAGGTAATAATAAAGTTGAAGTATTTAATGGAGAATCCTGGGTTGAAGCCAATGGATTTATATTTTCTATGAAAGAAACTATAAAATATCTCGAAAATATTAGATATCCATCTCCAACAAATCATAATGAATTATCAAATAACGTTGAAAGGTATCAAATTTCTGGAAATACAACTTATCAAAAACGATTAAAAATGAGATGTAAATCCAATTCAATTAATTCTATAGGAACCATTAAAAATATTATAATAACTTCATCTGGTGTTGGTAGATTTATGTATTGGGGCGTTGAATGGAGTCCTAGAGAATATATGGTAACATATATTAATTCTGCTAGAGGGTCGCATGGGTATAGTATAACAGATCATATTAAAACAACTGAAGCTAATCATGGTGGATTACATAGATATATTGATAATGAAATAATATCTTATAAACCAGATTTAATATTTTCTGAAAATGCAATACATAATTCTGGTGGTTCTGGTCCAAGTTCTACATATTTTGATGATTATTTTGGATTGGTAGCATATGATTTCTTTATGAATAAAGATTGCCCTGTAAGTATTATATCTAGAGCTATCGCCAATGGTATAAATGAAGAAGATATTGATTTTATTACATTTACATCCACAATAACATGGAATTTTAAAGGCATCTATGGTAGAAATGACGATGAAACAGACCAGTCAAAAATTGGTTTATTGAAATTTTTACCAACAAAAGATGGAACCTATTGTACTGGTCTTGATTTGCAAACTATGAGCAATAACTATTTATCAAAATATTGTAAAGGATTACATATAAATGCTTGTCAGTATTTTTGTGATGGCGCAGTATCTATATATGGTAATATGAAAGATGCTACAATTGGATCCGGTCAAAATGGAGATACTTTAACTAATGAAGGATCACACTGGAATGATAATGGTAGTTTATTAATGTTTAATTGTATGAAAAATCTATTTAATATTTATAAATAATATGTACCCAGAGGGAGCAATCCCTCTGGGTTAATATTGTTTTCAATTATATATTATATTATTAAGGAGGTAGAAAATTATTATGCTAAAGACTTAAAAATAATCTAACTAAGGAGATGATCATCTAATCAATATTGATTATAATTATATATTATAAATATATAAGAAAGGAGGAAACTTAATTGAGTGATATACTGGAAATTTGTTGTGATGCTAGTATGAAAACTTTTGAAGATACTGGTAGAATTTTCACATGTTCCGGAGCTATATGCATAAATACAGACAAAGAAGTTTATAAAGTATCGCCAGACTCTACTAATAACAGAGGAGAGCTTCTTGCAGTATATCTTGCTGTTAAGCTGGCGGAAGAAACAATGTTAACATTTCCGAATGCTTATACTGACATTTATATCTATTCCGATAGTCAGTTTGCAGTATTTGGATTAAGAGATTGGATGGTGAAATGGAGTAGAACCATGGATCATCATGGAGTAATATATGGATCTAATGGCCTACCAGTGAAAAACCAGAATATGTTTATGATGATAATAACGTATTGCGTTACCCATAATCTTAAGATCCATTTCTTTAATCAAAAGGGTCACGTAAATACTAATTCGCCAAAGCAATTAGCTCAGGCTAATGCACAGTTTAAAAATGCTAATGGATATCTTCTTAAACCTGAGGAGATATTTAAGATATCATTCTACAATGATATTGTAGATAAAAGATCAAGATTTATGCTAGATGATGTAAACCAATTTGATTATCCTATATTGGAATATTCTGATAATCAGCCTAAGATGTGTAGATATGTAGTGCCGAAGAATTTCAAAGACTATATAGTATAATCACACCCAGAAAGGATATTTCTAATGAATGAAATACCAAATTTAATCCAGAATGGTTATTTTGGTAATAATCAACCTATGGGTGGTTATAA
>Ga0310697_10002842_pt1 | contig 17954 bp, 5 predicted proteins | sample 172DNAGHGlowgp2_FD_203883 | JGI IMG/M metagenome (GOLD analysis project Ga0310697, IMG submission 203883) | Sheep rumen microbial communities from Palmerston North, Manawatu-Wanganui, New Zealand - 1728 DNA GHGlow gp2 (v2) (version 2) | ecosystem: Host-associated > Mammals > Digestive system >... | reverse complement strand
CAATCCCCAATCCCCAATCCCCATGCAGTTAAAGTATTTGAAAATAATAAATTTTAGAAGATTATTTTATTCAATTTTTTGAATTATCTAAAACTTATATTTTTAGTTTACTCATTATCTTCATCTAAATTAGAATTAAAATGATTTAAATTAATCTTTTTATTATTATTTGGTTTCTTGAGTTTATCTTTGGAAAGATAATTGTAAATTTTTGAATGTATTTTATTAGCATTTTCACTATTTTTCTTTTTAATTTTATCTGCAGAAGAAAAATTACTATTGTTTTTTCTGCTGGTTTTACTATCAGTTGGTCCACTAATTTCACTGCTATCAATGCTTATTGAAAATTTAAAGCTACTATTTGATTTATTTCTTTTTCTAGAGAAATTATATTTAAATTCATTAATATTGTTTTTGTTATTAATAATATTTATATTATTATCAATAGAATTATCACCACTTTTATTATCATTATTTTTATTTATTTTATAATTACTATTATAATCATCTTTTTGATCTTCTGAATATTTGTCAGATTCTTCAATATTACTTTTATACTCATCTTTTTGATCTTCTAAATTTTTGTCAGATTCTTCAATATTACTTTTTTGCTCATCTTTTTGATCTTCTGAATATTTGTCAGATTTATCATTTTTATAATCAATATTAATTTCATTCTCATCCATTAGATCCTTTAAAAATAGAAAAGGCATATAATTATTAATATCCAAAGGAAAAATATTTTGATTTAAAATTCTATTTAATAATAGAAATTGTAAATCATTATTTACTTTCATATTTTTTATTTTTTTATCATCTGAATTTTCAGTATAATTTTTAATTGCAGCATTAATATTTTCTATTGTAAAAGCTTTTTGCAATGAGCCTTGGGTCATACCTATTAAAATATTTTTTCTCTTAAAAAATTCTTCATCTAGATTATTTTGTTGTTTTTGAGAAATATTATTAAATAAAGTTTCAAGCTTATTCTCCAATTCTTTATTTTTTAAAGTTCCTATACATTTAGCTTGAACAGCATTTTTTATTTTATGGTAATTATCCATAAAATCAGAATAATTATCATATTTTTCTATTTTTTCTAATATCATCATATCCTCTTTATTTAAAGTAGCCATTTCTTTAAATTCAGTTTCTGATTCATTTTTTTTAATATATGTTTTATTAGGTGTTCTTCTACAAAAAGGAGCTCCAACAGACAAATCACCTTCATCTCCTATAATATATACTGAAACAAATTCAAAATTATAGTTTTTATCTTCCATTATTTCATCAACTTCATTAATTTCATAATCAGAAACATTTCCATCTGTAATTATCATCAAATGTTTGAAATTATTTTTTTGTTCTTCTTCCATAATATAAACTATTAATTTTGGGTAAGTTGAGCCTAAATCATCATCTTCTTTAAACCCTAATAATAATTCTTCTTTAGTTAATTTTTTATATGAATCTCCCCATATATATATTATATCACCTCTTTCTTCTTCATAATAATTATTTATTAAGTTGATAACTTCCTTTTCATATAAATTAAATGATGTTGAACCTGACCTATCAATTGCAAATAATGTTTTCATTTCTTTTATATTTTTATTTTCATATTTTAGATAGCCATTATAATGAGAATTATAATCAACTTTATAATTTATACCTTTTGGCCTCCATTCCCAAGGATAAATTTTTTCTATTGTAAAATTAATTTCAGGTCTAGCAGTCCAGCCAGCTAGGTTCTGAATATATTTAAAAGTTCCATCTCTTTTCATATTTAAAAAGCATTTAGTATATCCACAATCAATTATTATATCTCCTCTTCCTTTTTGATCTGATTCATAAATTAAAGTACTTATTCCACCTTCAGAATTTATAGAAAAGGCCCTAAATGGATATAATTTTTCTTTCTCTTTTATTGTTATTATCTTTTTTGAATTTTTGTCAACCGCATATGATATAGTAAGACCCTCAAAAATTAAACCAAGATTATGAGATAAGGATTGTCTTTGTATTTCTATCCCTTTATAAGTACTTTTTTTTTTACTTTTATCAAATATACCTTCTTTATCCATTTTTCCTTCTTTATCTTGAGTTAAAGTTTTGTCACCATAATAATTACCACTTATTCTAAATTTTGGTTTTTCATTTTTAGAAAATTCAACTTTTTCTAGAAATAAATTTACCTGGAAATATAATGGATCTCCTTCAGCAAAAAAGACAAGAGATCCTCCATTTGTCCAAAATATAATTAATATATTAATAAATTCTTCAACTAAATAAGGGTTTGTTGAATTTTCTTTGCCATTTATTGGAGGTAATATAGGATATTGTGGACCACAGAAAATCCAAACTGAATAATAAATACATTCACCTTTTTCATTTTTTTTAAGTAATTCTTTTATTGCACTTTCATAATCTACAACAACAATATTTTCTATTCCAAAATATTCAATTACAGATTTAATGCAAGTTCCATTTACTTCACTCGCTTCATTTATATATTTTGGAGATACATATGGAGATTCATATTTCTCATTCAATTCATAGGACCATAGCATTACTATTAACAATTTTTGGGTTTTTAATATATTTTTTCCATAAATTTCTAGATCTTTTCCTTCTTCAACATTAAATGAAGTCAAAGTTTTATAATCAAATGTATTTTCTCTTTATTACAAAAAATATTCATTATATCATCTCCTTGTTTTATTTTTTGAAGTTCTTCTCTTAACTTATTATAAAAGAATTTATCATTTTTTTCTAAATCAGAAAATATTTTCTTCTTTTCATTAGCTGAGATGTCTTGTTGAATAGAAGGAATTTTTAATTCATTTTCTGTTCTAACTAATTTTCCGAAAATAATACTAACTGCTTTTATTAAATTTTCAGGATTAATTGCGTATAAAAATGTAGTAAATAATTCTTTAGCTTTATAAGGATAAATTCCTAATCCAATTCCACAAACTCTCATTCCAATCATTTGACATTGATTTGAGTATAAATTAATATTTTCTTCATATTTCTCATGTAATAAACCATCAGTTAAGATAAATAAATAACTTTCTTTCTCATACTTTTTTAATTTTCTTAGTTCATAAGAAGTTTTAATTGCTTTTGCTAAATCAGTATTGAGTTTGGGATTGCATATCAATAATAACAATTTTGCATAAATGCCTTCATCTTTAAAAATTGTTACTGAAGGTTTATTAAAAATTAATATATGAGGTTCTTCATTAAAATCACCAGTTACAATTAAATTAAAAGAAGGTATATTAATAGCATATATAATTTTTAATAAATATATTATTGTTAAATAAGAATGTTTCTCATTAAACTCACTAAAACAAGTTTTTGAATTATCAATTATAATTGTAATTGAGTAGTCTCTAATCATTCCACCTTTATCTTCTAAATAAATCATTGGCTCTTGAACTGGGCATAAAGTATATAAAATTAATTGTAAAACATCAATTTCTGAGCCTTTTGTTGATAATTGTTTTTGAGTTGCTTTATTTGGGTAAAAAATAGAATCAACTAATATTTTATCTAAAAATAATTTTAATATTCTAGATATATGAGCTCTTATTTCAGATATTTTCGATATTTGAACTTTTACTTCAGGTGCTTCTTTCTTTTCTATGTCTGAGTTTATTTCTATCTCTTTCGATAAGCCTTTAAAATTATCTTTTTTATTTTCTTTTGGATTGTTGAAAAAATAAATTTGAGCAAATTCTTTAAATTCTCCATAGTTTAAAATTTCATCAAAATGATTTATAATTATTTCTTTTATTTCAATTTTTGGTTGAATATTTTTTTTCTTATTTTCTTTAATTTGTCATGTGTTGAAAAAAATTTCAATATTTTTGAAAACAATTTCTTTTTCTAAACTTTGAATGATTTTAATTTTTGAATTTGAATTCTCATTTGCTTTTTTTTCAAAATTATTCCACATATTAGTAATAATTTCTTGTTTATTTTTAGCTATAGAATGCTTTGAAATAAAGAAAATGAATGAATTATTTTTATTAATTAGAATATAGATTACTTTTCCAATAATTAAAATTTATTATGCTATCATCAAGGCTATCAGAAAATATCAAAAATATTATATTTTCCCTATCATTACACTTTAAGGATTCTATAGCAATTTGAACTGACTTTAATAAATTATTTCTAAATCTTTTAATAATATAAGTTTCATATATCCTTTCAATTAAATCTTCATAATTGATAAATTCATCATATTTTTTGATTAATACTTTATAATTATCATCTGCTGAAAGAAAAATACAAAATTTAATATTTAACATTTGAATTATTTTTATAATTGATAAAATATACATTAAATATTCTAATTTTTTCTTAAAGCCTAAATATAAAGAACAATCTAGAATAAAACAAAATGCTATATTTGAAAAATCTATTGTAATTCTAGAAAATAACTCAAAAAAGGAAATTATATATGGTTTAGAAATTGCTATTAAATTTTTTATTAAGTATTCATCATTATTATTATTATCTTTACATAAATTTTGAGGCTCAATTGGAGGAATTAAATTACCAATTTTATAATTGCCATCATCTTTATCCCCTTTATTGATATTTTTTATTATTTTATTTACTAAAGTCTCATCAAGTGGATTAAATAAATCTTCATTTTCAAAAGAAATATTTATTTCTAATAAATTACTTTTTGTATCTAAATCAAAATCTTTTTTTATAGCTGTTTGAATTTCAGGATTATAATTTATTGTAATTGAATTTTTATATTTTAAATACTGTTTTAGGTCATTATCATCTTTTTCATTAATTGTATTTTGGTTTTCATATTTAATATCTTTTTCAAAATCATGCCTTATATCAGAAATATCTTCTGGACTAAAAGCATTATTATTAAAAATAAAATTATTATTACTCTTTTTTGCAAAGGAATCTTTCTGATTATTAAAATATTTTATTTTATCAATAAAATTTAAATCCTGATCAATAAATATATTTTTCTCTTTTTTTTTCTTAATAATAATATTATTATTATTAATATTATTTTTTTTTGTATTAAAGTTGTTATCATTATTATTATCTATGTTATTTTTTGTGTTAGAATTGTGGTAATTCATATTATCATCATTATAAATATCATTATTAAAAGATTCAATATCAAAAACTCTTTTACTTTTATGTGAATAATCTTCTTCTTCAAAAATTCTACTTTTCTCTTGATCATCATTTTCTAATAAAAATTTATTAAATTGTTTAATTAAATATGATTTTTTTTTTTCTAGCTTTTGTTTTACCAAAATTTGATTTGCCATAATTTCTTTTAACTCATTTTTTGTATTAGCTTTAGGACTTTCTTCTTTTTTATTAATTTTACCTTCTTTTTCAAATTGAGATATATCTATAAAATCTTTTGAATTATTATTTCTTAATTGAGGATTTTCGTTAAGTTTATTTATTTTCCAAATATCTTTTTCAAAATTAAAATTTTGATTATTATCTAAATCAATATCTTTATAGTTATCTTGAAGATTTAATTTTTCTTTATTTTCTTTTTTAATATCTTCTTTATCATTTTCCTTTAAAATTTGATTATTTTTATCATCATTTAAATCATCTTTATTTTCATTATGAATTTTTTTAGAGTAATCATTATTTGATTTTAATTTTTCATTATTATTATTACTATCTTCAATCTTAATAATTGGATTTTCATTATTTATATTATTATTAATTTGTTTATTATTCATATTATCATTGTTATTATTATCATTAAAATTATTATTATTAATTTGATTTTTATCATTAATTTTATCATTATTAATAGGAATATTATTTATCTGATTCTTCATAATATTTTCATTAATTTGATTATTTATAATATTATTTTTGTTCTCATTTTTTTTTAAGATATTATTACAATTTTGATTACTTTTAGCATTTTTTTCTATATCAATATTATCATCTTTTTTTTTTTCATCCAAATCATTTATTTGATTATTATTATTTTTTATATTAATTTGTTTGTTTTTATTATTAATATTATCTTTATTAACCATATTAATTTTCAACACTTTTTTTATTTTACCATTAACTTTTTTAAAATATTTATTTTCATTTTGTCCTGAATTAATAAAATCTTTTAGCTTATTTCTTTCAAATGAATCTTCAATATTTTCTTCACTAATATCTTCTTCTTCATTTTCTTCACTTATTTCCTTTTTATTTGCATTTTGAGTCTTTTGAATATTTTTTGGGCCTTCTTTTTTTTTCTGAATATCAATTGATGGTAATAATTTATTGAAATAAAGCATAAATTCATTCATTTCTTTGAAAAACAAATTTTGATAATAATTATTTGCTAATCTTTGCTCTATTAGTTCGTTATATATGCCTAATAATATAAAAAAGTTATTTTTAAGGATAGCTTCATTTGAATCAAAAGTTGGGTTTAAATCTTTATTATAATAAATTGGAAACAAAAATGAAAATTCCGATATTCTATTATAAAAGTTGATAATTTCTTGAATATTATTTTTAGGATATTGGATCAAAGAAATATCCATCTTTTGTAATTTAATATTTTTATTTTGACTTTTACATTTAAAATCAATCATATTTTTTGCTTTTTTTTTTATTTCTCTAATTTTTTCTTTTTCTAATCCTTTTGAATCTATTTCGTTTATATAAAAGCAGAAATAGCAAGATTCATCTAATTTCATATTATCTTCAAAATTTAGTATTCCGAAATTTGAACATTCATTCTGATTTTTAAAATAAATTTCAATTCTTTTTTTCTTTCCATTAACTTCACAAATTAATTTAACTTTAGTCTCAACTTTTCTTTTTAATAATATTTTATATTTTATCTTTTTAAAATTAAAAAAAGTTCCCTCTTTTTCTCCTTCTATCTTTTTTATATTGTTATATTTATCTTCGATATTTATTATATATGAAAATTCTCTATTATGATTTGTATTTATTAATATATCAAATTCTTCAGAATTTAGAGGACAACACAAGCTTTGACTACTAAAACCATCTAAACCTGAATAATTTATTCTAAATTCATAATCAAAAAGCTTTATTTGAGATTCGATTTTAATTTGAAATTTAAATCTATGTCCTATATTAATATTTAAATAAAAACTTAAAATTTCATGGAAATTATTATTATCATTTTGATTAGAATTAATTATTAAAGATAATTCATTTTCTTTTTCTATCTTAGTTGGCATTAAAGCTGTATTATTTCTTAAGCTTTGAAATAAGGTCTTACTCTTAATTTTAGAGTTATATGAATCATTTTTTATTATAAAATGTATTTTTTCATTTTTTAATAGATAATTTGTACATAGAGAAAATTTATTATCTCCATTATATTTCATTTTATATTCTTTGCATTGAATATATATATTTATAGTTTCTGTTTTAAATTTAAGATGAAAAGTTACTTGTTTTTTTATGTTTTTATAGGATAAATTAAATAAAATTTTTTTAGTAAACAATTCAATTTCTTCTTTTTTTTTTCTGGAATTTCAATTTGAAATAAATATAGTTTATTTTTTTTAATTAGCTTAAATTCTTTGTATTCTTCATTTAGTTGAACGTCAATATTATCATCTAATAATGAAAAATAAATATTTTGAATTTTTAAATCATATAAACTTAATATACCTAAATTATATTCAAATTCATCATTTCCAACAATATTGTCCTCATTAATCATAAAATAAGGAATTATTTTTATATCTTTATTAATTAATATTTCATTATTCTCCATTTGGTCTGAATAATAATTATTATCTTTTTTAGGAATATAAATTTCAATTTCCTTTTTCATTTGTGATAGATAAAAATTATCTTCTAAATATAATTTAAATGAAGAATAATCTTTAGTTAAAATATTAATTCTATCTAATATGACTTTTATTTTAGATATAATTGTATTTAATTCTTCATTTAAATCAATGTTATTTTTAATTGCTATATCCTCATAATCATTTTTATTAATATAATAAATTTGATATTCCTCATTAAATATATCTTTAAATTGAATTAATTCTGAAAAATTTTTTTCAATATTAGTTAATGTTAATTGTTTTAATAAAGTATCAAATTCTTTTAATTTATTAATTATTTTATTCAACATATTTAAAAAAGCCTCTTTTTTAATTTTTCCTTTATTAAATGATATTTTATTCTCTTTTAGTTTTATATCTTTATATTTTTGAATAAATTCATTTTTAGTTATCCATTTTACTTTCCCTTTGTCTGAATTTTCATAAAATGCATCTTTGCTTGATAAATTTTCTTGTATTCTATCTTGTAAAATTAATTTTTCGTAATTATTAATAGTTTTATTATATTCACTACAATTTTTTTCCAAAATATTATAGCTAATATCAAAAAATTTTTTTCTGTTTTTTTCGTTACAAAGATTTTCAAACTTATTAATATTTTGTTCAAATTTATCTTTTAATATACTCAATGAGTCTTTATTATTACTATATAAGCTATCTTTTAACTCTGATATTAGACTTTTTAAGTTATTCCCTTTTAAAATAAAATTAAATTCATTTTTAATTAATTCTTTCATTCTTTTTGTTAGATTTTCTGGCAAATCAAATATTTCTTTATTTTCTCTAAGAACATATTCAATACCTTTCTCATAAGTTATGTCAAAAATATTAAATATAAATTCCTTTATTATTAATATAATTTCTTTACTACTTTTTTCACTTAAATTAGATATAGAACTTAATAAATAATTAAAAAAACTATAAAATCTTTCAGAAAATTCATTTTCAATTAAATGAGTAGTATTTTCAGAAATTAATAAAATCCAATCTAAATTATAATATGGAATTTTATTTTTAATTTTATTTTTAATTCTATTTCCAAGTTCTAATTCAATGCTAATAATTTCTTTTTCAATATTATTAAATGAAACTTTTATATTAGAAATATTAGACAAAACTTTTAAGCATAGTAACCATAATGGTATAAATTGGCTTGTTTGATTTTTAGGATAATCACCTAAAATTGATAATTCTTTTACTAAATTATAATAAATTTGATAATTATTGTTTAGAAAATTAATTAAAGAAGGATATTTGCTTGTGAATAATTTTGAATGATCTTTCTCATTATCTATTATTAATTCATCAAATATTAATTTTTCATTTTTAATATTTTTATATAAATATTTATATTTTAAAAATTGTCCTAAAAGAAATTTTACTTTATCATTTGTGGAATTTAAATTGAGCTTTTCATTAATTTTTTTAGTAAGAGAATCATAGTCTTCAACTTTTTCTTTAAAATAAAAAGAAAATATTAAATTTCCAATTTTCAAAATTAAATCTTTTATTTGATTTTTATCCCTTAATAAATTCAATTCTTCAAAATTCCTTTTAAAATAATCAAATAAGTCATCAACTTCTTCATCAATTAAAATTCCCTTAATCAATTTATTAGATTCAAAATCTTTTATTCTTATAAATAAATACAAAAAAGATAAATTATTTATTTCTGGAATATATATTTTAGTGTTAAAATGATATCTTTTCTCAATATTCCAACACCATTCATTATTAATTTCTTTTGAATGCTTAACATCATATAAATTATTAACTAAATTTGGAAATTCAATAAAATTTTGAATTAATTCTTTATCAACTATTTCTTTAACAAATATTGAATATAATGTTGATTCTAATGTACAATTTTTATCTAAATTTAATTTTCCATTTTGAACATTTACAAATAAAATGCTTAAAAAAAAATCAAAATATTTTTTATCAATTAATTCAAAAATCTTCTGAATAGATATCAATTGCGTTTCTCTATTATTTTTTATTTCTTCAATTAAATCTCTAATTTTGCTATATTTTAATAATAGTTCAATTAACTGTATATTTTCATTTTTATAATCTTCTAAAGAAATAATATTATCTTTATAAAATATTTTAATTTCATTTAATTCATCTCTATTGCAGTATCTGATTATATAATTATCAATTAATTCATCAAATTCTTTTAGTTCTTCAAAATCATTTATTTCATCTAATTTTTTTTTTAAATTTTCTATTAAATCTTTATCATAATTCATTTCTTTTCCAATTTTTTCCTTAATACTTTTTTTATAATTATCATTTCTAATTTTATTTTTTTCATTAATCAATCTATTTTTTTCTTCCATTAAAGTTTTAGAATAATTTATAAAGGCTGGAAAAGCTTTACCTAATATTTTTATCATATGAATTATTTTATTTACTTTATCTAATTCTACATCTAAATTTTTAATCACTTGTTCTATTTCTTTTGTTGTTTTTAAATTCATATTAATTATATAATTTTCATCAAAAGAAAGATTATATAAATAATTTTCTTTATTTATTATTTGAGAAACTAAATTAGAAATTTCTAATATTGAAACTTTTATTTTATTAAAATCTTTATCACAAGATTTGTTATATAAAAGGATTGTTAAATAAAATATATTATTTTCTATATTGTTTTTATCATTTCCGCAATTCAAAAAATAAGGCAAATAATGATCTATTAATTGTTTATTATTAATAAATAAAATTGACCAACTATATAAAATTATATTACCATTTTTATCAAAAAATGAATTAAGACTAAAATTTTCGATTATTAAATCAATTTCTTCATCAATATTAATTTTAGCATTTTTATAATATTGATTCATATTTCTGTTTTTTATCTCATTGTCACTAAATACCAGCTTAAGAAATTTTAAATTAAAATTATTAATTTGTTCTTCATTATATCTTTCTTTAAAACGACTGAAATCTTTACCATTAACTTCTGTTTTTTCTGAAATTAGTAGTTTATTATTATTATTTAATTTTAAATGCAAAATTAATTTAAATTTCTCATTATCTTTATCTTGATATTTAAAATCATAAATCTTATTTTCTAATTTAATTTTGAAATTGATTTTATTAATTGAAGAATTTTGAATAATATATTTTAAAATAGGATTAATTGTACTGAAATTAGTTTTTTGGAAGTTGGAAAATGGGAATATTTTAATAATATTTTGTACTAATGGTATACTATTACTCAATATTTCCAAGAATTTATGCAATGAATCAATGCTTTGAAATTTGTGCATTTCTTCAATTTGTCTAAAAATATTAATATTTTCATTAAGTGAATTCATCCAATTCCATAAAATCAAATTATTTTTATTTAATTCTTCATAAACTATTAGCTTTTTAATAGAAGGAAATTCATTAATTTTCTCCCTAAATATATCATTATTTAAATTTTCGTTATTTACTTCTAAATTATTATTAATTTTATTTATATAATCAATGAACATAATTAAAATAAATTTATTATTTTTTAAATTATTATTCTTAATTTTAGCTATCGCTCCAGAAATACTAGATTTTAATTCATTTATATATTTGAAGGGAATATTAAGAAAATGATTAAGAAATTGAGCAAAAAAAATTTGATATTCATTTTCATCCTTCAAATCATTTTCTGTATAGGATGACAATAAAGATAATAATTCTTTACATTCAATTCTGAAATGTGTGGCAAGAGCTTCAAATTGAGTTCCTTTTTTTGTTATATTTTCATTTATTAGTTTAAAATAATATTCCCTCTCTTTTTTTTCTAATGAAGGAAAATAAAAATATAAATAATTTTCCTTAATATTTGCATATAAATTGTCATTTTCTTTCCTTATAGTTTTACAAAAATTTATTATGGTTCTTTCTGTTATTTCATTATAATTATTTTTATTTAAATTCTCTTTAATTATAAAATGTATATTAGATAATCTTGAAGCAATATCATAAAGAATATCTAAATTCTTTGCGGATAATGAATTTACTAAAAAGCCATGTATTATTTGAGAAATATTTATTCTTTCCTTTGCAAAAGAATCTAAATTATATATCAGGCATTTATCTAATAACGAATTTGGTATTATATTATTATTATTAACTCTTTCTGGATTATATGTTATGAAAAGATGAAATCCTTTTTTAGGCCTTATAGGCTCCATATCCTTTTCATATAAATTTAATTCTGGGTTTTCTCCACAAAGAAGTGCAATCTTTTCAGCTATAAAAGATGGTGAGTTTTCAATTCCATCTAAAAGTACCCACTCGCCATTTATAACAGCATCTAAAAATGCTGAATTGATATATTTAAATCTTTTAATAAGACTATATTTAGATTTCAGGTTTAAGAATAACTTCTTTTTATCTTCATTTAAATTTTCGTAATTGTTTTTTATTAGTGAATATCGTTTGTCCATATCTATTTGATTATTATTCTGATTTTCTTCAATTTCTTTTAATGTAAAATCAATATCATTTTTTTCTTCCTCATCATAATCATTAAAAATAAAGCATTTTGTTAATAGCGAAATTTGATTATCCTTATTTAATTCAAAAATATGAAGCTTTTTACCTAAAAATTTGGCAAATAATTTAATTAAATGTGATTTTCCTACTCCAGTTGAACCTTGAATTATGCATGATATATTTGATTTAACAGAAAGGCCTAAAAATATTAGGCATTTCTTTTGTTCATATGAAAGTGTATTTTTTTCTTCTTCAAAATTTTTTAATTTTTCTTCTGCCATGATAGAAAATGATTTACTATTTACTTCCATAATAAATTCTTTAGTATTATTTAAATAATTAAAATCACATTTATTTAATTTTGATAAAATTTTATTTTTATTTAGTTGTTTTTGTTCATTATTATATGTTAATAATTTATTTTTAAAAATAATATCTTCTAAAAATGAATCATCAATTTTAGATACTTCTTTTAATTTTTTAAATTTTGAAATATCGTTTAGAGTAAAAATATTATTAGCATTTTGACTTTCTGAATAATAATCATTTACAGAATTTAAATTACAGATTAGTTCTCCTCCAATATTTAAATAAGTTAAAGGTGGGATTTTATAATATAAAGCTTTATGAAACAAATTATGATAATAAGTTTCTCTATCTATAAGACTCTCATTTATATTAATTAATCCAATTAATGCATAATTGGAATTATCATATTCTCTATTAAAAATTTCAGATAATTTTGAAAGAACATCTGATTCAGCATTATTAATATTATGAAAAACAAACATTATTTTTTTTTCATTTTTTCTACTTTTATCATTATTGTCATAAAAATTATTATTACTATCTTCATTAATATTATTTATTTTGTTAAATAATTTTGTCGTAATTTGAATAAGTTCAATATTATCTTTATCAGTTGGCTTAATCATTGTTTTTTTAAATAAATCCTTTACAGTGAATGTATTAGTGATTACAATGTTTTCAATTTCATAATTTAGTAACTCACAAACATAATTGATTGAAGTTTGTTTTCCTTGGCCTGGAGAGCATTCTAAAATTAATGGTGTAAAAGTACATATTCCAAAATGTATTAAATCAACTAAAATATTAAATAAAGGAGTAAATTTTTTTTTTGTTTCCATTTTTGGTTGATTTTCTGTTTTAATTCTAAGCTTTGAAGCTTTTGAATATATATAATCATTATAGTAATATAAAATATTTTCTTTGCTTTTATACAAAGGATCTATCTCTAAAGATTTTGAATTTAATTGTATATAAGAATTGATATACCCAAAATTATTATCTATTATTTTTGAAGGAATTTTTGATTCATTAGAGTTATTTTTGTTCATTTTTGAAAAAATATTAAGCAAATTTTTAATTTTTTTTATATCTTTTAATTTACCAAATTTAAAATTTTTTATAATAGAATTAATATATGTTTCAGAAATGCCATGACATAATCTAGATAATTTTTTTATAATTTTTTCTTTTTCAGAATCTTCATGCTCTTCTACACAAATTAAAGAAAATCTTGATAAAATAGTTTCTGATAAACTTTGAAAAGAATTTTCAGGACAAGTACCAATAAATATAATGCTATTATTATTGAATTCTTCTAATTTAATAATTTGTTTAAACTGTTCTTTTTTATTCTCGGAAAAAAATGTTTGATAAATATCCTCATTCAAAGATAGGATTCCTTCTGTCCCAAATAATTCATTAAATCTTTCAAAAACCTCTGTGGAAACTTGATGAATATTTTTAAATATTAATGACTCTTGTCTTAGGATACTTAATAAAATTGAGCCTGGCTCAAATTCAATTGTAGGCTTTTCATTTTTATTAGTATTATTAATCATTTTATTATAGATATTATCAATTATTTCAGTGATTATAGGATTTGTTTTATATTTTTTTATTCTCTCTTTAAAATAATTTATTTCGCTATGAGTTTCTAGTATATTTTTCTTTTTTTCATGGTCTAATTTTAGATGAGAAATTTCACATAATAAGTCCAAATTAAAATACTTTGATTCTTTTGATGAAAAAAAATTTGGTGAGCCAAGAAGTTCTTCTATAGTTGTTTTTTGGTTTAAATAAATTATATTAAAATTGTCATAGATACTAGGATTTTCATTCTTAATATAAAATTTTGCTAATTCTGTTTTATAACTTGATGGACCCATTAAAATTATTGGTTCATTTTTGGAAATTAATTTTAATTTAAAAAAATCATCATAGTAATTAGATAAAGAATCATTAAAATTCCCATCTTTCATTATTTCTTCCAAATTATGAACTTTAATTCCTAATATACCTTTTTTTATAAAACAACTTTTAATATCATCAATCCTTACTTTTGAATTAAAAAAGGTATCAAATAATTCTTGTGAATCTTTTTCATTTAATTGAAAAATATCTGAAAATATAGAATGCAGTATTACTTTTAAGGTTTCATTTTTATCTTTGAATTTGCATTTTTTTTCTAATTCCTTTTTTGGAATTGAAGAAAATAAATAAAAATATATAAAATGATAATATTTAAAGTTCAAAAAATCTTCACTTTCAATATGGGATGAAATTCTTTTAATAATTTTATCTATATCTCTAAACGACCATTTTTTTAGATAATAATAATTATTATTTTCTATAAAATTATTATATTCATTCATGAATTTTCCTAAATAAATATCATTATTTTCATTAAATATTAGTCGGTTTTTAAATTCTTTATTAATTTTTTCTTTGCAAATATTAATAATTTCATCATCCTTTTGCTTAGGATATTGAATAGTCTTAATTTTTCTATTTAAATTTTCCGGAACTAAATTTCTTCCTAAATTATCAAATTTATTTTGACAAGCAATGAAGAAAAAATTTTCGGATACATTAAATTTTTTATCAATCGATGGAATATTAATATTTTTATTTAGTAAAGGGTCTAAAACTGGCACTATGGAATTCATAGTTGATTTAGAAGATAAATTCATTTCATCTGCAATAAAAATATATCCTTTAAAAACAGATTCAGCCAAGGGCCCTTTATATTCTTCAATTTTTCCATCCCTGATATTTAATGTTCCATAAAGTTCTTTTGTTGTTGTAGTTCTATGAAAAGGAAATATTTTATAATTATTTTCACCTTGTAATATTTTTGCTATAAACTTTGCACTGGATGTTTTTCCAACTCCTGTAGGGCCAATAATGCATAAATGTAAATGAATTAAAAAAGAAGCATAAATTATAGCAAAGAAATTTTCTAAAGTACTTTTGTTTTCATATATAAATTCATTACATAACTCAAAATTATTTTGTTTTTCCTTTTGGATTTCTTTTTCTTTTTCATATTTTTCCTTGAAAAGTTCTAAAAGTATTTTTTTTATTAAAGTAAATGAAGTATTTATTTTTTCGAAAAGAAGATTTTCTTCAAAAAGAAGAGCATATATAAAATCTATTAAATCTAGTTTTGATACTTGATTAAATTTTTCCATTTTGAATATTATATTTAAAGAATAACAGAATCTTGCCATATCTTTAATTGAATGCTTTTGTTTTTCTTCATTTCCATTTATATTATTTAATAATTTTAATTTACTAGATAGATATGCAATTATTATATCATCTTTTATAATTGAATTATTAATTCCATTTTTTGAAGTGTCTAAACTGCTTTCATTTCCACTTTTCTGAAAAAAATTATCAAATGAATCTTCTATATATCCATCTTTTTCTCCTTCACAATTTAATAAAATTTTTGTCAATTCAATCAATTTTTCACTGCTAATATTTTCCAATTGATCTTCTAATGATATTATATCAAATCTATTAAGAAATGCTGGAGACATTTTTGATATTTGTTTAGTATTGCATATTCCAATTATTCTAAATTTTTTATGAATTATAATAGAACTTTCCAAGGGATTTTCAGGCAAATCAAATTTCCTTCCCGTTCCACCTTTATTCTTATCTTCATCATATTTAAAATCTAAAAGCCCATTCAATCTTTCAGTTACTGTAGAATTAGTTTCATGCAAATTATCCAATATTACTATATTACCTTTTTTAATTGATTCAATTAAAAATCCTTCTTTCCATTCTAAAATATTTTCATTATTATTAATATTTTTTGATTTTTTAGGGGAATGATATCCTATTAAATCAGAGCATTTTGTTTCTTCAGTACATATAAAATGATAAAAATTCTGAGAATTATTATTAATTGTATTATACAATTTGGCAATCCATCTTGCAATTTTTGATTTTCCAGAGCCTTCTTCACCTTCAATAATAATATTTCTTCCTTTATTTAATGAAAATAAAGAGGAATCAAACACTTCTATAATTGATTTATTTATGTAAACATCATTTATATAAGTTGGTATTTGGAAAGATATTCCATTTTGTATATAATTTTGATAATCAGATTTAAAACTATCATATTTTCCTAATAAATCAATTAATTCAGCTTTTTCTTTATTTCTATATCTTGAACCATAAATTACTTTTACAATTTTAAAAGCATTATTTTTTTTTTCATCTATATATGCTTTTACCGAAGCAGCTATTTCTCTAATTGTAAAACAAATTATTTCATTTTTTACATTTTCTTTTGTTGTCCATTCATTATGAAAATTTATTAAATCTGATATAAATTGTTTATCTTTTTTATCCCCTTCTTTGCCAGAATTAAAAGATTTAAATAATTGCTCTGCAATTTCTTTTAATTCATCTATTTCAAATGGTGGAAATTTTATTATTTGAAAATGAGATAAAAAGCTTTTACTAAGAGAATGCCTTTTATTGGAATACTTTTCTTTGTTTGGATTTTGAGTAGCAATTAAGCAGAAACCTTTATTCATTTCTTGTTGAACCATCCCAATATTTGGGATTTCAATATTAATTACTTTACTATCTAAAGCATCTTCAATACATTGCAAAACTTCTTGTGACGCCAAATTAATTTCATCAAGAATTAAAGGAATTCCATCTTTAAAAGCTTTAAAAAACTTTCCTTTAACCTTTTTCATTCCAGATAAATAATTTTCATCTCCTGTCAATTTCAGCATTAAATCACTAATTTTGACATCTGAGCTTAAATTATATTTAATATATATCTTTTCCTCATCAATTTTTTCTTCTTCTTTTTTTTCCTCTTTTTTTCTTTTTTCATAAATATATTTACAAATTATTTCAGCACTTAATGTTTTTGAAGTACCAGTTTCCCCTTCTAAAATAATGGGAATTCCCTTTGTTATATATGTATACAATTTATCAAGTCTCTCTTTTGCTTTTTCAGTTAAAATATAATTGTAATTATTTAAAAGCATTTCATATGAACAATTGGAATGCAAAAATGATGGCTCTTCTCTTTGCATTTTATTTATAAAATCTTCCAAATTTGAAATATCTTCTTTTGGATTTTCTGACATCATAAAATTAATATTATTTTTTAACAAATTTATTTTAAGGAATATAAGATAAATATTTTTTATGAAATAGAAAATAATTAACAAAAATGGGGATTGGGGATTGGGGTTTTGGGGTTTGGGGGTTGGGGGGTGGGGGGGGGGGGCGCGGCGC
>Ga0310697_10002840_pt1 | contig 17957 bp, 14 predicted proteins | sample 172DNAGHGlowgp2_FD_203883 | JGI IMG/M metagenome (GOLD analysis project Ga0310697, IMG submission 203883) | Sheep rumen microbial communities from Palmerston North, Manawatu-Wanganui, New Zealand - 1728 DNA GHGlow gp2 (v2) (version 2) | ecosystem: Host-associated > Mammals > Digestive system >... | reverse complement strand
GTCGTCGAGCATGTACTTCTGTCGCTCCTCGGGGTATTCCAAGTCTATAGGCACATAGGCGGCACCAGCCTTGTGGATGGCGATGACGGCAAGGGGGAATGCGATGGTGCGGTCGAGCATGACGGCCACGAAGTCACTGGGCCTGACGCCGCACGCAATCAGCTTGTGTGCCAGCACGTCGGAACGGTGTGCCAGCTCGCCGTAGGTCAGGCTGTCGGTAGCATCAGCCACCGCCAGACTGTCTGGTGTCTTTCTTGCCTGCTGCTCGAAAGCCTTCACGAAGGTCATCGACGGATCGACGTCGAGGTGCTTGCCCGTGCCCAGCAGCACGAGTGATTGCTGCTGCTCCGCAGTGATCAAGGGTAACTCGCCTATATGCTGATCGGGCATGGCGACCATATTTTTGACAAAGGTCTCAAAAGTGTCTGCCACCTGTTGCATCTGCTGTTCACCATAGAGCGATGTGTCGTAGGAGAATGTGATGTGAAGTGTGCCGTCTCGTTCAGGAATGACTGCAAGGGCCAATTCACCAAACGGTTCTTCCTCAGCCTGAATAACTTTGATGTTCCTTTTGGAGTTATCGTTCAAATAGGTTTCATCGACGGGATAGTTCTCAAAGGCCACAAACGACTGGAGCAACGAGGAACTAAGCTGAGTCTGCGACTGTATGTCGGACAGTGGGCAGAAATCATAGGCAGCAGACTGGGCAGTCTGTTCTTGAAGGGCTTTCAGGGCCTGACGGGCTGTATCGGTGGCTGCGGTATGAACTCTGACGGGCACGCTGTTGATGAATGGACCCACGAGCTTGCTGTTGGCCCCATCGCTTCGTCCGGAGACGACTCTTGCAAACACGACATCGTTCGTCTGGCAGTACGTTTGGAGAACGAGTCCCCATGCAAGTTCGATGACGGTATTGAGGGTGACGCCTGTGTTGGCGGCCAGCTGGCGGAGCTGATCTGTGAGAGCCTTGTCGAAGGAACACCTGACATAGGGCGACACCTGTGCATCGGCAGGCTTGCCAAACGTCGGGATGGCAGCGCGTGTGGCATAATCGGCCAGCAGGGCTTTCCAATAGGCCAGGCCAGACTTCCGATCCCTGCGTAGGAGCTGGCGCACAAAAGACTCGTAGCGGCCTGACTGCTCGTTAGTGGCGGACAGCGGGCAACCTGTGACTTCTGCGTCGAGCTTCGTCAGGAAGTCTCGGAAGATAACGGGGAGGCACCATCCATCGTGAATGATGTGATGCATGAAGACTAAAAGCTGGCAACTGTTGTCACCGGTCTTCATGCAGACGATGCGGAACAGGGAATCGTCAGTCAGGCTGAGCGGACGGTGAAGCTGCTCCTGATGTATACGAGCGGCCGCAGCGTCAATATCGGACTCGCCCGTCAAGTCAAGCATTTCCAATCCTAACTGTCGGCTGACAATAGCCTGGCAGGGCTGGGGTACACCGTCATAGAGGATGGCGGTGCGCAACACTTCGTGCTTTTCGGCAAGATAGTCAAGTGTATGGCGCAGCATGGCCTCAGTAGGCAACATCGACATGGACAGGCGGAAAAAAATGCGGTAGGCCGTCGAGTTGCGGTCGGACAGGTAAGATATCAGCATGCCCTCCTGCAAAGGTGTAAGCGGATAGACGCGCTGCAGCGTCTCGCCTCGGGCGGCGAAATGTCTGACGATGTCCTGGAACTGCTGTTCAGTCCATCCCTCGGCTCCGAAGTCGGAGGCCGTAGGCTCTGGAATGGCTACCTGTGACGTGTGTTGCGCCACTTGCGCCATGCTGTCAACGAAGCCGTCAGCCAATTGTTGAGCCTTTTCGGCAGTCCAATATGCCGTGTCGTAATCGAAGCGTGCTACGAAGCGCCCTTCCACCACTGCGCAGTTGATGGTCACAGAAGGTATGGGGGCTTCCATGTATCCGTGCATCTGACCTTCACCCAGGAAGAGGCTGCCGTCGGCTGTAAACAGGGCGTCCTCTCTTTGAGAGTGTGGCGCTGCAATGCCTTTGCCGTTGTCGGCCTCGCCCAGATAGTTGAAGCCCATGAGCGGAGTCAAGCCGGTTCTGAGGGCGGCGTCGCCCTTTTGCGAGGCAATGTACTGGAGAATACCATAACCGATGCCCTTGTTCGGAACGGCACGCATTTGCTCCTTCACATGGCGCACGTCGCTGCGGATATCGCCGCTGATGGCCTGTATGACAATAGGATAGACAGAGGTGAACCATCCCACGGTACGGTCGGTGACAACAGGCTCGTGCAACGGTTCACGGCCATGTCCCTCCATTTGTATAGCTAGGTCGGTGTAGTCTGTCAGACGGTGGTACGACTGGCAGAGCGCGGTGACCAACAGGTCGTTGATCTCAGTATTGTACGCCTTGGCCGATGTAGTGAGTAGCTGCCTCAGCGGCTCGCCCTCCAGCGTCACCATCAGATGCTGTATAACCTTCTTGTCATTATTGACGCGGGGCAGCTCCATATTTTCCATCAATGCTTGAACCCGCTGCCAATAGGGTTTCTCTTGGGAGAGCAGATAGCTATCACGATAACGGGCTATGGTGTTAGTCCAATAGCCGAATGCGTGGGTCTTTGCCGGTAATACTACTGTCTGGCCTTTGGTAAGTTGCGTCAATGCTGTAGTAAGATCTTCGGTTATGATACGCCACGACACGCCATCGACGGCAATGTGGTGGCAGACCATCAGCAGACGGTCGCCGTCGACGGCATGCAGCAGTACGGCACGCAGGATGGGACCATGCTCAAGGTCTACCAGTTCTCCTTCGCGAAGCATGGTTCCGGCAATAGTCTGTGACACGTCATCCTTTTCTTTTAGTGTCATCTCTTCGAATGCGAACAGACGGTCATCGGTTGTGGGGCGTATCACAATGGAACCGTTCCCGTTGTCGTTAGCATTAACAATAGCTCGTAACATATCGTGATGTACAACCAAAGCTTTCAGGGCCTGCTGAAGGAGCGTAGCGTCAACAGGTCTCTGGGCACGGAGCACCATCGACTGGGTGAAACGCCCGGGATGCGGCAGATGCCAGCTGAGGAAACGGTGCTGGATAGCGCCTGGCGTGATGGCTCCCACGACGGGTTCCTGAGATATGAGCGGGCCGTCGCTGCTGCTGACAAGGATGCGGGCCATGTCGGCCACGGTATTGCATTGCATCAGCTCGCTGACCTGTGCCGCGAATCCCTCGTTACGTAGCAGGGTCACCAGACGAATGAGCTTGATGGAGTCACCGCCAAGTGCAAAGAAGCTGTCATTCATGCTCACAGGATCGCTCAAGGAGAGAATCTCGGCTATCTGTCGTGCGAGTGCCTCTTCTGCCTTGGTCTGGGGAGCTACGTAGTGGGTATGGGTCGTGATGTGTGGCTCCGGCAGCTGGCGTCGGTCCACCTTGCCGTTGGGTGTCAGAGGCATGGCATCCAATTGGGTGTATGTGGCAGGTACCATGTAGTCGGCCAGCGTGTGAGCCATGAAACGGCGCAGCTCGTCGGCATCGATGGTCTTGTCCGGCTCCTCAGCCGTATAGTAAAGGCATAGGGTGTTGCTGCCTGAGAGCTCCTTGATGACAGCCACGGCCTGACGGATTCCCTCGAAACGGGAGGCACAGTTCTCCACCTCGCCCAGTTCGATGCGGTAGCCTCTTATCTTCACTTGGTTGTCCATGCGTCCGATATACTCCATCTGCCCGTCATCGCTCCAGCGACAAAGGTCGCCCGTGCGGTACATTCTAAGAGGTGAGATGGATGATGTATGATGGATGAACGGACAGTCCGTGAACTTCTCTGCCGTCAACTCGGGCTGATGCCAGTAGCCACGGCCTACCTGTATGCCGGCAAAGCACAACTCGCCGACGGCACCACGGGGCACTAAGCGCCCAACTTCGTCAATAAGGAAGTAGTAGCTATTGGCCACAGGTCGTCCGATAGGAACGTCATCGAGTCGTGTGCCTGGTGCTATCTTATAGAAAGAGGTATCGTCCGTACACTCCGTGGGGCCATAGACATTGATGATGGTGATGTGGTCGCTATAGACTGCCGTAAGACGCTCACCGCCTAATGCGACAAAACGCATGGGCAGGTCGTCGTATGTGTCTAAGAGCAGCTTGCCCATGGCCGTGGCATAGCCGCCGCCAGTAATTTGGTGCTGGGTCAGGAAAGAGCGAATCGCCTTTAGGTCAAGACGTATGGCCGACGGCATGATGTGGAGAGAACCGCCAAGGGTCAATATCGGGAACAAGTCCCCTATATGTGCATCAAACGAGAACGAGCGATGGCAGGCAATACGGTCAGAGGCTGTCAAGTCCTCAAAACCAATGACGGCCTGAATGAAGTTCCACAGGCCTGCCTGATGGAGCACAGCACCCTTGGGCTTGCCCGTCGAGCCTGAGGTATAGATCATGTAGGCCGGACCTTCCGGCGTGGATAGGTCGATGTGGTCAGCGGTTCCCCCGCTGACAGCAAAGTCAATATCTGCCATGAACCGGCTGTCAATGATGACCTTTGCCTCGCAGTCCTCCAACATGTACTTCTGGCGCTCCTTGGGGTATTCCAGGTCTATAGGCACATAGGCGGCACCGGCCTTGTGGATGGCGATGACGGCAAGAGGATAATCAATCGTGCGGTCAAGCATGACGGCCACGAAGTCACCGGGCTTCACACCGCTCGCTATCAGCCGGTGAGCCAATATGTCGGAGCGTCGTGAAAGTTCGCTGTAGGTCAGACTGCTGGTAGCGTCAGCCACCGCCAGACTGTCTGGCGTCTTTCTTGCTTGCTGTTCAAAAGCCTTCACGAAGGTCATCGACGGATCGACGTCGAGGTGCTTGCCAGTACCTAATTGTATAAGGGCTTCGCGCTCCTCGTCGCTGACGATGTCAAGTTCCCCAAGAGTCAGCTCGGGATGAGCTATCATGTTGCAGACAGCCACCCTGATGGCTTCAGCAACCATCTGTAGGGTTGCTTCATCGTTCATGGTCAGACTCGACTGCACGCGTATCTCGTAACTATCGCCATTCAGATAAACATCTACGCTGAGGTCGGAGTCAATCTCCTTTCTGACGGGTTGTACGGCACGTATCTCACCGTCGCTGAGCATGATATGCTCCTCCATGTCGGCCAAAGCCCTGAAGTTGAAGGTGATGCCGGGCTTCATGCCGAGGTCGGAACAGAAATGGGTGAAGGGGTAGATGCCATAGCGGATGGAACTCATCAGCTCGCCGCGCTGGCTCTTCACAAAATCGACAACCCGTTGCGAGGGCTCGGCATTGGCCAGCAGAGGAACGGTCTTCACAAACATGCCCACACTGCCGCGCAGCCGCTTGTCCATACGGCCGTGATTCAGTGCGGCATAGGCTACCTGCTGTTGACGGGTGAGGACGGAGAGTACATGGCTGAAGGCAGCCTGAAACAGCAGGTTGGGCTGCACGCCGTGCTCGCGACACCAGTCGTCACACGCGCGGCGGCTGACAGTGGCTATACTGCGACCCATGGCTCCCATGGTACCATACGGGCTGTGGCTCAGCGTGGCCATCTCCAGTCCGGCGAACTTCTGGGCGTAGTAGTCCTTGGCGCGTTGGTAGAGCGGGGTGCCGAACGCCGCCACTTCGTCCTCCGCAGCCTGATACATGCCGTAAGGCTGCTGCTCGATACTACCGCCTTCGAAAATACGGGCAAAGGCCATAGTCAAGACGGGCGTAAACGACATGCCGTCGACAATGGCGTGATGGCCGTCGGAAAGCAGACACAGGCGCTCCTCGGTCTCAATGACTTCCACGCGGAAGAGCGGCTCACTGCCAAACAGGTCGAACGGGCGCACAAAGCCCTCGCTAAGATATTCCTGCAGTTCCGCTTCCGTACACTTACGGCTGATCACGGGAATGTTCATCCCCCTGTCGCACCACTGGCGAATGTCACCCTGTTCGTCTGTGAAAAACCGCGTGTGCAATTCAGGAAACGACTCGAGAACCGTGTGCATGGCGCTGACTAACCGTTCCCTCGTCATCGACAGGGGCATGAAGATGTAGTTGGGCAGATTATATTGTGTTGAACCGGGGTGCTGCATGCTCTGTAGCAGCACGCCTAATTGTGATTGCAGTAGTGGATAAGTTATCATTCAATCAGGCCTTTCAACAAGCTTTCAAATGTGCCCCCCAGTGCCTCCAAGAATTCTTTGAAGGTTGCTTTCTCACCATTATTGATCAATTTTGACTGTACGATGATCCCAGGACGGTAGATGTCGCTCTTCACACGGTCTAATACCCTGTTGAACGAACGCGTTTCGGTTGACGGGTTGTAATTTACATCTATTGACACATTCTCATCGTCATCCGACGAACACGATGTGAATACACCTGCACCGCAAATCAGAATGGCGGCCATCACCCAATTCATCATCTTTTTCATAAGTGTTACTTTTTAATGTCTATGCCTTGTTAATGCTTTCAAAGTGCAAAAATACATTATTATTTGTGAAATAACGATAGAAAAGCAAAATTTAACATAATTTTATCGCGTTTGCCCGTGTGTTCGTTCTTCACTCTTCAACATCTGAATGATGGTTTCATTATACGTCTTTGCCAGCGCTTTCATCATCTTCCTGGAATAGTAGCCGGAATACATCACTTTGAAAATGTATTTGTCGTTCATTTCAACGATGTTTACCAGTGCCTCGACCAAGAAGTTCTTCTGCGTGGAGAGAACAGCGTTGATTAGTGTCTCGTTCTGCGGCAGATGGTCGTATTTCCCGTCTTCCGTAATCCAGTCGGGGAACGCAGGGACAGAACCGAGCCCATGATCCTAGAACGATGTGTAATACAGAAACTTCAAAAAGTGATCAGAACCGACCCCATGATCCACATGATCCAGACCCCATGATCCAAAATAAATAAAAAAGCGCGATCTTTGACAAGTTTTTGATGTTTTATTTGGAATAATCGAAGAAAGTTTGTACTTTTGCACCGAGAAAATCAATGAACGATGATAAAGGTGTACGAAACAAAAGAAGAAAAGAAGGCCGCTTTCAAGCGTTCCGTAGGTCTCCGCAAAGTATGGGAAGACCTTACTTCTGGCAACATGTCGATTGAAGATTTCAAGCGACAAGGGTACAATACGGTCAATATTACGAAGTAATGGAATTGACTTTCTCACTTTCTGAACTTAATCGCAAATCACCCTATTTGCTTGAATCATCAGGCGGATGCTCTTTTACATTCGTCACTGAACAAGGTAAGAAGTTTATGCCTATAGTGACCCGCGTTATGAGGGTATGCTGAAGGTGGGCTATACGACGCGTGACATACAGAAACGTGTGTGTTCAGTACCAGGTTCTGACACTACCACCCTGCTGTGAAGCCCGGTGAGTTTTGAAAAATAAAAACGACCTTTTTTCTTCATAAGAAAAATATTGTTTTAGGTTAAAATCCTCCACCCGTCGCGAGATGCGTGGAGGTTTTTTATGCTCGAAAATTTTGTAGTTTGCTCGCTTTTTCGTAACTTTGCAGGCAGAAGCGTGCGAAGCTGCTCACGCTCGGCCATTAATGCGAACATTATGGCCCTCGCTTAACCGCAGCTTTGTCCCAATAGAATATAACAAACGAAAGTATGAACCTACGCAAAACGATATATAACGCACTGAATTTGAGGGGCTTACAAAAATCACCCCCCCAATTTGTAGAAATAATGTAAACAAACATCACTTAGGTACAGAGATACACAATTCTCACAGGACATTAGTTGCTACCCGCCCCCCTGCTGCATCAAGGCTTATGCCTTTTTGCGGCAGGGCTTTTTCGTGTTTGTCGCTGAAGGGTGCACTCTGCGCCCTCGTCTGCCTGTTTGCCCTGAGCTTCGCGGCCTGCGAGAAGGAAGACCCCTTTGACGACGCCCATACGCGTACTACCCAAGCCGATACTACCAAAACCGGTTCGATAGATATTATCGTCAACATCGACGTCCATTGGGACGGCGAGCACTACTATATATGGTACTACGAAGGTGACTCCCTTGTCATCAAGAAGATATATTAATAACGGAAACAATATGATGACTGAAGACGAAAAAAGAGCATTAGAGGCAAAGGCAGAGCTGGACCGCCAAGATAGGGAGTTAAGCCCTGCTGTAGAGGAATTGAGAATAAGGCTGAACGATATCATCAAACGCCACAGATTCAATCCCATTTCCACCCTTGTACTCCTGTCTCGCGTATCGGCAGGCTACATCCACATGCTGGAGAAGGCCGGTTACGACGAGAGGTGCCAGGAAGGCAGCGTCGAAGAGCGTTTCTTCTTCATGGTCCAAGCCCAACTTGCAGAATTGGATCTGGACGAGGCAAAGAAATACATCGAACGAGTAAATGAAAATATAAGTTAAACAAGATATATGGAATACGGAATAGTATATTTGCTGACGAATCCTTGTATGCCAGGCCTTGTAAAGATAGGCATGACAAAGCAAGAGGATTTGGAAAAAAGGATGAAGGAGCTCTATACCACTGGAGTTCCTGTACCCTTCGAGTGTCAGTTTGCTTGTAAAGTAAATAACAAGGACTGTGCCAAGATTGAGAAAGCCCTTCATACAGCCTTCGACCCTCAGCGTGTAAATAAGAACCGTGAGTTTTTCAAGATAAATGTTGAGCAAGCAAAGGCTATTCTGGAACTATTCCATCATACTGACGTGACAGAAGACGTGAGTGAGGAGATTCAAAATGACCTTACTGATGACGACAAGGCAGCAAGCTCTAAAGCTCAAGCCAAGCGTCCACCATTGAACTTTTACGAGATGGGGTTACATAAAGGTGATATTCTGAAATGGAAGGATGACCCATCTATAACGGTAACCGTAATCTCTGACAGAAAAGTCAGCTTTAATGGCGAAGAGGTTTCCATCAGTGCCCTCTCTGCTCAGCTGAAAGGCTACAAAGTGAAGCACATACAGCCCACTCCGCATTGGGTTTACAACGAACGCTTGCTGAGTGACATCTATGACGAAACTTATCCGTTTGAAGAGTAAAACAGGCATTTGAGCTATGATGAAGACTAGAAAGACGCGAAATAAAGAACATGCAAAACGTGTGCGAAGTCAATACAATAAACTTGTAAGTTCCAAGAAAAATGAGATAAGAAAACGAATTTTGGTTCTGAAAGGGAAATTGTTTGAATGGGCGTTTACATGTGATTTATGTGGTCATCAGCATATAAAAGGATACCTCTATAATGATGGTACTAATGAATACGAGATTTGTAAATTCTGTAATGACAGAATATTTAACAAGCACGATTATGTGAAGATACAATATACTCCTATGGGAAATAAAAGATAAACAAGATATATGAAATACGAAAATACATTTAAAGCAATAGACCAAATTCTGTGGAAGGAGCAGGGTTGCGGTAGTGAGTTGGACTATCTAGAGCAGAAATCATGGATGCTATTCTTAAAGTATCTTGATGACCTTGAAACAGAACGTGAGGATGAAGCAGAACTGGAAGGAAAGACCTACAAGCGATTGGTTTCAGGTTTCTACCGCTGGAGCCAGTGGGCGACGCCCAAGAAGAAAGACCCTCAGACGGGTAAGATGGTGCTGGATACCGTCAATGCCATGAGTGGCGACGACCTTGTGGAGTTTGTTGACCAAAAGCTCTTCCCATACCTTAAAGAATTCCAGAATACTGCGGCATCTACTGATACGCTTGAATATAAGATAGGCGAAATCTTTGGTGAGCTGCACAACAAGATTCGTTCAGGCTTCAATATGCGTGAGATTATCAACATGATTGATGAACTCCACTTCCAGAGTGCTGAGGACAAGCATGAAATGACTGTGCTCTATGAGAGCAATATCCAGCGCATGGGCAATGCCGGGCGTAATGGTGGTGAGTATTACACGCCACGCCCTTTGATTCGCAGCATCATCAAGGTGGTTGATCCCAAGATTGGTGAAACTGTTTATGACCCAGCTTGCGGTTCGGCTGGTTTTCTCTGCGAGGCTTTCCTCTATATGAAGGATAAGATTAAGAGTGTGAAAGACCATGAGATTCTTCAGAAAGATACATTCTATGGCAAAGAGAAGAAAGGTCTGCCGTATATCATCGCCACGATGAACATGATATTTCATGGGGTATCAGCACCTAACATCACACACGGAAACACGCTGGCAATGAACCTCAGTCAGATTCAGGAGAGTGACCGCAAGAATGTGATTCTTGCTAATCCTCCCTTTGGTGGCAATGAGCGTGGCGAGGTGTTGCAGAACTTCGAGATTCGCACCTCCGAGACAGCCTATATGTTTATGCAGCATTTCATCAAGATGCTGAAGGCTGGTGGTCGCGCAGGAATTGTCATCAAGAACACCTTCCTAAGCAATACGGATGCTGTATTGTTACGAAGGAAATTGTTAGAAGATTGTAATTTACATACAATATTAGATTTACCAAGTGGCATTTTCACGGGTGCTGGCGTGAAAACTGTTGTCTTGTTCTTCACCAAGGGCGAGCCAACTGAGAAGATTTGGTATTACCAGGTGGATAAGCACTTCACCAAGACGCAGCCATTGACTGAGACTGATATGGAAGAGTTCCTCACTTTGCAGAAGACGCAGGCAGAGAGCGAACATTCGTGGACAATCGATGTCAGCACCCTCGATGATGCTTGCGACCTCAGCGTGAAGAACCCCAACAAGGTAGAAGAGGTTGACGAGCGAACACCCAGCGAGATTGCAGAAAGCATCTTTGCCCTCAATAGCGAGAATCAGACCCTTATTAACGAAATAATGGAGATGGTGAAATGAAAGAAGGGTGGGGAAAATACAACCTAATGGACATTTGCAATGTTACAACAGGTAAACATGATGCAAATCATGCTGAAGTAAATGGTAAATATAGATTCTACACTTGCTCATCACAATATTTGTATTGTAATACAAAAAGATATGAAGGAGAGTGTATAATTTTGCCAGGAAATGGGGTTAATGTCGGAGAATCATATTATTTCAATGGTGAGTTTGACGCTTATCAGAGGACTTATGTAATTGATAAAATAGACAAGAGGATTATTCCAATGTTTTTATATTATCATTTACAGAATAATTGGAAGTCTGAAGGAGTTGCAAAACAATATGGATCTGCCACAAATTACATAAAGATTGGTAATTTTAAGGATTACATTGTAAAAACTCCACAGTCACTCTCAGAACAGCAATCCATTGTTGATTATCTTGACTCTGCTTTTGCAAAGATAGATGCGATGAAGGCTAATGCAGAAAAAGCCCTCAACGAAGCCAAAGCCCTCTTCCAAGCATCACTCAAAGAAATGCTTGAACCAAAAGATGGGTGGGAAGAGAAAACTATAAATGATGTTGCGTTTTTTAGAAATGGAATTGCTCATGAGAAAGATATTGAAGACAGCGGAGATTATGTTGTAATTAATTCAAAGTTTGTAGCCACAGGAGGAACCATAAGAAAATATTCTAACGAACAATTATCACCTCTTTATATTAATGAAATCGTCATGGTAATGAGTGATGTTCCAAAGGGGAAAACATTGGCAAAGTGTTATATCATTGAATGCAATAATAAGTATTCCTTAAATCAGCGAATATGCGCTTTTAAAAGTAAAGGACTTGACGTGAAATTCCTTTACTATTTGTTAAATAGGAATCCTCATTTACTAAAATATGACAATGGCGAGAATCAAACAAATCTAAGAAAAAAGCAGATTCTAGAGTGTCCTTTGACATTTCCGTCTCAAAAGAATGAGCAACAACGAATTGTAATATGCCTCGACTCTCTCAAGTCGAAGGTTGACCGCCTGCAAGAGAACTTCGACAAGATTTCTCAGGAGTGCGACGCATTGAAACAAGCAATATTAAGGCAAGTATTTGAATAGATTATGGATATAAACGCAATACTGAATGCAAGTAAAATAATTGATCAATGGAAGGCTTCTAATAATCATGTTGCCCCTTGGACAGAATCTCAAATATTAGAGATAGTTCAAACATATGATTTCCAATCATGGTTTCACAATAATCCTAATGGAACTATTGATCAGTATTATATCTATGTAAGTAATAGGCAAGCATATCAGAACTCTCCTCAATATAAGATTAAGAATCTTGAGGCAGAAATAGAGAACATGTCTGATAAGGTTGAGACTCTCAATAGGAAGTTAACACAATATAAAGAAGAAATTAGCATAAAAGAAGAAAGAATATCATATTTAGAAACATTAAGTAGTATTACACTTACGACATCATTTATATTGATGATAGTTTCTTGTTATCTTTTCTATAAATTACGAATACGAAAGTAGCAAAATATGAACGAAGCGCAGACACGATTAAACAAGATTGACCCCAAGCTGAGGGATGCAGGCTGGGGGATTGTTCCAGGAAGTAAGATTCTTGTGGAGCAAAGTGCTTATATTGCGCCTGGTCGTATTACGACATCTGGCAACAAGAACCCCAAGAAGGCTGACTATATCCTTGAATACAAGGGTATGAAGCTGGCTGTGATTGAAGCCAAGAGTGATGAAAAAGACGTGTCTGAAGGCGTGGGCCAAGCCAAGCTTTATGCCGATGCCTTGAAGATTCGCTATACCTATAGCACCAATGGCGATGAGATATGGTTCATCGACATGGGAATCAAGGACAGCAAGGGAGAATATATCATCCCCAGCAAGGAATATGATATAAACCAATTCCCAACGCCGCAGGACTTGTGGCAGATGACCTTCCCTGAAGAGAATCCTTGGCGAGACAAATTCAACCTTTGCGCCCTCAATCGTAGTGGTGGTCGTCAGCCTCGCTATTATCAGGAGATAGCCATCAAGAATGTGCTGGAGGCTGTGGCAAAGCAAAGGAATCGTATCTTGCTGACAATGGCAACAGGAACGGGAAAGACCTATACGGCTTTCCAAATCTGTTGGAAACTGACTCAAACGAAATGGAACACAAAGGGCGTTGAGCGTGCTCCAAGAATATTGTTTATAGCTGACAGAAACATTCTTGCCAATCAGGCCATCAACGACTTCGACCAATTCCCTGAAGATGCGATGTGTAGAGTCACACCCAAAGAATTGAGGAAGAACAACTACAAAGTACCAACAGCCCGCAATCTTTACTTTACTATCTTCCAGACGATGATGACCTCGCCTAATGCTCAAAAGGCAGAGGAGCAAGGTATCAAACTGCCAAAAGGTTCAGACGACCAGCCTTACTACATGCAGTATGAGCGCGACTTCTTCGACTTCATCATCATCGACGAGTGTCACAGAGGTGGTGCCAATGACGAAAGCGAGTGGCGAAAGCTGATGGAGTATTTTGATAGCGCCTATCAGTTAGGTATGACTGCTACTCCAAGAAGGAAGGATAATGCAAATACCTATGCTTACTTCAATGATCCGGTATATACATACTCGCTCAAACAAGGCATTGAAGATGGTTTCCTTGTTCCCTTCCGTGTTGATGCTGCTTCGAGCAACATTGATGATTATAAATGGGAAAAGGGCGACATCGTGAAGAGCGGAGAGATAGACCCCGAAAAGATTTATTCGGAGTCGGATTTTTATAATGGCAGAATCCAGATTAAGGAGCGCGACGAACATCGTGTGCAAGAGTTCCTGAATAAGATTGATCCCGACGAAAAGAGCATCATCTTCTGTGCTACTCAGAAGCATGCTATGATAGTTCGCGATATGGTAAACAAACATAAGCGGCGGCCTGCTAACAACTATTGTGAGCGAGTGACTGCTGATGATGGCGAAGTGGGAGAAGCAACATTGAGAGCTTTCCAAGACAACGAAAAGTTATTGCCTACTATCCTGACGACATCATACAAATTAAGTACAGGTGTTGATGCCCGCAATGTGCGCAACATCGTATTGATGCGACCTGTTCAGAATATCGTGGAGTTTAAGCAAATCATTGGTCGTGGTACACGCTTGTTTGACAAGAAGTATTATTTCACCATATTTGACTTTGTAGGTGCAAGCGAAATGTTCAAAGACCCTGATTGGGATGGTGATACTTATTGCCCTGTATGTGGTAACTGGCCTTGTACGTGTCAGAAGAAGCCACCTCGTCCTCCTAAGCCTTGTCCGAAATGTGGTCAGATACCTTGCATCTGCAAACCGGAGCCTTGCCCTGTTTGTGGCAACCTACCTTGTACGTGTGAAGGTCCAAAAACAAATCTGATAGATATTAAGTTGTCTAATGGCAGAAGGCTTTCTCTTGAAACCACTTGGGAGCAGAAAATTTTCTTTGGAGACGAGTTCATCACACTTGATGAATATGTAAAGAAACTCTTTGGTAGGATTCCTGATTTCTTCTCAGGAGCAGATGACCTCAGAGAAAAATGGTCCAACCCAGAAACCCGTGAGCAACTGCTCAGAACGTTAGATGAAGCAGGTTTTGCTGAGGACAAGTTGAACCTCTTGAAGAACATGCTGAGGATGCAGAAATGTGACTTGCTCGATGTACTTGAATACATTGCTTATAACTCGACTCCTATCGAGAGGGCAAAGCGAGTAGAGCTTGTGAAGAAACAGTATGTAGATGCTTTGAACAAGGAGCAGCGAGAATTCGACAATCTCATTCTACAATACTATATCAGCAACGGCTTCAAGGAACTCGGTTCAGATAATCTAAAAACCTTTATCACCATCAAGTTTAACTCAATGAGTGATGCTAAGGAAAGATTAAATATGTCTGTTGCCGATATGCGAGCTCATTACTTTGAGTTACAAAGAAGGTTGTATAGCGCATAGAATGCAATCGGAACCAAAATCGTAAATGAAGAAAGATAGCGACATATTGAACACGGCGGAGATTCCCTATGAGGTGCGAATGAAGTATATCATCAAGGCTTATAGGGAGGACCAGGAGAAATGGGGTAAGCTGGAGGCTTATGCCAAGCACTTGGAGGCGGAGGTGGCTCGGCTGAAGAATATCCTGACAGCGAACGGCTATGCGGACACGGGGAATCCTGAGGATGCGAAAACGGCTAAGGTGATAAGTGAACTCCAGGCGAAGGTGGCCGAGCAGGAGAAAAAGATGAAGACGCTGGCGCGGGACTTGCGCGACAGTGAGATAAAACGACTGAAGAAACTGATAAAAGAAGAGTATCCTTTGAGGGTGGTAAAACTGAAAAAGATAAGGGATGTCGTCAAGGCTCAGAAAGAGTATATAGAGGAGCTTCAGGCGTTGCTGGAGAAAAACGATATCGTCTACTGGCCAATGGAACCTGCCGACGAGAAGGATATAGTAGAGATTGAAAATGCCATTGACATAAAAGCGGTAAGAGTCCCTCAAGATTTGGAACAAACACCTAAACTTAATACGTAAAATGATGAAAATTCAAGTTTATTTTGCCCGTTTGGGCGAACTTTATCGCGACTCAGCAATAAAAAAGCAAGCTTTTATTGCATTCGCTGCTCAAAAATTTGGTGCATCGGGATAAAAGGTTTATCTTTGCACCCAGATTAGAGACATATTAGAACACAGCTAGGAAGCTTCGTTTCGGCTCAAATTACCACAAACGAACGAATACGGTAAAGTCGATAGCTGCCGAGCTCACGTATGCAGAAGCGTGGGCATTGGTGGTTTTACCGTAGGGGTGTGGTAATCCTGAGCCGAGTAATTTTTTCTGCTAGTGTCCATAGCTTCTGTTCTTACGTGGGTCTAATCGAAAAAACAACTAAATCCTATAACTATGAAACAAAATCAGATTATAAAGGCGTATGTGTGGCTGATATCAACCATTCGTGACTATGGGCCGATTCCTTTGACGCAGATTAACGAGATGTGGATGATAGACAAGATTGACGAAGGGAACGAACTGAACAGGCAGAAACTCTACAGGTATAGTGGCGATATCCGTGAAGTGTTTGGCGTGTCGATAGTTTATGAAAAGAGAAAGGGCTATGTGATTGAAAATCCTGCGATATTCAAGAAGGGTAACATCGAGAACTGGATATTGTCGACACAATCCGTGTTCTACGCCATTGGCGATTGCTCAGACCTCAAAGACAGGATTGGCGTGGAGAATATTCCGTCGTCGGAACATTTCCTGAAAGACATTATTCAGGATATGAGGAAGAACCACGTCATTCATATTACTTATCAGGTGTACGGAAGAAAGACGGAGAGTAAATATACAATCCAGCCTTATTTCCTAAAACTGTATCATCAGCGGTGGTATGTAATTGGGCCGTCGGACACGAAACCTGTCATCACGCTGGCTTTGGACAGAATGAAGCAGGTGAAGGATACGGGAATGGTTTTTCTGATGGATTCAACGCTTTCGGTAGATGATTATCTGAAAGACTGCTACGGAGTGATGAAGGATGAGACTTTGGAGGTGGAGGACATCTTGATAAGGGCCTATGGTACCGAAGTGAATTATCTGCGCGACTTACCCTTGCACGGAAGCCAGACGGAGGTGATGCAGGGTAATGGGTGGTCGGATTTTAGGCTTAGGCTGCGCCCTTCGTGGGACTTTATCGGTAAGCTGATGGAGCGTGGAAACAGGCTGAAAGTGATGGAACCGGCATCGGTAGTCTTAAAAATATGGGCAAAACACACGGAAAGTGTTAAACTTTATGAAGAAAATGAAGAAAGTTCGGATGTGTAACGAGTTTTGTTACATACCCCATCGTATATTTGCTGCCGATATGATTATTCAATAATTAAAAAAGTAAACTATGATGAATGAAATGAACTCACCGGAAGGTCAGAAGGGGTTCGAGGCATTTGCTCTGCAGTTCCTCGAATCCTTAAAAAGAGTGGTAGCATCCTCTCGCAGTGCAGAGCAGTCAACGCCCATCAGTTTTCAAGGGGCAACCTTTAATTTTGTCATGAATGGCACCATCAGCAGGTGTGGAACAGCACAGAGTGCTTATCGCCATGAAGACACCTTCGCACAGAAGAATTGTGTTTCAGACGAGACAGTAGCCCGGGCCTTGTCGATTATCAACGGCAAGGACAACGTTCTCAACAACTACCAATTGTGGTTGGGTGCGTGTTGTTTGCTGATGTGGAAATATGGCTATCCGCATAGTCTGGAGTTGTGTTGTAAAAGAATAGGCGAACTTCCCTTTGGGGATAATCCATTGGAATTGGATTGTAAATATGAGAGTATCCGAAAGCTTGCCTATCTGAAATTTGTAAATACTGATGTAGACAATTGGGGGTCATATAAACCTGCTGAAGATGAAAAGAAGCTCTTTTATGGATGCTATACCGTAGTTCAAGAACTAGAAAAAGCCATACAATTTGTGGAAAACGAAAATTAGCTTTTCCCAAAATTTTCCCAAACGTTCCCAAACGTTCCCAATTTTTTCCCAAAACGTTCCAGCTATTCTGGGACGTTTTTTTTATGTGTAATTTTGTCGTCAGGAAAGCTGGCCAGCTCGATCCAAAAGAACAGTTTTTAGTAATCAAAAAAAACAAAACTATGAGCAAGAAGAAAAGTAAACAAGCATCAGCGTCGAAGGTGTTGTCTTCGACGCTGATGCAAATGGCTAATTGGCTGAGGTATAAGGAAGGATGGCTTCCTGACGCTGCCACGCGGCAGGCGTGGCTGTGCCAGCACGCGCTGGAGCGGTTGGGCGAAGGCGTGGTGCAGTTGCAGTACGTGAAGGAGGACGGCACGAAACGCATTGCCCGCGGAACGTTGTGCAAGGGTGTTTCCGAGGCGTACGACAGCTATGAGTACAAGGGCAAGAGTGGCGTAAAAAAGACCGAAAAGGGATATTTTACGTTCGCCTACTGGGACTTGGACGAAGGGGGTTTCCGCTCGTTCAATGCTGCACGACTGGATGATTATCTGCCTGTCACACAGAAATCACAGAAATCACAGAAAGATTAATAATGTCCCGCAGATATAGCAGAAATAGCAGAAATGATGTATGACGATGGAACGCGAGATTGACGTGACGGCACGGCAGGAGCTGTATAAG
>Ga0310697_10002836_pt1 | contig 17974 bp, 15 predicted proteins | sample 172DNAGHGlowgp2_FD_203883 | JGI IMG/M metagenome (GOLD analysis project Ga0310697, IMG submission 203883) | Sheep rumen microbial communities from Palmerston North, Manawatu-Wanganui, New Zealand - 1728 DNA GHGlow gp2 (v2) (version 2) | ecosystem: Host-associated > Mammals > Digestive system >... | reverse complement strand
TCAAGGCCCTCTGCGACGATGCGGTTATGTATAAGACGGCATCGGTCTGTGTGCCTCCGTCATATGTAAAGCAGTGCGCGGAGTACCTGCACCACAGGGTGCCTGTCTGTACCGTCATCGGCTTCCCGAACGGCTATAATACGACGTTTGTCAAGAGCGATGAGGCTCGTTCGGCCGTGCTCGACGGTGCCGATGAAATAGATATGGTAATCAATCTCGGCTGGCTGAAAGACGGAAAGTATGACGAGATTTTAGCTGAGATAAACGAAGTTAAAGCCCATTGCTGCGGCAAGGTGCTGAAAGTCATAGTGGAGACCTGCGAACTGACGGATGAGGAGATTGTAAAAATCACGAGGATCGTCAGCGAGTCAAATGCCGAGTTCATCAAGACCTCGACGGGCTTCTCGAAGGCCGGCGCAACATTCCATGATGTTGAACTGTTCAAAAAGACCCTCGACGAGATGAAGAGCAGCACCAGAATCAAGGCCGCAGGCGGTATCTCGTCAATAGAGGATGCCGAGAAATTCCTGGCTCTGGGCGCCGACAGGCTCGGCACGAGCAGGATAGTGAAGATAGTTAAGTCGGAGGGACTTTTATAATGCAGGGACTCGTACTCGAAGGCGGCAGCATGCGCCCCATGTTCTCAAGCGGCGTCATGGATGCCCTGCTGGATAATGATATTTATTTTCCTTATGTCATAGGCGTTTCCGCCGGTATAACGGACGGTGTGTCCTACGTATCAAGGCAGAAGGGAAGAAACTATAAGATAACGACAACTTACAGGAACGACAGAAGGTACTTTGGCCTTTTGAACTACCCGAAGGAGAAGAGCCTCTTCGGTCTGAAGTTCCTCTATGAGGAAGTGCCCATGAAACTTGTGCCGTTTGATTTCGAGACTTACAGAAACAGCGGCGTAAAGGTTGTAGTGGGTGTCACGAATGCCCTGACGGGCGAGGCTGAGTATCTGGACGGCATGAAACTGGACGAGAAGGCGACAATGCTCAAGGCCACCTGCGCCCAGCCGCTGTTCTTCCCGGCAATTGAGATTGACGGCGTGCCGTATTATGACGGAGGCATATCGGACTCAATCCCCGCGGAGAAGGCAGTAAAGGATGGATGCGACAAACTTCTTATCGTACTGACAAGACCGCTCGGGTATAAGAAGAAGGACTTTGATCCGAAGATGGAAATGGGCGCGAAGGCGATGAACGGCAAGTACCCGAAACTGGCCGAGGCACTCCGCAGAAGATCTGAAATGTACAATGCGGAAATAGCCTTCTGCGAAAAGCTTGAAGCGGAGGGAAAGGCCGTAATACTGAGGCCCGATGCCGATAAAATGATAGACTCAATGGAGAGCGATACGGATAAACTCGCCGCGTTTTATCATCACGGATATGACGTCGCGGCCGCGCGTATGAATGAAATAAAGGAGATGTTCTAATGACCCCTACACCTCATAACACCGCAACACCGGCTGATTTTGCCAAGACCGTGCTCATGCCCGGCGACCCTCTGCGCGCGAAATTCATTGCGGAGAATTTCCTGACTGACGCGAAACTCGTGAACAACGTGCGCGGAATTCAGGGATATACGGGATTTTACAAAGGCACCCGCGTCTCCGTCATGGCCTCAGGCATGGGTATGCCTTCGATGGCAATCTATTCACATGAACTCTTCAATTTCTACGATGTTGATAACATAATCCGCATAGGCACCGCCGGCGGTATAGCCGATGACATAGAACTGCGCGATGTCGTTGCCGCCATGTCGGCGTGCACGAATTCAAATTTTGAAGCGCAGTACAGTCTGCCCGGCAGATATGCGCCGACGGCGAGCTTTAAACTGCTGAAGACGGCTGTCGATGTGGCTGCCGGGCTCGGCATTGAAATGAAGGTGGGATCAATCTATTCATCAGACACCTTCTATGACGACACACATGACCTCTCAGCCTGGCAGAAGATGCACAATGTCCTGGCGACGGAGATGGAGGCGGCAGCCCTTTACATGGAGGCTGCGAGAGCCGGAAAGAACGCGCTCGCCATCTGCACAATCTCAGACTGTCCGCTTAAAGATCAGTTCCTGGACGCTGAGGCCAGACAGACTTCTTTCACACAGATGATGGAGATTGCCCTGGGCACTGCGGTTGAACTTGACAGGGAGGCAGACTGATGTCAAAGCGTGTATTCATGATAGTACTCGACAGCTTCGGTGTGGGCGAACTGCCCGATGCCGGGGCTTTCGGTGATATCGGAGCGAATACAATAAAAGCTGTTTCCGGCTCGGATAAGTTCTCCGCGCCAACGCTGGAAAAACTCGGACTTTTCAATATCGAAGGCGTGGATTTCCTGCCTTCGTTCTCAAGTCCCATGGCCTCTTTCGGCAGATGCGCCGAGGCCTCACAGGGCAAGGATACGACAATAGGCCACTGGGAGATCTGCGGTCATATAAGTCCGGAGCCTCTGCCGACTTATCCGGACGGATTCCCGCCCGAGATAATGGATGAGTTTGAAAAGCGCACGGGCAGGGGATGGCTTGTAAACAAGCCTTACTCCGGCACGGATGTCATCCGTGACTACGGTGATGAGCACGTAGCTACGGGAAAACTTATTGTATATACATCCGCTGATTCCGTATTTCAGATTGCTGCTCATGAGGATGTCGTCCCCGTGGAGCAGCTCTACGAGTATTGCAAAATTGCGAGGGAGATAGTGCCCGTCGGCAGGGTCATAGCGAGGCCGTTTACCGGCAGCTCGGGGAATTATACACGCACCCCTCGCCGCCATGACTTCTCACTGACGCCTCCGGGCACGCTGCTCAATGTCCTCAGGTACTACGGCAAGGACGTAATCTCGATAGGAAAGATAAACGACATTTTCGCGGGCTCCGGCGTGACCGAGAGCAATCCCACCACGGGTAACGCCAACGGTATGGAGGTCCTGGACTCGGTGGCTGAGCGTGACTTTGACGGTCTCTGCTTTGCCAACCTCGTGGACTTTGATATGCTCTACGGCCACAGGAGGGATATCGACGGCTATGCCGCGGCAATTTCGGAGTTTGACGCCTGGCTTTCGAAGTTCCTGACGAAACTCCGCGAGGACGATGTTTTAATCATCACCGCCGACCACGGCTGTGACCCGTCATTTAAGGCTCACACCGACCATACACGCGAGTATATTCCGCTCCTCTGGTATACGAGAGGGGGTCCCGCAGCAAACCTCGGGACACGCAAAACATACGCAGACATAGGAAAAACAATCGAGGATCTGTTCGGATATCTGACGGACCTCGACGGAGAGAGCTTCCTGTCGGAAGTGACATTCACACCGAATGAGTTTTACAGATTTACGAAAAAATGAGGTAGCTATGATTACACCCGAAGAACTTTTAAAACAGGCTGAAAACGCAATGCATCTCGCTTATGCTCCGTATTCAAACTTCAAGGTCGGGGCCGCGCTCCTGTGCGGCGACGGCACGGTCTTTACGGGCTGCAATGTCGAGAATGCCTCCTACGGCGTGACGAACTGTGCCGAGCGCACAGCCCTCTTCAAGGCCGTGTCGGAGGGGCATACGGATTTCACCGCCATTGCGATAACGGGCGGCCCCGACGGCGTGCCCGCAGGACCCTGCTGTCCCTGCGGTACCTGCCGCCAGGCGCTCTCCGAGTTTGTATCTTCCGATTTTGAGGTTTATCTGAAGGATGAGGACGGGAAGACATTAAGTTACAAATTTAATGAACTCCTGCCTCTTACTTTTAATTTACATAAGTGAAATTTTTGGTTATAATCTATAAGGTTAAAAAGCGAAACACTATTTGGCAAAAAACTTGAAGGAGTGATTATCATGAATCAGTACTACCCGAAGATGTTTGAGCCTATCAAGATAGGCAACGTCGAGATCAAGAACCGTATTGCCCTTGAGCCCATGCTCGTAGGCGTGGCGGAACTTGACGGTACTGCGGGTGACAAACTCATCGCCTACTACGGTGAACGCGCAAAGGGCGGCACCGGTCTCATCCAGACGGAGGTTACGCGTATTTCCGACTGGACAGGCGCAACAAGCCCGCTTCAGCTCTCGGTAACACATAACCACTGTATTCCCGGACTCAGAAAACTTGCGGACGAGTGCCATAAGTACGGCGCTAAAGTTTTCGTGCAGCTGCATCATACGGGACGTCAGACTTATCAGCTCGTTGTTACCGCATGGAAACTCGCTGATGTTCTCGGCGGAACACCCGTAGGACCCCTCTGGTGGAAGGCCTTCTTCGGAATGACAAAGTATTTTGATTATTTCGAGAATCCCTTCATGCACCATTTCTATCTTCCGGTTGTATCTGCTTCGAATGTTCCCACGGGTATCGGTTCCTCACCCGTAAAGACACAGAAGACCCGTGCTCTTTCAAAATGGGAGATAGGCAAGATAGAGGACGAGTTTGCTGAGGGCGCACGCCGCTGTAAAGAGGCCGGAATCGACGGTGTAATGCTCCATGCATCGCACGGTTATCTGCTCCAGCAGTTCCTTTCACCCTACACCAACAGACGTGAGGATGAATACGGCGGATCCCTTGAAAACCGCTGCCGTATCATTAAGGAGATTATTGAGAAGATCAGAGCCAAGTGCGGTCCTGATTATCCGATTACCGTCCGTCTTACAGTTGACGAATACTATCGCATGTACGGCTACGACATGGGTCTCCGCCTCGATGAGGGCGTTGAGATCGCCAGAATGCTCGAGTCTTACGGCATAGATGCCATAGATATCTCTTCAGGTACTTACGACACGATGAACTCCTGGCTTGAGCCGACAACATTCGAGCTCGGCTGGAGAAAGGGCAATGCAGCTGCCGTCAAGGCCGCAGTAAAGATTCCCGTCATCGCAGCCAACCTCATCCGTACTCCCGAGCAGGCTGAGAAACAGCTTGAAGAGGGTACACAGGATATCATCGGTCTCGGTCGTCCGCTCATTGCCGACCCTTATTGGGCTTCAAAGGCTGAGGCGGGACATCCCGAGGACATCCAGCGCTGTATCTGCTGCCTCTACTGTATAGAGTCAATGATGCACGGCGCAATGCAGAACACCGCCCTTGAATGCGCTCTTAACCCCCGCGCATGTAAAGAACTTGAGTACAGCCTTGAGCCTCCGAAGGACGGCGCAGGCAGACCCGTTGTTGTCATCGGCGGCGGCCCCGCGGGCCTCATGGCCGCCAAGACACTCGGCCAGCGCGGTTTCAAGGTAACCGTATTTGAGAAGAACGACTATCTCGGCGGACAGTTTGAGTTTGCCGCAAGACCTCCGAAGAAGGAGAAGCTCCGCTGGGCTATCCAGGACCTCAAGACTGCCTGTGACAAGGCCGGTGTTGAGATCAGGGTCAACGCTCCCGCAACTCCTGAATCGGTCAAAGCCCTTGCTCCGATAGCCATTATCGATGCCACCGGCGGCGCCGCAGTAAAGCCGAAGATCCCCGGTTATGACCTTCCCAACGTATGCACTGTAACAGAGGTATTGACAGGTCAGTTCAGGCCCACGGGCAAGAACATCGCAGTCATCGGTTCCGGTATGACCGGACTTGAGACATCTGAGCTCCTTGCCGAGGACGGCAACAGGATCACGGTTGTTGAAATGGCTAAGGAGATTGCTCCGGGCACATGGCAGCAGCATCTTGATGACGTCATCCCGAAGCTTCAGGCCAAGGGCACCGAGTTCATCACGGGCTACAAGCTTGTCGAGATGAGAGGCGACTGTGTCGTTCTCGAGGACGCTGACGTTCCGGGACGCCGCAAGACCGTACCCTGTGACAACGTTGTTCTCGCTCTCGGCGTAAAAGCCACCGGACTCTCTGATGACATCAAGGCTATCGCTCCGACATACTCTGTCGGTGACGCAGCTCAGGTCGGCCGTGTCGCAAACGCGATTCATACCGCTTACAGAGCGGCTCTCTCCATAAAATAAGTTAAGAAAGGAAACGGATATGGCTACGAATTATTCTGTTTCACTGAGTAAAATAATTGCTTCGGAGGGCTATACCGAAATCTATTCTCCGGTTCCTGCGGAGGAGGTTATGGTATCGGCCATGGAGGTTTCACGTCCCGGTCTTATTCTTGCCCGCGACGATGTAAACTTCTCCGCAAACAGAATTCAGTTCATAGGCAATTCGGAACAGCTCTTTCTCAAGGGACTTCCGGAGAACGAAAAGGCTGAGGACTGCGTTGAAAGGCTCATGTCAAGGCATCCGAAGGCAATCGTCTTCTCCGTAAGTGTTACTGAGGACATCGTGGAACTCTTCATGCCTTTCGCAAAGAAGTATGAAGTTCCTCTGCTTAAGAGCGACAGTGAGACCTCGTTCTCCGTATCATCACTTGTCTCATTTCTCAATGTCGAACTTGCCGAGCGTGAGACACGCCACGGTGTGCTTGTCGAGGTCTTCGGTGAGGGTGTTCTCATCACCGGAGACAGCGGCGTGGGCAAGTCCGAAAACGTCGTTGAACTTATAAACCGCGGGCACCGTCTCGTGGCTGACGACGCCGTTGAGATAAGAAAAGTGTCGAAGAGGACACTCGTAGGCTCCGCCCCGGACAATATCCGGCACTTTATTGAACTCCGCGGCGTCGGCATTATCGATGCCCGCAGGCTTTTCGGTATGAAGTCGGTAAAGAACACCTCGAGAATCGACCTCGTCGTCGACCTTGAGGCCTGGGACGACACCAAGGCCTATGAGCGTATGGGTATTGACGAGGAGGATATAAGCATCCTCGGCGTAAATGTTCCGCTCTGCACAGTACCCGTATCCCCGGGACGCAACATCGCCGTTATCATTGAGGTTGCGGCCATAAACAACCGCCAGAAGAAGATGGGCTACAACTCCGCAAAAGAGCTCCTTTCCAATCTCGGAATGCTCGAAGAGGAGAATGACAACAAGCCCACCGACCTCGATGTCTGGCACAACGCTTAAAACCGAAAAACCGGCTCCTTTCGGAGCCGGTTCTTTTTTATTGTCTTTTATGAGATTCCCATTGCTTCAAGAGCCCCGGCGTGAACTATTTTTCCTCCTGCGGTCGTCAGAGCTGACCTGATGATTTCGTCGTCTGTGTCGAGTTCGATTTTTCCGTCTTTTGTGATGTGTTTCATCAATTCAAGAACATTGTTCGCGAACATCCTTGTTGAACTTGTGGGTAAGAGTCCCGGAATGTTCTTTGTGCCGATTATGGTCACTCCGTGTTTGATTTCGATATCGCCTTTCGGAGTGATTTCACAGTTTCCGCCCTGGTCAATGGAGATGTCCACTATGACAGAACCGGGGCGCATCTTTTTTACCATCTCATCTGTTATGAGGATGGGAGCGACCCTGCCCGGGATAAGTGCCGAACAGAACACTATGTCCATATCGGGGAGGTGCTCCGCCAGTACTTCGCGCTTTTGCGCGAGGACTTCTTCGGGCAGACGGAGAGTCTTTCCGTCGGAGTCCATTGCGAGATCAGGATCGACTGAAATGTCGATACATGCGGCACCGCAGTCTATGGCGTTTTGTCTGCCTTTGGGGTGTATGTCCGCGCCGTAGGTCTCGGCACCGAGGGATTTCGCGGTTATCAGTGCCCTCATGCCGGCTACTCCCACACCCAGGACGAGGACTCTTGCGGGGTCTGTCATGCCGGAGGTGCTCATGATACCCGGCATGAATGACGGTAAGCGGTCGGCAGCCATAAGCATACCTTTGTAGCCCGCGCAGGCTGACATGGAGATCAGGGCGTCCATGGCCTTTGCCTTCGGAATACGCGGTATGCCGTCAAGGGTAATTGAAATAATCCCTTTTTCGGCCATCTGCCTGACCATGTCGTGGTTTGCAGGGGAGGCGGGATGTATGAAGGTTATGAGATACTGTCCTTCGTGCATCATTTCGGTTTCGTGCCTGCCCTTCGATTCATTGAAAAGAGGTTCTTTGACTTTCAGAATGACGTCGGCTTCTGAATAAACTGTTTCTGCGTCTTCGGTTATTTGCGCGCCCGCGGCAATGTAGTCTTCGTCGGAAAAGTATGCGCCTTTGCCTGCGCCGGATTCGACAAGGACGGTATTGCCCATTTTTACGTATTCTGCAACCGTATGGGGTGTTGCGGACACGCGGTTTTCTTCGTGCATGATTTCCTTTGGAATACCGATTAACATAATTCTACCTCCATTCTTCTGAATAATTTTCTTCTGCGTGTTTTCACGCACCCAGATTATAACACCTGAGGTGACGGACTTCTACAAAAGTCAGAACAATTCAAAGTAAATTCAAAATATATTAAATAGACAGATTATATTCAAAGTGTTAGAATGAAGATTAAGAACGTACGGAGGCAGTAATTCGAAAAAGAAAAGGAGGAGATTCAATTTGAAAGATGCAAGAGCAATGGCGTTTGTAAACGCGTACGGAGTGCTTGCTGCACTTGAAAATCTGTGTGATCTTGACAGCGAAGCCAAGGCAATCTGTCAGGGCCTTGAGAAGCCCGTAAACTTTTGCTTTGATGTAAAAGGGGGCCCCTGCTTCACTCTCAATTTCACGAAAGACGGCTGTAAACTGACCGAAGGTGATGACGGCTGCACATGTAAAATGTCATTTCTTTCACCGAATGGGTTTAACAACCTGATTGACAATTCAAAGCCGGGAATTCCCTCAAAGAACCCCAAGCAGGTTCTTACATTCCTGCTCGGTCCGTTTACGAAACTCACCAACATCCTCACAAGGTATCTGAGACCTTCAGATTCCGACCTTAAGGACAGAGAGTTTTTTGAAAAATCAACAATTCTGACAATGTACGTCATAGGCGGCGCGATTTGTGCGCTCGGAAACACCGATGAGATAAGCAAAATATCTGCTTCGAACATTGTTGACGGCGAGATATCAATGGGCATATCCGACAAGGTATATGTAACCGTTATTGCAAAGGACCATATCCTTTCCCTCAAAAAGGAAAAATCGGAAAAACCGCGTGCAATAATGGAATTCAACTCAATTGATCTTGCAAACTCGCTCTTTAACGGAACAGCATCGACCATGGCCGAACTCTGTGCGGGCAATATCCGCCTTGCGGGTATGTGCAATATGATTGACAACATAAACCGCATCCTGGACAGAGTAAGTGCTTATCTTGCGTAAGGAGGGACAGATAATGAGTAAATATCCTGAATATACACACACGGAATCAAAAAAGTGGTTTGACAGGGCGCTCGCTGCTGTCCCGTCAGGCGTATACGGCCACCTCGGTCCCTCGGAGGGTCTTTTCCTGCCGATTACAAAGTGGCCGCTTATGAGTGACCATGCCAAGGGTACATATTTCTGGGATGTGGACGGCAACCGCTACATCGACTATATGTGCGCCTACGGTCCGAACGTTTTGGGTTATTGCGATGATGATGTAGACGCTGCTGCCATAGAACAGCTCAGAAAGGGCAACTGTACAACCTCCGTATCGTACAAGATGGTAGAGTGCGCGGAACTTCTCAAGGACACGGTTGACTGTGCCGACTGGGCCTTCTTCATGAAGAACGGCTCCGACGCGACAACCTTCGGTGTCATGTGCGCAAGAGCTCATACAGGCAAAAAGAAGATGATCCTCTTCAAGGGTTACTATCACGGTGACTTCCAGTGGGCCCAGAAAGCCGACTATCCCGGTATCCTTCCCGAAGAGGTAGCGAACAATATTATAATTCCCTGGTTTGACATGGAGGCTCTTCAGAGGGCTTATGATGAAAACCACGGTGATATTGCAGGTATCATTGCCCAGCCGTATGACCACGGCAATTTCTACGATAATGTCTGCGCCACCAAGGAACAGTGGGCTGCGGTCCGCAAGTTCTGTGATGACCACGGAATGGTTCTCGTCATCGATGACGTCCGTGCCGGTTTCCGTCTCGATCTTGCCGGCTCAGACCATTATTACGGCTTCAAGGCAGACCTCATCTGCTTCTGCAAGGCGCTTGCAAACGGCTACAACATGTCATGCGTCTGCGGCGGCGAACATATGAAGAACACTGCTTCCTCTGTCGTATACACAGGTTCATACTGGCTCTCTGCCGAGCCGTTTGCGGCCTGTATTGCCTGCATAAACAAGATGAAGAAACTCGATGTCCCGACCATGTTCCGTGAGAAGGGCACAAAGCTCACACAGGGACTCGTCGAAGCGGGCAAGAGACACAATATCGACCTCGTCGTATCGGGTGAACCCGCGCTCTTCTATTTCCGCATTGCGAATGACGACAGCCTTTTCCTGCATCAGGAATGGGTAGCGGAGTGTGTAAGCCGCGGAATTTTCTTTACGTCGCATCATAATCACTTTATCAATGCGGCGCTTACCGACGAGGATATCGAGTACACTATCGATGTCGCTGATGATGCCTTCTCCGTTGTGGCGGAGCGTCATCCCGACATGGGTCTTATAAAGTGAAGAAAGGAGATAACTCAAATGCCGGCAAATTACGGGCCTTTCGATAAGGCCGAATGGCTCCGCCTTGAAAAGAAGGCCGACGAACTTCGTCGTCTGACTCTTCAGACAGCCATCTGGGGCGGTTCGGGACATATCGGCGGCGCCATGTCCTGTATGGATATTCTGACGGTGCTCTATTACAGAATCATGAAACTCGATCCGAAGAATCCCGAATACGAGGACAGAGACCGCTTTGTGCTCTCAAAGGGTCATGCTGCCGTAGGTTATGCACCCGTCCTTGTGGATTACGGTTATATGCCGATTGAGGAGCTGAAGATATTCAACCTCACCGGAGCAAAGATAGGCATGCATCTTGATTCCAACAAGGTAAAGGGTGTCGACTTCTCGACCGGTTCACTCGGACACGGAATTTCACTCGGTGTAGGTGCTGCTCTTGCAGCCAGGTTCCACAACAAGGACTATATGACCTTTGTTCTCTGCGGCGACGGTGAAATGAACGAGGGCTCAAACTGGGAAGGCATAATGAGTGCCGCTCAGTTCAAACTCTCAAACCTCGTCATCATGGTTGACAACAACAAGTGCATGATTGACGGACGTGTTGCCGATGAGATGAACATCGAACCTCTCGACAGGAAGTTCAATGCATTCAACTGCAACACTTACAGGGTTGACGGACACAATCTTTCCGAAATCAATGAGGCTCTGGAAGCTGCGATAGAGTATCGCAACAAGGGAGGCGACAAGCCGACCGCGATTGTCTTCGACACATTCAAGGGCGAGGGCGTTGACTTCATGAAGGACAACTACCTCTGGCATTACGGCTCCCTTGATGACGAGAAGGCTGCCAAAGCATTTGCGTCGCTTGACGCTTATTACAAAGAGCGCTGCGAGCGTGCGGAAAAGGAGGGCAAATAATGGGCGGAATGGCGTATACCAGTATTGAGGCTGAACAGCTCACTACTGCTGAATACTACGGTAAAGCACTTCACGACCTCGGCGAAAAGCATGCTGACGTTATTGCTCTCACGGCGGACCTTGCAAAGTCCACCAAAATAGCACCGTTCGTAAAGGCTTTCCCCGAGAGACTCATAAATGTGGGTATAGCCGAGCAGAACATGTTCGGTATTGCCGCGGGTCTCGCAAAGAACGGATTCGTGCCTTATGCATCGACCTTCTCGATTTTTGCAGCCGCACGTTCCCTTGATCAGATTCACACGGATATCTGCTACCAGAATGTCCCCGTAAAGATTCTTGCATCACATGCGGGCACATCTTTCGGACAGGCAGGCTCCACGCACCATGCGATTATCGATCTTGCAGTTGCACGTTCTCTTCCGAACATGACTGTCATGTGTCCCGCAGACGGTGCAGAAGCATACAAACTCGTTCTGGCATCCTACGATATCCCGGGTCCCGTTTACATCCGTATCAACCGCGGATTTGACGCAGTCGTTTACGGCGGCGGACCGGATTCAGTAAACTTTGTATGGGACAAGGCCGATGAACTCAAGACGGGCAGAGATGCCACGTTCATAGGTATCGGTGCCGGTGTTTATCAGGCACTTCAGGCCGCAAACATGCTCGAGTATGACTGCGACATACATGCACGCGTACTCAACATGCACACACTCAAACCTATAGACAAAGATGCTATCATCCGCGCGATTGATGAGACAGGCTGTATTGTAACGGTGGAGGACCATGTTCTTCAGGGCGGTCTCGGCTCCGCTGTCGCCGAAGTTATCGCCGAATACGGCAGACCCTGCAAGTTCAAGATGCTCGGTCATGACAACAGCTTCTCGACAATAGGACTCCAGGAGGACCTCCTCACAATAGCGGGCATTGATGCAAACGGCGTGGCAGCTGCCGCAGCCGATCTGCTCGGTGTCAGGCTCGGCGGCAGGGACAATTGGGAAGATGAGTATTAATAGGGGAGGAAAGAATTATGCCAAACGATGAAACTCGTTATATAAACAAAGTTTTCATGGCAGGTGCTTTACCTCTCATGAAAGTAATCGCAACAGATGATCCGCTTATCAATAAGCTCTATACATTGCTCAGGATAAACGCGGTTTATCAGGTTTCCGCCAAGACAGGCGGTAAGGGCAAGGAGGCCGTACACTTCATAGTTGAAGATGGTGTATGGGAAGTTCACCAGGGTGTCTACACCGGCAGAAAGAGAATCTCCGGCGAACTCGCTTTCTCCTCAATGGAGAAGATGAATGCCTTCATGAAGGGCGATTTCTCACAGCTTCCTTTCTTCAAAATAAGAAGCCTTCCGAAGTTCGCTCTCTTTATGATGGTTCTCCTCAAGATGTCATCCGTCCTCACGGCGACTGAGATTCCGGAGGATGAGAAGACACAGCTTCTCACCATAAAGTGCTTCTTCTATCTTCTCTCAACCGGTATTTCAGCCCTCAACAAGATGGGCAACCCGAAGGTTTCGGAGTGGGTTAAGAAATCACCCGACCGCTGCTATCAGTTCGAGGTTATCGGTTATCCCGACCTCGCCGCTTATCTCCATGTAGGTAACGGTCAGTCAAAGGCGGGTAAGGGACTTTATCCGAGATCTGACCCGTTCTTTACAATGGCGTTTGACTGCCCCGTATCCGCGCTTATGATTCTCATGGGCAAGGGTGATATGTTCAAGATGACTGCAAATCGTCAGCTCATCATGAAGGGCGGCCCCGAATTCGGCGTACAGCTCTCTGAATACATGTTCTATATTCAGGAGCTCGCCATGTAACTAAAACTGAAAGTGGGTATGCGCTCGCATACCCACTTTTGAGGTGAAATAATGTATAAAATAGGAATTGATCTCGGCGGCACCAATATTGCAGCGGCTGTCGTCGGGTTTGACAATAAAATAGTCGCGAAGGAAAGTGTGCCGACGGGGCTGCCGAAGACGCCTGACGAGATTGCGGACAGTATTGCCGCGCTCGTGAAGAGTGTGGCCTCCAAAGCCTTTGTCCGCATGGATGAGATATCCGTCGTAGGCATAGGTACGCCCGGAGCGGTGAACGCGGAGGGAGTGGTTGAAAACGATGCCAATCTGGGCTTTGTGAACACCCCTCTTCGCGAGATGCTTGAAGAGAGGCTGAACCTGTCGTGCCGTGTGGGCAATGACGCGAACTGCGCCGCCCTCGGCGAACAGATTGCAGGCTGCGGAAAGGGCACACGCAACTTCATTGCCGTGACACTCGGCACGGGAATAGGAGGAGGTATAATCCTCGGCGGCAAACTCCTGACAGGCATAAACGGAGCCGCCGGAGAGATAGGACATATGGTGATTGACCGTGAGGGCATTCCCTGTAAATGCGGCCGCATAGGCTGCTTTGAGCAGTATGCCTCAGCCACGGCGCTGGTAAATGCCGCGAGGGAGGCATTCCCTGACATCACCTGTGCGAAGGATGTCTTCGACCTGGCCCATGCCGATAACCTGCGTGCACTGGAGATTATCGACGATTACACGGAATATCTCGCAGACGGAATTACGAATCTCATAAACATCTTCCAGCCTGAGATGATATGCATAGGCGGGGGTGTCGCCGCGCAGGGAGAGTTTATTTTAAAACCTCTGCGTGAGAAGGTCGAGAAAAAGAGGTATACCAGAAATGCCTCTGTCCAGACCGTCATACGCGCGGCAACTTTAGGCAACGACGCCGGCCTTATCGGCGCTGCCAATCTTTAAGGTGGAACTATGTACGAGAAAGTTATAAATGCCTGCCGCGAATGCGGCTGCAAATATACCGAAAATGCCGACATGTCGAAATTTACGACATTCCGTATAGGAGGTCCCGCACGGCTTCTCGTCGAGCCGGACTCAACCGATTCCCTGTCGGCCATACTGAAGGCCTGCAAGGCCGAGGGCGTAAAGCCGATAGTACTCGGTAACGGCTCGAACGTGCTCGTGCGCGACGAGGGTATTGACGGCATAGTCATTGTCATGGGAAGCGAGTTTTCCAAGATAGAATATGCCGGAAACGATCTGGTAAAGGTGCAGGCGGGAGCAAAGCTCGTTGACCTCTGCAGATTCGCTCTCGAGTACTCTCTCGGCGGTCTTGAATTTGCTTTCGGAATACCCGGCACAGTGGGCGGAGCCGCCTTTATGAATGCGGGTGCCTACGGCGGAGAGATGAAGGACGTCATATGGGTTGTCAATCATATGGACCTTGACGGCGAGAAGGGCTCTTTTCAGGGCTCTCAGCTCGACTTCTCATACCGCCATTCTGTCTATGTGGATTCGGACCTGATCATAACATCGGTAATCTTCCATCTTGAGCAGGACAGCGCAGAGGGCATCAAGAACAATATGGATGACGTGCAGCGCCGCCGCAAGGCGAAGCAGCCGCTCGAATATCCTTCGGCCGGCAGCACGTTCAAACGCCCGGAGGGCTATTTTGCTGCCGCCCTTATAGATGAGTGCGGTCTCAAAGGCTGCAGCATAGGCGGCGCTCAGGTGTCGGAAAAACATGCCGGTTTTGTAATCAATACCGGCGGAGCTACATCCGCCGATGTACTGGCTCTTATGGACCATATCAAAAAGACAGTGAAAGAGCAGAAGGGTGTGGAACTTGAACCCGAAGTAAGGATTATCTGACACGGGAGGTGAATACAGTGTCGTTTGCGTCCGACGTAAAGGATGAACTCATAGAGAAAAGTGAACTTGCCCGCGCGATGGGCGGCATGAAACCGTGCTGTATTCACGCCGAGATGTACGGTATATTCCTTTTCTGCCGCGATTTTACATCGCGCGAGATATGTATAAAGACCGAGCATGAACAGGTCGCAAAACTTTTTGCGGCCTATGCCGGCAATATAACAGGCGCCTCTTATAAACCTGTTGTGACAAGTTCGGGCAAGTATCGGGTTGATATTAAAAAGCCTGAGGAACGCGCCGCGGTGCTCGAATATTTCGGCCATACGGGCGCGGAGGTCAACCGCAGGATGTACCGGAGCAATATTGAGGACGAGTGCTGTATGGCCGCACTTCTTCGCGGCGCTTTTCTTTCATGCGGCACAATTACGGATCCGCAGAAGGATTACCATCTGGAGTTCGTCATGGCCCACAAGGTGCTCTGCGACGACCTCTTAAAGCTCATAACCGAGATTCATCTTCCCGATGAGGACGGTACCGTTGACCTGAGCAGAAGAGAGTTTGAACCGAAGTATATACTCAGGAAGGGTGTTCACGTAGTCTATTTCAAGGACAGCGAGAGCATCGAGAACATACTGACCTTCATGGGCGCTCCCGACGCGGCGCTCGAGGTCATGGGAACGCGCATGTACAAGGACATGCGCAACCGCGTCAACCGCAAGATGAATTTTGAAAACGCCAACTCGGGAAGAGCCTTCGACGCCGCGTACAGGCAGATAGAGGCCATCCGTTTCATAGAGGAGGCGAAGGGGCTGGGCTTCCTGCCCGACGAACTGCGTGAGCTTGCCATTCTCCGGCTTGAGAATGAGGACTTCACGCTGGGCGACCTTGCGGACAATGTAAAAGAACCCATTTCGAAGTCGGGTGTTAACCACAGGCTTCAGAAGATACTTGAAACAGCGGAAGGACTCGGGTGGAAGGGATGAGTTTCACTCATTTGCACTTACATACCGAATACAGTCTCCTGGACGGTGCATGCAGAATTACAGAGCTTGTTCAGAGAATAAGCGACCTCGGACAGACTTCCGTGGCCATTACGGACCACGGCGGTATGTACGGGGCTGTTGACTTTTACAAAGCATGTAAGGCGAAGGGAATCAAGCCGATTATAGGCTGTGAGTGCTACATCGCCGATGACATGCACGACAAGTCCACTCCCGCTGCAAAGATCCGTCATCACCTGGTTTTGCTTTGTGAGAACAACGAGGGCTATGAAAACCTCATTAAAATGGTCTCTGACTCCTTTACTGAGGGTTTCTACTCCAAGCCGAGAATTGATAAGGAACTGCTGAAAAAGCACTCAAAGGGCCTTATAGCACTCTCTGCGTGCCTCCAGGGTGAAATCCCTTCCAAGCTACGTTTCGGTCAGTATGAGGAGGCAAAAGCCCTCGCTCTTGAGTATAAGGAGATTATGGGCGAGGGGAATTTCTTCATAGAGATTCAGAATCATCATCTTCCTGACCAGGAGAGAATTCTTCCGGACCTTATCAGGCTTGCGCACGAGACAAATATCCCGCTCGTTGCAACAAATGACTGCCACTACATCCGCAAAGAGGATGCGATAATTCAGAAAATACTTGTGTGCATAGGCACCAACCATACGATAGAAGAGGACACGGGCCTGGACTTCCGCACGGATGAGTTCTACGTGAAGTCCGAGGAGGAGATGAGAGCGCTCTTCCCGGAGGCACCGGAGGCAATCGACAACACGGGACTCATAGCAGAGCGCTGCAATGTGGAGTTTGAGTTCGGTGTTATCAAGCTCCCTCATTTCGAAGTGCCCGACGGCAGGGATCACGCGGAGTATCTGCGTGCGCTCGCTACGGCGGGCTTTAAAAAGCGCTACAAGGACTTTCCCGAGGAGACGCTCGCGGAGTACAGGAAACGTTTTGACTATGAACTCGGTGTGGTTGACAGCATGGGCTACACAGACTACTACCTCATAGTCTACGATTTCGTCCGCTTCGCGAAGTCGAAGGGCATACCCGTAGGACCCGGCCGTGGTTCCGGCGCGGGCAGTATTGTCGCGTACTGCGTGGGCATTACCGACATTGACCCGATGAAATATAATCTGCTTTTTGAGCGTTTCTTAAACCCCGAGCGCGTGTCGATGCCGGATTTCGACATCGATTTCTGTTACGAGCGCAGGGGAGAGGTCATAGACTATGTGACCGAAAAATACGGAGCGGACCACGTGGCTCAGATAGTCACCTTCGGAACCCTTGCCGCGCGTGCCGCGGTCAAGGACGTGGGCCGCGTGCTTGACATCCCTTATGCCAAGGTGGACAGGATTACAAAGCTCATACCGTGGCGCCTCGGCCATGACCTTCAGAGGGCCATAGATCTGACCCCCGAGATAAAGGAAATGATGGCGACAGATCCCGAAATCAGGCAGCTCATAGACTATTCGCTGCGGATTGAGGGTATGCCGAGGCACACCTCGACACATGCCGCGGGTGTTGTAATCACCCGCGACCCGGTTTATACCTATGTGCCGATGGCAAAGAAGGATGACTCTGTCATTACGCAGTATCCCATGACCACACTCGAGGAGCTCGGCCTCTTAAAGATGGACTTCCTCGGCCTTCGCACCCTGACCGTCATAGACAACTGCGAAAAGTTCATAAGAAAGACAATCCCGGAGTTCTCCGTGAGAGATATAGACCAGAGCGACGAGGAAACATTCAGGATGTTCGGCAGGGGAGACACGGAGGGTGTCTTCCAGTTCGAGTCCGGCGGACTGAAAAACGTGCTGATGCAGTTCAAACCGACCTCAGTCGAGGATCTCATAGCCCTGACATCGCTCTACAGGCCGGGTCCCATGGATTCCATTCCGACCTATATTCACAACAGACATCATCCCGAGGACATCCGCTACAAGGCACCTCAGCTTGAAGGC
>Ga0310697_10002834_pt1 | contig 17980 bp, 11 predicted proteins | sample 172DNAGHGlowgp2_FD_203883 | JGI IMG/M metagenome (GOLD analysis project Ga0310697, IMG submission 203883) | Sheep rumen microbial communities from Palmerston North, Manawatu-Wanganui, New Zealand - 1728 DNA GHGlow gp2 (v2) (version 2) | ecosystem: Host-associated > Mammals > Digestive system >... | reverse complement strand
TTCAGGAGTTGGCCTACCTGATCTCTGACTGCCAGCCCGTGGCAATATGGACCAGCAAGTCGAGGGAGCAGGCGGTTCGAGATGCACTGGCTGAGGCTAGCAGAGATGCCAAAGTCTTGCTGATTGATGACTACGAGCGCGAAGAAGTTCCAACCGAGACGTCTGTCGCCAAGATTGACTATGAGATGGACCATACCGCCATCATCATCTATACTTCCGGCACCACGGGAAATCCCAAAGGCGTGATGCTCTCCTTCTGCAACCTCCTGACCAACCTGCGTGCTGTGTCGGAAGAAGTGCCTATCATTCGCCCGTCACGCCGTGTGCTGACACTGTTGCCCTTGCACCATGTACTGCCCCTTCAAGGCACAATGCTTGTGCCTCTCATCATCGGTGCAGGCATAGCCATCTCTCCTTCCATGGCCACCGACGACCTGATGCAGACCCTTCAGGTCGGCAAGGTTGGTGCTATTGTAGGTGTTCCCCGTCTGTGGCAGACTCTTTATAATGGCATCAAGAAGAAAATTGACGCATCGGTCGTTACTCGTTCTCTTTACAACCTGTGCAAAACCGTGAACAGTTTGAGTCTCTCTCGCACCGTCTTCAAAAAAGTGCACCAGATGCTGGGTGGTCATCTCGAGGCCTGCGTGAGCGGTGGGGCCGCCCTCGACCCTGCACTGTGGAAAGGGATGCACGTGTTGGGAATAGAACTCATCGAGGGCTACGGCATGACGGAATGCGCGCCCATCATCGCTTTCAGCCGCCCCGACGACCTGCGACCAGGTTGTGTGGGCCAGTCCCTTCCTTCCTGTCAAGTGGAAATCAAGGATGGCGAGATTTGTGCCAAAGGTGCCAATGTGATGCAAGGCTATTACAAACGCCCGGATGCCACAGCCGAAATCATCGACGCTGACGGATGGCTGCATTCAGGTGACTTAGGCCATATGGACGAACAAGGTCATGTGTTCATCACTGGACGTAAGAAAGAGATGATTGTGCTGTCGAACGGCAAGAACATCAATCCCGAGGAACTGGAACAGCACCTGCAGGAAGACACTCTCCGCGTGAAAGAGGCTGCCGTGGTGGAAGCCGACAATGTGCTGAAAGCCATCATCTGCCCACAGGCTAAATGGGCGAAGGACAAAAGTATGGCACAAATCGAGGAGGAGCTGAAACGTGAAGTGGTGGATAAAGTGAACAGTGAGGTGGCATCCTACAAGACCATACAAGGCATCTTCGTCTATAACGGTGAGTTGCCCCGCACCCGACTCGACAAACTGCAGCGTTTCAAACTGGCGGCTGTGGTGGAGAGTTGCAAGTCGGACAAAGACAACACCCGCACTTTTGTGGCCGAACAACCCACCACCGAGGAGTTCGTCCTCATCCATCAGTACATCCAGAAAGAGAAGAAAGTGGATTCCCTGGCTGAGGACAACCTCGTCACCGACCTCGGTTTCGACTCGCTCGACATGGTGGAGTTCGAGTGCTTCCTGGACCAGACTTTCGGCATTGAGATGACACAGAAAGAGATTCTCTCCTGCCCCAACATCGGCAAGCTCGCAGAGTACATCCGCCAGAACAAGACGCGGGTGATGCTCGAGGACATCAACTGGCGACAACTCATCCTCTCCGACAAAAGGCAAATCCATATCCCACAGATGTCAGCATCTGGATGGTGGATAATACAAGGCACCAAGGCGCTGACTAAATCGTATTTCAGCATGAAGCAGAAGGGTATGGAACATATTCCACAGACGGGCAACTTCATCATGGTGGCCAACCACCAGAGTTACCTCGATGTCTTGTTCCTAACTCAAGGGATGCCCAAGGAGCAATTCCTCAACACACGATTCTTCGCCAAGGAAGAACATGTCAGTTCGGGCTTCAACAAGCGGTTCGCAGCCAGCCATGGTGTCATCGTACTGAAGAAAGCGAAAATGAAAGACAGCATTCTCAACCTCGGACAAGCTCTCCGCGCGGGCCACAACCTCGTCATCTTCCCCGAAGGCACACGTACACTGGATGGCCATCTGAACGAGTTCCGCCCCACCTTCGCCATCCTCAGTATGACTCTCGGAATCCCTGTGGTTCCTGTATGCATCAAGGGAGCTTTCGAAGCCATGCCCAAGCACCAGAAGATGCCTAAGCGCTGCCCTGTCAGTGTGGAATACCTGCCTGTACTCTACCCCACCGACTTTCAATCAGAAACGGAGATGGCGAACGCCGTACGACAAATTATTCAACTTCACTTGTAATTCAAGCGGGATATTTCGTTTCAAAAGTTTCGAAATATCCCGCTTGAACCAACGATTATATTCTGAACGCTTTAGTATCGTCCAGCACGAAAGTGCTTAACTCCCTTTTTAACTCCCTTATTTAATTTAACTCCCCCTTTAACACCTTTTTTTAATTTAACTTCCAATTATAATTATTTTTTTCTCTTTGATTTCTGAATGATGAGCTGAGACTTAAGTTCTTTTTGCCCATCGACTGTGGCTGTGAGATTGACTACGGTGCTGTTATCGGTCTCTGGGTGCAGGTGATGACAGCGAACCACCTCAATGCCATCCCAACCTTCATCCAGCACTGTGGTCAGCCTGTATTTGCCATTGTCTATTGTGATAGCCTTTTTACCTTTGACCTTGGTTTCGGTTGCTAATATTGGCATATCGAGTTCAGGCAGTGCGTAGAATCCCATGCGGACCTTTCGGGGACCTTTAGTTCTTATCGTGTCAGCACGGACCACACCGTTGGCTGTGACCTTCTCTGCCAAGCCGATGGTAACGGTTTTATCGTCCTGCATCTCTGCAGTGCGACAGAACCATCCTGCATCATTGAGACCTGCACCATGATAGCTGTTAATCTGAAGCCACTTGGCGTCAGAACTTCCTTTTCCTGCTTCGTTGGCTGGCGCTGAGAAAACCACGTAGCTCATAGCCACCTCACCATTCTTGCCATCTGCCTGCCAGGGAAGTGACGAGTTATATGAAAGCCTGTTGTAGTTCTCAAGTCCGTAATAGAACCCGTTATTGCGGGTGAACACATTGCGGAATTCGGCCATTCCCAGTTCAGCAAAGTCTGAGACAAGAATTTTGGTCTCTTTGGAATAAACATGATGCGGTACCGTTTTTTTCATCTTTGTCCACGCTCCTTCTGTCTCTTGTGCCGTCCAGAAGGGGTTATCGGCTGGCATATACAGTGCAAGGAACAGCTTGGCCATCCAGAACACACTGCCACGGCAGGAGTAATGCTGCAGGCAATCCTCAAAATGGCCGTAGAAACCAAGGTTGGGAAGACCGTCATCAGCGATGAAGTCGGGGTTCTGGAGGAACTGGAGAATGGCGCCTGAGCAAATGCGGCGCATCCATCCATAGTCGATGTCGGGACTGCGGAGCAAACCTGTAAGAGCAAGGGGAATGGCTGCTCCCATACGATAAGTGATGCTTCGTCCCCACATCTGCATCTTGCCGTCACGACCGAACATATATGGGTATTGCTTCGGAATATCGCTCAGATGCTTCATGAACAACTCGGCCTCTGCCGGATAGTATTTACGGCCGAAACTCTCTGCCCATAGTGGACCATACATCTGGAACGCCCACATGCTGTAATAGTCAAACAAAGGGGAATCATGATACCATCCATCTCCAACATATGCATTGAGATTGGCATGCAGCAAATCCTCCAAATACTTCATGTTGACTTCATATCCCTCTCTGTGCAGGAAACTGAGCAAACATTGATTGAAGAATCGCCAGTTCATATCAATCGTCCCACCCTCGGCGTATGTCTTGAATACGGCAGCAAGACGGTCGCGGGTTTCCTGGGGCAGAGGATACCAGAACACATCGGGAGCCATCAGCAGCGACACCGCAAGGCCTCCAAGCTCCACAAGTTTCTGGCCGCCATTACCTCCTCCTCTTTTCTCTGGCAGGTAAATAGGACTGCCTGGCTGAAGGAAAGAGGCCAACTGATAGCGATAATAATCCCCGACCTTCACACCATGAAGAGTCAGGTCTGGGTTCTCCTTGAGTAGTGGTCCTGCCAGGAACATCGTACGACAGAGCGCCTCCATACGGGAGGTTGGTACACCACCTTCGTCGCGTGGATAACTTTTACCAGCCTGTTTCGGCAAGTCGAAGGGGTCCTTGACATCATTGACATATTGAAATGCTGTGTTGAGCAGATATTCTGCCGCCTGTTTCCAATGCTCACGAGTCATGCCTGTAAAAGGACTGAGTTTGGTGTCAGGATTGACCACCTCGAAGGTTTTACCTTTCATTAACTGATTGAGGATGGGGTCCTCAGGGTCATACCCAACCATCTCCGACGTAATCGGCTTCGGCTGACAAACTGTATTCCGGATTGAATATGCGTGAACAAACGATGCACATATCATCGATATCGTCATTAATAGGTAGCGGTTATAATACATGATGCTAAAAAAGATTAGTTGTTAAAATCAGGCTTCTGTTGTTGATTGCAAAAATACTCTTTTATATCGTAACCACCAATAATTATTCCGACTATTTCACTTTTGACGTTTTCGTTTTGGCCCATTGCTTGTTGTTCCCAGTTGCTTCCAAATAAATCATCCGCATGGCAAGAATGCCGTCAGGGTCCTTGTAGTACGAAAAGAATCTCTCATCCGTGGCGAATGCCGAAGAAGAGAGATTCTCTACAACTAAAACCGTCTCATCGCGAAAGTTTTTTGGCCGTCTTTTTGAACAGCGTCCTGACCACTCCTATAAGTAGAAGCGACTTTTGAATGCTATTCTTCATCGATTCGAAATCCGAGTAGAAGAATTCACAAGCAGCACTTACCCCATTGAGATTCGAGTTCATAAAAACCTTCAGGAGTTTGACCTCACGGGTAATCTTGTTGCAGGTGATGAACGCAGGGGTCAGGTTGTCCTCATTCACTTCCATGAAATTGGGAAACGACAACGAGACAAACTGGTCTTTTTCGTCCTGAGTAACATAGACATATTTCATCTGGTAAAGGAAATACAAATCTCCGTCTTCATCGTACTGCGCGTTGACACCTACCGCTTGAAGCGCGTCTTTGAGCATTTGATTCTGTTCCATAAGCGTTTCTTTTATCGTTTGTATTATGGTTTCTTCTTGGTTTTCGACTCAGCCAAGAGTTGCTTGATTTTTTCCATCAATTCATCATACAAGGCTTCTGTGTCTTTATCCACTTCATCGTCGTCACCATCATCGTCATCATCATCGTCCTCATCATCTTCATCATCATCGTCTTCTTCGTCATCCTCCTCATCATCATCATCCTCTTCGTCATCAGTCCAAAAGTCATCGTCTTCATCTTTGTCATCATCATCATCGTCTTCGTCATCATCATCATCATCTTCTTCATTCCAATCATCGTCGTCATCATCGATGTCCTCGTCGTCATCTTCTTCATCCTCGTCGTCGTCATCCTCATCGTCATCCACGTCGTCATTGTCTATCGCTTCATGAAACCAGAAGATGCCTGAATCAAGACGTTGAATCATGTGTTTCAACAGTTCTTCCCAATCCTCGTTTCCTAACGAAGCCCTCTCATACGACACGACAATGGCGTTTTCCACTAAAACCGCTTTGACGTATTTTACCCGGTTGTTGAAACTGTTGACCTTCTTGAGGATGTCAAGTTCATCCATGTCATCGCCATCCAAATCTTTCCTTACTGCCAGCACGAGGAAGTTCTTGTCTTCCTTGTTGTAGATGTAGAGGTAAGGGTTACCTTCATAGTTAAAGACATAAGCCTTTTCATCCATATGCTTCAATTTGAAGCCCATTTTCCTAAGCGCGTCAGTCACTTGCTTTTTCATAACCGATAATGTTTTGAGATTGTTTCTATATGATGTAGTTCATCATATTTTCCAAATTAATCATCCACATGGCAGAATGCCGTCAAGCGTTCCTTCCTCGGGTACGCAGGCTGCCAGCCTGCGAAAAGGCAGCAGCTAGAATCCATTGCTTGTTGTTCTATGTTGTTCCGTCGCGTCCGCGGCGGCTTCTTTCTATCCCATTAGGGATATTGTTGTTATTTGTTGTGATAAGTTGTTTCCCCCAAAAAATAAGCTAAAAGCTAAAGCCTAATCAATCGTATTCGTCAAACTCCCTATGAATCAATGGAAGCCTATGACTTGTGGTTGGCAACCCGTCTCCTGTGGCGAGAACTCGTTGCGCAAGCGCTCGTACTCCTTGAGGTCGCGGCTGCTGACCGATGGAGTCTTTCGGGCAATAGCCTCCTCCACCTGCGCCTGGGTAATGACCTTGTAAGGCGTTCCCTTTTCCTTGATACTGATGTTGAACATCTCTCTCGATGCCATACTGACAATGTAGGTGATGTCGCTGCAGTTGTATCCCTTGGTCAGAAGGGCCAGTTTGCCGTAGTCGATGTTGTTTGCCACCGGCAACTTGGAGAGTCTCAGTCGGAACAGTGCCTCACGCGCTTTCTCGTCAGGCATGTCAACATAGAACTTCTCGTCGATTCTGCCACTTCTGAGCACCGCTTTGTCGATGATTTGAGGTCTGTTTGTGGCTGCAATCACATAGACACCTCGTTCCGACGCATTGTTGAGCATACAGAGAAACTCGTTGACCTCATCATTCTGATTAGCTGAATCTGGTTTCTCCGTACGGGCTGGTACCATGGCATCGAACTCATCGAGGAACAAGATACAAGGGGCGTTCTCAAAGCTTTTCTTAAAGCGCTCACCAATCTTACCCTGGGTACCATGGATGTAGGGCGAGGCAATGTCGTCAGGCACAATCTTGTAATAATTGATGCCCATTTCCTCCGCAAGTTTCTCCACAAAGTAAGTCTTGCCGCAGCCCGGAGGACCATAGAGCAGCACGCTGGGCGGACGTAGACCGTAAACCGAAGCACATTCAGGATTCTCCACCACATTAATCACTGCCTCTTTGACCAAACGCTTCAGGTCGTCCATACCTGCCACAGCGTCGAGACCGCAACATGCAGCATTGCCCGAAGGCAGATTATCCTCCTCATGATGGTCATTGCCTCCATCTGAAGAATCGTCCTTACGACTGTTTTTGACGGAATGTCTGCGAATTCCCTTTGGGGTCTTCTGCCCAAAGATCGACTTCTGGAACAGTTCCTTCTCTTTTTCACTCATGGGTTTCATGACTTCCTCCTTTCTTTGTTGTATATATTTCTGGCTCAACTTTCATTAATCACCAGCCTTGTCGATGGCATCGGCTGGACTAGAAACTTGTGCATTTCAATTCTGATGCAAAAATCGTCTTTTTTCCTTTGTATAGCAAATAACATTCATGCTTTTTTCACCCTCAGAAAATCTTTCATCTACAGAAATAGGCCATTGCACCCGCAAAACCTAAACTTAGCCCATTATTTCGTGCTTGTTCCATGATTTTTGGAGACTTACAAAGTATCAGTATCGTCCAGCACGAAAGTGCTTAACTCCCCTTTTAACTCCCTTTTAACTCCCCTTTATAAAAAAAGAGACGCACATTGAAGTACGTCTCTCTTTGTTTTCATTTCAGCCCTGGCCATTGGCCTCGGATTTGTTTGCATTGTGTGTAGAGGCTGGGGCAATTGAATACCTGATGCAGTTCGTTGTCAGGTTGCTTGATAATCTCGACACTGCGTTGGTGGGTGTCCCAACCGTCGCCCATGACGTAGATATACATCACGCATCCCGAACCCATAAACTGCATCCCCTGATGTTGGTTCACACTGGCCTTCATCTCCACCGTGTAAGGCTCGACGGGTGTATAGCCGTTCTCGGGTTTGGCTCCCTTCAGCACCGCGGCAGGAATATAGCGCTGGGTGTAGGGGTCGTTGGCTGGCGCGTACTTTGAAGTGCTGAATCTGTCCTTCAATATCGACACGACGGAATTCACGTTGGTGGGCCAGTTGATGAGTTGGATACAACGAAGTCCCTCCTCGCGGTCACGCCCGTAAATCTCCATCGCCATCGTCATCATGGCTGCGGTGCCATGTGGTGTCTTGCCGAGGAACTCTTTGTAGAGCGCTTCGAACTCGTTGTAGTCAGCGGGAACGTTGGTGAATGTCACAACGCCTGTGGCAGAAGGGTTGTAAGCCTCTGCGGTCAGGTTGCCCTTCATCGTGTAGGTGTGGCTTCCGTATCTCCACGTACTTAGTCCTGTGTTTTGTTCCATGTGTGCTCTGTTGTTTTGTCCTATACTTTGCCCTGTACCTTCTTCACCACCGTTTTGCTTGAGAAGCGTAGCGGCAAAGGTTTTCAGCAATGACAGGAGAATTGATTTCAAGTTGTTCATTATCTTTGGTTTTTATGTGATTTCAGTTCCGAAGTCTTCCAACCGCTTTTTTTACTTCACAATGACGAAACCGCCGTCACCCTGAGCGGTAATCTTCACTTTCTTGGGGTTGGAAATCTTCACCTGCTTCATCTCTGGCTCTCGGTCCTTGCCGTCGCTATAAACGGTCACCACATCGCCCTTGCTGAACATGGGCAGGGAGAGTTCGAAGGTCTGGGCGGTCTTGGAGGCAGTCACACCGGCGACGTACCATTTCTCGCCATGTCTGCGCGCCATCACCACCGACTTGCCTGGGTAGCCGTCGATAAACTGAGTCTCGTCCCAAGTGGTAGGCACCTGGCGGAGGTAGTCCATGCAGATGGCAGGAGCGTCGTCGAGGTTGTTGGGCGTAAGGGCGAAGTTCTGAATGGGGTTCTGGAAGAGGACGGTGGTGGCGAGCTGGAAGGAGTCTGTCGTCTTGCGGGTGTTGCCACGCTTGTTGTCACGGTTCATCCTGCGGTTCATGAAACATCCACCGTACTCCATGCAGCCCACTGTGTTGCGGATGAATGGATGGGTGCTGGTGTTCACGGCCTCCTCGTCACAGAAATGCTGGGAGAAGTAGATGTTCTCGCTGGCCAGCACTGCCTCGCTGCCCACGTAGTTGGGATAGAGAACCTCCCACCCTCTTGGCAGTGTGCAACCATGGAAGATGACCATCAGTCCGTAGTCGTTGGCGTCACTCAGAATCTGCTCATACAGGCGTATGGTCTCTTGCTTGTCGCCTCCGAAGAAATCCACCTTGATGCCCTTGGCGCCGATGCTCTTCAGCCACTTCATCTCCTTCTTGCGCACGATGGGGTTGTCCATGCGGTTGATGGGACCCTGCACAATGTCGTTCCAATAACCGCTGGAACTGTACCACACGAAAGGACTGACGCCCTTGCTGTGTGCATACTGGGCGAGGCGTTCCATGCCCTCCTTGCCGATGTTGGTGTCCCACCAGTTGTCGATAAGCACGAAGTCGTAGCCCATGGCGGCGGCGAGGTCGATGTACTTCACCTGGTCGTCGTAGTTGATGCTGTTGTCCTGCCAGACAATCCAGCTCCAAGTGCCGCGTCCGTATTTGTAGTCGATGCTGGGTTCATAGAGGGGTTCGAGGTTGTCCCAAGGAATGGTGGTCTCAACGATGGGTTTCAGTGTGCTGCCCACGGTGATGGTGCGCCAAGGGGTGTGGCCGGGCAGCGCGAAGGCTGGTTCCACCGAGCCGTTGCCGTTGTTTTCCTCGGCCATGGGGAAAGCGATGGTGTAGAGGCCGCCAGTAGTGGCGTCGCTGAGGTGGCTGCCACAGTAGTGGCTGTCCAAACCAGTTTCGCTCACCAGCACCCAACCGTCTTCACCCACCTTGAAGAGGCAGGGGAAGGTGAAGCCGTGTCCATACTGCGACCTCGCGCTCATGGGCGCGTCGAGTTTATACTCCTCCTCATAACTGGGTTTGGTGCGTTTCCATCCTATCATGGCGTCGCTCTGCGGACAGAGGAAGGTGGTGGTCTGCGCGGGGAAGTCGAAACCTGTGGTTTCCTCCATCACCCTCAGACTGCCAGTTTCCTCAGGATGGTGCACCATATAGCGGAAGGCGATGTCGTTGTCGCTGACGCGGAACTCCACGTCCATCTTCTGCTTCCTGCTGTTCTGCAGGGTTAAGGTCAAGGCGTTGGCCTTATAATCCACCTGGCTCTGCTTGGAGCGGTCGAGCGTGTAATGGCGGTCGATAACGGCGGTCTTCTCCTCCACGAAACTGAGTCCCTGGCTGTAGTCTCCGATGTTGGCACGGAGACCCAGAGGCGAGGCCTCAATCATCTCCTTTCCCGCATACTTCACTGAGTAGGTGGCTTTGCCGCCCGTCAGTTCTACATCCACCACCAATTGCTGGTCAGGACTGCTCACAGTGTGTTTTTGAGCTTGCATGCCCATGGCGCACATCAGCGCCAGAGCAGCTAGTGTTGTCTTTCTGTTTATCATATTATTAGTATTGATGTTGATATTGTGCTTTTTCCTTTGAAAAGCAAAGATAACACTATTTTTCGTATATGAGAAGAAATGAAGGGAATAGTTTGTCACTTCTCATGGAATACTGTAATTTTGCAGCCGAGAATAAAACAGCTTCAATTTTGGAAGTTATAAAAAGGAGTTAAATAAGGGAGTTAAGCCAGCAGTGCTGGCTGGAAGTTAAGCACTTTCGTGCAGGACGATACTAAATAATTAAGAGTTAAGAATTATGAGTTAAGAAACATTTTAAGATCTATTGTCCTGTGCATAGCACATAACTCCCATGAGCGAAGCGAGTTTACTTCCATTTTTACTTCCATTTTTACTTCGGGAAATTGAGCAAAACAGCACTTACTAAGTGGTCATAGATGGAAAGAAACAAAGAAATCTACAAAGTCACCCTGATAGGCGGGGCGGTGAATGTCGTCCTGGTCCTCTTCAAGTTTGTGGCGGGCATCGTGGGGCATAGTGCCGCGATGTTGGCCGATGCTGTGCACTCGCTCAGCGACTTTGTGACCGATTTGATCGTGATTGTCTTCGTTCGCATCAGCGGAAAGCCCAAGGACAAGTCACACGACTACGGACATGGCAAGTACGAGACATTGGCCATGACCGTCATCGGGCTGGCCCTGTTTGCCGTGGCATTAGGCATTGTTTATGGAGGCGTGATGAAGATAGCGGCATGGCTGGACGGCCAGCAATTGCAGACCCCAGGGCTGTTGGCGCTTTGGGCAGCCTTGCTGTCTGTCGTGTTGAAAGAAGCCGTTTACCGCTATTCCATCATGAAGGCCCGGCAACTCGATTCACAAGCCGTGAGAGCCAACGCCTGGCATCACCGTAGCGACGCGCTGTCCTCTGTGGGCACAGCCTTGGGCATCGGAGGAGCCATCTTCTTAGGCAGTCGATGGGCGGTGCTCGACCCTGTGGCATCGGTCATTGTCGGACTGTTCATCGTCAAAGTGGCGTTCCAACTGTTGCGTAATGGCATTGGAGACCTGATGGAGCAATCATTGCCCGACGAGGTGGAGGCGGAGATGCTGCGCATCGCTGGTTCGGTGGATGGTGTGGCAGAGCCCCATGACCTGCGCACCCGACGCATCGGCAACCACTACGCCATCGAACTGCATATCCTGGTGGATGGCAACATCTCGCTCCGCGAAGCCCACGACAAAGCCTCTGAGGTGGAAGACCTGTTGCGTCAGCATTATGGCAACGACACCCACGTCGTCGTCCATGTCGAACCCAAATAAATCATCCACTTGACAGGGTACGCAGGCTGCCATGTGGATGATTAATTTGGAAACAACTTAGCACAACTTTAAACAACAATATCCCCTAACGGGATAGAAAGAAGCCGCCGCGGACGCGACGGAACAACATAGAACAACAAGTAATGGCTTTAGTTGTTCTTTTTTCGCAGGCTGCAGCCTGCGTACCCTACCATGCTAAGTTGTTTCCCAAAATGACCAACAAAAAACCACCAGGTTTGCTTACCCGGTGGTTTTCTTATTTTAGTTTTTTTAGTCCTTCAGCGAGTACGTGATGGTAGATACCACACGGACTTTCTTCTTATACGGGATGTCGGCAGATTCGATAGAGAACTCGCCCTGTCCAGCTTCCACAATCTTGTTGATGGTGGAGTGGCTGTTTTCAGCAAACTGACTGGCAGTCTTCTCGGCGTTTGCAATCGCCTCAGCCATCATCTCCGGTTTCAGTTTCTGGAATTGCGTGTAGTCATAGTCAGCGTAGTCGGATTGCAGGATGACATTTTGGTCTATCAGTTCATCCACCTTAAGTCTCAGCTCGCTGATAAACTTCGTGTCATTCGACGCCACCTTTACAGAACGTCCCACAGTGTAATGGTAAAGAGGTTTGTTGTCGCCCCAGACATTGGCCAGATTGTCATTCACATCAAACGTGGCAACCGTGACGGTTCCCTTGTCCTTGATGCCGTTCTTTTCCAGAAACGCCTTGATGATTTCCACCTTACCATTGATAACGTTAAAGAGAGGCTTCAGTTCGTTGCCCGACTCCTGTACGCTCATCGTCCAGATGACCTTGTCGGCATCCACCTCCTTCTCAGCCAGACCCTTCACCGTCACCCGACGATCCTTGTTGGTGAAGTTGTCAATACCGCCCTTGATGCACAGCCCCAGAGCCCAGAGCCCCACAGCTATGATGGCAGCCACAATGATTTTCTCGTACTTCTGCATGACCCTTAAATTTTAAAGTTTAACAATATCCTCTTCCCTTGATAGAGGCAAGCAAAAGTACCATTTTTCCTCATTCACACAAAAGTTTTTACAACATTGTAATACTATTTAAGATAGTTTTAGACTCCCCTCCCCTCTCTGTAGAAAGCCTCGCACCCGTTATAGTGTTGCAAAGGTACGAATAATGAGAATGAAGACAGAAATTATAGTAAAGTGAATTTGAGTTTTTGAGGTGAATAACGATGAAGTCAAGGGGGAAGGATAGTTATTTTGGAAAACAACTTGATTAGGCTTTAGCTTTTAGCTTCTAGTTTATTAAGGAAACAACAATCCACAACTTTAAACAACAGTATCCATGCAGGGAGTGATAGAGCCGTCGCGTCGGCGACGGAACAACTGGACACAACAAGCTGTGGAAAATGGTTTCTTATCTATCATGGCGAAGCCGTGATTAACAGTTGTGATTTGTTGTTTCTCTCCCCATGGCGTAGCCGTGAAAAAGAAATTGTGATAAGTTGTGAAGTGTTGTTTCTTATAATAAAGATTGCTGGCGTGTTATATTGGGAAACAACTTATCACTACAAAGAACAACAATATCCCTGACGAGATATAGGGAAGAGCCGCCGCTGACGCGACGGAACAACTTGGAACAATAAACTTTTAGATGGTGGCTTTTCGCAGGCTGGCAGCCTGCGTACCCTGCAATGAGATTTACTTGGGAAAAGCAGTTTCTTATCTATCATGGCGAAGCCGTGATTAACAGTTGTGATTTGTTGTTTCTCTCCCCATGGCGTAGCCGTGAAAAAGAAATTGTGATAAGTTGTGAAGTGTTGTTTCTTATAATAAAGATTGCTGGCGTGTTATATTGGGAAACAACTTATCACAACAAAGAACAACAATATCCCTGACGGGATATGAGGGAGCCGCCGCGGACGCGACGGAACAACTTGGAACAATAAACTTATAGATGGTGGCTTTTCGCAGGCTGGCAGCCTGCGTACCCTGCATGAGATTTACTTGGGAAGATGGTTTCTTATCTATCATGGCGAAGCCGTGATTAACAGTTGTGATTTGTTGTTTCTCTCCCCATGGCGTAGCCGTGAAAAAGAAATTGTGATAAGTTGTGAAGTGTTGTTTCTTATAATAAAGATTGCTGGCGTGTTATATTGGGAAACAACTTATCACAACAAAGAACAACAATATCCCTGACGGGATATGAAAGAGCCGCCGCTGACGCGACGGAACAACTGGGCACAACGGAGGAAAAAATAGGTTTTAGTTTTTAGCTGTTAGCTGCTATTGTTTATAGATCAAGAAGGTGAAAAAGTGGTGATGTCAAATGTTTCCTAGTAAATGTTAAAACAAAGTTAAATATGCAGAATATGCATTTATATACGTGCTAAATGGCACATTTTGGACAACTTTCTGCATATCCATGCAATATTATATGCAAAAATGTTTCGTGGATATGACATTTTAAAACATTGGCTGCGCCTAAAGCTCACGCTCGGCATAGCTCGAACAAGTTCGGTTCCGCGCTCGCTTAATCGCATTTTTGACCGTTGAACATTGAAGATGGATGACATGAAACTAAAGAAAAAAAATTAAGCCTAAAAAAAGGTTGTACCGCATTGTGAGACATGCGGCTCATAACTTTGCACTCGAAAGTTGAATTATTAACTAAAAAACTCATCAATTATGGATTATAGCGAAGTGAAAAAACTGATTAGTTCCATTAGGGAGGGGAACTATCAGGTGGACTACGAAGAGCCCAACAACATCGAAAGCTGCACTGCCCCCGACGGAAGAACATTCTACAAGGTGGCAGACTTGGACGGTCCCAGATCGAGTACCAATTTCGGTGCATGCTATGTCGAGGTAAATGGATATCATTTCACATTCGACTGGGGATGCGAGTACTATGAAGACAGGGTTGAGAGTGACTTCTTCGACCAGTTAGAGGAGAGTGAGTTCGACGACGACATCGATGACGATTACGACATAGATAGTATCATCGATGAAATCATGGAAGAATTCGAGAAACGTGACGACATATACATAGGTCCATTTACCGATGTCGACGGCCAGATGGAAGTCTATGCCATGATTCACGACTTGAGCGACCCTGAGTACTACTATTACGACGACGAAGATTGCCCGATAGACATCGACAGCAGTTGGCAAAAGTTGACACCTCCCAAGGAATTGGGATACGGCACAGTCGAATACGAAGGGAAGGAATACTATCTTGTTGAAGACCCCAGCGATGCCCACTTAGACGCCATCTATGCCGTCAGGAGTGATGAGGAGCCAGGTGACCGTGGTGAATACAGCACCGTCATCATGCAACTTGAAGAGAATGGCGAAGGGTATAATGTGCTCAGCCTTGAAGACTCCGGCGACAAGTACGACTCTTGTGAAAAGAGTATGCTTTTGTACTAACCATCAGCCGTTGACTTATACGCATCTCCATTTTCACACGTCCAAATCAGCCCATATGCTTGCAAAAGTCATATTATACGTATAACAGATGTTGAAATCGCACGAAAAACGACGTATTTTTGCATCGAAAGGTTAATACAGTCAATCATGATGCCATGAAATCACCAATAAGCCATAAAAAGTGACTGCCGTAGTGTTGGAATACTTCAAACGTCATGATCAGCACTCAAGTCCATCACGCTTGTCGCGTCACTTTTCTATGGCTTATTTAGCTTTTAGCGTCAGATGCCTCAGAACGGTTCGTGTAAAGATTGTTGTTGCTTGTTCCAAAAGCGGGAATCTCTCATCCTTGAGTTCTGTAGTCTTTCGGTAATTTGCCGAACATTTTCTTGAAGTTCTTGGTGAAATAACTTGGTGAGGAGAAACCTGTCAGTTCGGCAATGTGCTGGGTTGTGAGGGAGGTCGTCCGCAACAGCTTAGCAGCGTGTTTCAGACGTACGGTGGTGATAAACTCGCTGGGTGACTGGCCAGTGATGCTGTTGATTTTCCGATAAAGCGTCATTCTGCTTGTGCACATATCGTTGCTAAACTGTTCAACGTTGTAATCCTTGTCGGCAAGATGAGACTCCACCACCCTTTGGGCCCGCGTAATCAGTTCCTCGTCAATTGGTGAATATGTCAGTTGAGCCACTTCGTGTTCTTCATCGTGCTGGTATTTTTGCTGAATGGAGGCACGCTGTTCTTGTAAATGCTTGATACGATTAAGCAATACGGCAGGACTGAAGGGTTTGGTCAAATAGCAGTCGGCTCCCATTTTGTACCCTTCAAGTTTTGACTCTTCGCTGGTTTTGGCAGTGAGCAAGATGACGGGGATGTGGCTTGTCTGCTCCGAGGACTTAATATGTCGGCACAATTCAAACCCATCCATGACAGGCATCATGACATCGCTGATGACGAGACAAATATTGTCTGTTTCGGAAAGCAGTTGCCACCCCTGCTTTCCATCACTGGCTTCAACAACATGGTAGCCCTCGTCGCGCAATTGGTCGGCAATGAGCGTGCGCATTTCCAGATTGTCCTCCACCAACAAGATGCTGTCGGTGGTCTGGTCTCTGGCTATTTCACCAATCGCGTCAATATTTTCATTCTTAGGTTCCGGTGCTCCGTGGTTTTCGTCCGCCGTAGCGCCCCCTTGGCAAATCAAAGGCATCACGAACCAGAAATCAGACCCTTTGCCCAACTGACTTTCCACGCCTACTTCCCCGCCATGGAGTCTGACGAGTTCACGTACCATGTGCAGACCAATGCCACTTCCACCATGTGATTTGCTATTCTCCGCTTGGTAGTAGCGGTCGAAGATATGAGGCAGGTCAACAGGAGGAATGCCCACACCGCTATCGATGACATGCACCGACATGCGGTTGTCGCCGTTTTCTGGACCTTTCAGCAACACTTTCACATATCCACCCTCAGGTGTGAATTTCATCGCATTGCTCAGCAGGTTCCAGATGATGTGATGCATCTTCTCGTGGTCGAAAGTAGCGTAGATCGGTTCATCGGGATGCTCATACGACAAAGTGATGCCCTTTCGCTGGGCCAGGGGATGGAAAGCATCGACTGCTGCCAGTATGAATCCGCTGATATCAGCATGACGAGGCGAGAGTGTCTGGACTCCTATCTCCATCCGGCGGAAATCGAGCAATTGATTGACGAGTTGTTGCAGTTCCAAGGCATTTCGCTGAATGCTCTCCAATCTCATCTGGTCGCGTTCGGACAAGGCCTTCTTACCAGCGAGCATCTGCTCCACTGGTACCAAGATAAGCGTTAATGGTGTGCGCAGTTCGTGACTGATGTTTGTGAAGAAACGGAATTTGAGTTCGGTGAGTTGTTCTTCCATCTGTGTCATGCGTTTACTGCGCACATACAGAGAGTACCACCTGAGCACCCAAAAGGCCAATGCCGCAAGACATGCCGCATAGAGCGTGTATGCCCACCATGTTTCCCACCAGGCAGGCAGTCGATGCAAAAGGATGACCTTGACTGGTTGCCCCCAGATGCCTTGTCCGTTGGTTGCACGCACTTCTACGGTGTAGTCGCCTTTCCTAAGTGAAGTCAGCACGATGGTGTTGTTGCCTACGGGTAGTTCCACCCAGTCTCCCATACTATCGCCCCAAAAGCCTTTTTTCAGTAATCTGTAAGCGAACTGGACCTGAGAGGAAAGATGGTGGCGCAGTGTGGTAAGCCTTAACTCAACGACATTGGCATGACAATCGACATCAAGTGTCTGGCGGTCTTGACCAATGTATTCAATCTTGTTGTCAATGATCACGGTGGAAACCCTGGCTTTTGCATCGGATTGCGCAAAGTCTTGAAAACGGGTTGAGGTCAAGATGCAGTAACTTTCTTCTTCCCCCACACAGACCGAGTCGCCTTGAGTCACATTCAAGGTAGAGAAATGGTCCATGTGTATCATAGGATGGTTACAAAGCAGCGAGCGACAATTGTCGGACTCTCTGTCCCATTCCTTGACACTTTCGCGCGTGAGTACCCATATATGGCCATTGGAATCTTGTTTCACATCCAATATTTTCTTCCCTTGTGGGTTGCTGAGTTGAGGCACATAACAAGGAGCCTTATCCGTATGGGGATGAAAGGTGTAAACACTCCCGAGGACCGTGCCTATACACAATGTACCGTCGTTGAGCAACGTCAGGCACGAACATGTCTCGAATTCCTTCAACAAGGTAGTTGGTTGTTCCTCCCCTTGGCGCAACATGCACAAACCAGTCTGACGTCCTTGGTAGAAGATGTTGCCGTCAGCATCATGTACGACACGTAAAAGGTCGGGCATCTTCTTTCGCATCGTCACAAACAATGAATCGTCGTCGATCTGCCGTTTCCATCTGCCGGCGTATTTCAGAATGCCCTCATTGGCTCGTGGCAACATGAAGACATGGCTTGAAGCTCCTGAAACCCAAAGGTTCCCATACGGGTCGCGTGTG
>Ga0310697_10002832_pt1 | contig 17989 bp, 18 predicted proteins | sample 172DNAGHGlowgp2_FD_203883 | JGI IMG/M metagenome (GOLD analysis project Ga0310697, IMG submission 203883) | Sheep rumen microbial communities from Palmerston North, Manawatu-Wanganui, New Zealand - 1728 DNA GHGlow gp2 (v2) (version 2) | ecosystem: Host-associated > Mammals > Digestive system >... | reverse complement strand
GAAATACAGCGTATTGCGGTTCATGGGTCTCTCTCCTTCGGGTCTGAGGATAAAAGAAAATCGAGGCTCAGCTTTCATTCAGCTGAGCCTCTTGTCTGGAGCGGCCTACGAGGCTCGAACTCGCTACCTCCACCTTGGCAAGGTGGCGCTCTACCAGATGAGCTAAGGCCGCATCCACAATGCGATTGTGAGTATAGCGCAGTTGCGGCGATTTGTCAAGAGAAATTTTTCCGCTTTCGCCGCGTCGGGCCGCCCGTTTGCAAAGGGCGGCCCCCACGGCGCTGTTTTTTTAATTGGAAAGGTCCGAAGCGGAGGACACGGTGGGCCAGATCTGCTCCTGCTGGGGCACCTCCCGGACGGGAGACGATTGCTCCATGTCGGGGGGCAGGGCTGCGCCGGGGACGGGCATTTCCAAAAGCTGGATGACATTGCCCGTGCGCAGCGCGGTTCCCGCCGCCGCCACGGCGTCAGGATAGCGCAGCGGCCCCACGCAGGCCGGGTAGCGCTCCGTATCCCAGAAATAGCTGCCCCGGAGCGCCGTGTCGGTCACCAGAAAGGCCTGGCGCGGTTCGGAGGCCAGGCGGGACACGTCCACGTGATACCACTGTCCCTCCAGGCAGACCAGGTTCCAGTAGTGTGTCTCCAGCTCCACGCCGTTGCGCTGTCCGGACACCACCTGACAGGGAATCTCCAGGGCCGTACAGAGCGCCTCATAGGCCAGGGCCGCGCCCTTGTCGTTGGCCTCGGACAGCACCAGCGCGCCATAGGCGGTGGAGGCCAGCGCGTCCTCCGACTCGGTGATGGTGGCGGAGACCAGCCGCGCCGCAGCCAGGGCCATGCCCAGGGGGGCCTCCGCGCCCAGCTCTCCGCAGAGCTGGGGCACCCGGCGGCGCAGCACGGAGGTCATCTGCCGCAGGCTGGACTGGGAATCGCCGTAGTCGATGTGCAGTTCATAGATGCGGTTCGCGCCTCCTTCGGCGGGATAGCCCTGCACCGTACTCACCGGCTCGGCGGCGATGGAGACCGGGTCTTCATAGTACAGTTCCTCCAGCATCGTCTGGATGCGCGCTTCGTCCACCTGGGCGGAATAGATCCGCAGCGCCGCCCCGGTGGCGTAGTTTTCCAGCCGCTCCCGGAGATGGCCGCGCAGCTCCTCCTCCGTGGAGAAGGTCTTCACCGCGGAGATCTCCTCCGCGTTCTTCAGGAAGGAGATGTTCAGGTCCGCCACATCGTAGGAGACCACGCGGTTGACGTCGAAGCGGATGTCCTCCACCGCCCAGGCCCCCAGGGGGTGCTCATACTGCATCTCCTGGCAGGCGCGGTCCAGATCCTCGCCCACGGAGCCGCTGTAGCTGCTGAAGCGGAACGCGGCGTGTTCCGTGTGGGTGTTGATGAGGTCCAGAATGGCGCTTCGCAGCATATTGTAGTTGCTGATCTCCCGTGTGTCGCCGCCGCTTTCGCCGCTGCCCGCGCCGGTGAAGGGCACGATGCTGGCGTAGTCCCGGTTGTAGAGTCCGCAAGCCGACAGCAGCAGACAGGCCAGCAGGAGCGTCAGGATACGGAGCTTCATGGCATAGCCTCCCGTCTTATGTAAACAAGGTTCAGTCGCTTCCGATGTAGGTAAAACCCTCGCCGAAGACCTCTCTGGAGTCGCTGACGATGACGAAGGCGTGTTCGTCGCAGTCTTTCACCAGGCGCTTGAGGGTGACGATCTGCGCCTGCTTGATGACACAGAGGATGACCCGTTTTTCCTCCCCGCTGTAGCCCCCCTGGCCGTGGAGAAAGGTCACGCCCCGGTCAAGACGCTCCAGAATGGCGCACTTGATCTCGTCCGGCGCGCTGGTGATGATGTAGCAGACTTTGCTGTTCACCGCGCCGTAGAGGATCAGGTCCACGGCCCGGGAGCTGATGAACATGGCGATGATGGCGTACATGCTCCGCTCGTACAGGCCGAAGATTACGGCGAAGGAGAAGATGACGGCGATGTCGGAGAGCAGAATGAAGGTGGAGAAGTTGATGTGCTGATAGCGGTGGCGCAGGAATTTGGCCACGATGTCCGTGCCGCCGGTGGTGCCGTTGGCGTGGTAGACGATGCCCAGGCCGACGCCGTAGATTGCTCCGCCGTAGACCGCCCCCAGCAGGGGTTCGCCGGTGATCTCCACGTTCAGGGTGGAGAAGAAGTCCACGAACACGCTGCTCATCACCATGCCCGTCAGGGATCTGAGCAGGAAGCCCGTCCCGAACTTCTTCCAGGAGAACAGGAACAGCGGGATGTTCAGAACGATGGTCATCACGCCCACGGGCAGGCCGCTCAGGTGGTTGATGATCATGGAGATACCGGTGATGCCGCCGGTGGAGATGTCGTTGGGGTACATGAAAAACCGGAAGCCCGCGGCGTAGAGGGCCGCGCCCACAACGATCAGCAGTTCGTTGAGGAGAAAGCTTTTGAGGTTGGTTTTGTGGATGCCTTCGCGCATGGTTGGTTCCTCTTTTTATAAGTCGTCCAGTTTGAGCTGTTCCACGCCCCGGTCCTCCTCCCGCAGCAGCGCGCCCAGGGCGGGCAGGGAGCGCATCCGGTAGCGCGGGAGATTGACGACGAGCGCCGCCTCTGCCGGCATGGCGTCGGTGACGCGGTATTTCGGCTTCATCCGCGCCACGGCCACGCCCTGGGTGCTGCGGCTGGTCTTGGGCTGGAGCAGCGCGGAGTCGAACACCAGGCAGCGCCCCTCGCTGGTGAACAGGGCGATCTCCCCCTCCCCGTCCAGACGGAGGGCGCAGACCAGGGGGCTTTTGTCGCTGCAGGCCCCGGTCAGGCGGCGGCGCTTGGTCTTTGTGGCATAGCTTGCCAGCGCTACCCGGCCGATCTTGCCGTTTTCGTACACCAGCAGGAGCTGGGCGGAATAGTCGCCGGGCAGCACCAGGTCCACCACGCTCTCCCCCTCGTCAAAGCCCAGCTTGCCGGGGAGATAGTCCCCCAGGGCGCTGGCCTTGGAGTCGGCAAAATCGCTGACGCGGCACTTGTAGCACTGCTGCCGGTCCGTAAACACCAGCAGTTCCGCCCGGTTGCTGCTCTCGAAGCTGCGGCGCAGGCCGTCGTTCTCTTTGAACTTCTGCTGGTCGTTCATCCGCAGGGAGGCGGCGGTGATTTTCTTGAAATAGCCCTCCCGGGAGAGGAAGAGGGTCACGGGGTAGTCCTCCGCCTCGTCCTCCCCGGACCAGGTCTCCACCTCGTGGGAGTAGACCAGCCCCGTGCGGCGGGGCTCGGCGTATTTTTTGACCACGTCCCGCAACTCGGCAATCAGAATCGCCCGGACCTTCCGGCGGCTTTCCAAGGTCGCCTCCAGTTCGGCGATCTCCCGCTCCAGGGCCTCGGTCTCCTCCACCCGTTTGAGGATGTATTCCCGGTTGATGTTGCGCAGTTTGATCTCCGCCACATAGTTTGCCTGGACCTCGTCGATGCCGAAGCCTTCCATCAGGTTGGGCACCACCTCCGCCTCCCGCTCCGTCTCCCGGATGATGCGAATGGCTTTGTCGATGTCCAGCAGAATGGCCCCCAGGCCCCGCAGCAGGTGCAGTTTCTCCCGCTTGCGGTCCAGGTCAAAGCAGATGCGCCGCCGGACGCAGTCGGTCCGCCAGGCGATCCACGCGTCCAAAATCTCCCCCACCCCCAGCACCCTGGGGCTGCCGCCGATGAGGATGTTGAAGTTGCAGGAGAAGGGGTCCGTCAGGGGGGTCAGTTTATTCAGCTTGGCCATGAGCTTGTCCGGGTCCGTGCCGCGCTTCAGGTCGATGGTCAGCTTCAGGCCCCGCAGGTCCGTCTCGTCGCGCATGTCGCTGATCTCGCGCACCTTGCCCGCCTTCATCAGCTCCGCCACCTTGTCCATGATCTGCTCGGCGGTGGTGGAATAGGGGATCTCATAGACCTCGATCATGTTCTCTTTTTCCAGATAGCGCCAGCGGGCGCGGACCCGGAAGCTGCCCCGGCCCGTGCGGTAGATCTCCCGCATCTCCGCCGGGTCATACAGGATCTCGCCGCCCGTGGGGAAATCCGGCGCGGGCAGGGTGCTGAGCAGGTCGTGCTCCGGGTTTTGCAGACGGGCCACGGCGGTCTGGCAGACTTCGCCCAGGTTGAAGCCGCAGATCTGGCTGGCCATGCCCACGGCGATGCCCAGGTTGGCGCTGACCAGTACGTTGGGGAAACTGCATGGCAGCAGCGTGGGTTCCTTCATGCTGCCGTCGTAGTTGTCCGCCATGTCCACCGTGTCCTTGTCGATGTCCCGGAACAGTTCGGCGCAGATGGGGGCCAGCCGGGCCTCCGTATAGCGGGGCGCAGCCCAGGCCATGTCCCGGCTGTAGTGCTTGCCGAAGTTGCCCTTGGAGTCCACGAAGGGGGCCAGCAGCGCCTCGTGACCCCGGCTCAGGCGCACCATCGTGTCATAGATGGCCGCGTCCCCATGGGGGTTCAGCTTCATTGTGGCCCCTACGATGTTGGCGCTCTTGGTCCGGGGACCGCTTTGCAGGCCCATCTTGTACATGGTGTACAGCAGCTTCCGGTGACTGGGCTTGAAGCCGTCGATCTCCGGAATGGCCCGGGACATGATGACGCTCATGGCGTAGGGCATGAAGTTGACTTCCAGCGTCTCCGTGATGGGCTGCTCCACCACCTCGGCGTGGAGCCCCATAACATTGGACTGGGAGGAATTTGGCGTCTCGGATTCGGTTTTCTTCTTGCGTGCCATAGTGACCTCTTGCAATCTCTCAGCAGCGGCGGCTCAGGACAGGTCCGCCAGCTCCGCGTAGCGGTAGCCGTTTTCCGCGATGTGGGCCTTGCGCCCGGCCAGGTCGTCGCCCAGCAGCAGGTCGAATATCCGGGCGGTGCGCTCCGCGTCCTCGGGCATGACCTTGATGAGACGGCGGGTAGCGGGATTCATGGTGGTCAGCCACATCATCTCCGGGTCGTTCTCGCCCAGGCCCTTGCTGCGCTGGATGCTCAGCTTCTGCCCCTCCAGCTGGGCCAGAATCTCCGCCTTCTCCCGGTCGGAGTAGGCAAACCAGGTCTTACCTTTGGCGCTGATCTCATACAGGGGGGTCTCCGCGATGTAGACGTAGCCCTCCCGGATCAGGGTGGGGGTCAGGCGGTAGAGCATGGTGAGGATCAGGGTGCGGATCTGGTAGCCGTCCACATCCGCGTCGGTGCAGATGATGACCTTGCTCCAGCGCAGGTTTTCCAGGTTGAAGCCGGACAGGTCCCGGCTCTTTTTGTTCTCCACCTCCACGCCGCAGCCCAGCACTTTCAGCAGATCTGTGATGATCTCACTCTTGAAGATGCGGGCGTAGTCGGCCTTGAGGCAGTTGAGGATCTTGCCACGCACGGGCATCAGGCCCTGAAACTGGGCGTTGCGGCTCTGCTTGCAGGCGCCCAGGGCGCTGTCGCCCTCTACGATGAAAATCTCCCGCTCCCGCACGTCCCGGCTCCGGCAGTCCACGAACTTCTGCACCCGGTTGGAGATGTCCACCGAGCGGGTCAGGTTCGTCTTCATGTTCAGGCGGCTGCGCTCCGCGTGTTCCCGGGAGCGCTTGTTGATGAGCACCTGTTCGGCGATGCGCTCGGCCTCCGCCCGGTTCTCGATGAAATAGATCTCCAGCTGGCTCTTGAAAAAGTCCGTCATCGCCTCCTGCACAAAGCGGTTGGTGATGCTCTTTTTCGTCTGGTTCTCATAGCTGGTCTGGGTGGAAAAGCAGTTGGTGACCAGCACCAGGCAGTCCTGCACGTCCTGAAAGCTGATCTTCCCCTCGTTTTTCTGGTATTTCCCCTGCTTTTTCAGCCAGGCGTCGATGGCGTAGACAAAGGCGGTCTTCGTGGCCTTCTCCGGCGCGCCGCCGTGCTCCAGCCAACTGGAGTTGTGGTAGTACTCCACCACGTTGACGGTGTTGGAAAAGCAGAAGGCGGCGGAGAGCTTGACCTTGTATTCCGGCTTGTCCGCCCGGTCCCGGCCCCGGCGCTCCGTCTCGATGTAATAGGGCTGCGTCAGGGGGTTCTCCCCCGCCAGCTCCGCCACATAGTCCCGGATGCCGTTCTCGTAGCGAAAATCCTGCGTCTCAAAGCCCCCGTCTTTCTGGTTGCGGAAGCGGAAGGTGACGCCCGCGTTCACCACGGCCTGCCGCCGCAGCACGTCGGTGAAGTAGTCCACCGGGATGTCGATGTCCGTGAAGACCTCCAGATCCGGCTTCCAGCGGAAGCGGGAACCGGTCTTTTTGCGGTCCGTGGGCTCTTTTTTCAGCTCCTGGCCCGCTTTGCCCAGAGGGACGCCCTTTTGGAAGTGCAGCTCGTAGCGATAGCCGTCCCGGTACACCTCCGCGTCGAAAAACTCGCTGGAATACTGGGTGGCGCAGGAGCCCAGGCCGTTCAGGCCCAGGGAGAACTCGTAGTTCTCGCCGCTGTCGTTGGCGTACTTGCCTCCGGCGTAGAGCTCACAGAAGACCAGCTCCCAGTTCCAGCGCTGCTCCTTCTCGTTCCAGTCCAGGGGGCAGCCCCGGCCGAAGTCCTCCACCTCGATGCTGTGGTCGGCGTAGCGGGTGACGACGATCAGCTTGCCGTAGCCCTCCCGGGCCTCGTCGATGGCGTTGGACAGGATCTCGAAGACCGCGTGTTCGCAGCCGTCCAGCCCGTCCGAGCCGAAGATGACCCCCGGGCGCTTGCGGACCCGGTCCGGGCCTTTCAGCTGGGAGATGCTCTCGTTGCCGTATTCTTTCGTTTTTGCTTTTGCCATGGGCATCGGGCTCCTTACTCGAACCAATAGAAAATGTAAGAATCGAATCAGCAGAAATAGTCGATCTCGCCGAAGTAGGCGATCCACTTGGCGATGACCTCCGCGCTGCGCGCTTCGATGAGGCGCATGATATTTCGCAGCTTCGCATCAGGAATCCTGGAATGATTGTGACAGAGATAGCATTTTCCGGCCCTGGTGATCCAGATTTTCGTTGCGTTTGCCTTCGGCGCTCCCGGATACACATGGACGTGAATCGGCTCCAGCGGCTCCTGCTCATTTGACCAGAAATACACCCAGTAGGAACCGATCTTAAAAACCTGAGGCATGTTCAAAGCCTCCCTCTTTGGAAAACTGGAGAATCAGATGCGCCGTGGAGCGGATCACTTCATCATACCGGGCCAGTTCTTCGGGAGAAAAACCTTCGATCTCCTCCCAGCGATACGTCGGTAGCCAGCAGGTGGCATGATGGAAGCAGTCTTCTTCGTCCGGTTTTTCCACATAGACCTTCACCTGACCGTCGGGCTTCATTTCAGAGTGGACGATCTCGGCTTCGTCATCCAGGGTCAGAAACGGGTACATCATGGGCGACTCCTTTCAAACAGGTCAAGGACGCGGAGGGTTGCGGGGGAGATGTTGGCACAATTTCACATATATATAGTATATCGGACACGGGGCAAAAAATCAAGCGGTGGCTGTGAGAAATCTCACAGCCACCGCCGCGCCGGAAACTTATCTCTCTCGTCTGTCTCTCCGCCGGCACTTGACCCAGAGGTTTCGTTCCCCTCGACGACCGCACCGCAGCGGCCTCGGCTCCGGGAACCGACCGGTCTTGGACCATCCGCCCGACTGCCCGCTGGGGGCACGGCACCGGTCTGGAGTCCGCTCCCGCGGACCCTGCCGGCCGCCTCTTGCCGGGTCCGCATCTAGTATGGCCGGGGCGCGGGGAACTATGCGTGTGAAAAAACTGGTTGGCAGGCTCTTCCAAAAAGCCCTGCCGCGCAGCCCTTTCCCATGTCTGAACGCGGGACAAACTGCGCATACTGTTGGCAGTACATGGGTGAGGAGGGACAGAACATGTCCAAACGCAAGGAACGCCGGGCCGCCCGGGAGCAGCGGGAGCAGGCCAGACTGGAGCTGCTGGCACTCCAGGACGACCTGCGCAGCGCCTACGCCGCCTTCCAGCACACCGCCGACCCGGCGCTGACCGAGGCGGCCATTTTGGAGATCGGCGCGCTGCAGTCCCGCTACGGGCGCAGCCTGCAAACGCTCAAAGCGCTCTATGGCTGATCACCGCTCGCTGGGAACGGTCTCCACGCTGCCATAGATCAGATCATCGACATCTTTTTCCATCCTTTTTCCTCCCTTGCATTGCGATATAATCTATTCTATGCAAGACGCGGGGAAAAATGAACGGAATGCTGTCGCGTTTTTTTGTCAAATCGCAGCTTCCGATTTGACAGAATCTGTCAGTTGTCCTGTCAAAACGGCAGCGTGTCCGGGGTCTCTTCCCCGCTCCGCAGCTTTGCCATGATGCGGCACATCAGGGCGGTGCGGGTAAAGGGGGTGATGAGATACCAGCCGTCGCAGTTGGGGGCGGCGCGGCGGGCCAGGGCGACGGAAAGAGATTCCGCCAGGGCCTCCGCCGGGGCGCGGTCCAGGCCCTCGTAGGCGGCGATGATCCGCCCGTCCACCCGGATGCCGGGGACGGAAGCATTCATGTATTCGGCGTTGCGGCGGCTGACGATGGGCATGATCCCCGCCAGGATGTGGGCGCGCAGGGTCTCCCGGGCCGCCTGGAGGTTTTCAAAGGCCTCGGGGCTCAGCAGGGGCTGGGTGAAGAAGACCTCCGCGCCCGCCGCCTCTTTCTCCTGGGCCCGGCGCAGCTCGATGCGGAAGTTGCGCATATTGAGGTTCAGGGCCGCGCCCAGGTGCAGGGGGCGGGGAAGGCTCTCATTCAGCTTGCGGGCGAAGTCCAGCAGGCGCAGGGAGTTGAAGTGGTAGACCCCCTTCGCGCCCTCGTCGCCGGGGATGCGGTCGCCGGTGACCAGCAGGACCCCGCCCACGTCCTCGGCGCTGAGGCCCAGCAGCAGGGATTGGGTGGCCAGGGCGTTGCGGTCCCGCCCGGCCAGGTGGGGCAGGGCCGGGATGCCCGCCCAGTGCAGCCGGGCCGCCGTCAGGCAGGAGTCCAGCCTGGGCCGCCCGCCGGGGCAGTCGGCCAGGGTCACCACGTCCGCGCCGCCGTTTCGCAGCGCCTCCGCCCGCTCCAGAAAGCCGGCCAGCTCCGCCGTCTCCGGCGGGTCCAGCTCCACCGCAAAGGGCATTTGCGCCGCGTCGGCCAGCGCCGCCCAGAATGTGTTTTCCCTCATGTGCCGAACACCTCCCTTGCATAGTCCGCCGCGCCCTTGGCGTCTTTCGCGTAAGCGTCCGCCCCGATCTGGCGGGCGTAGTCCTCGGTCAGCACCGCGCCGCCCACCAGAATGCGGCAATCGTGTCCGCTCTGGCGCAAAGCGGCGATGGTCTCCGCCATAGCGGGGACCGTGGTGGTCATCAGGGCGCTGAGGCCCACCAGGGGCACGGACTGCCTGACCGCGCAGTCCACGATCCGCTCCGGGGGCACGTCCCGGCCCAGGTCCAGGACGGTGTAGCCATAGTTTTCCAGCACGGCGCGCACGATGTTTTTGCCGATGTCGTGTACGTCGCCCTTCACCGTAGCCAGTAAAATCTTGCCCCTGCTCGGCGCGTCGGAATCCCCCTGGGCGGCGATCTTTGCCCGGACCAGGGCGAAGCCCTCCCCTGCCGCCGCCGCCGCTTTGATGAGCTGGGGCAGGTAGAGCGTCCCGGCCTCGTACTGGGCACCCACCGCGTCCAGGGCGGGGATCAGCAGGGTCTCGATCAGCTCCAGTGGCTGCATGGTCTCCAGGGCGGCGGCAGTCAGGGCGGCGGTCTCCGCTTTCAGGCCCCGGAGGATCGCCTCCTGGACTGTCATTTCCGTGGGATGCTTTTGTTCCGGCGCGGGGGCGGGCGTCCGGGCGGCAAAGCGGCGCAGATAGGCCTCGCCCCCCGCGTCCTGGCCGCTCAGGACCCGGTGGGCCGCGATGGCGTCCATCACCAGGGCGGTGCCGGGGTTCACGATGGGAAAGCGCAGCCCGGCGTGCAGGGCCTCCGTCAGAAAGGCGGCGGTCAGGGTCTCCCGCCTGGGCATTCCGAAGGCCACGTTGCTGACCCCCAGAGTGCTGGCCAGGCCCAGTTCCTCCGTCACGAAGCGCAGGGCGCGGAGGGTCTCCCGGGCCTGCTCCTGCTGGGCCGACACGGTGAGGGTCAGGCAGTCGATCAGCAGATCCTCCTGCGGGATGCCCGCGTCCAGGGCGGCGTCCCGGATGCGGCGGGCGATTTCCACCCGCTGCTCCCAGGTCTCAGGCAGACCGCGCTCGTCCAGGCAGAGGCCCACCACCGCCGCGCCGTAGCGTTTGCACAGGGGCAGGATGTCCCGCAGACTCTCCGCCTTGCCGTTCACCGAGTTGACGATGGCCTTGCCCTGATAGGCCCGCAGCCCCGCCTCCAGGGCGGCGGGGTCGGAGGAATCCAGCTGCAAGGGCAGATCCACGTTCTCCTGCAAGGCCCGCACCACAGCGGCCAGCAGCTTCGGCTCGTCCGTGCCGGGCAGACCCACGTTCACGTCCAGAATCTCCGCGCCCGCGTCCTGCTGCTCCAGAGCCAGGCGCACCACATAGTCCAGGTCCCCTTCCCGGAGGGCCTGTTGCAGCCGCTTTTTCCCGGTGGGGTTGATGCGCTCGCCCACCACCCGGACGGCGGAAGAATCCACCGCGTTTGTGGCGCAGCAGACGCCATAGCGGCGTTGGACGGGTTTCCGGGGCAGGGGGCGCAGGGTCTCCCCCAGGGCGGCGATGAAGTCCGGGCGGGTGCCGCAGCAGCCGCCGAAGCAGCGGACGCCCAGGGCGGCGGCGGGGGCCATGGCGGCGGCGAAGTCCGCCGGCGTCATGGCGTAGGCCCCGCTGCGGGGGTCGGGCAGCCCGGCGTTGGGCTTGAGAATCAAGGGCGTGTCGCCGCTCCAGGCCCGCAGCTCCTCCACCAGCGGCAGCAGCTCCGCCGGACCCAGGGAGCAGTTGAAGCCCAGGGCGTCCACCCCCAGGCCGCAGAGGCTCAGGGCCATGCTGGCGGGGGTGACGCCCAGGAAGCTGCGGCCCGTGGCCTCAAAGGTCATGGTGACCCAGACGGGCAGGCGGCTGTGCTCTTTCGCCGCCAGCACCCCGGCCCGGGCCTCCGCCAGGTCGCTCAGGGTCTCGAAGACCACCAGATCCGCCCCCGCCTGTTCCCCGGCCTCCACGGTCTCCCGAAAGATGTCGATGGCGTCTTCAAAGGGCAGGGTCCCCAGGGGTTCCAGCAGTTGCCCGATGGGGCCGATGTCCAGGGCCACCAGGGTGTCCGGCCCGGCGGCGGCTCTGGCGCAGCGGACGGCGGCGGTCACCACCTCCGCCACGCTGTGGCCGCTCCCGGCCAGCTTGACCCGGTTGGCTCCAAAGGTGTTGGTATAGAGGACGCGGCTGCCCGCCTCCACATAGGCCCGGTGGACCGCCGTCACGGTCTCCGGGGCGCTGAGGCACCAAAGCTCCGGGGCCGCGCCCGCGGGGAGTCCGGCTGCCAGTAACATGGTACCCATTGCACCGTCCAGCAGCGTCAGTTCAGGGAGTTCCACAGCTCCGTCCCTCCTTCCGAAACATACAGTGTGCCTGCGCCGGGCAGGTATCACAGCTTGTTGCCGTCCGCGCCCCCTCCGGCGCGCCCAGGCCGATCAGGGCCGTCACGGACTTCTGGGGCAGCATCAATCCGCCCTCCGTGAGGCTGACGCCGATGCGCCGGGTCACGTCCAGCAGGGCAAAAATATGCCGCTGCTCCGACAGGGGGAAATCCCCGTAGCCGGGGCTGTAGCGCGCCGTCAGCCGGGCCGGGGCGGACGCGGCGGCCAGGTCCGCACAGAAGTTGTCGCAGACGTGCTCCATGGCGGCGGCGGCGCAGGCGTCCAGCAGCAGCGCCTGGGCCATGTCCCGGCGCTGGGCGCGGCGGATCAGGGTCTCGGTCTCCGCGCCCAGGGTGGCGGCCAGGACGACCACATGGGGGCAGCCCCGGAGATGGGCGGCGATGTCCGCCCCGGCGGGCGTCCAGTCCGTCCCCTCCAAGCGCCCGTCCGGCAGCCGGGGAAAGCTGCGCCAGACCAGCCTGGGCCGGGCACAGTCCAGCAGACGCGCCCGGCAGCGGTCCAGATCCCGCCGCAGCGCCTCCGGCGGCGCGTCCGTACAGCCCAGATAGCGCAGGGCCTCCGCCGGGTCGATGTCCGTCAGACGGGGGTTCACAGGTTTCCGGTAGCGTACATCAGCGCCGTCAGGGCCGCCAGGGGGGCAGTCTCGCAGCGCAGGATGCGCGGTCCCATGCTGCACAGCGGCAGCCCGGCCAGCCGGGCCAGCTCCGCCTCCCAGGGCTCGAAGCCGCCCTCCGGCCCGGTGAGGATGGCGGCGGAGCGCAGCGGCCCGGCGTGGCCCTCGAGCACCTGGCGCAGCTCCCGGCGCTCCCCGGTCTCGTAGAAGAACAGCGGCAGATCGGTCTTCACCGCCCGGTCCAGGGCCTCCGCCAGACTGCCCAGGGCCCGGACCTCCGGGATCAGGCCGCGCCCGGACTGCTTGGCGGCTTCCTCCGCAATGCGCTGCCAGCGCTGGAGCTTGCGCTCCATGGCCGCGTCCGTGGGGACGGAGACGCAGCGGTGGCTGAGGAAGAAGACGATCTCCGACGCGCCGCCCTCCGTGCATTTCTGCACGATGAAGTCGCTGCGCTCCCCCTGTTTGGGCAGCCCGGCCAGGATGACCGCGTGGAGGTTCGGCTCCGCCCGGCAGGGCACGGACTCCACCACTTCGGCCACCACTTCCTCCGGCGTGATGCGCTGCACGGTGCAGTGGTGGTCCGTCTGGGCCCCGTCGCAGATCACGATGCGGTCCCCCACCCGCAGGCGCAGCACCTTGGCGTGGTTGGCGTCCTCGCCCGCCAGGATCAGCGTCCCGCCGACGGCGTTGGCTCCGGCCATGAAAAATCTGGGCATGAAGCTCCCTCCCGCTTTGAAACATGTTGCCCCATTATCGCATACTTTTCTGATAATTGCAAGATGAACCATACATCCCTCCCCCGCATAGGCTGGGGAAAAGGAGGGTGCTTATGAACAACGACGCCATTCAAGAGACGCTGCGGCATATGGAGGAAGTCTGGCCGCGGGTCCATCCGCCGGGACTGCCCGCGCTGCCGCCGGGGCCGAATCCCCCGCCCCGTCCCCCCATGGGGCCGCCCCCGCCGCCGGAACGGGAAGAACAGCGGCGACTTGCCGCGCTGATCCGGGGGGAATATGCCGCGCAGAACCGCTACAACGCCATGGCAGCGCGCTTTCGGGGCCTCTCCGCCCGGACGCTGCGGCAACTGGCCGCCGCCTGTGGGCGGCTGCTCCGGCGCTTGCAGGGGGAATATCTCCTGCTGACGGGAGACCAGCTCCGGCTGCCGCCCCTGCCCCGGCCCCACCCCCAACGCGCCGGGGAAGCCATCCGGGAGGCCACCCGGGAGGCGGAGGAACGGCGCATGGCCTATCTGCGGGCCGCCTCCGCCACAAATCTGCCCCGGCTGCGCCTGCTCTACGGAGACGGGGCGCAGCAGGCGCTGCATGAGACGGAGCTGCTGCGGCAATTGGCGGAGCAGCTCCACCGGTGAAAGCCGCTTGACGTGGACGCGGAACGGCGGAAGGGGCGAGCCCCTTCCCTGCATGATGTGGTGCTTCCAGTTATGGACTACCACATTTTGTAAGAAGGGGCTTGCCCCTTTGCGTTCAGATGCTTTATCTCTCCCGCTCCGCCAGGATGCTCTCTACAAAGCTGCGGCTGCGCTGGGTCTTGGGCCGGGTAAAGAAGTCCGCCGTGGGCCCGGACTCCACCACCGCGCCGTCTTCCAGAAACAGCACTTTGCTGCTGACGCTTCTGGCAAAGCCCATCTCGTGGGTGACCACCAGCATGGTCCGGCCTTCCTCCGCCAGGGTGCGCATGACGGACAGCACCTCCCCGATCAGCTCCGGGTCCAGGGCGCTGGTGGGTTCGTCGAAGTAGAAAATCTCCGGCTGGGCGGCCAGACCCCGGGCGATGGCCACCCGCTGCTGCTGGCCGCCGGAGAGCTGGGCGGGATAGCTGTCCAGCCGCTGGGCCATGCCCACCTTTTCCAGTGCGCGGACGGCCCGCTCCCGGGCCTCGTCCCGGCGCATCCCCCGGGCCGCCGTCAGGCCCAGAGTCACGTTTTGCAGCACGGTCTTATTCAAAAAGAGGTTGTAATTCTGGAAGACAAAGGCGGTCTTGCGCCGGAGCCGGGCCACGTCCTTTCCGGTGGCGCGGGCCAGTTCGATCCGCTCCCCGTCAAATTCCAAAGTCCCGCCGTCGGCCCGCTCCAGGAAGTTCAGGCAGCGCAGCAAGGTGGTCTTGCCGCTGCCGCTGGGGCCCAGGATGGCCACCACGTCCCCCTGCTCCACCGTCAGGTCGATGCCCCGGAGGACCTCCCGGCCGTCAAAGCGCTTGGTGACGCCCTCAGCCCGGAGCATCATCCGGCGGCTCGCATTCTCGCTCATTTCACACCCCCAAAGCGGCTCAGCCGTTTTTCACCCCGCCGCTGCAGGAAGGTCAGCAGCGTGCAGAACAGCAGATAGATCAGCGCCACCTCCGCATAGAGGCCCAGGGACTCGTGCAGACGCCCGTTGATGACCTGGGCCTGGCGGAACATCTCCATCACCGTGACGGAGGCGGCCAGGCTGGTGCCCTTCACCATGCTGATCAGGCTGTTGCTCAGGGCGGGAAAGGCGATGCGGAAAGCCTGGGGCAGCACGATATGGCGCATGATCTGGAGATAGCGCAGACCCACGCAGGCCCCTGCCTCCAGCTGGCCCCTGGGCACCGCCTCCAGGGCCCCGCGCATACTCTCCGCCATGTAGGCCCCCTCATTGAAGCCGAAGACCAGCACCGCGCAGGGAAAGGCGTCCAGCATCACGCCCAGGCTGGGCAGGCCGTAGAAGACCATATATAATTGCACCAGCAGCGGCGTCCCCCGGACCACCCAGATATAGAAGCGGCAAATTTGCCGCAGCACGGGCACCTGGGCGTACTGGATCATAGCCACGGCCACGGAGATGACCAGGGCCAGCAGAAAACTCAGCAGCGTCAGCGGGATGCTGACGCGCAGAAAATAGCCCAACAGCCGGGGGAAGGAATCCACCAGGATCCCCCAGACCCGGCTGCTGAACATCTGGGCAAAAAACGCCCCGATCGCTTCCAACATGAATGTACTCCGTCTCTTTGGGCGCGGCGCCGCTCAGGCCTCCCGCGTCAGGTCCGCGCCGAAGTATTTCAGACTCAGCTCCCGCAGGGTGCCGTCCTCCCGCAGGCTTTGCAGCACGCCGTCGATGGCGGTCATCAGCGACTCCGTCTCCGCGTCAGCGCGGACGGGGATGCAGACCTTCGTGCCCTCGGACTCATAGACGATCTTGATGTTGGCGTCCGGGTGCTCCCGCAGATAGTCCTCGATGGAGACCTTGGCGTTGATGGTGGCGTCGGCCCGGCCCTGCTCCAGCATCATGATGGTCTCGTTCAGGGTGTTGACGTAGAGCAGTTCCGCCCCCGCCGCCTCCGCGATTTCCGCATAGGTGCTGTTGGGGGAGTTGGAGGTGGTGCGTCCGGCCAGGTCCTCGATGCTGTGAATGTCCTCGTTGTCGCCGCGGACCACCAGCACCTCGCGCATATAAAGATAAGGAGTCGAGAAGCGGAACTTCTCCGCCCGCGCTTCGGTCCAGTCCACGCCGTTGCAGGCGATGTCAAAGCGTCCGCCCTCCACCCCGGCCAGGATGGCGTCCCAGTCGGTCTCGGCGAACTCCACGGTCACGCCCAGACCCTCGGCGATGCGCTGCGCCAGCTCCACGTCGAAGCCGGTGAGTTGGTCGGCGTCGTCGTGGTAGGTCCAGGGGCTCCAGTCCCCCTCCGTGGCCACGACGATGCTGCCACGGGCCTGGATGCGCGAGAGCAGATCGGCGGGGGCTTCCCCCTCCGGCTGCGCGGTCTGGCCGCAGCCCGCCAGCAACAGGCCCAGCGTCAGCAGCAGACAAAACAGTACGGTGATCCGATGCTTCATTGGTATGTTCCAGTCCTTTCCTTTTGAATGAATAAAACTATAACGTGTTTTCCCGGCCCTGTCAAGCACAAACAAAGCCGCCGCTTGTTCCGGCGGCGGCTTCGTATGGAATTGGGGTGATGGCTTACTTCAGCTCGACGGTGGCGCCGACGGCTTCCAGCTTGGCCTTCAGGCCCTCGGCATCCTCCTTGGAGATGCCTTCCTTGATCTTGGCGGGGACGCCCTCGACCATCGCCTTGGCCTCGGCCAGGCCCAGGCCGGTGATGGCGCGGACTTCCTTGATGACCTTGATCTTCTCGGAGCCGAAGCTGGTCATGACCACGTCGAACTCGGTCTTCTCCTCCACGGGAGCAGCGGCGGCGGCGGGGCCGGCGGCGACGGCAGCGGCGGCGGCGGAAACGCCGAAGGTCTCCTCCAGGGCGTGAACCAGCTCAGCCAGCTCCAGCACGGTCAGGGCCTTCACTTCTTCGATCATAGCGGTAATCTTCTCGCTAGCCATGGTAATAAATCCTCCTTAATGAGTTGTTTGGGTGCGGCGCGTCTGGCCGCAAGGGTTCGGGTGCAGCTTACTCCGCTGCGGCTTCGGTCTCCACGGGACCGCCGTTCTTCTGCTCCAGGATCTGGTTGAGCACCACCGCCAGGCTGGTGATGGGAGCCAGCAGGGTCCCGAAGACCTGGGCGTACAGGGCGTCCTTGCTGGGCAGGGCCGCGATGCGCGCGATCTCATCCTCGCTCAGCACCTGGCCGTCCATGAAGGCCGCCTTGATCTGGAAGGAGTTGGCGGGCATCTTCTTGGCGAAGTCGGTGATGACGCGGAAGGGAGCGATGGGGTCGCCGTTGCTGGTGGCGAGAGAGGTCGTGCCATGCAGCACGCCGTCGAGAGCGTCCAGCCCCAGGCTGTCCAGCGCCAGGCGGGTCAGGGTGTTCTTGATGACGGAATACTGCACGTCGTTCTTCCGCAGCTCGCTGCGGAGCGTGGTATCCTGCGCCACGGTGATGCCCCTGTAGTCCACCAGGACGCCGCTGCCCGCGTTGCGGATGCGCTCAGCCAGCGCCGCGACGACGGCCTGCTTCTCGCTGAGAACTTTTGCGTTCGGCATTGTTTTGGTTTCACCTCCGGGTAATTTCTGCGCCCGAACAAGAAAAACTCCCTGCCGGAAAGACAGGGAGAGAGAAAGCATCATAGGAAATGGTGCTGTTCCTCGGCAGGACTTAACGCCGGAAGGCTGCCTGCTGTCTTTGGAGCGCTAGGGTATTGTAGCAGATGGGAGGGGGCTTGTCAAGGGGGGGATTTCGGCTTTTTTGTGCTGTCAGATACAGATTCCCTTACAGCCCCAGCCTTTGGAAGAACCCTTCCAGCAACGGGTTCTCAGCCAAAACGTAGCCCTGGTCCCCCTGTCCGCCGTATGTTTCGGTCAGCCTGTAAAAGCACTGCGCGCCGCGTTCTGTGGAGTACAGGATATCTTCTTGCGTGTCAGAAAAGAAGATGTGGATGATGTAGACCGGGTCGGAGGTCTGCGCTTGCAGATGCGTGGGGTATAAAATCTCCTGGGATTCCGCCTCGGAAAACAGGTTCAGCAATTCCTGCGACTGGGCGGCGCTCAAGTCCACCGCATCCCCGATTTGATTGTACACAGCAATCGCGGCGATTTCGTATGGTCGTATGATGGGTTCTTGCGTACCGTTTGTTTCAAAGGAAAGCCTTTCATTGCCCGAATCCGGCGAAACAGTGTCTTCTGGCGCGTTCCCGCAGCCGGAAACGAGCAGGCAAACGCCGATCAAGAGTAATATGAAGCGCTTTTTCATTGCATTCTCCCCCATTCAATTCTGATTGTCTGCTTGTTTGTGATTGCAAATGATATTGCAAAGCCTTATTTATGACAATGATATCCTACGGCGTTCCGAATTGCAAGGATTGTTTTTTCAGTCAGTACCGCCGATGGATCGGTTCGGCCCGGCAAGGCTCGTTTGCGCCCATTCCCCTCTTTTTCGCCGAACTTTCCCCCCGTCCC
>Ga0310697_10002830_pt1 | contig 17997 bp, 10 predicted proteins | sample 172DNAGHGlowgp2_FD_203883 | JGI IMG/M metagenome (GOLD analysis project Ga0310697, IMG submission 203883) | Sheep rumen microbial communities from Palmerston North, Manawatu-Wanganui, New Zealand - 1728 DNA GHGlow gp2 (v2) (version 2) | ecosystem: Host-associated > Mammals > Digestive system >... | reverse complement strand
ATGGAGTATGCTTCCTGGATCGGACCGTCGTCGTCCTGCATCACCAGCATCTTGGCGCCATGCAGGATGCCCACTGTGCCACGATGTATGGTGGCAGCTGTGCGGTCGGTCTGCCATCCCTGTCCTCCAGCCTCGGCCAGCACAATCTTCACGCGCTCGTCATCGACATAGTGGTAGATGGTTCCTGCTGCGTTCGAGCCGCCGCCGATGCAGGCCATGAGGTAGTCAGGGTAATCGCGCCCCACCTTCTCCTGCAGCTGCCATTTGATTTCCTCCGAGATGATGCTCTGCATACGTGCCACAAGGTCTGGATAAGGATGCGGGCCCATCGTGGAACCTACGATGTAGAACGTGTCGGCAGGATGACAACACCAGTCACGTATGGCTGCCGAGCAGGCATCGGAGAGCGTCATGTTGCCTGTGCGGACGGGGTGCACCTCAGCGCCGAGCATCTTCATGCGTTCGACATTCGTGTGCTGCCGTTCCACGTCTGTAGCGCCCATGAACACCTCGCATTTCATGTTCATCAGCGCACACACCGTGGCCGTAGCCACGCCATGCTGCCCAGCACCTGTCTCGGCGATGACGCGTGTCTTGCCCATCCGCTTGGCCAGCAGGATCTGTCCGATGGTGTTGTTGATCTTGTGTGCTCCCGTGTGGTTCAGGTCCTCACGTTTCAGGTAGAGGCGACAGCCGTACTTCTCGCTCATGCGGCTGGCGAAGTAAAGCGGCGACGGACGGCCTACGTAGTCGCGCAGCAGTGCGTGGTATTCGCGTTTGAACGCTTCGCTCTCGATGATGGGCAGGTACGCCTCCTGCAAATCCTTCACGCATTTGTACAGGATTTCCGGCACATAGGCGCCGCCAAACTCTCCGTAGAAGCCGTTGGCATCGGCAAAATAATTGGGTTTCATAACTTGTAAGATATATGTTGACGTGTTTGTGGTTATTGACTGTGGAATGAAAAAAGACCGGTCGCAAGAACGACAGGCCTTTTCTTTTATGTATATCTTTTAGGTATGCGGCTATCTTCTCACGATTGTTTGAACCTTGAGCACTGCCACCACCAGAAGAAATACGTCTTATTCATGATTGAGCGTTTAGTTGCTGTTTTGTTTGTTTTGCGCTGCAAAGTAACACACTTTTTATGAAACTACCAACAAATTAGAACGAAAATTTTAATAAAACGTGCATTTTGTTGCTTCCCCGTCCATGTTGACCCTCGCGTTCATACACATTCTCGTCCTTGCCGGTACTCACCGAGAATCTTGAGGTGGGAGGTCAGCGGGCGTATGGCATCGACGCCCTGCGAGTAGCGGGTGTAGTCGGCAAACTGCACGTCGATGTAGAACAGGTATTCCCATTCGCGTCCGATGATGGGCAGCGACTGTATCTTCGTCAGGTTCAGCTTGTAGAACGACAGCACCGAGAGCACGGACGACAGCGAGCCCTCCTCGTGGGGCAGGGCGAAGACGATGCTGGCCTTGTCCGTCTCGCGTATGTTTCTCAGGAGGTTCGCGCGCGAGGGATTGGCGAAGACCAGAAAGCGCGTGAAGTTGTGTTTGTTCGTCTCGATGCCTTCCTCCAGCACCTTCAGGCCGTACATCCCGGCCAGTGCTGCTGAGCCGATGGCGGCATGGCCGTGCATGCGGTTCTCGCTGACCATGCGTGCCGCGCCTGCCGTGTCGGAGGCTTCCACCACCTTCAGGTTGTCGTGGCGGCGAAGGAAGTCGCGGCATTGCATGAGCGCCACGGGATGCGAGTGCACCTCCGTGATGTCGTCCCAATCGTCGTCGGGCAGGCAGAGGAAGGAATGCTTGATGCGCAGCTTGTGTTCGCCGACAATCGAAGTGCCGGAGTCGCGCAGCAGCTCATAGTTGTGGAGCAGCGAACCGGCGATGGTGTTCTCGATGGCCGCCATGCCGATGGCCGTGGGGTCGTCGCGCAGCGTAGCGAACAGCTGTTCGAACGTCTTGCAGCAGATCAGCTCGATCTCCTCGTTCTCGAAAAACTGGTGGGCAGCAATATCGTGGAAGCTGCCCTCGATACCTTGAATTGCTATGTGTTTCATCTTGACGGGCTGCAAAGTAACGCTTTTTTTAGGAAATAGCCAACTTTTTCATGCATTTTTTGTATTATTCTTAGCTTTTTGTTGTAACTTTGCAACGTCAACCACCATCACAGCCGCTTTACCATGTCCCGTCGTCACGGCATTCCCGTTATCCTGTGCCTGGTCCTCAGCCTCGTTGGCTGCGGCGACCACCGTCGCGAGCTTACTGAAGCCGAGCTCTCCGAGTTCGGCGCTGCGGTTTATCAACTCGATACGGCCAGGCTCACGCATCAGCTGGCGCAGCTCGTGGCTGCAGACACGTCCCACATCATGGCCGACCATGTGGTGCGTCGTCGCTACGATGAGGTTGCTCGCTTCGAGGATGCCCCGCTGTGGTTCACCCGTTTAGGCGTCTCCGCCGATGCCGACTCGCTGCTGGCGTGCCTGCGTCGTGAGGTGCCACGCTGCGGCCTCGACACAGCCGCCTTCTTCCTGCCGCAGATTGCTGCCGACCTCGCTGTGGTGCGTCAGCAGGCCTTCGACTCGCTGGGCATCGATATCAACGAGCTCCTGCCGCGTCTCGACTACAACCTCTCACGCGCCTATGTCCGCTACACCACGGGTCAGCGCTTTGGCTTCATGCGTCCGGCGAAGATCTTCAACCATCTGCAGTTCAAGGCCCATGGCGACGGCTATGCCCGCCTCTTCGACGAGGATCCGGAGGCGCCGGACTACGAAGCTTCGCTGCGACAGCTCATGACGTCCGAGCGCATGGACTATCTCTACGGTTCGCAGCCGACGAGCCCCCTGTTCCAGGCCTTGCAGCAACGTCTTGCCGCGAGCGGCGACCTCGCCGAGTGCCGCACGCTGGCCGTCAACATGGAACGCCTGCGCTGGCAGATGAAACGCGCGGACGAACGCCGTTACATCCTCGTCAACATCCCTTCGCAACAGCTCTGGGCCGTGTCGCCCGACACCATCGTGAACATGCGCATCTGCTGCGGTACGACGCTCACCCGTACGCCGCTCCTGCATAGCGCCATCAACGTCATTCAGGTGAACCCCGACTGGATCATTCCTCAGTCGATCGTGAAGAACGAGATTGCGCGCCACGGCGGCGACTCGGCCTATTTCGCCCGTCATCGCTACTACGTTGTCAACCGTTCGTCGGGCGATACGCTGCGCGCCGCCACAGTCACCTCGGCGCAACTCGAGTCCGGTCGCCTTCGTGTAGGTCAGCATGGCGGTGCCGGCAACTCGTTGGGTCGCATCGTGTTCCGCTTCCCCAATGACTTTGCCGTCTATCTCCACGATACCAACAACCCCAGCGCTTTCCGCCGCGAGCGGCGCACCCTCTCCCACGGTTGCATCCGTGTCGAGCACCCCTTCGACTTGGCGCTGTTCCTGATGGCGGATGCCGATGAGTGGACGGTGGACCGTCTGCGCCTGTCCATCGACAGGAAGCCGGAGACCGACCGCGGCCGCGATTATTTGCGCGAGCACCCCGATGCCCGCCGTCCGCTGCGCCTGCTCAGCAGCTATTCGGTCTCGCCCGCCGTGCCGGTGTACATCGTTTACTACACCGCCTATCCGAATCCCGTCACGGGTGCTGTTGAGCTTTGGCCCGATCTCTACGACTACGACAAGGTCATCGCCCGCGAACTCTACGCCTTACCCTAAGGTGAAACCTATAACCTGATAAATGTTAGCCGCTTATGTTACACATTCACGAAGAGGCTGCACGCTGCCTGTTGTGCGAGGACGCTCCCTGCACGAAAGCGTGCCCGACAGGAGACCCGGCGCGGGCTATCCGTGCCATACGTTTTGACAATGCACAGGAGGTCGGGCGTTGGATCGCCGGCTGCAGCGATGCAGACCTCGAACGCGCCGAGGAGGCTTGCATCCACTACGACCGTCCGATCAGGATTCGCGAGCTGCTGGCTTCGAAGAGGCAGGAGGCTACGTCGTGCTCCGAGATGCCAGCGTTGGGCATCACCTTCTGTGGCATCGCGTGCGAGAATCCGTTCTTCCTGGCTTCGTCTGCCATCTGCACGAACTACGACATGGTGGCACGTGCGTTCGAGATGGGGTGGGGCGGCGTGTTCTACAAGACCATTTGCAAGCAGGACATCCGCGAGGTGTCGCCTCGCTTCGATGCGGTGAAGGATGGGACGTCGTTTGCGGGCTTCCGAAATATGGAACAGCTGTCGGAGAACCCCCACGAGGTGGACTTCGACATCCTGCGCCGTCTCAAGCAGAACTACCCCTCGAAGATTGTCGTGGCGTCGATCATGGGCGAGTTTGAGGAGGAATGGATTGAGCTGGCGAAGATGGCCGAGGCGGCGGGCTGCGATGCCGTGGAACTGAATTTCTCGTGTCCGCAGATGCGTCTGGCGGGCTTGGGCAGCGACGTGGGTCAGAATCCGGAGCTGGTGACTTTTTACACGGCTTACGTGAAGCGCAACGTGCAGATTCCGGTCATCCCGAAGATGACGCCCAACATCACTCAGATCAACAACCCCGCCATGGGGGCATATTTCGCCGGTGCCGACGCGATCTCGGCCATTAACACGATCAAGAGCATCACGATGTCGCCGCAGGCTGCCGTGAGCGACAAGCAGACGGTCTCCGGCTATTCGGGACGTGCCGTGAAGCCCATCGCCCTGCGTTTCATCTACGAGATGGCGGTGAACCCCATCATGAAGAACGTGCAGTTCAGCGGTATTGGAGGCATCGAGACGTGGCGTGACGCCCTGGAGTTCATCCAGCTGGGGTGCCACAACGTGCAGGTCTGCACCGCCGTGATGCAGTATGGCTATCGCATCATCGACGACTTGGTGCTGGGTTTGCAGCGTTATCTTCAGGAGCGCGGCATCGCTCGTCTGGAGGACATCGTGGGCGAGCAGTTGCCTAATTTCGTGAAGCCGAGTGACCTGGACCGCGAGACCATGGTCTATCCGAAGGTGGATCGTGAGAAGTGCATAGGCTGTGGTCGCTGTTTCCTCTCGTGTCGCGACGGCGGACATCAGGCCATCTCCTTCGACGATCGCCAACCCCACATCATCGGCGCGAAATGTGTCGGCTGCCACCTCTGCCGCCTCGTATGTCCTACGGGTGCCATCGGGATGAGCCGCCGCTTCAACAAGAAGGAGCGGGGTTAATCGAATGACCTCGTTGTTGCCATCGAAAACAGGGTGCCAGGACGATACCTGGCACCCTTTTTGATGATGAACGATGAAGTAGCGGCTAACGGTTGTAATACCGCAGGTAGAGCTTGGTGCGTTTCTTCTTTGTCGTCTGCTTCTCGGCTTCCTTGGTCGTAGCCTTGGACGTTGTGCTCGGCTTGGTCGCTGTTGCTTTCTTAGACGTCTTGCTCTGTTTGGACGGTTCGGGCCTCTTAAGCCCCTGTCTTGGCGGCTGGTTGAGGGCATGGTCGATGAATCCAATGACGTGTCCGCTGTCGTCGAGGCGTAGCTTCTGCTGAGCCGCCATCAACGCCTTGTCGGTCACCTGGATGGGCTCGCTCTCGTTGCCGCAACGGTCCATGGCAGTGATGGCGAAGTAGTAGCCCATGGCAGCGAAGCGGTTGTAGCGGAAGTGTGCGTCGTAAAGTGCCGTGGCGACGAGGTTCTCGGGACGTGAGACATCGACGGGCCATTCGCGGGAGGCATAGACGTTGTAGCGTATGCCGCCGCCGAGATTGTCGGCTGACGGCAGCCACGACAGCTCCTCGGTCTGGTCGTCAACGATGCCGACGGCCACGTCCGTGGGAATCAGTGGCGGGTCGTCGTCGAGCCAGGAGCAAGCTGGCGTGAGGGCAGGGAAGGCATAATAGTCGTCGCGCAGATAATCGTAGAGCCCCTTCACGTTGTCGGTGAGGAACTGCGAGCGGAAATAGGCCTGTCCGTTGAGTCCTTGGGCGCGTATGTAGCTGAGCTGTCGGCGAATGACGCCGAGCGACCAGTCCTTCTCCTGCGGATGGAGAAAATAGATGCCGAGGCCGGGTACCACCTGACGTCCGGCATCCTGCTCTTTCCAGTCTGCGGCAAAGGGGTAGAAGTGGTCGCCGTCGAAGTACATCATGGGGAAAAGGATGTCGTGGATGCCTTGGCGCAACCACCCTTCAGCGTCCTGATGCACGGCATCGCGGGCATTCCATCCGCGTGAACTGTAGCGGCTGAGGTCGGCGTATTTGCCTACGGGCGAGCTGCTGATGCGCACCCATGGCTTCAGGGCATGAGCATCCTCGTAGATGCTGCGTACGATGCGGTTCATGTTCTCGCGCCGCCAGAGGGCTTTCGAACGGCCGTTGCCGTAGCGCTTGAAGGTGTTGGCATCGGCGAAGGAGGCGGCACCTTCGGGGTAGCGGATGTAGTCGAAATGGAGACCATCGACGTCGTATCGGCTGACGATCTCGTGGCAGATGCGTGTAAGGTAATCGGCCGAGGCGGGCAAGCCGGGGTCGAGGTAGTACATGTCGTTGTGCTTGACAAGGAGCTCGGGATGGGTCTTGAGCAGCCCCTTGGGCCCCATCTGCTTGGCCACGGCTTGTTTGAAACAAGGTATGGCCACGATCCAGGCGTGAAGCTCCATGCCGCGGCGGTGGGCCTCAGCGATGGCGAAGGCCAGGGGGTCGTAGCCGGGATGGCTGTCGAACTTACCCGTGAGCGCATTGTCCCAGGGCTCGATGTCGGAGGGATAGAGCACGCTGCCGCGAACGCGTGTCTGGAAAAGTATGGTGTTGATGTTGACAGCCTTGAGGCGGTCGAGGATCTGGCAGAGCTCTTCCTGCTGTCGGCGACGGCTGGCTTCGGAGGTCGCCTTGGTATGGGGCCAGTCGAGGCCGTTGAGCGTGGTGAGCCACACGGCGCGCATCTCACGCTTGGGTGACGAGGACGAGGTTAAGGATGCCGTTTCCTGTGCCTTGAGCCCAAAGGGGAGGCAGAGGAAAAGCAGTATATATATATAATAAGGTGTAAATTTCATGCCTTGGAATCGTATTTTGTCGGCAAAGGTAGTAAAAAGATTAGAGATTAGAGATTCGCGATTAAAGATTTAATCTTTATTTAAGTTTCGGCAGGCTTTTGATGCTATGCTTGGTTTTTGTCGTGATGGGCTGTAGCCAGTCCTGTATAGCGCCTTATAGAGCGTACATAAGTATTCATAAACATGTATAAAATTGACAAATCGCAAGTATTTTGGCACTTTTGCTAAACTTTCTTTACGAAAATGCGGTTTATCTGTGATAAAATGTATATCTTTGTCGCACAATTCAGAGATAACTAAATCATCAACCCCTAAAACAACACAAGAATGGACGCAAAATTAGTCTTGGAAGACCTGAAGCGCCGTTTCCCCGGTGAACCGGAGTATCATCAGGCTGTCGAAGAGGTGCTCGGCACCATCGAAGAAGAGTACAACAAACACCCCGAGTTCGACAAGGTCAACCTCATCGAACGCCTCTGCATCCCTGATCGCGTATATCAGTTCCGCGTCACGTGGACCGACGATAAGGGCAACGTGCAGACCAACATGGGTTATCGTGTGCAACACAACAACGCTATAGGCCCCTACAAAGGCGGCATTCGTTTCCACGCCAGCGTGAACCTCGGTATCCTGAAGTTCCTGGCTTTTGAGCAGACGTTCAAGAATTCGCTGACCACGCTGCCCATGGGCGGCGGCAAGGGCGGCTCCGATTTCAGCCCCCGTGGCAAGTCGAACGCTGAGGTGATGCGCTTCTGCCAGGCTTTCATGCTGGAGCTCACGCGCCACATCGGTCCCGACGTGGACGTGCCCGCCGGTGACATCGGCGTAGGCGGTCGCGAAGTGGGTTACATGTTCGGCATGTACAAGAAGCTGACGCGCGAGTTCAGCGGCGTGCTCACCGGCAAGGGCCTGGAGTTCGGCGGCTCGCTGATCCGTCCTGAGGCTACGGGCTACGGCAACGTCTATTTCCTCCGCGCCATGCTGCGCACCAAGGGCGACACCATCGAGGGCAAGAAGGTGCTCATCTCGGGCGCCGGCAATGTGGCTCAGTACTGCGCCGAGAAGATCCTGCAGCTCGGCGGTAAGGTCATGACGATGTCCGACTCCGACGGTTACATCTACGATCCCGACGGCATCGACCGCAAGAAGCTCGACTACATCATGGAGCTCAAGAACGTCTATCGTGGACGTATCCGCGAGTACGTGGAGGAATATCCCACGGCCAAGTACGTCGGCGACGGCGCCAAGCCCTGGTTCGAGAAGGCCGACATCGCTTGTCCCTGCGCAACGCAGAACGAGCTCAACGAGGAGGCTGCCAAGGCGCTCGTAGCTAATGGCGTCATCGCCGTGGCCGAAGGTGCCAACATGCCCTCCACGCCTGGTGCCATCAAGGTGTTCCAGGATGCCAAGATCCTCTACTCGCCCGGTAAGGCCAGCAACGCCGGTGGCGTCAGCGTCAGCGGTCTCGAGATGAGCCAGAACAGCGAACGTCTGGGCTGGTCGGCCGAAGAGGTCGATGCCAAGCTGCTCTGGATCATGGAGAACATCCACGAGAACTGCGTCAAGTACGGCACCGAGCCCGACGGCTACGTGAACTACGTCAAGGGCGCCAACGTGGCAGGCTTCATGAAGGTTGCCAAGGCCATGATGGCTCAGGGACTGGTATAAGTATTAAGTCATCTATAAGAGAAAAGCCCCGCCGATTCAATTCGACGGGGCTTTTCTTTGAGTTCGCTTAGGGATTACTTGGCAATGGCGATGGTGACGCGGTTCTTGTCGTTCTCGCTGAAGGGCTGAACGGTGTCGCCCTTAGCGTCGACGGTGATGCGTGCAGCATCGATGCCAGCCTCGGTGAGGGCCTTGGCGACGTTCTCAGCACGACCCTGCGAGTACTTCATGTTGATCTTGGGGTTACCAGTTCCGGCATCAGCATAGCCAGTGACGTTGACCTTCGTCTCGGGGTTAGCCTTGAGGAAGCCGATGAGGTTGTTGACCTTGCCCAGCTCGCTTTCGGGGATGACGGTCTCGCGGATGGAGTAGAAGATCTCGGTCTGCATCTCGGGAGCCTTCTTCACGACGGGTTTGGGTTTGGGCGTGGGTTTGGGCTCGGGCTTGGGAGCGGGCTCCTCGATGACGACGGGAACGGCCACGGGAATGACGTTCTCGGTCTTGCCCAGCGCGATCTTGATGCCTGCCAAAGCGTTGAAGTACCAGTCGGCATTGCTCTTGTCGCTCTTAGCCTTGCTGTTGTAGCGCTCGAGCGTGCCGTTAGCCATGCACTCGAGGTTGAGGCTGACGCACTTGCTGAGGCGGAAGTCGAGGTCGAAGCCGGCACGGCCGACGGGGTTGACGCAGGTGCCGTCCCACAGCTTACGCATGACATAAGTGCGGGCCAGGTCGGCTGCATCGTCGTTGTTGAAGCCGATGTTGGCAGCAGCACCGACGATGATGTTCAGGCCGAATACGCGGTCGGGGTTGTAGCCGCCGATGGCGTTGACGAGGTTGAACTTAACGTCGAGGCCGGGAGCAACGTAGTTCCACTTGTAGGTGGTGTTGTTCTTGAAGCCGCCCTTGCTCTGCCAGCCGTTGACAGCCAGACGGAGTGCCCAGACCGGAGTGAACTGGTAGCCGAGTGCAAGCTGAGCATTGGGAGAAATGAGCTTGTTGAATTTGGCCTCACCCAGGGTGTACTGTGCTCCGGCTTGCAGCTGGAGGAACATGTGGGGATTGAACTCGATGCGTTCAGTCTCCTGAGCATTAGCGCTGAGTCCTGACATCATCAGGGCTGCAGCGAGAAGAAATTTTGCAAATTTCATGTTGTGAATAATTAGGTTAAAAAATGAAACTTTCTTTGAAATCGTCGTAAAATTTCTGCAAAATTACAGATAAAAAGAATATGAACCAAAAAAAAGGTGAGAAATCTGCATAAAATACGCTCTTTTAGGATAACTATTCACACATAATGACCCCTTCTTTTTTCATTCCGTCCACTTTTATGGTCAACGGCTGCTCGAAATGGACTACCCGGACGTGTTCCGTTTCGGCAATCGCCGGCAGGGAGGACAGGAGGTCCTGGCGGTAGATGCCGTCGCCCAAGTAATCGTTGACGGTGAAGTAGGCTACGCCGAACGACGTGAGGTTCTGGAAGAAGTGAGTGCCTTGGCTCGGATCGACGCGGTAGTTCTGCAGGCCGGCCTCGACGATGACCTTGGCGGCTGAGATGGCAGGCCACTTGACGGGAATGCCCAGCCAGGGGTCGGAGCTGCCCCAGCGTCCCGGTCCCACCAGCACATAGCTGCGGCCCTCGTTGAGGTAGTTGCGGTTGATGTTGTCGATCTCGGCGGCAATGGCGGGGTTGTGGGAGGCGCTCCAGTTGTCGGTCTTCACATAGACGATGTCTTGGATGTCGTTGAGGATGCCGTGGCCGATGGCATTGTGCGAGCGGAGCAGACAGTCGGCGTCGGCGATGGCGCTGAGATCCTCGTCGAGGTTCATCTTATTATCGACCATGGGTCGTATCTGCAGGAGATAGAGCTCGCCGGTGCGGTCGGCGTGGATGTTGGCGGCGAACTCGATTTCCACAGGCCGCCGCATCTCGTCCTGGCCGTAGCGCATGACTTTCTGGAGGAGCTCGGGCAGCGGGAAGACGTCCTGCTGGAGGACGCCGCAGAAGGTGATGACCTTGCGTCCGCCTTCGTAGATGCCGTCGCGTATGACTTGGTCGTATGGGTCGTAGGTCGAGGCGATGTACTGCAGGGTGCCGTCGGGCTCGGCCTGGTTCACGCGCAGCTTCAACAGGTTGAAGGCATCGTCCTTCAGGAATTCGGTGGGTGGATTGCTCAGGTCGAGGGCGTAGAAGCGCGTCTGCGTCTCCTTCAGCGCCAGCTCCATCTCGCTGGTCTGCAGCACCTGGTGCGGATGAGCGGGACATACGCGCAGGCTCTGTCCGCCATCGACGATGTATTTTCCCAATCCGAGCGCGAGGTTCACGATGCCCTCCTCGGCTTTCTCGTCGCCGATGGGGTAATAGTTGACGGATCGTGCGACGCCGGAGAGGGTAGGGTAGAAGCGGTCGGTGTGGGCTTCGCCGACGACTTCCTGGAGGATGACCGCCATCTTCTCCTGGTCGATGACGTTGCTCGTAGCGGTCATGTAGGCCTTGGAATCACGATAATAGACGCTGGCATAAACCGCCTTGATGGCATCCGACAACATGTGCAGACGTTCGTATTTGTCGGGCGCTTGCGGAATCATATACGTGGAATAGATGCCGGCAAAGGGCTGGTAGTGGCTGTCTTCCAACAGCGAGCTGGAGCGGATGGCGATGGGCGTATCGACGACGTCGAGGAACGCCATCAGGTCGCCGATGAGACGCGCCGGCAGACGGGCATGGAGGAAATAGCGCAGGATTTCTTCGTCAGGGATGTCGGAGAGGGCTATCTGGTAGAGCTCGTTGGAATCCATGAACTCGTCGAAGATGTCGGTGCAGAGAACGACCGTCTTGGGGATCATCACGTCGGCGGTCTCGTAGTCCGAGAGGTCGGTATGGCGCTTGATGATATGGTCGATGAAGGCGAGGCCGCGGCCCTTGCCGCCCAGGGAGCCGTCGCCGATGCGGGCGAAGTTGGAGTAACGGTCGAAGCGTTCGCGATGGAACACGGCGACGACGCCCTGGTTCTTCATGCGGCGGTACGAGACGATGGCGTCGAAGATGATCTGGCGGTGCTGATCCACGTCCTGCAACGAGTTCCAGGTGATGCGCTTGAGGAAGTCGGCGATGGGGAACAGTGCGCGTGAGCTGAGCCAGCGTGATACGTTGTTGTGCTGCACGTGGTAGAGCAGCGACTCGCGAGGCAGTTTGAAGATATTGTCCTGCAAGTCCTTGAGGTTGCGCAGTCGTGCCACCTCCTCCAGGGTCTGCGGGTTGCGGAAGATGAAGTCGCCGAAGCCGAAATAGCGCAGGATGAGTTCGCGCAGATCGACGGCCATCTTCTTGGAGTTCTTGTCCACGAAGCGCACCTTCAAGCCCTCGACATATTTCGTCTTCTCGGGTTCCGACGACTCCATGATGAGCGGCACGAACTCGTCGCGCTGGCGAATGGCCTTGAGCAGGCAGATGCCGGCCATCTCGTCCAACTTGCCTTCGCGTGGAAAGCGGCAGTCGGAGATGACGCCCAGCGTGTTGTCGGAGAACTTGTCGTAGAGCGCCCAGGCCTCCTCGTAGTTACGGGCCAGCACGATCTTAGGACGACCGCGCATACGCAGCGTTTCCAGCTGCGAGTTCAAGGCTTCGGTGGCAAACTCGAGGCTCTGCTGGAGCACGAACTTATAGAGGTTGGGCAGGATCGAGGAGTAGAAACGCACGTTGTCCTCGACGAGGAGAATCATCTGTACGCCCGACTGCAGGTCGTGCTCCAGGTTCATCTTGTCCTCGATGAGCTTGATGATGGACAGCAGCAGCTCGGTGTTGCCCAGCCAGCAGAAGACGTATTCGAACGCCGACATATCCTCGTCGGCCATACGCTTCGAGATACCGTGGCTGAAGGGCGTGAGCACCACGCAGGGGATCTGCGGCTGCTGGTCCTTGATGCCGCGGGCGATGTCGAAAATGTCGTTGTTGTCCGTGCCTGGCATGACGATCACCAGGTCGAACGAGAATTTCTCCATCTGTCGGAGTGCCTCTTCCTCGGAGGCTACTTGTATGAATCGGGGAGGGTAGCGCAAGCCTAATTTGGCATATTCGTCGAAGATCTTTTCATCGACACGTCCGTCGTCCTCAAGCATGAACGCATCGTAGGGGTTAGCGATGAGCAGCACATTGAAGATGCGGCGTGCCATGAGATCCACAAAAGAGGTGTCTTGAAGGATCAAACTGTCTTTTTTCATAATTGTTCATCCAATTGTGGTGCAAAGATAATGAAAAGTTGAAAGTTGAAAGTTGAAAGTCGAAAGTTTTTGCTCGTAAGCATTCATTTTTCACGTTTTATTCTTTCAACTATCAACTTTTCATTATCTTTGCGCAGTAAATAACCAAAAACGATTCCTATGAAAGCTTTTATGGACGAGAATTTCCTGCTCGAGACCGCTACGGCGCAGGAACTCTACCACCGCCATGCTGCTTCGCAGCCCATCATCGACTACCACTGTCATCTCGACCCCAAGATGGTGGCCGATGACCATCGTTTCCGTTCCATCACCGAGCTGTGGCTGGGTGGCGACCACTACAAATGGCGTGCCATGCGCACCAATGGTGTCGCTGAACGCCTGATTACGGGTTCCGACACCTCGGACTGGGAGAAGTTCGAGGCATGGGCGGCCACCGTGCCTTACTGCTTCCGCAATCCCCTCTACCACTGGACGCACCTCGAACTGAAGACCGCCTTCGGCATCACCAAACGCCTGAACCCCGAAACGGCTCGCGAGATCTACGATGCCTGCAACGACCGCCTGCAGAACGACCCCGAGTTCACCGCTCGCGGACTCATGCGTCATTACAATGTGGAGGTCGTCTGCACCACTGATGACCCGGTGGACGATTTGAGGTATCATAAAGCATATGATGAAGAAATTGTAAATCGTAAATTGTCAAATGGTCAAATGCCAAAGATGCGTCCTGCCTGGCGGCCTGACAAGGCGATGGCGGTGGAGAACCCTGCCAGCTTCAAGGATTATGTCGATCGCCTGGGGGCTGCGGCCAACGTCGATATAGATTCTTTCGGACATTTCATCGATGCCCTGCAGCGCCGCCACGACTTCTTCCACGAGAACGGGTGCCGCCTCAGCGACCATGGCCTCGAGGAGTTCTATGCCGAGCCTTACACCGACACCGAGGTTGCCGTGATATTTAACAAGGTGATGGGCGGTAGCGAGCTGGACGAACTCGAGATCCGCAAGTTCAAGAGTGCCATGCTCTACATCTTCGCCGTGCAGGATTGCGAGTCGGGCTGGGTACAGCAATACCACTACGGTGCGCAGCGCAACAACAACAGCCGCATGATGCATCAGCTGGGTCCCGACACGGGCTTCGATAGCATCGGCCAGTGGCAGACAGCGCGCGCGATGGCTCGCTTCCTCGACCTGCTCGACAGCGAAGACCATCTCACGAAGACCATCCTCTACAACCTCAACCCCGCCGACAACGAGATGGTCGCCACGATGTTGGGTAACTTTCAGGATGGCAGCGTAGCAGGCAAGATACAATGGGGCTCGGGCTGGTGGTTCCTCGATCAGAAGGATGGCATGGAGCGCCAGATGAACACCCTCTCGTTGCTCGGCCTCCTCTCGCGTTTCGTCGGTATGCTCACCGACAGCCGTTCGTTCCTCTCCTATCCTCGCCACGAATACTTCCGTCGCACCCTCTGCAACCTCCTCGGCAACGACATCGAGCGTGGCCTCCTACCCTTCACCGGCTACGAGGAGCAACGCGTGCGGCAGATGGTCGAGGACATTTCATACAATAACGCTAAGCGTTATTTCAATGTATAACGGAAAATGTATAATGTATAATTAGCACGTCGTTTCGACGTTAAAAACACATGATAAAAAATCAATTGTCAAATAGTGGGGCTTCCCATTGGCGCTGGTGGCTTTGCGGCCTCCTCTTCGTCGCTACCACTGTGAACTACCTCGATCGTCAGGTCCTGTCGCTGACGTGGAAAGACTTTATTGCGCCGGAGTTTCATTGGACGGACGACGACTATGGCGACATCACCGCTGCCTTCTCATTTTTCTATGCCCTTGTGAGCCTTTTCTCAGGCAAGTTCATCGACTGGGTAGGAACGAAAAAAGGCTATCTTATTGCCATCTTCGTCTGGAGTCTCGGCGCCTGCTTGCATGCCGGCTGCGGCTGGATGACGATGAATATTCACGGCCTCGAGAGCGTTGAGGCACTGCGCTTGGTTGAGGCAGGTAGCACGTTGGCTTTGGCCATTTCCACTACCTCGGTCTGGCTGTTCATGGCCTGTCGCATGGTATTGGCTATCGGTGAGAGCGGCAACTTCCCTGCTGCCATCAAGGTCACTGCTGAATACTTCCCCAAGAAAGACCGTGCGCTCGCCACCAGCATCTTCAACAGTGGAGCCTCCGTTGGCGCCCTCGTGGCACCCGTCACCATCCCCTTCCTCGCCCGTGCCTACGGTTGGGAATGGGCCTTCATCATCATTGGCGGTCTCGGCTTCCTCTGGATGGTTTTCTGGTTCTTCATGTACGAGAAACCCGAGGCGAGCAAGCATGTAAATAGCGAGGAACTGGCGTATATCAATCAGGACGAAGGACCCACCCCCCAGCCCCTCCCTGTGAGTGAGGGGAGTAATCTCCTTCAAGACGAGACCTCAAACTCAGCGGACGCCAGCTCAGAACATTCAGCTCCCTCCCTCACAGGGAGGGCGGGGGGTGGGTCTGCTGGCTCTATCCCCCTCTGGAGATGTTTCACCCTTCGTCACACCTGGTCCTACATCTGCGGTAAGTTCTTCACCGACGGCGTGTGGTGGTTCCTGCTGTTCTGGGCACCGGCCTATTTCTCCGACCAGTACGGCTATCGCAGCGACTCGGCGATGGGCGCCACGCTGATCTTCGTGATCTATCTCATCGTCACCCTCGTGAGCATCGCCGCTGGCGGCTACCTGCCCAAGTACTTCATCGAACGTCGTGGCATGGAAGCCTATTCGGGTCGTCTTCGCGCTATGCTGATGTTTGCCTTCCTGCCCATCTTTGCCCTCTTCGCACAACCCTTGGGACAGTACAGCGCGTGGTGGCCGGCTATCATCATCGGTCTGGCCGGTGCTGGCCATCAGTCGTGGTCGGCCAACCTCTACTCGACCGTGGGCGATATGTTCCCCAGGAGTGCCATAGCCACGATTACCGGCATCGGCACGATGACAGGCGGCATCGCCTCTTTCGCCATCAACAAAGGTGCCGGTGAGCTGTTCGCTTATAGCGCCATCCAGGGCTCTGCCTTCCAGTTCTTAGGCTTCGAGGGCAAGGAAGCGGGCTACATGATCGTCTTCTGCTACTGCGCCGTAGCTTACCTCATCGCGTGGTTGTGCATGAAGACGCTCGTGCCGCGTTACAAGAAGGTGGAGCTGTAAGTTATTTGATAAAGACTTTCTTGCCGCCAACGAGGTAGATGCCCTTGAGGCGAGCGTTGGCAGGCATGCGATGGCCGGAGAGGTTGTACCACGTGGCAGCCTCTCCGTGCTTTTGAGGTATGGTGTCGTCGGCGGGGCTTTCGATGCCGACCACACCCCCTTCGCCGTAGTAGCCCTTGACGATGGCATCCACGAGGTCGGGCTGCGTGAAGGCTGGCTTGTCGCGGTCAGCGCCGTCGGAGAGGCCCATCCAGTAGAACGTGCCCATCCCGGCCTGCTTCGTCTGTTCCACGAAATATCGGGCGAAGGACAGCAGGTTGCTGCGTATGTTCTTGTAGGCATCCTTGGTGCTGGTGCCCCATTCTCCGAAGATGACGGGTGCGCCTTTGGAGGCCAGATACGTCTTGATGTTGTTGATGGTAGTGGGCAGGGCGCTCTTGGCGCTGCTGAGGTTGCTCACGTCGGGGTAGCTGTGGACCTCGAAGATGAGATGTCCTTGTCCGGCTGGGTCGTTGGGCAGTTTCATCTGTTTCAGCGGATCCAGCAGATGGTTGTTCCAGGTGCCGTTGCCGTCGCACGCTCCGTAGGTCGAGACGATGAGGTTGCGCTGCGCGTTGTTGCCGCCCGTGGCGCGCACGACATCGACGAAGCTCTGGGCATAGGCGTTGATGGCGTTGTAAGCAGACTTGGCGATGGCGGCGTTGTAGCGTCCGTCGGCGGCAAAGGAGGCGAAGCACCACGAGCGCTTCACGTCGAGCATCTCGTTGTAGCCTTCGAACAGCAGGTGCTCGTCGTAGTCCTTGAACACCTCGGCAATCTGCTTCCAGATGGCTTCGTAGCGAGGGCGCTGGGCGGCAAAGACTCCCTCGTCGGCAATGAGCCACGCCGTGTTGGCGGCACCTGTGTCGTGGTGTATGTTCAGGATGCAGTACATCCCTTGACTGATGACGTAATCCACGATCTGCTTGACGCGCTGCATCCATGCCGTCTGCACTTTCATGCCGAGGTCGTCCTTCCACGGATACCAGTTGCTGTTGCTCGACGTGGTAAACTGGAACTTGGCTTCCAGATGAGGATACCAGGTGACAGGTACGCGTATGGCATTGAAGCCTGCCTCCTTGAACAACTTCATGAGTTCCGGTTTCACCACGGTCTGCCCCCACGCTTTCTCGTAGGCGGCGGGGGTGCGGTCTGTCCAGTGTTCGATCCACATATTCAGCGTGTCGCCGGAGTTGCTGTCGAGCGTGTTGCCCAGGTTCCATCCGATGCGCATATTGTCAACGGCTTCGCGGGCTGACTCGAAGGTCGTCCGCTGGGCACGAACGGGCTGCAGCGCCAATAGGGTCAGGATGGCAAACGAAGTAATGAGGGTGAGGCATGAATGTCGATGCATAGTCATTGGTCTTGATTTCGAGGGCAAAGGTACAGATTTTTATTGATGATTGATGATTGATGATTGAAAAATGTATGATTAGTTAGAAAAACTTTCGACTTTCGACTTTCAACTTTCAACTTTTATGTATCTTTGTGCCACAATAAAGCTGTTAAACCATTATTTTTTTTATTCGAATTTATGGAAAAGACTTGGCGATGGTTCGGTAAGAACGACAAGATAACGCTCGCGATGCTCCGGCAGATAGGTGTCGAAGGCATCGTCACCGCACTCCACGATGTGCCGCTGGGCGAGGTGTGGACTCGCGAGGCCATTCGCGACCTGCGCGAGTACATCGAGGCGGCAGGACTGCGATGGAGCGTCGTGGAGAGCCTGCCCGTGACCGAGACCATCAAATACGGCGGCCCCGACCGCGATGAGCAAATCGACATCTACCAGCAGAGCCTGCGCAACCTCGCCGCCGAGGGCATCCGCACCGTTTG
>Ga0310697_10002829_pt1 | contig 18002 bp, 16 predicted proteins | sample 172DNAGHGlowgp2_FD_203883 | JGI IMG/M metagenome (GOLD analysis project Ga0310697, IMG submission 203883) | Sheep rumen microbial communities from Palmerston North, Manawatu-Wanganui, New Zealand - 1728 DNA GHGlow gp2 (v2) (version 2) | ecosystem: Host-associated > Mammals > Digestive system >... | reverse complement strand
GCCGCGGCAAGGGCAAGTCCGAGCGAATCCTCTTCCTGTTCGACGAGCCGACGACGGGCCTGCATTTCTTCGACGTGGAGAAACTCCTCCGGGCGTTCGACGCGTTGCTCGCCGCGGGACATTCCCTCGTCGTCGTCGAGCACAATACGGATGTCATCCGTGCGGCGGACTGGGTCATCGACCTCGGCCCCGACGCCGGCGACCGTGGAGGCACCATCGTCTTCGAAGGGACGCCGGAAGATCTCCTCAAAGCCGGAACATTCACCGCAAAATACCTCTTATGAAGAAGATAGCCGCACTGACCATGGTCCGCAACGACGACTTCTACCTGCGTAAATGGGTGGATTACTACGGTGCACAGCTGGGCCGGGAGAACCTCTATATCTATTTTGACGGCCTGGACCAGCAGATCGCGGATTTCTGTGCCGGTACGCACGCCGAGCTGCACGAGAAGATCGGATCGCAGGTCGTTTCCGCGGAGAAAGGCCGGCTGAAGTTCCTCTCGGCGCAGGCGGCGGGGCTCCTCTCGCAGGGGTATGACCTGGTCATCGGCGTCGATGCCGACGAGTTCATCGTCGTGGATCCCAAGCTCGGACTCTCCCTGCCCGAATATCTTTCTCGCCAGAAGATCGGGGTTTCCATCTCGGCGCTGGGCCTGGACTTCGGCCAGAAGCTGGGTGAGGAGGGGGATATCACCGACGCGGAGCCCTTCCTGCGACAGCGGCATTATGCGCAGATCGGCACGCGCTACACCAAGCCGTCCATCGTGGCCAAGCCTTGTGTGTGGGGATCCGGCTTCCACCGGATCAAGGGACACAATTTCCATATTGCCAAGGATTTGTACCTGATGCATTTCGGCTACTTCGACAAGAAGCGGCTCGAGGATCGCTTCCAGGATGCCGACCGGGTCGGACAGGGCTGGGGGCCGCATATGCAGAAGCGGGCGCGCACCATCCGCTACGCCACGGAGCTTCCCGCCCGGGATTTCGACAGGTGGACGCGCTTCGCCCGGATCTGCCAGACCCTCTGCCGTCCGCCGTTCGCCCTGAACAAGCCCGCCATGTTCGAGTTGAGAATCGTGGTCCGCATCCCGGATCGTTTTGCGGATATCGTCTAGATGCGTATGCCGGTGAATGTGAAAGTCGTTTCCGTTGTCAGGGATTATGAGATGTACGCGCGGTGCCTCTCCGGCAACCCTTGTTGCCGGGAGCTCACGCTGGTCCCTCTGGACAACCGTACCGGGAACCTTCCGGTCCCGGTCCTGTACAACCGCTTCCTCGATACGTGTACCGAAGACTGCTGGATCGTGTTCTGCCACGAAGACTGGCAGCCGGTATGCGACCTGCGCCAGGAACTGGAGCCGCTGGACAAGAACTGCCTGTACGGACCCGTCGGCATCTACCTGGAGACCTGCGACCGTGCGGACTTCCTGTATATCAGGGGATTCGTGGCGCAGTTCCGCAAGGATGGCCGCCACCACAAGACCATCCATGGCGTGCTCCCGGACGGTCCGGTGGACACGTTCGACTGCCAGTGCCTGATGGTCCATTCCTCCCTGGTCCGCCGCTACGGCCTGCGGTTCGACGAGCGCCTGGCATTCGACCTGTACGTCGAAGACTTCTGCGCAGCGGCGCGGGAGCGTTTCGACATCGAATCCAGGTCCGTCACCTTCCCGTGCCGGCATTATTCCTCCGGCACCATCGGGGAGCGGTTCCGCAAGACGCTGGCCTACGTGCAGGACAAATACCACGGTTCCCGCTTCCGCCACGCCAGCATCGTGGGGCACCTCAATACGTTCGGCGGGGATCCGCAGAAACCTGTGTATAACGTGCGCCGCTCCTGGCTGACCCGGGTCCGGCGGTTTTTCAAGAAATGACGAACATGACCCCGGAAGTCCTTTGCTGTGTCTTCGACCATAACCAGCACGACGGTGCGGCCCGCTGGGCGGACCTCTTGTCCCCGCATTTCGATACGGTGATCCTGGACAGCGGCAGTACGCCGCCCTGTCCGCATCCTGCGGCGGTCCACCTGGACAATGTCTATTATTCCGGCCTGATGAACCAGGCCTATGACCTGCTGGTCGCGCGCGGATACCGCTGGCTGCTGGTCGTGACGGGGGACATCGAGATCGACGGCCCGAATGCGGAAAAGCTCGTCGCCGGGATCCGCGACATCCTGCGGACCTCCAACGTGGGCCTGTACCAGCCGAGCTGCGGCTGGAGCCTGCACGGCCGTGCCTTGCACCAGAGCGTCTGCCACTTCACCGGCCGGATGCGGAAGGTCAATTTCCAGGAAGGCTGGTTCCATCTGGTCTGCCGCGAGGTCCTGGACGAGGTGATGCCGATCGACCTGGCCACGAACCGCCTCGGGTGGGGCGTCGACCTGGTGCTCTGCCACTTCGCCCGTCTGAAGCGGATGCTGGTGCTGGTGGACGACCGGGTGCGTGTGGTCCATCCGCGGGGCAGCGGCTACAATCGCGACGCGGCGCGCGAGCAGATGCAGCGTTGGCAGGCGGGCATCCCGGGGTATGAGTCGCCCCGTCATTTCCGTCCCCTGCGGGACGAAATCCGTTATTTGTAGCTTTTCAGCTCCGTGTAGATCCGGTCGATGATTTCCGCGTCCACGCGCTCATCGAACTTGCGTCCCCAGAAATAGGGCGATCCCATGAGCATGTCCCAGTCCCCGGCCCGGAAGACCCAGGGATGGCGGATGCTGGGACCGCGGGTCCAGTCGATGAGGCGGAGATTGCCCAGGTGCTCCGGGTCGATGACTTTCTTCTTCTCCAGGTGGACGGTGGCGTCGAACAGCCGGTCACGGAAGGGGGAACCCCAGAGCAGGGTAGGCATGAAGACCTCGTCGCACGTGCCCGTGTGCGCGAAGACGCGCTCCAGCCAGTCTTTCCGGCTGATGGCATAGGCGGCGAAGCCGTCCGAGATGCTGAACCACTGGGCCGCGAAACGGAATTCGATATCCTTGTTGATGCTGATGTGCAAGGTGGACAGGACGGCCTTGACCAGGTTGTTGATCCAGTGCGTCAGGAAGAAATGCTGCCCTTCGGGAAACACGGTATAATAGCGGAAACGTCGGGTCATGGCCGGCACGGTCGGCCAGAGCTTGAGGAACTCCCGGTCGGGATGGCTGTCGAAGAAGGCGTGGATCTCATCCTGGCTCTTGAGCGGGAGGTCCATCCCGCTGAGCAGGTGGTAGTAGGCATAGTGGCCCGGGACAGCGGCTTCGAGTAGTGCCAGCGTGGCGCGCATGATGCTGACGCCGCCCCAGGAGACGCGCAGCCGCGGCTCGATGAAGCGGACGGTCGAGTGGCGGCAGCAGCCGGCCAGCGCATCGGGCCCGAAGGATGCCTTCCGGTCGATGTGGATGTAGAGGTCGTTGCGGGGATCATCGAGAAGTTCCAACAGTTTGCGTGCCTGGTCCGGACAGGCGTGGATAAGGAGGAGATATGCGTGTTTGTGCCCTGTCATGATGCACAAAGATACGGTTTTTATCGGACTTTATAGCGAAAGTCGTCCGGCCCGTCGATGACCAGCTCCACTTCGCGCGTGCTTCCCCTGGGGAGCGGGGGCATCGGGACCGTGAACGTGCAGGTCTCTCCGCGGATGCTGCATTCGAATTCGAGACCGGGACGCGGGGCGCCCAGGACGTCTTCCGGTGTGTCGTTGGGGTAGCACCAGAGCGTGGTCCGCGGTGCCACCGGGAAAAACCCTATGTCATGCGGCAGGTCCTGCCAGGGTCCTGCATCGATCATCTCGCTGGGGCGGAACTCCTCTTCGCGGAGAATCTCCGCCGTGTCCGGGATATCTACCAGGCGGACGCGCGGCGACTCCAGGAGCTCGTATCCGTCCATCGTATTGGCTACGGATGCCAGTACGACGCGGCAGAGCAGCGGGCGGAGCCGGACGGTGCCGCCCGCTGCCGGCAGGGATGACTGGCCGCCCAGGATCGGAGCCTGCGGATTGTCGTCGGCGAAGCTGTACCGGAGCTGTTTCATGGCATCCAGCCGCCCCAGCGCGGCCAGGTTGAAGGCGTGCGGGCTGTTGGCGATGCCGACGACCGTCTTCTCTCCTTCCGGAATCCGCAGACGGACGGTCTGCGGGAGGCTGTCCAGCCGCGTGTGCAGCTCCAGCGCCTGCGTGCCGGAAGAGCCGTAGCAGAACAGGTCGAGCTTCCGGACCGTCTCTCCCGCCGTCTCGAGACGGAGTTCCATCGTTACGGAATCGACGGCCGCCGGCGCGTCCGGTTCCGGCGGCTCCGTGCCGCCCGCAGGCGGCAGCTTCCGGCAGGAACCCAGCAGCGCCGGCGGCGAGAGTAAGTAGCAAAAGAATAGAAATGACCCCGCACCCCGCAGAATGCGGCGGCGCTGGACTAGGTCGGACAGGCAAGTATTCCGCCGGCGCCCGGGTTGATGTTCGTCTCTCATGCGGACAAAAGTAACGGACGGCCGGCGGAACGGCAAGGAACCGAAAAAATCGTATGCGGATTTTTGCGATGTTTTATCCGTTTGCAGATCCTGCAAACGAAAAGAGACCTGCCGCGAAGCAGGTCTCTTTGCTGGGGGATTAACCTCCGAAGTTGTCGTAGAGGATGTTCTCCGGCGGGACGCCGAGCGAATCCAGCAACTTGTTGACGGAGGAGACCATCATGGGCGGACCGCACATGAAGTACTTGATGTCCTCGGGAGTCTCGTGGTCCTTGAGGTAGGTCTCGTACATCACGTTGTGGACGAAGCCCGGGGTGTACTTCACACCGGCAGCGTCGGCTGCGGGATCCGGACGGTCGAGGGCGAGGTAGAACTTGAAGTTCGGGAACTCCCGCTCGATCTCGGCGAAATCTTCCAGGTAGAACGCTTCCACGAGGGCGCGGGCGCCGTAGAAGAAGCTGACCTTGCGGCCGGTCCGGAGGGTCTTGAAGAGCTGCATGATGTGGCTGCGGAGGGGAGCCATGCCGGCGCCGCCGCCCACGAAGATGTACTCGAGGTTGTCCGGGTCGTCCTTCGGCAGGAGGAACTCGCCGTAAGGGCCGCTGATCATGACCTTGTCGCCCGGCTTGCGCGTGAAGACATAGGAGGAAGCGATGCCCGGGTTGACGGGGAGAAGCTTCGGACCCTGCTCGCGCGGGACGCTGCGGTCGAACGGAGGCGTCGCGATACGGACGTTGAGCTTGATGATGCCCTTCTCGCCCGGATAGGAAGCCATGGAGTAGGCGCGGATGGTCGGGGTGGGGTTGACGGACTCCAGGTTGAAGAATCCGTACTTCTCCCAGTCGCCACGGTACTCGGGTTCGACTTCGATGTCCTTGAAATACAGGTGATAGGCAGGGATGTCGATCTGGATGTACTCGCCGCTCTTGAACTCGAGGTTCTCGCCCTCGGGGAGCTTGACGGTGAACTCCTTGATGAACGTGGCTACGTTCTTGTTGGAGATCACCTCGCATTCGAGTTTCTTCACGGACAGGGCGGATTCGGCCACCTGGATCTTGAGGTTGTCCTTGACCTTGACCTGGCAGCCCAGGCGCCAGCCGTCCTTGATCTGCTTGCGGTTGAAGAAGCCGACCTCGGTCGGGAGGATCTCTCCGCCGCCCTCGAGGACCTGGACCTTGCACTGGCCGCAGTTGGCCTTGCCGCCGCAGGCGGAGGGGAGGAAGATCTTCTGCTCGGCGAGCGTGTTCATCAGGGAATTGCCCGGATTGACGTCGAGCGTCTTCTTGCCGTTGTTGATATCGATCTGGATGGTCCCCTTCGGGGTGACCAGGGATTTGATGACGAGCAGGAGGACCACCAGCAGCAGCGTCACGAGGACGATGACTGCGATGGATGCCAAAATGGTAGGTGTCATGTTCATAGTGTGTTCCTCCTTATAATTGGATACCCATGAAGATCATGAAAGCCATGCCCATCAGGCCCACCGTGATGAAGGTGATGCCGATGCCCTTGAGGGGGGCGGGGACATTGCTGTACGAAAGTTTCTCGCGGATGGCGGCGAGGCAGACGATGGCCAGGTACCAGCCGATGCCGGAACCGAGCGCGTAGACTGCGGACTCACCGAGGCCCGTGAAATCACGCTGCTGCATGAAGAGGGAACCGCCGAGGATCGAGCAGTTGACCGCGATCAGCGGCAGGAAGATGCCGAGCGAGGCGTACAGCGAGGGGAGATACTTCTCCACGATCATCTCGACGAGCTGCACGAAGGCGGCGATCACCGCGATGAAGATGATGAAGCTGAGGAAGCTCAGGTCCACGTCCGCGAACTGGGGGCCGAGCCACTTGAGGGCGCCGGGCTGCAGCACGAAGGTGTTGAGGACCCAGTTGATGGGGAGCGTGCAGAAGAGCACGAAGATCACAGCGAGGCCCAGGCCGTTGGCTGTCTTCACATTCTTCGATACCGCCAGGTATGAGCACATACCCAGGAAGTATGCGAAGATCATATTGTCAACAAAGATTGACTTGACGAATAAGCTGATGTATTCCATAGGGCTTCGCGATTATTTCTCCTGGAGGTCCTTGTCGTAGGCGCGGTGTACCCAGATGATGCATCCGAGCAGGATCAGCGCGAACGGCGGCAGGATCACGAGGTTGTTGGGGACGTAACCGGCAGGCAGGACCTGGAATCCGAACAGGGTGCCGCTTCCGAGCAGTTCGCGGAAGAAGGCCACGATGATGAGGATCAGGCCGTAGCCCACGCCGTTGGCCAGACCGTCCAGCAGGGAAGGGATGGGTTTGTTGCCGAGGGCGAAAGCCTCGATGCGTCCCATCACGATACAGTTGGTGATGATCAGGCCGATGTAGACGGAGAGCTGCTTGTCGATGGCATAGGTGCCTTCGCCGGCCTTGAGGATCTGGTCGACCAGGATCACCATGAGGGCCACGACGACGAGTTGCACGATGATGCGCACGCGCATCGGGATCGTGTTGCGGAGCAGCGAGCAGACCAGGCTCGACAGGCCCGTGACGATGGTCACGGAGAGGGCCATGACAAGCGCGCCCTTGAGCTGCACGGTCACGGCGAGCGAAGAGCAGATACCGAGGATGAGGACGGTGATCGGGTTGCCCTTCAGGATCGGATTGAGGATGGTTTCTTTGAGTTTCTGGTCCATGATTAGTCCTCCTTCACTTTAAATTCAACAGGAGTTTCTTCCGGCTGGCCCAGGGCGGAGAGATGCTTCTCGTAGGCTTTGAACCAGACATTCAGGGCGTCGTTCAGTCCCTTGGAGGTCATCGTGGCGCCGGTGATGGCGTCCACCGCATTGGCGGCGCCGGTGGCTTCCGCGTTCTTGGCGAGGTTGAAGGGCTGTTCGGAACCGAAGGCGACCTGACGGCCCACGAATTTCTCGCGGAACCAGGCCTCGTCCTTGATCTTGGCACCCAGGCCCGGCGTCTCGGACTCATGGTCGAAGTAGGCGCCGGCAATGGTCTTGCCGTCCGGCTGGAAGGCGATATAGCCCCAGATCGGACCCCATAGGCCGGCTCCGTAGACCGGGATCACGCAGACGCCGCTCTTGAAGACATAGACCGGAAGGGTGGCGTTGCCGCCGTCCTTGATGGCCTTGTTCTGCGGCTTGAGGTTGTCCACCAGCTCGATGGAAGCCTTGTCGGTGGAGAGCTTGCCGTTCTCCTGGCCGTCCAGGCCGATCGTATAGGCCCGGTCGATGTTCTCGGCATACAGCTGGAGCACGCCGGCGTTCTTGGTGGCGTAGAGCTCGTCCGTAGGCTTGATCTGCGCGGCGGACATCATCTGGCGGAGGGTCTCCGCCTTGGCGTTGGCGTTCTGCGCCGGTTTGAGTTTCATGGCCGTGAAGGCCAGGACCGCAGCCACGACTACGACCACGAGCGTGGTGTAGATGATGGTATATACGTTGCTGTTGGTATTCATAGGGCTAGGCGGTTTTGAGTTTCTTGGCCTTGCGGGACATGTGCGCGCTGATGACGCAGTGGTCGATCAGCGGGGCGAAGACGTTGCAGAGCAGGATGGCGAGCATCATGCCTTCGGCGTAGCCCGGGTTGAAGAGGCGCACGGTGATGCAGAGCGCGCCGATCAGGAAGCCGTAGATCCACTTGCCGGCCTCGGTCTGGGCGGAGGTCACCGGGTCGGTCGCCATGAAGACGATACCGAAGGCGAAGCCGCCGTAGAGGAGCTGCATGTAGCAGGGGATCGTGGTGATGCCGGCGAGGTCGCCGATGCCACCCACGAACAGGGCGCCGAGGATGCCGGCGCACATGATCTTCCAGCTGGCGATGCCGGTCCAGATGAGCAGGATGGCGCCCAGCAGGATGGCGATGACAGAGGTCTCACCCACGGAGCCGGGGACCGTACCGATGAACAGGTCCCAGAAGCCGGTGCCGTACTGGGCGGAAGCGCCGTCCAGCGCGAGCGGGGTGGCTCCCGTGAAGCCGTCGACCAGCTTCTCGGTGGGCTTGTAGGCGATCCAGCAGTCGGAGCCGGACATGTAGTTCGGGTAAGAGAAGAAAAGGAACGCGCGCGTGAGGATCGCCGGGTTGACGATGTTCATGCCCGTGCCGCCGAAGACTTCCTTGCCGAAGATGACCGCGAACGCGACGGCGAGCGCGAGCATCCAGAGGGGAATGTCCACCGGGACGATGAGCGGGATGAAGAAACCGGACACGAGGTATCCTTCGCTGACTTCCTCGCCGCGGATCTGGCAGGAGGCGAACTCGATGCCAAGACCGACGATGTAGGAGACCAGGTACAGCGGCAGGACCTTCAGGAAACCGTACCAGAAGTTGCCGAGGATGTTGAGGGAGGTGTCGCCGATGGCGAGACCGTGCTGGTAGCCGACGTTCCACATGCCGAAGAGGGCTGCGGGAGCGGCGGCGATCACCACGAGGATCAGGATGCGCTTGAGATCGATGGCGTCGCGCACGTGGGCACCCTTGCGGGTGACGGTGCCGGGGACGTGGAGGAATGTCTCAAAAGCGTCAACCGTGGAGTGCAGCCAGTAGAATTTGCCGCCTTTTTCGAAAATCTTGTTCATACTTTTAAGCCATTTCCTTGAGCATCAGGTCGATGCCCTGCTCGATCATTTCCTGGATATTGTTCTTGCTCGGGTCGACGAACTCGCAGGTGGCGAGGTCTTCGGGGAGCACTTCGTAGATGCCGAACCGTTCCATCTTCTCGATCTCGCCGGCCAGGCAGGCCTTGGCGAGGTAGACCGGGTAGATGTCCATCGGGAGCACGCGTGCATAATAGCCGTCGTTCATCAGGAAGGCGCGGGGACCGCCGTGGAGGTTGGTGTCCATGGCGTATTTCTTCTTGGGCAGCAGCCAGGAGAAGTAGCTGCGGTCCGCGCTGAACTGGTTGAAGCGGAACGGGCGGATCCAGCCGAGCAGCTCCTGGTCGGTGCCTTCGCGCACGAGGGTGACCTGGTTGTCGAAGAATCCGAGATAGCCCTCCATCCCGACGGCCTTGCCGCTGAGGATGTCACCGCTGATGACGCGGAGCTGGTCGGCGGGGGTGTTGCCGCAGAAGGAGCGGATGGCCGCCATGGGCGTGCCGGGGAGAGCGTCGATGTAGGACGGCTGCAGGGCCATCGGACCGGTGACGGCCACCTTGCGGCGGACGTCGTAACGGCCGGTGGTGAAGAGCTTGCCGATCGCCACGAGGCCGGCCAGGGAGACGGTCCAGACGATGTCCTCCTTGCGGATCGGGGCGATGTGGCTGATCTGCACGCCGACGTTGCCGGCCGGGTGCGGACCCTGGAAGGTGTGGAGCTCACAGTGCTGGAGGGCCGCAAACGGAGAATCACCGGCGTTGCCGTCGAGGCTGACATGGACCTTGCCGGAAGTGAGTTTGGTCAGGGCGCACACGCCGGCCTGGGCGGCCTTGAGCTCGCTGCCGAAGCAGAAAGCGGCGTTCGGGGCGAGCGGGGCGGTGCTGAAGGTAGACACGAAGATGTCGCGCGGCTGTGCGGCGGGATCGGCAAGGATACCGTACGGACGCTGGACCAGCCAGGGCCAGAGGCCGCTCGCGAGGAGGGCTCCCCGGACCTGCTTGCCGTCGAGCTTGGTAACATCCTTGACACCGAAATCTACGCACTGCTGCTGCACGTCGGCCTCCACGAGGACGGCGAGCAGCTTGCGCTTTTCGCCTCTGACGATCTCCCGGACCGTGCCGCTGACGGGCGAGGTCAGGAGGATGTCAGCGTTCTTTTTGTCCGCCATGACGGGGGAGCCGCAGAGCACGCGGTCGCCCTCCTTGACCAGAAGTCGGGGAAGGAAACCTTTGAAATCAGTTGGTTGTACTGCTACGATGCCCGGCGCTACCGTCTTTGAGACACGGAGTTCTGCTTCTCCCGCGACGGGGATGTTCAGACCCTTTTTCAAAACGTAGTTTTGTGACATTGAATATGACGTTAAAATATTTGGCAAATCGCGACGCGAAGATACCACTTTTTTTTGTATTTTCGTGCCGCTATGAATGATAAAGTGAACACGATCTTGGAAGAGTTGAACGACGAGCAGAAAAATGCCGTCTGTCAGGTGGAAGGACCGGTGCTGATCGTTGCGGGGGCGGGATCGGGCAAGACCCGCGTGCTGACCAGCCGGGTCGCCTATATCCTTGCGTTGCAGGAGCATGCGCGCATCCTGGCCCTGACGTTTACCAAAAAAGCCGCGGGGGAGATGAAGGAACGCATCGCCGCGATGGTCGGCGACCGGAACGTGCGCCGCGTGGTGATGGGTACGTTCCATGCCGTCTTCGTGCGCTTCCTGCGCGAGTATGCCGACTCCCTGGGCTATCCCCAGAACTTTACGATCTACGATACGTCCGACTCCCAGAGTGCCGTCAAGGCATGCCTCAAGGAGATGGGCCTGGACGACAAGGTCTACAAGCCCCGCGACGTGCTGGCCCGGATATCCAAGGCCAAGAACAACCTCATCACGGTCACGGCCTATCTGGCGAGCCAGGAGCTGCAGGCCGAGGACTACCATGCCAAGCGCCCCCGGCTGGGCGAGGTCTACAAGCGCTACCAGGAGAAGCTCAAGCAGAGCGGGGTGATGGATTTCGACGATATCCTGCTCAACATGAACTACCTCCTGCGGGACAACCCGGAGGCGCTGCGCGCGATCGCCGGCCGCTTCACGCACATCATGGTGGACGAGTACCAGGACACGAACGCCGCCCAGTACCTGATCCTCAAGAAGCTGGCGCAGTTCAGCCGCAATATCTGCGTGGTCGGCGACGACAGCCAGTCCATCTACGCCTTCCGCGGGGCCAAGATCGAGAACATCCTCAATTTCAGGAAGGATTATCCCGAGTGCAAGATCTTCCGCCTGGAGCGCAACTACCGCTCCACGCAGGTGATCGTGGACGCGGCCAATTCGGTCATCGCCCACAACGAGGGGCGCATCCCCAAGGAGTGCTATGCCGTGGGCGAGGACGGCGAACGGATCAAGCTGCTCAAGGCGTATACGGAGCAGGAGGAAGCCGTGATGATCGTCTCGGAGATCCTGGACCGGATGCGCACCGCCCGGGCGCAGTACCAGGATTTCGCGATCCTGTACCGGACCAACTCCCAGTCCCGTGCGCTGGAGGAGCAGCTCCGCCGCCGCAATATCCCCTATATGATCTATTCGGGCAATTCCTTCTTCGACCGGGCCGAGGTCAAGGACATGATGGCGTATTTTAAGCTGGTGGTCAACCTGCGGGACGACGAGTCGTTCCGGCGGATCGTCAACAAGCCCGCCCGCGGCATCGGCGACAAGGCCCTGCAGGCCGTGGAGGAGATTGCGCGCCAGCAGGGCTGGCCGCTCTTCCAGGCCGCGCGCGAGGTGCCTAAGATCCAGCCTTTCTGCGAGATGGTCGCGAAACTGTCGGCGCTGGTGCCGACGACGGATGCCTGCGAGCTGGCCCGGCGGATCGCCGACGAGAGCGGCCTGTATCTTTTTTACAAGCAGGATACCTCGATCGAGGGCCTGTCCCGCGTGGCCAACCTGGACGAACTGATCAACAGCGTGGCCCAGTTCGTCGAGGAGCGCCGCGAAGAGGCGGAGGATTTCCTGGAGGAGAACGCCTCCGAAGGGGAGCCGGTCTTCACCCTGGACGATTTCCTCGAGAATGTCTCGCTGCTGAGCAATGTCGACGTGTCCGAGGACGAGGACACCAACAACAAGGTGGCGCTGATGACGGTCCATTCCTCGAAGGGCCTGGAGTTCCCGTACGTGTTCATCGCCGGGCTGGAGGAGAACCTGTTCCCGAGCGTGTCGATGCTGTCGGCCCGGTCCGAGGTGGAGGAGGAGCGGCGGTTGTTCTACGTGGCGGTCACCCGGGCCAAGAAGGCCGTGGCGCTGGCCTTTGCCGGCACGCGCATGCGCAACGGCAAGCACGAGTCCAACGCCCCGTCCCGCTTCCTGAAGGAGATCGATCCGCAGTATATCGAGAATCCCCTCGACGAGGAGGACTTTGACAATTCCGGCGTCACCCACGAGTGGGGTGGATTCGGGTCCTGCTTCACCGGTGGGCGGCTGAACCGGTTCGGAATGGGAGGAAGCGCTTATGGCGGCTCGTCTCCTGTCCAGAGGTCAGGCGCTGCCGGAAGGTCGGGGAGCCAGTTGCCCCCGGCGGGCGTAGCCGCCCGTGGCTTCGTGAACGGGAGGGGCCCGCTGCGAAGCAGTGGGAGGGATGAGGGACGTAGTCCCGAACCCGTCCGGGGGCAACTGGCTCCCCGGCCTTCCGGCGGCGCAAGGTCCCTCCTGGCTGATGCGGATTTCATCGGAGTGCCGATGACGGAACTAACTGTCGGACAGCGGATAGAACATAATCGTTTCGGCCCTGGTACCATCCTGGAACTGTCCGGGAGGGCGCCGGAAATGAAGGCCAAGATCCGGTTTGACGTGCATGGAGAGAAGCTCCTCCTGCTCAAATACGCCAAGCTCCGTCCCTTGAAACAATAGACCATGATGAAGAAGGTTTTCCCTTTGTTCTGCCTGCTCCTGCTGCCGCTCCTGGCGCAGCGGATCCACCAACAAGGTGGACCGGCCGGCGCGCGGGGAGAACATCCAGGAGATCGAGCTCCGCAAGGCCGACCTGCCCCTGCTCCGGGTCCGCTTGCCCTTTGAAAAGAAATGACTATATTAGAAAATTGAAAATACTGAATACCATGGCACTGGAACAGCAAATACAGAAAGACCTGATGGCCGCGATGAAGGCCCACGACTACGAACGGACCAACGCCGTCCGGTCCATCAAGTCCGCCATCCTCCTGGCGAAGACCGCCGAAGGCGGCAAGAAGGAACTCGAAGACACCGATATCGTCAAGCTCATCCAGAAACTCATCAAGCAGCGCAAGGAAGCCGCCGAGCAGTTCATCGCTGCCGGCCGCCAGGAACTGGCCGACAATGAACTGGCCGAGGCCAAGGTCCTTGAGGAGTATGTCCCCCGGCAGCTGACCCCGGAAGAGATCGAGGTCAAGGTCCGGGAGATCATCGCCCGCGTCGGGGCGTCCGCTCCTTCCGACATGGGCAAGGTGATGGGCGTGGCTTCCAAGGAGCTCGCCGGGCTGGCCGACGGCCGAACCCTGTCCGGGATTGTGCGTCAACTGCTCGCCCAGGGATGAAACTGCGCGAAGTCGTCGCCGCGCTGGAGCGTCTCGCTCCGCTGCGGCTGCAGGACGAGTGGGACAACTCGGGTCTGCAGGTCGGATTCCCAGAGTCGGAAGTCCGAAGCGTACTGGTCTGTCTGGATGTTACGGAAGAGATTGTAGAAGAGGCGGTTGCGAAGCGATGTAACATGATTGTTTCGCACCATCTGCTCCTCTTCAAGGCCCTCCGGCAGGTCTCCGACAGCACCTACCAGCAGCGCTGCGTCGTCCGGGCGCTCGCTGCCGGGATCTCCATCTACTCCGCCCACACGAGTCTGGACAATGCGCGGGGCGGAGTCAATTTCAAGATCGCCGAACGCCTGGGTCTGCAGGATCTGCGCTGGCTCTCGCCCCGGGAAGGGGAGGATGCCGGTTCCGGGCTGGTGGGCGAACTGCCCGTCGCGGAGCGGGACGCTGATTTCCTCGCCCGCGTCCAGGATGCCTTTGGCGTGGAGTGTCTCCAGCATTCGGCCCTGGACGGCCGACCGGTCCGGCGCGTTGCCCTGTGCGGCGGCGCCGGGGCCTTCCTGCTCGGCGACGCCGTGCGTGCCGGCGCCGACTGCTTCCTCAGCGGCGAATTCCACTATCACGATTTCTTCGAGAGCCGGGGCATGCTCCTGGCCGCACTCGGCCACTATCAGAGCGAACAGTTCACGCAGGACCTGCTGGCGGACTACCTGGCCGCACACTGCCCGGAACTGTCCGTCTGCAAGACCTCCCTCAATACCAATCCCATCCGCTATGAACGATTACCTCAAAGATAAGATTACCGAAGACTCCGTCGTCGCCTGTTACATGACCGACCGCTGGAAGCGCCTGCGGGCGGACGCCTTCCTGGACTTGGCGCAGCACATGGCCGTCGTCGGGGCCGATACCCTGCAATTCGGCGACACCCAGCTGGCACCCTACGGCTGCGTCTGGGTGCTGGCGCGGCAGCACCTGCGTTTCGAGCGCCCCGTCCTGCACAAGGAGCGCATCAAGATGCTGACCTGGCACAAAGGCCTGGACGGGCTGTACTTCATCCGCGACTACCAGCTGCTGGATGCCGACGGGAAGCCGGCGGTCAATTCCACCAGTTCGTGGGTGATCATGAACATCGCAGAGCGTCGGATCGCCCGCGGCGATTTCCTCTCAGAGATCGTCTCCACGGATCCGCAGAGTTCGGACGATGCCATCGCAGAGCGGGCCGCCAAGGTCGCCGCGCCCCGGGGAGCGGAGCTGGAGCTGATCGGCTCGCATGTCGTCCGCTACTCGGACGTGGACTACAACCAGCACGCCAACAATGTCCGTTATACCGTCTGGGCGATGGATGCCCTTCCTGAAGAACTGGTTTATGAGAAGTTTCTTAAAGAGCTGACCATCAACTTCAACAAAGAGGCGCGTCCCGGCGAGACCGTCGAACTCTGGCACGCCCTCGCTCCGGACGGAAGCCACATCGTCGAGGGTCGCACCGCCAACCACCAGGTCTTTATCGAGCGGCTCCTCTTCGAGTAGCCAACCGATAAAGACCTTTCTATACGAGGGGGGCGTTCCCCCTCGAGCACCCCTGGGTCGCTCCGCTCCGAGTCGAACGGCTCCTCTTCGAGTAGCCAAGCGATAAAGACCGTTCTATACGAGGGGGCGTTCCCCCTCTCTCTTGTGAGACATATTTGATAATCAGGTATTTACAAAATAACCTTCGGAAAAATCTCCGAAGGTTATTTTGTAAGTGATTGATAATCAGTGTTAGATTATTTCAACCAGCGGTCGAGCCAGTCGTAAACGACCCGGTGCCAGTAGAGGGAATTCTGCGGCTGGAGGATCCAGTGGGTCTCCTCCGGGAAGACCACCAGCTTGGAGGGGACTCCCATCATCTGCGCGGCGTTGAAGGCCGCCATGCCCTGCTCATAAGGGATACGGAAGTCCATCATGCCATGGATGCACAGGATCGGCGTATGCCACTTAGTGACCATGGAGGACGGGGAGTTGGCATAATGGCGCTGCGCCTTGGGCGTCTTGGCGTAAGGGGCACCGGCCTGCTGCATGCCGCCGAAGGTGATGCCGTCGCCGCGGGGACCCATCTCGCCGGGGGTGTAGGCGTATTCGGTCAAGCCGCCGTTGTCCCAGTTGGCGAACCACATCTCCTCGGTGGTGTACCAGAGCTGCTTCTCGTCGAAGATGCCGGCATGGGCGATGAAGCAATCGAACAGGTCTCCGTGCAGGCCCTCGAGCATGTAGGCGGAATAACCGCCGTAGGAGGCGCCCACGCAAGCCAGTTTGCCGACATACGGCTGGCTCTTGATATAACGGCCGGCACTCAGGTAATCCTGCATGTTGAGGCCCGGGTAGTCACCCGAGATCTGCTCCTTCCAGGCCTGGCCGAAAGCGGTCGTGCCGCGGCGGTTGGGCAGGATCACGATATAGCCCTGCTGCGCCATCAGGCGGTAGCACCAGCGGTAGCTCCAATCCTGGGAATTGGACCCCTGCGGGCCGCCGAGGACGATCTCGATGGCCGGATAGGTCTTGTTCTTGTCGAACTGCGGCGGGTACAGGACCCAGCAGAGCATCTGCTGGTGGTCCACCGTCTCGACAAACACGCGCTCGTCCGTGACGTCGGCGAGCTGGCTCATGATGTGCTCGTTCTCGTGGGTGATTTGCCGGAAGGTCGTCTCCTTGGCGGAGATGTCCACGGACACCAACTCGGTGGGGAACTTCAGGCAGTAGTAGGACGCGAGCAGCTGCACGCCGTCCTCCTTGTCCAGGATCGCGAAGGGGGAGAAGAAGTCGTAGTTCCAGTCGGGAGCCGTGATACGCTGCACGTCACCGTTCAGGTCCGCGCAGAAGAGCGCCTGGACGCCCTCGCCGACGAGGGCGTTGAAGAACAGCTCTTCGCCGTGCCAGACCAGTCCGGCCACATCGTGGTCGAAGGAGGGGAGCAGCGCGCGTACATTGTTGACTTTCAGCCCGAAGCTCTGCCCGTCACTGTCGTTTGCCGAAGGGGCGTCCGCGAGCGAAGCGTCCTGCGGACCATCCCCCTCGAGGGGGTGCAGGGGGTGAGAATCCGGCGTTTGGACATCGCAGATGTACAAACGCTGCTGGTCGGCTTCATAACCGTCGCGGGCCATGGAGACCCAGGCGATGTGCTTGCCGTCCGGGCTCCAGACCGGGTCGGTATCGTAGCCGCCGTCGGTCTTGACATCGAGCGTGGCGCCGGTCAGGATGTCGTAGATATAGATGGAGGTGTTGGTGCTGAAGGCATACTGCTTGCCGGTCTTCTTGCGGCAGGAGTAGACGATGTGCCGGCTGTCCGGCGCCCAGTCCAGCTGCTCGGCGCCGCCGAACGGCTCCGTGGGCAGCTCGTAGAGGTTGTCGGTGCCCAGGATGTCGATGGAGCTTTCCGGCGTGATCTTCCCGTTGACCAGGGTGGCGACATAGGTCCGGGGGACATCCGTCACCCAGTGGTCCCAGTGGCGGTACATCAGGTCCTCCGTCGCGTAGGCCTGGGCCTTGTCGAGAGCCGGGTCGCTATCCGCAGGGGTCTGGAGGGCGGTGTTCTTGATGCTGCTCACGTACAGAACCTGCTGCTCATTCGGGGAGATCTTGTAGTCGCTGATCCCGTTGGGGACGTCGCTGAGCTGGACCTTCTTGCCGAGTTTGCCGCCCTTGAGCGGGGCCTTCCAGAGCTGCCCGCCCTGCAGGAAATAGATGCTCTGGCCGTCGGCCGACCAGCGCGCGGCGCTGACGCTCTTGGCATAGCGCGTCAGCTGGACCTTGCCGGAGCCGTCCGGATTGCAGAGGAACAGGTTGCGGCAGCTGCGGTTCTCCGCTACGGAAGTATAGGATACGCCGTAGAGGATCTTGCTGCCGTCGGGGGAGAGTTGGGGGTCGGACAGGCGGCCGAGCGCAAGGAGCGTCTCGGGCGTCATCACGCCGTCTGCGACCTGGATGTCGGACGGGCCGATGTAGCCGCTGTCTTCTTTCTGTTGTGCACAACTGATTGCCATAATCAAACAGGTGAATGCAATGACGATTCGTTTCATGATATCTTGCTGTAATCCTTGATTTCGTATTTGTCTTTCCGCAATTCGCGTACCAGCGGAGCGTTCTGCGGCTTCTCTAGGCCGGGATCCGCATCGAGGATCCGCTCGGCATAGAGGCGGGCTTCCGTGAGGATCTGCCCGTCCTTGGCCAGGGAGGCGATGTTGAGGCTGATGGGCAGGCCGCTCTGCTGGGTGCCTTCGAGGTCGCCCGGGCCACGCATCTTCATGTCCTGCTCGGCGATCTCGAAGCCATCCTCGGTCGCGCACATCAGGTCCAGGCGCTGCTGGGCCTCCTTGGAGGTCTTGACGTCCTTGACCAGGATGCAATAGGATTTCTCGGCGCCGCGGCCCACCCGGCCGCGCAGCTGGTGCAGCTGG
>Ga0310697_10002828_pt1 | contig 18003 bp, 16 predicted proteins | sample 172DNAGHGlowgp2_FD_203883 | JGI IMG/M metagenome (GOLD analysis project Ga0310697, IMG submission 203883) | Sheep rumen microbial communities from Palmerston North, Manawatu-Wanganui, New Zealand - 1728 DNA GHGlow gp2 (v2) (version 2) | ecosystem: Host-associated > Mammals > Digestive system >... | reverse complement strand
ACGCGGTAAAATTTTTTTCATGGTTTCGTTGTATTGACGGGTAACGGTGTCGTTGGGTTCCTCGCCTGCGAAGCGAATCGTTATGCCCAGCGTCGGCGCGATTTCACGCCCGAAAATTTCAACGTCCTCGCTTGAATCGACCGCCACGTCTTGAAGTTCGGCTTTGTTGAAGTAGCCGGAAAAAGTTTGTTGCGAAATGATGAATTTGCCGCTTGGCAACACTTCGACGTTTGGAAAATCCTTGACGCCGAGCTTGACAAGTTCGATCCTGTCGGCGAAGTGGAATTGGCTCCTGTCCTCCTCGACGACGAAAATGTAAAGCTTGACGACCTGCGCGGCGGCATATTCGACAAGAGCGCGGTGACCGAGCGTGAAGGGGTTGCAGTTCATGACGATTGCGCCGACGGGAATTTTTTTTGCACGCAAAGTTTGCTTGTAAGCCTCCAGCTCCGCGTTGACGACAGCCGCCGAGCCTCCTTGTTCAAATTGCGGCGGGATGCCGTAACGGTGGAAACAGGGCACGGGCGGCGGCGGATAATTAATCTTGTCGCGAAAGAAATTGTTCGCCGTCAGGAAGTCAAAATATTTTTCCGCCAAAATTTTGTAGCCGAGTTCGTTGATGTGGTCTTGACGACAATAAATGTCGCGGAAGTCGACGGGCGGGTCGAAGGCGCGGCTCACGTCACAAAACGGTACGGCGTCGTCATTGGCGCGCAGATTCGCAATCCACATGAAAATTATATCGCCGGGCGCAGGATCGAGCGCGTTGAGATTATAAAAAATATCTTGATAGCGTCCCGCAAAGTGTTGACTTTCGTTTTCGACGCGATAGGGCAGATTGTGTTCGTTGAGCATGAGTTGCAGATAACTTTCGATTGTCTTGTCGAAGGGCGCATTAACGCCGTAATGATGACACGAGCCGAAGAAATAAATTTTGTTTTTAAAGTGTTCGGGCTGATAAGCGGTGGCGCGCTTGCCGTCTATGATTCGTCGCAAAGGATAATTTTCGTCAACCATCGAGGTGGTGCCGTCGAGATTTTTTTTGATACGGGAGCTTTCGACCAGTTCCATGATTTGTTCAGGCGAGTAGCCGAATTTATCGAGCGGCGTTTTGAGCGTGACGCCCGCCCGCAGGTCTTTGAGAATTTCGGCGGCAGTTTTGAGCTGAGCGTTGAATTTACTGCCGCCCTTTTGTTCGCGCAGGACGGGGAAATTGGTCACGATTAATTTAACATCGGGGTGGCGTTGCAAGAAATTCAGCACGGGAATATCCACATGCATTCGCCGAACAAAAAATTGATTCACTTCGTCGAAGGGGATGGTTTTGTCGGCGTCGATAGTCGGAGCCTTTGTCGTCAGCAGGATGATTTTGTCGAAAGCGTCGGCATTGACGGCTGAAACATGTTTAACGGAAACATGCGGTCGAAACAACCCGCCGCCGAGGTAAAGAGGAACCTTGGAAATTTTTTCGTCGGCGTCCGTGAAGCAAAATTGCGGTATCAATCGCCCGTCGTAATGGAATTGGGCGTAAATTTCTCTTAGGAACCACTCCGAAGTTTTATCCAGGACGAAAAGCGGCTTGGCAATGCCCTTGTCGATACAGAATTGCGGCAGGGTGTAGCCCGCCGCGAAGGCGTAGCGCAACTTTACAAAAAGTTTTTCGCTCATTAATCAAGTCTCCTTATTATGCAATACACTTCGTCGCCCGCGCAGATAAAGCAACGTCGTATCGGGCACGAGTTGTTTAATTTTGTCGAAGTCACCGCGCTTGAGAGCCGCGCGCACGGAGCTTGCGCTTATCACTTCGTCGCCGAGAGTCTTGCGCGGTATTTCGCGGAACTCCACGCCGTAACGCGGTAAAATTTTTTTCATGGTTTCGTTGTATTGACGGGTAACGGTGTCGTTGGGTTCCTCGCCTGCGAAGCGAATCGTTATGCCCAGCGTCGGCGCGATTTCACGCCCGAAAATTTCAACGTCCCGGCTCGAATCGACCGCCACGTCTTGAAGTTCGGCTTTGTTGAAGTAGCCGGAAAAAGTTTGTTGCGAAATGATGAATTTGCCGCTTGGCAACACTTCGACGTTAGACAAATCCTTGACGCCGAGCCTGACAAGTTCGATCCTGTCGGCGAAGGGGAATTCGCTTTTATCCTCCTCGACGACGAAAATGTAAAGCTTTACAACCTGCGCGGCGGCATATTCGACAAGGTAACGATGACCGAGCGTGAAGGGGTTGCAGTTCATGACGATTGCGCCGACGGGAATTTTTTTTGCGCGCAAGGTTTGCTTGTAAGCCTCCAGCTCCGCGTTGACGACGATTGCCGAGCCGCCCGCCTCGAATTGCGGCGGTATACCGTATCTGTGATATATTGGGGGGGGGCAGAATAATTTATACATACGTCGTGAAAGAAATTGTTCGTCGTCAGAAAGTCGAAATATTTCTCCGCCAAAATTTTGTAGCCGAGTTCGTTGACGTGTCCTCCGTCGACAAAAAAATCTTTGTAGTCGTGAGGCGGGTCGAAAACGTTGCTTACATCGACGAACGGAAGATTATTCGCACGCAAATCGGCAATCCACATGAAAATAATATCGCCGGGCGAAGGAGTCAATTTGTTGAGATTGTAAAAAATATCTTGATAACGATTAAAATAGCGTTGACTTTCGTTTTCGACGCGATAAGGCAAATTGTGTTCGTTGAGCATAAGTTGCAGATAACTCGCAATTGTCTTGTCGAAGGACGCGTTAATCCCGTAGTGGTGACACGAGCCGAAGAAATAAATTTTGTTTTTAAAGCGTTCGGGCTGATAAGCGGTGACGCGCTTGCCGTTTCGGATTCTTCGAAGAGAAATTTCGTCCGTGTCTTCCATTACGGTTGAGCCGTCGGGATTTGTTTTTGTTTTGGGAGCTTCCATGATTTCAAGGACTTCTTGATTCGTGTAGCCGAATTTATCGAGCGGCGTTTTAACGTTGCCGCTTTTGTCGGCGCGAATGGCATCCATGATTTCTCCAAAGCCTTTAAGTTGTCTGCCAAATTGTGCGCCGTCCTTATATCGATTTAAGGAAGGGAAATTCGTCAAGAACAATTTCACTTGCGGATGGCGTTGCAAAAAATTCAGCAACGGAATTTCGGCATAAGTCTTGCGGATGAAATAATCGGTGAGCGCGTCGAGATAAATGACTTTGCCGCCCGAAAAAATTTTCTTCGCCGTGAGACAGATAACCGCGTCGACTTCGGCAGGGTTGACTTGCGAAATATGTTTGAATTGCATAGCTCCGATAATGCTGTATGTAGAGAAATTTATTTCACCCGGCGCAACGTCGAGGAAGCTTAATTGAGCCGTCATGCGCTTATCGTAACGAAACTGCACGTAAATTTCCCAGACGAACTGCCACGACTTGCCCTCGGCGACGAAGAGCGGTTTTTTTATGCCGTTGTCAATGCAAAACTGCGGGAGCGTGTAACCGCCCGTAAAGCAGTCGCGCAGTTGAATCAAAAATCTTTCGTCCATAAGTTGAGCCTCCTTCGCGGCGATTGTAGCAAATGATGTTCACTTAAGCAATAAAAAAACGAAGCCCGAAGACTCCGCTTGAAAAGGGTTATCTCTGTTCCTGCGGCGGATATTGTTGCTGATTATAGGTGCTCTGTTGCGTCTGGTCGTATTGTTGCTGTTGAGCGTAGCCCGGCTGATTTTGGTCGTATTGCTGTTGCTGAGCGTAGCCTTGTTGTTGCACGCCGTAGGATTGCGCGTAGGCTTGCTGAGCCGCCTGCTGATTCATTTGGAGCTTTGCCTGCTGAAGGATTTGCCGCGCGTTTTCGAGACCAGCCTGAGCCTGTTGCACGCCCTGGAAAGTATTCGTTACGTGCGCGATCAGTTGGTCGAAGACTTGATTGGCGTAGCGGTCGGCGTCGTCCTGCAGTTGCCGGGAATTTTGGCGCGTCCGCTCCATGATTTCGGCTTCCTGCTGTTGCGCCTGACTTAAAACCATCCGCGACTTTTCGCGCGCTTTGACAACGATGTCGTTTTCGTCGATTAGTTGTTCCGCCTGAATCTGCGCCTGCTTTATGATATTGTCCGCTTCCAGTTGCGCGTTGCGAATGATGTTGTCGTGTTCCTTCATGACTTCGGTCGCGTGTTCGAGTTCCTGCGGCAAATCCTTGCGCAATTCCTCAACCAAGTGAACGAGATCTTCCTCCGCAATAATCGTCCTGTTCGTCAACGGCAAATGCGGCGCGCTCGCCACGAGATTTTCTATTTTATTCAAGGTGTCGCGTACTGCCATAATCATCCCCTCTTGCGTTCGTGTTATTTGAGGAAGTTAAACTTTCATTTTCGATTGGAGCGCGAATTCGACGCACTGCGGCACGAGCCCGTGCACGTCGCCGCCAAAATGCGCCAACTCACGCACACCCGAAGAACTTATAAACAAAAATTCGGGTGCTGTCAATAAAAAAATCGTGTCGACGTTCGGGAGCAGGTGACGCATCATTTGTGCTTGGTTGACTTCGTATTCAAAGTCCGCCGCCGAACGCAGCCCTCGAATTATCAGCCCTATGTCGTGTTGCTTGATATAGTCGGCGGCAAGCCCGGTACAGGCGTCGACGGTCACGTTGTCGATGTGGGCGGTTGCCTCGCGCAACAAGTCAACGCGCTCCTGCATGTTGAAGAGAAATTTTTTCTGCTCATTGATAAAGACGCAGACGATAAGTTCGTCGACGAGGCGCGCCGCCCGCTCAAGAATGTTCACATGACCTTTGGTGACGGGGTCGAAGCTCCCCGTGCAAATCGCTTTCTTCATGCCGTTTGCTCCTTAACAAAAATTTTTATCGCGGTCGTGTTGCCGTAGGTTACGTCGCGAATAAGGCGCAGTATCGGCGGGGCGATTAAAATTTCGTCCGCACCGTGTTCGACGATTATAAGTCCGCCCGCGTTTAACAGGTTCAGTTCCGCCGCGAGATTCAGCGATTGTTGCGCCAAACCCTTGCCGTAGGGCGCGTCGCTGAATATTAAATCGAACGTCAGCCCCTGCCGCGAAAGTCGCCGTAAAATTTTATCGAAGTCGCCGCGCAGGACGTTGCAGCTGTCGAAACGCGCCCGCGTTACGTTGTCTCGAATGATTTGCGTCGTCGCCGTGTCGATAAAAGTTGCCGCCCGTGCGCCGCGCGACACAGCCTCAAGCCCCAACGCGCCCGTGCCCGCGAAGATGTCAAGCACCGTGTCGACAGACGCGAAGTCAATTAAGCCACTCAATATGCTGAACAGCGATTCTTTAACGCGGTCGCTCGTCGGTCTCGTCGAAAGTCCTGCGGGCGTCTTAAGTTTCAAGCCCTTCGCCCGTCCCGTGATGATTCGCATGATTTCAGCGGAGCAAGTCAATCTTTTCGATTTCGTAGCCGTGCTTGTGCATGGCACGGACGATTCGGTCAATGTGTTCGTGATTGTGCGTCTCGACCGTAACTTCCAAGCCGACCTTTTTAAAGCTGTCCGTGACGCGCGCCTGATCGTGTTCAAGCTTGATGACATTGGCGTTTTCTTCGGAGAGGATTCGCGACACGTTCAAAAGTTCGCCGGGCTTGTCGGCAAGCAACACGCCAAAACAGAAAATTCGTCCGCGAACGATTAACGCCTTGTCAATCAGCGCGGAGAGCGTGGAAATGTCGATGTTGCCGCCGCTGACAATCGCGACGACTTTTTTGCCTTTGAAATTCAATTTATTCAGCGCGGCAAGACTCAACACGCCCGCGCCCTCTGCAATCAGCTTGTGCTTTTCGATAAGGTAAAGTAACGCGGACATGATTTCCATTTCGTTGACGGTGATGATTTCGTCGAGATATTTTTGGCAAAAGGCAAACGTCAAATCGCCTGCCGTCTTTACGGCGCAACCGTCGGCAACGGTGTCGGAGCTTTTTAGCGTGACAAGCTTGCCAGCGTCGAGAGCCGCCTTCATGCAAGCCGCGTTTTCGGGTTCGACGCCGATAACTTTGACTTGCGGGCTTACGACCTTTGTTGCGAGCGCGACGCCCGAAGCGAAACCGCCGCCGCCAATCGGCACAAGAATCGCGTCAACGTCTTTGAGTTCGTTGATGATTTCAAGTGCGGTCGTGCCTTGCCCCAACAAAACTTCCAAATCGTTAAACGGGTGAACGTAAACGTAGCCGTGCGCCTTGCAAAGTTCGAGGCTGTGTTGATAGGCGTCGTCGAATCCGTCGCCGTGCAGGACGACTTCCGCGCCGTAAGCTTTGGTCGCTTCGACTTTCAAAATCGGCGTGGTGGCGGGCATACAGATTACGGCTTTGACGCCGAGTTTCTGCGCGGCGAAGGCGACGCCCTGCGCGTGGTTTCCGGCGGACGCCGTGATGACTCCACGCTTGCGTTCGTCGTCGGTTAAGTGGCTGATTTTGTTGTACGCGCCGCGCAACTTGAACGCGCCTGTATGTTGCATGTTTTCGGGCTTAAGGTAGACTTCGTTGCTGCTGAGCTCCGAAAAGAATTCGCTTTGTATGAGTTTCGTTTTCTTGACGATGCCCGCCAGTTGCTTGTCGGCGCGGTACACGTCGGCTATTGTCGTGCGCTCGACGATTTCGGCGGGCGTCAAAGTTTTTTTCTCGTCACTCAAAATTTGTAACCTCCCGTTGCTTGGTGCGAATAATTTATCATTACGCAAGCGGCGCGTCAATCAAAAAGCCCCGACAATCGTCGGAGCCGAAATTTTTTATACAACTTATTTGCCCTTGATTATGTCCAAAACCTGTTGATGAGTGAGCGATTGTCCGTTGCGGCTGTATTTGTTCGGCGCGCCCTCTGTTACGAAGCCATGGTCGGACGGATCGTATTCGCCAAGGTTAATCGTCGCGTCAATCCCGTAATGCTTCTTCAAATACGGTGCCAGTTTTTCCATAGGAACATACGTATAATAACTGTGATTGTAAGAATCGTGTTCCAAATAAACTTCACCGATAGTCCTGCGCAAATCTTCCATTTCGCGAGAGGTGCCGCCCGCCACGTTGTCGAGCTGTTCGTCGTTAAGGATTTCGTCTTTCGAAATTTCGTTCGCCATTGTCATCAACCTCCAAAACCTTTCTGCCGATTATACGGCGTGCGTCAAGTTTTGTTACACGCCGCGAAAATTTTTTCTTGCAAGCAAAAAGCCCCGGCGTTGTGCCGAGGCCGTTCTCTCTGCCGATTTGTGCGTCGAGAAATTTTATTTGCCGTCAACGATTTTCCAAGCCTGTTCGCGCGTGATTTGATTGCCTTGATAAGTGTAGACGTTTGCTTCAAGGAATTTGCCGTTATATTCCATGGTGACGCCGTGCGCCGCGAAGACGGCCGCCACTTTGTCGACGTACCGGTGACGCAATTTGTCGTCGCCGATCATTTTGAACAAGTCGCTGTCGGGGTTGCTCATGTCAATGTTTTCAAAGCCGGCAATGCCGCGTTTCTTTGCTTCAAACATGTCGAAGGTGAATTCAACCCAAGAGCCGCCGTTCACGTTTTCGAGCTGTTCTTCGCTGAGAATTTCGTCTTTCAAAATTTCTTTCGCCATTGTAATCAACCTCCAAAATCTTTCTGCCTATTATACGACGCGCGGCAAGTTTTGTTACAAAAAATTTTCGCGCTGTGCTAAAATATTTTCGACTTCAACGAACGGGAGGAACTGCTTTGTTTGTACGAGGAGAGCTTGAAAAAATCGAACGGAAAGTCCTGCGCGGCGAACGGCTTACCCGCGAGGACGGCTTGGAACTTTTTGCCTGTCACGAATTGAGTTGGCTGGGCGCGCTTGCCGACAGCGTGCGGAAGAAAATTTGCGGCGACACCGTTTACTACAACGTCAACTGCCACGTGAACTTAACGAACATTTGCGTGGCGCGTTGCAAGTTTTGTGCGTTCGGGCGCGACGCCGACAATCGCGGAGCCTATGCCATGACGCTTGACGACGCGATTGACTTGGTGACCGAGGCGAGCCGCGACCCGCACTTGACGGGCTTGCATATCGTCAGCGGTCTGCACCCGACGTGGAGCTTCGACCACTACGTTGAGTTCGTCGAGACGTTGCACAAGAAATTTCCTGCGTTGCACGTCAAAGGCTTCACGGGCGTCGAGATTCAACACTTCGCCGAAATTTCGGGCTTGAGCGTCGAGGAAGTCTTGATTCGGCTTAAGGCGGCGGGCTTGCAATCGATAGCGGGCGGCGGCGCAGAAATTTTGTCCGGCCGCGTGAGAAATTTGCTTTGCCCGAAAAAAGCCACTGCCGACCAATGGTTGAACGTCGCACGCACTGCGCACAGGCTCGGCATTAAAACCAACGCGTCAATGCTTTACGGACACATCGAGACGCTCGCCGAACGCGTCAACCACTTGATTCGACTGCGCGAACTGCAGGACGAGACGGGCGGCTTCCAAACGTTTATCTGCTTCCCGTTCCTGCCGAAGAACACCGCGCTTGAACGCGACATTAAGCAAACGTCAATGTGGGACGACCTGCGCACGATTGCGATTGCACGTCTCATGCTCGACAACTTCCGCAACATCAAGGCGTATTGGGTTATGTTGACGGTGCCCGTCGCGCAGGTTGCGTTAAGTTTCGGAGCTAACGACATTGACGGCACGATTCACCGCGAAAATATTCTTCACGACGCCGGAGCCACTTCGCCGCGCAGTCTTGCCGAAAACAAAATCATACGCATTATTCGCGAGGCAGGCAGAGTTCCCGTCGCAACGGGAGGCAACGCATGAACAGCTTAACTTCGGCGCACGAAAAAATTTCTTCGGGCGGACGGCTCAATCGCGACGAAATTCTTGCGCTCTACGACGAAAACGATCTGCTTTACCTTGCCGAATCTGCGCGGCGCGTCAAGGAGGCGAAGACCGGCAAAAAAGTTTTCTACACCGTCAACCGCCACATAAACCTTACCAACGTCTGCAGCGCGAATTGTCCGCTTTGCGCCTTTCAATGTCAAAGCGGCGACAATCGCGCCTTCACATTGGAGCTTGACGACATTGCAAAAATCTTGTCCCTTGTCCCATGTCCCTTGTCCCTTTCCGAAATTCATATCGTCAGCTCGTTGCACCCCGCAAAGGATTTTGCTTACTATGTCGATGCCGTCAAGCTTGTCAAGAAAATTTTGCCGCACGTCGGCATTAACGCGTTCACGCCCGTCGAAGTCGTCAACTTCGCCAAAATCAGCGGCAAGTCCGTCGCCGAAGTCTTGCGCGATTTGATTGACGCGGGCGTTACGTCGTTGGCGGGCGGCGGAGCTGAAATTCTAAGCGACCGTGTTCGCGAAATCATTTGCCCGAAAAAATGTTCGGCGGCACAGTGGCTTGAAGTTATGCGCACGGCTCACGGGCTCGGCTTGCGGACGAACGCGTCAATCATGTACGGACACGTAGAAACGGTTGCGGAGCGCGTCGAACATCTGTTGAAGTTGCGCGACCTGCAGGACGAGACGGGCGGCTTTCAAGCGATGATGCTGTTCCCGTTCCACCCCGCCAACACGGAGCTCGGCAAGCGATTCAACTTGCGGCGCGTCGGCTCGTGGGAAGATTTGAAAATGCTCGCGCTTACACGATTGACGCTCGACAACTTCGCGCACGTCAAGGCATTTTGGGTTATGCTGACGTTGCCGATTGCGCAGTTGGCTTTGAGCTTCGGCGCGGACGACCTTGACGGCACGCTCGGCGAAGAAAAAATCATTCACGCGGCGGGCGCGGCAGGCTCGTCGATAACTCGCGGCGCGTTAACCAAACTCATTGCCGAAACGGGTTACACACCCGTTGAACGCGACAGCTTCTATCGGGAGGCGAGCAGTGCTTGCTAAAAATTTTTTCAGCTGATAAAATAAATTTGCTCGAAAAAGTACCCCGCGTTCGGCTTTGACAAAGAGACGGATATAAATCGTTACGTTTGTGGGGTGCGGCATCGACACTCGTTACCTCAACGAATCCCCTTCGCGTCGGCGTGAGGGGACTCGTTGTTTATGGACGCGAATTTGACATTGCCTGTTGCATTTGCTATAACGGGCTTGATTTTCATTAAGGAGGTAACACGCTTGAAGTATCAAGAATTGGTTTTCGCGTTGCAGAAATTTTGGGCGGACAAGGGTTGCTTGTTGGCGGAGCCCTACGACGTGGAAAAAGGTGCGGGCACAATGAACCCGTTCACGTTTTTGCGGGTGCTGGGACCTGAGCCTTGGAACACGGCATACACGGAGCCTTCGCGCAGACCGGCGGACGGTCGCTACGGCGACAACCCCAATCGCCTTTATCAGCATCATCAGTTGCAGTTGATTATGAAACCGTCGCCCGACAACATCCAGGAGCTTTACCTTGACAGCTTGGCGGCAATCGGTATTGAGGCGGCTAAGCACGACATCCGCTTCGTCGAGGACAACTGGGAATCGCCGACGTTGGGCGCGTGGGGTCTCGGCTGGGAAGTTTGGCTTGACGGCATGGAAATCACGCAGTTCACGTATTTTCAGCAGGTCGGCAGTCAAGACGTGAAACCCGTCGCTGTGGAGATAACGTACGGGCTTGAACGCTTGGCAATGTACATTCAGGGCGTCGAGAATGTTTACGACGTGGAGTGGGCGGACGGCGTCACTTACGGCGACGTTTTCCACCAGAACGAATTTGAGCAGACAAGTTACGCCTTCGACTTGAGCGACGAAGATTTGCTGTTCGATCTCTTCGACAAGTACGAGGCGGAGGCCGTTCGCATTATCAAACTCGGCTACGTGCATCCCGCCTACGATTACGTTTTGAAGTGTTCGCATACGTTCAATCTGCTTGACGCACGCGGGGCTATCAGTGTCAGCGAACGCACGGCTTTTATCGGGCGTGTCAGGAAGTTGGCTCGCATGTGCGCCGAAGTTTACATTCAACAGCGCGAAAAGCTCGGCTATCCGTTGTTGAAAGGGAACAGGGAACAGGGAACAGGGGTCAGTAAAAATCTTGCCCCTTGCCCCTTGCCCCTAACCCCTAGCCCCTTGCTCCTTGAAATCGGCACGGAAGAAATCCCCGCGCACGCAATGCCCGGCATCTTGAATCAGCTCAAGTCGTTGGCAGAAAAAGCTTTGACGGAGGCGCGCATCACCTTCGGCACGATTCAAACGCTCGGCACGCCGCGCAGGTTGGCATTGCTCGTCGACGACGTGGCACCGACTCAAGCCGACGTTGAAACCGAAAAGCGCGGCCCTTCGGCGAAAATTGCTTTCGACGCGGAAGGCAAACCGTCCAAGGCGGCGATTGGTTTCGCACGCGGTCAAAAGGTTGCGCCCGAAGATTTAATCACTCGCGACGGCTACGTTTACGCCGTGATTCGCGACCGGGGCAAGCCGTCCGCCGAAATTCTCGCGACGCTCCTGCCGAAGCTGATTTGCGATTTGAACTTCCCCAACAACATGCGCTGGGGCGATTTGGATTTTAAGTTCATTCGTCCGTTGCGTTGGATTGTCGCGCTGTTCGGCTCGGAAGTCATTCCGTTCACCGTCGCCAACGTTCAAAGCGGCAGGACTTCGCGCGGTCACCGTTTCTTGAGCGAAGGCGAATTCGACATCGCTAAGGCTGACGATTACGTCAAAGCCTGCGCGGACAACTTCGTTATCGTCGACCAAGCCAAGCGTCGCGAAATGATTGCCGCGCAGATTGAAGACGTTGCCAAGTCCAAGGGCGGCGTCGCCGAAATAACCGACGACCTGTTGGAGGAAGTGCTTTACCTTGTCGAATACCCGACGGCACTCGCGGGCGAATTTGAGACGAAATATCTGCAACTGCCCGCCGAAGCCGTGATAACGCCCATGCGCGATCATCAACGCTACTTCCCCGTCAAGACGCTCGGCGGCAAGCTCATGCCCTTGTTCGTGACGGTGCGCAACGGCGGCAAGGATTATCTTGACATCGTGCAACACGGCAACGAACGCGTCTTGAAGGCACGGCTTGAGGACGCGCAATTTTTCTTCAACGAAGACCGCGAAAAATCTCTGGACGCGCACCGCGAAAAGCTTAAGACCGTCGTCTTCCAAGAGGGGCTCGGCAGCGTCTACGAAAAGACCGAACGCCTCGTTGAACTCGTCAAGCGAATTGCCGACATGTTGGGCGTCGACGCGGAAAATGCGATTCGTGCGGCGGAACTTTCCAAAGCAGACCTCGTGACGGGCATGGTTACCGAATTCACGGAACTGCAAGGCGTCATGGGGCGCGAATACGCAAAACTCGACGGCGAAGATGCGGAAGTCTGCGCGGCGATTGACGAACACTACATGCCGCGTTTCGCGGGCGACGGACAACCTTCGACGACGGCGGGCAAAATTTTGAGCCTTGCCGACAAGATTGACAACATCGTTGCGACGTTCAGCCGGGGACTCGTGCCGACGGGCTCGCAAGATCCGTTTGCCCTGCGCCGTCAAGCGTTGGGTATCGTGAACTTGCTGACGGGCGCACGTTGGTCGCTGTCGATTAGCGCGATTGTCGAAACGGCTATGGCTTTGCTGAAAATCACGGACGCCGTCGGACGCGAAAAGATTCAGCAGGAAGTTGCGGACTTCATGCGCCTGCGTATCAAAAACGTTTTGAGCAGTTCGACGCGCTACGACGTTATCGACGCGGTGCTTGACGACGCGGACGACGTGTTTGCAGTCACGTTGAAGGCAGCGGCTGTTGAACAATTCCTTGCCACGCCCGATTCGACGAAAATCATTCAATCGTTCGTGCGCGTGGGCAACCTTGCCAAGAAAGCCGAATCAGCCGAAACGGACGCGGAACTTTTCACGCTCGACGCCGAAAAAGTTTTGTACCGCGCCTTCGCGGCGATAAAGGTTGCGGCGGACGAACTCATCGAAAAGAAGGATTTCCTCGGCGCGCTCGACGTGCTGAAAAAACTTTCCACGCCGATTGATTCGTTCTTCGATTCGGTCATGGTCATGGACGAAGACTTGACGATAAGACGCAACCGCCTCGCGCTGCTTAAAGCGATTGACGACCTGCTTGCCAAAATCGCCGACTTCGGCAAAATCGTCCAGTGAAGATGAGTGCGCCGCATATAGTTCAATATCAAGGCTCCAAAAGAAAACTTGCCGCTCAAATACTTCGATACATGCCAAAAAATTTTGAGCGGCTGGTTGAGCCTTTTTCGGGCATGGCTTCCATTTCAATAGCCGTTGCACTCGAAGGACGGACAAAAAATTTTTTGATTAATGACTTAAATGCTCCGCTCGTAGGAATACTGAAAGAAACCGTTGAAGATCCTGAAGGATTGGCAACGGAATATCGAAAAATCTGGCTGGAACAATTTTCATACGGCAATAACCATGTGCAACATTTTTACAAAGTCAGAGAGCAATTTAATGGCGGAATAAAAACGCCTGAAAATTTTCTTTATCTTTTAGCGCGATGTGTTAAAGGCTCTGTTCGCTACGGAAGTAACGGCAATTTTAATCAATCACCCGATAAACGCAGACACGGAACAAATCCCCGAACTTTGGAAAAAAATTTATTTAAAATATCCGCCTTGTTGAAGGGTAAGACAAAATTTTTATCTGCAGATTATCGCGCCGTTTTCGATATGATTTGTCCCGGAGATTTAATTTACTTGGATCCGCCTTATCAAGGAGTGACCGACACTCACGATAAGCGATACTGCTCAGGATTGGATTTTGATGAATTTGTCGCTGCTTTGGAAACTTTGAATGATAAAGGTGTTGATTATTTGGTAAGTTACGACGGTGCTTGCGGAGGAAAAAACTATGGACGAGAGTTGCCCGAAAGCTTGGGTTGTAAAAAATTTTTACTTAACGCGGGTTCGTCCGCCCAATCTACTTTGCTTGGCAAGCACGATATAACTTTTGAATCACTTTATGTGAGCAGGTCACTGTCATGAACGATTATCCGAAAGATTTTCTTGAATTACTGAACTCGGTAACGGCCAAGCGACCGCGCACCGTTATAAGGCATATACTTGAGCACGGCTTCATAACCTCCGAAGAGCTTAAAGATATTTACGGTTACAATCATCCTCCTCGTGCAATAAGGGATGTGCGAGAACTTGGCATTCCTATCATAACTTATCGAGTTGTCGGTAAAGACGGCAGAAATATTGCCGCATACAAATTCGGTAACCCGACAGATATAAAAAATAATCTTTCAAAATCCGCCGGACGAACCGCACTTTCAAAAGAATTAAAGCAATCTTTGATTGACAAGTATGGCGCGAAATGTTTCATATATCTTGAAATAATGGATGAATCCGCTTTGCAAGTTGACCACCGTATCCCCTATGAAATCGGCGGAGAAATTGACGAAAAAAATATCGATAATTACATGTTGTTAAGCCCTTCGGCGAATCGTGCCAAGTCGTGGACATGCGAGCATTGCAAAAATTGGAGTGAAAAAGACCGCAATTTTTGTTCAAAATGTTTTTGGGCTCATCCTGAAAATTATGATCACATTGCAGGAAAATACGAAAAAATAATTTCGTTAATATTCACGGGAGATGAAATTGAAGATTACAATAAACTCATTAAGCTTTCGAGCAAAGAAAATGTATCCTGTTTTGTAAAGCAACTGCTTCATGAACGATTGAACGGCGAAGATAAATTTTAATGCGAATCGGCTTTGAATAAAAATCGGCAGGAAGTTTCGCCGGCGCGTCGAAAAGGCTAGTAAAATGTAGAGCGATAAATCTAAAAGGAAGAATGATTATGAGTACAAATTTATTTATCGAACTCGGCGACGATTCGCCGTTGAGCCGAATCAAAAGCTATTTCGACGCCCTGCAGAATTCAGCGGACGAATACCTTTTCGCCATTGATTTGAGCACGGGGCAAGTCTTGCTGTCCAAAAACTTCCTGCGCGATTTCAACTTCCCCGATAACGTCGTCGAAGATTTTGCGACGCTTTTGACGCCGTTTGTTTGGCACGACGACAGAGAGATCGTTGATGATGCCTTCGGGCGACTCGATTCGGTCAATCCCGGCGTGGAGATTTTCGGCGAATTCCGGCTCCTCAATCGCAACGGCGAATACGGCTGGGTCAGCTTGCGCATGACGGCGGGCGCGGACGAATTCGGTCAGCCCGAACTCGTCGCCGGCGTGATTGCGCGCATGGATTTGAAACTCAAGGCAGACTACATTACCGGCTTGCTAAACCGCAACGCTTTCCACGCCGACCTCATGAAGGAACTCAACAGCTCGCCCGACGCTCACGGCGCGGTTATCTTTATCGGGCTCGACAACTTCCAACTTATCAGCGAAACTTACGGCTACGAATTCGGCGACAACGCCTTGAAACAGCTCGCCCAAGACATAACGAACATCTTGCCGCCCGACATTCGCCTCTACAAGCTCAACAATGACATATTCGCGTTCTTCGTCGCGGACGTCTACCCCGAAGAACTCGAAATTATTTTCTCAAGCATTCAGCTTTGTATGCGTGAGATCCGCAACATCGAAGATACGATTTTCTGCACGGCTTCGGGCGGCGCGGCGTTCTATCCTGACGACGCCGACGACGTGATTACGCTTATGCGCTACGCCGAAGTCGCGCTGGAATTCGCTCGCCAAAAGGGCAAAGACCAAATTGCGTTCTTCAGCACCGAATACTACGACCGCTGGCGTTACGATATCGGTATGCAAAATCTCATGCAGAATTCTATCGCGCGCGGTTGTGAAGACTTTTTCCTTTGCTATCAGCCGCAAGTCGACGCAAAGACCGGCAAACTCGTCGGCGCGGAGGCTCTGCTTCGTTGGTACGACAGAGACGGTTCCGTCGTCGCGCCCATGCAGTTTATCCCCCTGCTTGAACGCTCGCGCATGATTATCCCCGTCGGTCACTGGATTATCGAAAACGCCGTGACGACCGCCAAGAAGTGGTGCCAACTTCAGCCGGACTTTGAAGTCAGCGTAAACATTTCGCTCTATCAGCTGGAAGAGCAAATGTTCTACGAATTCGTCAAGGACTGCATTGAACGCCACGAACTCAATCCGCGCAACTTGGTCTTTGAGCTCACCGAAAGCAACAAGGTTTACGATTGGGACTTCGTCAACAAGCAATTCAACGAGTTCCACGAGCTGGGTATAAAAATCGCAATGGACGATTTCGGCATGGGCTACGCGAATCTTGCCTTCATGAAGAATTTCCGTTGCAACCAGATCAAGGTTGACCGCACCTTTGTCGAAGACATTTTGAACAGCGAATACGACCGCGAGCTTGTACGGCATACAATCATGATGTGCCACGCGGTGGGCATGGAAGTCGTCATCGAGGGCGTCGAGGACGAGGCGACTTACATTTACCTGCGCGACGTGTGCGACGCCGACATCATTCAGGGATTCTATTTCGGCTATCCCGAAACCGAGGACGTCTTTGAAAAGCGTTTCAAGCAGTAAAGGTTTGGAGGTTTTATCATGAAGTGCAAGATTTTGACGACTCTCATTTGCGGCGCGATTATGTTGGCTTCGACGCTGTGTTTCGCGGCGGTCGACAGCGGCAAGATTGCGTTGGGCGGCATTTCACCCGGCATGAGCGAAACCGATTTGCTTAATACCTTCGGGCAACCGAATCGCAGAGACGGCGACGATTGGACTTATCCGAACTTCAAGGTCGAAGTCGAACGCGGTATTGTCAAGGAAATTTCAACGACGAGCCAAGCGATTATGACGCCGAACGGCGTGCACGTCGGTCAAGCCGCCGCAGCTCTGAATACCACGTTCGGCAGGGCGGACAGCGTCGACAACGATTACAACGACACCGAATACACCTATCTCAGCACCGACGGGCTGAAGAAGATTGAGTTCAAGGTTGTCAACGGCGTCATTGCCAAAATCACATGCGAACTTAGAGATTAACGATTACATGAAGACGATAAAATTTTCCTTAATCTGCGCGGCTGCGGTCGCGGGATTTTTTTTTAGCCTGATTAACGGCTCCGTCGAAATTTCGTCCGCGCAGGTTTTTGCAGATTTGTTCGGCGGCGAAGTCGCAATCGACGAAACGAAGCGTCAGATACTCGAAAACATTCGCTTGCCGCGAACAATCGTCGCTTTGCTCGTCGGCGTGAATTTGTCGCTGTCGGGCGCGATATTGCAGGCGGTAATGAAAAACCCGCTCGCCGATCCGCACATAATCGGAATCTCGTCGGGAGCAGGTTTGTTCGGGATTTTCGCAATGATGGTTGCAAACGACGCGCTTTTGGTGACGCCCGCCGCGTTCGTCGGAGCAATGGCGGCTGCGTCGCTGATTTATGTTTTGGCATGGAAGGACGGAATTCGCCCGATTCGCGTGATTTTGGCGGGCGTGGCAGTCAGCGCGTTCCTCGGCGCGGGCATTTCGGCTTTGCTGATTTTTTATTCCGATAAAGTTCAGGGCGCGTTGATGTGGATGGTCGGCGGGCTGTCGGCGCGAAGTTGGCAACACGTCGAAATTTTGTTGCCGTATTCCATCGCGGGGACGGCGGCGACATTTTTGGCGGCGCGACACTTAAACGTTTTGCAACTTGGCGACGAAGTGGCAACGGGCTTGGGCTTGCGCGTCAATCGCGTGCGAACGGTCTTGACGGCAATCGCGGCGTTGCTTGCGGCTTCGGCGGTCTGCGTCGCGGGCTTGCTCGGTTTCGTCGGGTTAATCGTCCCGCACACGGCGCGATTGATTCTCGGCTCCGATTATCGAATACTCTTGCCCGGCGCGGCGTTTTTGGGCGCGGCAGTAGTCACGATAAGCGATACAGTTGCCCGAACCGCCTTCGCGCCCGCAGAGTTGCCCGTCGGGATTTTAATGGCTATGTTGGGCGCGCCGTTTTTCCTGTACTTGCTTAGACGCGAACTTTAACCTAAATGCGCGAGAATTCCCCCGCCTCTATAGGCGGTGGGATGAACCTAAATGCGCGAGAATTCCCCCGCCTCTATAGGCGGTGGGATGAATCGCGCTTTTTGTTGACAGAGACCATGTACACGTTTTATTTACCGGACAGCCGAAATCTGCACTGAGTAAATTCATCAACGCTTATAAAAGTGCCAGC
>Ga0310697_10002825_pt1 | contig 18012 bp, 8 predicted proteins | sample 172DNAGHGlowgp2_FD_203883 | JGI IMG/M metagenome (GOLD analysis project Ga0310697, IMG submission 203883) | Sheep rumen microbial communities from Palmerston North, Manawatu-Wanganui, New Zealand - 1728 DNA GHGlow gp2 (v2) (version 2) | ecosystem: Host-associated > Mammals > Digestive system >... | reverse complement strand
GCGAAAATCAATTCAAGGCCAAGAAAGAAACTCTATTTCTCAACTCCAATTGATGAGTTTTGCAATTACTTGTTGTAAATTTGCACTTGCTTGTTGAATTCGCCGTTTCTTAGTAAATGTTAAAATGAAGGGGAATATGCAGAATTTGTATTTGCATGCACGTCAAAGGGCAGTTTTCGGGCGATTTTCCGTATTTCCATGCAATGTTATATGCAAAAATGTTTTATGGGTATGACATTTTAAAACATGATTTCATCCTCCAAAAGTCTTCTCTATCCAAAGTTGGAAGAAGCGGTCGTAGATGTAATAAACATTATTGTCCTGAGTGATGAAATCCTTTTCCAACAAGCCTTTTACAGCAGAGACCACAGAACTGGTTGAAGGAAGATGGTACTTGTGGACAAACTTGCCACTGGAAATGCTTCTTGCCTGTCCTTCAGCTGCGATGGCCAGAAAAACATTGCGCTGCTTTTCTGGCATTTGACGGAGCAGTTCTGCATAGTATGCTGATGACAACTGAAGATAAATATCAATGGCTCTGTCAATCATATCCATGGTGCATGTTTCGCCTTTGGGCGTCAGCATGTAAAGCATGTTCATGATGCGCTGAACATTGGCCGTAATACCCTCGAAGCGTTGGTAAACTGACGCCACGACCTCGTATGAGATACGCCTTTCGCCATTCTTTGCAAACTGTGGTTCGGCGAATGCCCAGTAACGGTCCATAGGTATAGCGCCGAGGCTCATAGGCACTACTGACTGGTAGAAAGGACGTGCAGGAGAAAGAAACATCTCGCTCATCAGATGCCGTTGTGAGCCAGCGAAAATGAAGTTGGCATTCGAACACTGTTGAATCTGCGTGCGCAGGGCGGCCTCCACATTTTGATTATCGTTATAATAGAGAATCTGCTGGAATTCGTCGATGGCTACCAGGCAATGTTTTTCTGCCGTGCGCAGATAAGTGAATATCTCGTCAAGCGTTGTTTGTGGTGGCACCATTGCTCCTACCCCCAATCCCCACACAGGATTTCCATTCATGTCGAAAGTTATTTCTGAACGAACAGACAACAACACATTCAGAAACCCCTCCCAGACCTTACGTCCTTTAGGTTTCAAGGCATTGAGGATGGACTTGCCAAACACGCTTACAAAGTCACGAAACGAATTGGTGGCATAGATATCAATAAGGAAACAGAAATAATCATCCTTTATGCATTCCTGGAGGAAACAGTGTTTTATCAGGTCAGTTTTGCCCACACGACGTGGCGACATCAACGCAATATCATTGCCGTTTGTCAGAAGCTTGGTGAGCATTATCGTTTCATCTACACGATCACAGAAATAATCTGGTCCTGCATAACCATTCGTCACAAAAGGGTTGTCAATCATTTCTTCTTACACGTTTTCTTGCAAAGTTATTGCTTTTATCGCCATTATCAAAAAATAATTATCAAAAAGTGATAAAATTACGTGAATTGGGTTTTAGCTTTTAGCCGTTAGCATTCTGGCCATGCTGATGGTTTATTTGGAAACAACTTAGCACAACATTAAACAAGATATCCCTGCGGGATAGGAAGGAGCCGCCGCGGACGCGACGGAACAACGCATTATTGCCATTGAACATTAACCATTAGATAAAATGCTCACGCACACGGTTCGAGTGCTAGTGGTGACACCGCCCATGGAAAGGGCGGGCACACTGCTCTAGGTTTTAGCTTTTAGCCGTTAGCATTCTGGCCATGCTGATGGTTTATTTGGAAACAACTTATCACAACATTAAACAAGATATCCCTGGCGGGATAGGGGAGAGCCGTCGCGGACGCGACGGAACAACTGGACACAATTAAGGTCAAATTAAGGGCAAAAGTGGTCAAGTCAAATGTTCCTAAGTTCAAGATAGAAGTGCAAAAAAACGTAGTGTGGCGCAAGCCTTAAAACTATGAAAAACACTGCGGAGGTTTGCCAAGCGGCAGGAGGCGCAAAGCCTCCTGAGAGCGAAACCGATGTGACTAGGAGAGTGAAAGACAACAAGCAATGTGAAAAAAAGGAAAGAGGAGACCGAAATCTCCTCCTGATTAGTTAACTTTGCATTGCTTATGTACAAACAACTAACCTCGGAGCAAAGGTACACAATTTCCGTCTTACTACAAAGGAAGTGTACGAGAAAAGAGATAGCCAAGGCTATCGGAGTGAGTAATTCTACAATTACCCGTGAGCTGAGACGCAATTCCAGCGCACGTGGTGTGTACAGGTGGGACAATGCGCAAAGGCAGGCTGAGAAACGTAAACATCAGGTGCCTGGCAACCGTTCCGTCAAGCCGTTTGTCCGTGACATAGCCATAAATCTGCTGAAACGGAACCAATGGTCGCCGGAGCAAATTTCCGGTCACCTTGCAAGAAAGGGATGCAAGATATCGCATGAAACCATCTATGCCATCATCAGGAAGGACAAGTACGAGAACAGGGGCAGCCTCTACAAGCATTGCAGGCACCGCTTGAAACACCGTCACCGACCTGTTGGAAAGAGAGTGATAATACAGGACAGGGTGAGCATACACCAGCGTCCGGCAGAAGCCGACGGGAAACGGTTCGGGGACTTCGAGATGGACACCATCGTGGGAAACAACAACCAGGGAGCGATACTGACAATAGTGGAGCGCAGTACAAACATGCTGTTCATGAAGAAACTCTGGCACGGCAAGGATGCTGATGAACTGGCACGTGCCGCCATACAGGTACTGTCTCCATACAAAGGACATATAAAAACTATAACGACGGACAATGGAACGGAGTTCTGCAGCCATAAGGCTGTCGCAAGGGGACTGGATACCACCGTCTACTTCACTGATCCATATTCGTCATGGCAGAAAGGAGCCATAGAGAATGCAAATGGGCTCATAAGGCAATATATACCCAAATCATCATCGATAAGACATCTAAAGGACAGAGATATTCAAGACATTGCAGCGAAAATCAATTCAAGGCCAAGAAAGAAACTCTATTTCTCAACTCCAATTGATGAGTTTTGCAATTACTTGTTGTAAATTTGCACTTGCTTGTTGAATTCGCCGTTTCTTAGTAAATGTTAAAATGGAGGGAAATATGCAGAATTTGTATCTGTATGCACACAAAAGGGCGGTTTTTGGGCGATTTTCTGTATTTCCATGCAATGTTATATGCAAAAATGTTTTATGGATATGACATTTTAAAACATGGATTAACTTGATTTACTAATAATCTGACCTTGCATAAATATAAAAAGTCCACCGTTGAAGGACGATGGACTAGGACCTAATGTTTTCACAACGGAATAATCCTTATTGTGATTTGCTAAAAATTAGTATTGCAAAATTAAAAAATTATTTCTGTCATACCAAATTTTAAAAATAAAAAATGTATTTTTGCGCATTATTAAACTAAAATCTATAATTATGAAGAAGATTCTAGGTCTTGACTTAGGTACCACAAGTATAGGATGGGCTGTTGTCAACGAGAAAGAGAATAACGATGAGGAATCATCTATCATTCGACTTGGCGTTAGAGTTAATCCTTTAACTGTGGACGAGAAGACAAATTTCGAGAAAGGAAAGTCTATCACTACTAATGCTGACAGACGATTAAAACGAAGTATGCGTCGTAATCTCCAACGTTATAAATTAAGGCGTGAAAATTTAATAGAATGTCTTCTGGAGCATCATATCATTTCAGAAAATACCCCTTTATACGAGACAGGCAATTTCTCTACTTTCGACACGTATAGATTGAGAGCTAAAGCTGTTAATGAAGAGATATCCCTAGAAGAATTTGCTCGTGTCCTATTAATGATTAACAAGAAAAGAGGATATAAGAGTAATAGAAAGGTTAAGGATGGAGAAGAAGGAGAACTAATTGATGGCATGGAGATATCCAAAAGGTTATACGATGAGAGTATCACACCAGGCCAACTCCTTCTCGACTTGGCTACTAAAGGCAAGAAGATAAGACCGACGTTCTATAGGTCAGACCTTCAGGATGAGTTTGACAAGGTTTGGACAAAACAATCCGAATTTTACCCCGATATTCTCACTGATGAATTCAAATCTTCAATTCGTGGATTCAATAAGACACAAACATCTGGTGCTTTTTATGGAATCCACAAAATCTCTACTGCCAAAAACAATGGTAAAGACAGTTACATCCAGGGGCTAAAATGGAGGGTGACAGCCTTGACTGAACGATTGGGAATTGAAGAGGCCGCTTATATTCTTGCAGATATAAATGGTGCTATTAACAACTCCAGCAAACGATTGGCCATGATAAGTGACAGAAGCAAACAACTTTTTTTCAACCATCTTACAATTGGTCAATTCTTGGTAAAGAGATTGAATGACAATCCCAATGCCAGTTTGAAAAACATCATTTTTTATCGCCAGGACTATATGGATGAGTTTGAAACCTTGTGGGAGAAGCAAGCTCAATACCATCCAGAACTGACTCCTGAATTGAAGAAAGAAATACGAGATATCATTATTTTCTACCAAAGAGACTTAAAGAGTTGCAAGAACTTAGTCGGTTACTGCGAATTAGAACATTCCACAAGGGAAGTTATTATTGATGGTAAGGTTCAAAAAATCATCACTGGATGCAAGGTATGTCCCAAGTCTTCACCTTTATTCCAAGATTTCAAGATATGGCAAATCTTGAATAATCTTCAGGTTTCTGTATCAAAACAAAAACAACTAAGAAGAAAGGCAGACAAGCAGCAACAATCTTTGTTTAATGATTTGGATTTTGATAATCCCCAAAGATTCTTAACCCAAGAGGAAAAGGACATTTTGTTCTATGAGTTGTCTTTTAAGGAAAAAATGTCACAAAAGGATGTACTGAAACTCTTGTTTGATAATCCCAAAGAACTTGAACTGAATTATAAAGATGTTGAAGGCAATAAGACAATGGCTTCGTTATATAAAGCCTACCAAGAGATTATCAACATTTCGGGACATGGGGAGTATGATTTCTCAAAAATGCAAGCAGATGATATTCTTTCCATTACCAAGCAAATATTCTCTGGATTAGGCTATAAAACAGATTACTTGACCTTTAACCCACTCTTGGAAGGTAAAGAAATGGAAAGACAGCCTTTGTACCGCCTTTGGCATCTGCTTTATTCATATAACGGTGACCAATCAGTAACAGGGAACGAGGCACTTCTCAAGAAAATTAATGAAATCTGCGGATTTGAAAAAGAATACGCCACTATCCTTGCCAACATATCAATGCCACTTGATTATGGGAATCTCAGCGCCAAAGCTATTCGGAAAATTCTGCCACACATGATGAAAGGTTTTGAATATAGTGAGGCATGTAGCGAGGCCGGATATAAGCATTCTGCCCGTTCACTCACTAAAGAAGAACTAGAGCAAAAGCAATATAAGTCACAATTAGATGAAATCAGGAGGAACTCCCTTCGTAATCCTGTTGTCGAGAAGATTCTTAATCAAATGATAAATCTCGTAAATGAGATAGTAAAAACATACGGGAAACCCGATGAGATTCGAATCGAATTGGCAAGAGAACTAAAAAAGAACCAAGAAGAGCGTGCTCTATTAGATGAAGCCATTAGGAAGAACACTGTAGAGAACGAGACACTGCGCAAGGAATTAGAAAACAATTTCGGTTTTGTGCATGTCTCGAGAAACGACATCCTACGCTATAAACTCTATAAAGAATTAAAGATGAATGGGTATAAGACTTTATACTCCAACACTTATATTCCAAAAGAAGAACTCTTCAGTGACCGTTTTGATATAGAGCATATTATTCCCAAATCACGTCTTTTCGACGACTCGTTTTCCAATAAAACACTTGAACTAAAAAGTGTCAATCTTGAAAAAGGGAATATGACCGCTTACGACTATGTGGAGGGCAAGTACGATGAATCTTATCTGTCTAACTACGAAAGCCGAGTTGAAGATCTTTTCTCTCAAAAAGTCATATCAAGAACTAAGCGTAACAACTTATTAGCAAAGGAGTCAGAAATACCATCTGATTTCTTACAACGAGATTTGAGGGACACACAATATATCGCAAGAAAAGCAAGAGAAATACTTGAAGATATGGTCCCCATCGTTGTTACAACGACAGGTTCTGTCACAGATCGTCTCCGTGAGGATTGGCAATTGATTAACATCATGCAGGAACTCAACTGGTCGAAGTACGAAAAGATAGGTCTTACGGATCAATACACAGATAGAAATGGAGAAGTCCATAGATATATAAAGGATTGGACTAAACGAAATGACCACCGCCATCATGCGATGGATGCTTTGACTATTGCGTTTACCAAAAGTTCCATTGTTCAATATCTCAATAATCTGAATGCTAAAAGTGATAAGTCAAGTAGTATTTATGCTATTGAGAAAAATGAACTGCATAGAAATGAGAAGAGCAAATTAGTGTTCAATTCCCCAATGCCTTTGCATTTATTCCGTTCGGAAGCAAAAAGGCAACTTGAGAACATTTTAGTATCCTTCAAGGCCAAGAACAAAGTCATTACCAAAAACATCAATAAAATCAAGACTAAGGAAGGGGGTCAGAAGAAGGTTCAACTAACCCCTCGTGGAGCATTACACAACGAAACCATTTATGGTAGAATTCGTAGGTACGAGGCTGAATATAAGAAAGTTGATGGTAAGTTTACAGAAGACATCATATTGCGTGTGTCGAATCGGAATTACCAAAAAGCCCTGCTTGAAAGATTGTCCGAGTATGGATATGACCCCAAGAAGGCTTTTACAGGAAAGAATAGTTTAGAGAAGAATCCTATATGGTTAAACGATGACCATACTAATTGTGTTCCATTAAAAGTCAAACTTTTCAAGGTTGTAGAATTGTACACTATCAAGAAATCCATTGATAAGAATTTGAAGATAGACAAAGTAATAGACGATAAGGTTCGCGAAATTCTACAAAAGCGCCTTAATGAATTTGGTGGAGATGCGTCAAAGGCCTTCTCGAATCTTGACGAGAATCCTATTTGGCTGAACAAAGAAAAAGGAATTGCCATTAAAAGTGTCAAGATTAAAGGCATAGCAAATGGTGAACCCTTAAGATTTAAAAGAGATGTCAAAGGAGATGCTCTTAAAGACGGAAATGGTGCTTTGGTTCCTAACGATTACGTCAGCACTTCAAACAATCACCATGTTGCTATTTATCAAGATACAGATGGTAAACTTCAACAACGTATTGTTTCATTCTATGAGGCGACTACAAGGGCTCTGATGGGATTACCCATTGTGGATAAGGAATACAGGCAATCTGAAGGTTGGCAATTCCTTTTCTCAATGAAGCAAAATGAATGCTTTGTCTTCCCAAATAAAGATTCTATCAGTAATCCTAAAGATGTAAATCTTATGAATCCCAAGAACTTTGCCTTAATCAGTCCTAACTTATACCGAGTTCAGAAGATTACTGACGGAGACTATTTTTTCAGACATCATTTGGAAACAAATGTTGAAACAGAAAATAAACTAAAAGGGATTACTTGGTTGCGAATTACATCCGTTCAAAACCTTGAAGGAGTAGTGAAAGTTCGCATTAATCACATCGGAGATATTGTTTCTATTGGAGAATATTAGATTATGATTAAGAAGACATTATGTTTCAGTAATCCCGCTTGCCTTTCTTTAAAGGATGCCCAACTGATTATCCGAAAAATAGATAGTCAGAACATTGATTCCCACATTGAAGGTGTAAATGAACCAATCATTGTATCAAGACCTATTGAAGATATAGGTGTTATTGTATTAGACCACAAACAAATAACAATCACACAAGGAGCATTAGAGGCTTTACTTGAGAATAATTGTGCGGTTATAACATGTAATACCCAACACATGCCTGTTGGACTTTTATTACCATTAGATGTTAACACGACTCAAAGTGAACGATTCCGTGACCAACTTAACTCCTCTCTTCCTCTTCGTAAACAACTATGGCAACAGACCATACAATATAAGATTCGCAATCAAGCGTCAGTTCTATTTCATTGTTCAAAAGTAGAAATAAAATGTATGCATGTTTGGGCTAATGATGTTCGCAGTGGAGATCCAGATAACTTGGAGGCACGAGCTGCTGTTTATTATTGGAAGTCCTTATTTGGACACATTCCTAATTTCATCAGAGACCGAGAGGGAGTACCACCAAACAACCTTTTGAATTATGGATATGCAATTCTTCGTTCAGTAGTCGCTCGTTCCTTAGTCGCCAGTGGTCTTTTACCAACTATGGGAATTCACCATCATAATCGATATAATGCCTATTGTTTAGCAGATGATATTATGGAGCCCTATCGACCATATGTCGATAACCTTGTATATGACATCGTCGATAAATATGGTCTGGTAACAGAACTAACCAAAAACATCAAAGAGGAATTGCTTATAATTCCAACACTCGATGTAATTATTAATGGAAAAAGCAGTCCTTTAATGGTAGGTATATCTCAAACGACATCTTCACTCTACAAGTGTTTCGCTGGCGAAATAAGGAAAATCGCATATCCTGAGATGCAATGAAGCAAAATCGAATTAGTAAATACAGGGTTATGTGGTTGCTAGTGTTTTTCGACTTGCCTACAGATACAAAGAAAGACATTCGTGAGTATACGAAATTCCGTAAATTGCTGATAAAAGACGGCTTCACGATGTTCCAGTTTTCCATTTACTTACGACACTGTGCAAGTATGGAAAATGCAGAGGTCCATAAAAAACGAGTAAGAGCATTTTTGCCACAATATGGGAAAGTTGGAATAATGTGCATAACAGATAAACAATTTGCTAATATTGAACTTTTCTACGGCACCAAACCAAAAGCCCCAAATGTACCAGGTCATCAACTAGAGTTGTTTTAAAAAGGAGAATAACACATTTGAAGTGGTATTCTCCTTCTTTATAGACATTATCTTGTTTTCTAAATCCTGTCATAAACATTTGATATTCAGTAATATGTAAATATTGTAATGTCTATGATATGGCAAAGGTACTAATTTTTCAGCAAATCACAACTTATATGACTGATGTTGATTTGACCGAAATAATGTCTATGATATGGCAAAGGTACTAATTTTTCAGCAAATCACAACACTATGGTGATTTTACTCATGAGACGGGGTAATGTCTATGATATGGCAAAGGTACTAATTTTTCAGCAAATCACAACAGTATTAACGCAGTTTCGAGATCGTCACAAATGTCTATGATATGGCAAAGGTACTAATTTTTCAGCAAATCACAACTGCGTACCTCTGAGACAAATGTCACTCAGGAATGTCTATGATATGGCAAAGGTACTAATTTTTCAGCAAATCACAACTAGGTGCGGTGATGTTCCCCTTCCGTTTCGAATGTCTATGATATGGCAAAGGTACTAATTTTTCAGCAAATCACAACTTAGCCTCTTCTTTGGCTTTCTGGATTCTAATGTCTATGATATGGCAAAGGTACTAATTTTTCAGCAAATCACAACCTTGTATACACTAATATTCATACTATTCTTAATGTCTATGATATGGCAAAGGTACTAATTTTTCAGCAAATCACAACCCTGATATGGATGCATCGATGGGGCTTGATAATGTCTATGATATGGCAAAGGTACTAATTTTTCAGCAAATCACAACGCTTTCGCTCTTCAGGCATGGCTTGAGGCAAATGTCTATGATATGGCAAAGGTACTAATTTTTCAGCAAATCACAACTGCAGGGCCGTACAGATATACATGATGACAATGTCTATGATATGGCAAAGGTACTAATTTTTCAGCAAATCACAACAGGGCAATTGATTTAGCCAATAACACAGAAATGTCTATGATATGGCAAAGGTACTAATTTTTCAGCAAATCACAACCCCCATGCGCTTCAAGGCGTCGTTCAGGTGAATGTCTATGATATGGCAAAGGTACTAATTTTTCAGCAAATCACAACGAGTTGCCATGCTCCAAACTTCAAAGAGAAATGTCTATGATATGGCAAAGGTACTAATTTTTCAGCAAATCACAACAGACTGCTTTTCGCATCCTCAAATGTTGAAATGTCTATGATATGGCAAAGGTACTAATTTTTCAGCAAATCACAACGACGTGTGGAAGACAGCCAGTGGAAGACAGAATGTCTATGATATGGCAAAGGTACTAATTTTTCAGCAAATCACAACAATCTCAACGAGGTTGCCAATGCTGGTGGAATGTCTATGATATGGCAAAGGTACTAATTTTTCAGCAAATCACAACTCAATGTCTGTGTGTCCATATCGTTGTTGAATGTCTATGATATGGCAAAGGTACTAATTTTTCAGCAAATCACAACTACCATATTGCTGCAACCTTGCGTGAACTAATGTCTATGATATGGCAAAGGTACTAATTTTTCAGCAAATCACAACATCTCTCTAATTTTATGCCTTATGGATATTAATGTCTATGATATGGCAAAGGTACTAATTTTTCAGCAAATCACAACCAGGCTGTTTTACATGCCGAACTTGTTGATAATGTCTATGATATGGCAAAGGTACTAATTTTTCAGCAAATCACAACAAACTTTTCCAGGCATTCCTTAATGGTACAATGTCTATGATATGGCAAAGGTACTAATTTTTCAGCAAATCACAACTCTTGATCCGAATTTCAATGGTAATGAGCAATGTCTATGATATGGCAAAGGTACTAATTTTTCAGCAAATCACAACCATGACGGCAGAGGTGGCGAGGATGCAGGAATGTCTATGATATGGCAAAGGTACTAATTTTTCAGCAAATCACAACTATCGAGTTCTCCTCGAATTTTGACAAACTAATGTCTATGATATGGCAAAGGTACTAATTTTTCAGCAAATCACAACAGAAAGCCTCTACTTCCGTGAGAGGGAGGGAATGTCTATGATATGGCAAAGGTACTAATTTTTCAGCAAATCACAACAGATTTGGGTCTTACAAATTTGTTAAAGAAATGTCTATGATATGGCAAAGGTACTAATTTTTCAGCAAATCACAACAGTTGCTATACATTTACCAATCTTGGACGAATGTCTATGATATGGCAAAGGTACTAATTTTTCAGCAAATCACAACTGTGCGGCTTGCGCCCTTAATCTTGCGACTAATGTCTATGATATGGCAAAGGTACTAATTTTTCAGCAAATCACAACACCTCTATGAGCCAGTCAGAGAACGGAGGAATGTCTATGATATGGCAAAGGTACTAATTTTTCAGCAAATCACAACAATTTCTCGCTTGGCTCTCACTTCGGTTGGAATGTCTATGATATGGCAAAGGTACTAATTTTTCAGCAAATCACAACTCGAAGACGCGGAAGCTCTACAGCATCAGGAATGTCTATGATATGGCAAAGGTACTAATTTTTCAGCAAATCACAACTGTATCTCGTCGGTGGTCATCCACTGCGCCAATGTCTATGATATGGCAAAGGTACTAATTTTACAGCAAATCACAACCCCAAGTAAGACTCGGCTCAAATTTCACGGCAATGTCTATGATATGGCAAAGGTACTAATTTTTCAGCAAATCACAACCATGCTCCGTTAACCTTTGTCTCGATGTTGAATGTCTATGATATGGCAAAGGTACTAATTTTTCAGCAAATCACAACTGCAACGGATTTGAGAAGACGATATACATGAATGTCTATGATATGGCAAAGGTACTAATTTTTCAGCAAATCACAACGAGCGTCAATGCCTTTTGGTTCTGCCGTCAATGTCTATGATATGGCAAAGGTACTAATTTTTCAGCAAATCACAACTTGTGAAACGGCTACAGCTTTTTTATTAAAATGTCTATGATATGGCAAAGGTACTAATTTTTCAGCAAATCACAACTTGTGAAACGGCTACAGCTTTTTTATTAAAATGTCTATGATATGGCAAAGGTACTAATTTTTCAGCAAATCACAACCCAAGGGGGGAAACGTATTTATGATATAAAATGTCTGTGATATGACAAAGTTACTAATTTTTCAGCAAATCACAACATTTAGCACATAAATAACAAGGTATAAAATGTCTATGATATGGCAAAGGTACTAATTTTTCAGCAAACCACAACCATGCCAGTTCACTTTTGAGGCGATGGGCGACCCTTTCAGGGTCGGGAAGGGGGAGAATATAATGAGAGACCGTGGGTGCATGTCGCTTCGCTTCATGTACCCACGGTTATTAAGAGATGTCCCCTTCGGGGACAGGAGGCTTTGGCTGGTGGCGTTTCGCAGGCTGGCAGCCTGCGTACCCTGCAATGAGCATCCGTAATGATGGGCGACCCTTTCAAGGTCGGGAAGGGGGAGGATATGATGAGAGACCGTGGGTGCATGTCGCTTCGCTTCATGTACCTACGGTTATTAAGAGATGTCCCCTTCGGGGACGGTACACCGGGCTTAAAAAGCCTGGGCACAGCGCTACTTTGCCATGAGATAGATCACTCTTAATTAGATACCCCACCCCTGCCCCTCCCCTTAGATGGGAGGGGAGTCGATAGAGCCGTAGCCTTTCCCATAGCCTTTCCCCTTAGAGGGGCGGGGAGTCGATAGGACCTTGAATCTTAGAGGGGAGTTTGTTTAATCAGCACCTTTTGGCCGTTGATGATGTAGATGCCGTGTGTTGGGGTTTCTACTTGGCGGCCTTGGAGGTCGTAGATGACTGCGGGTTTGTCGTTGCTGTCCTCTTCAACCGTCTGGATGGACGTGGCATCGCCGAAACTGAAAGTGAAGGAGTTGACACTTGAGTTGCTGTCCATGACGAGGTAAGCCTTGTTGGCGGGTATGGTGGCACCTGTGAACTTGTGGAATCCCATGTATCCGCTGTTCACACCTCTTCCGAGTGTGTAGACGGTTCCATCGATGTCTGCACGGGGCAGTGGGGTGGTGGTACCAAGGAGGCAGTTGTCGTTGATGGTTGCGACATCTTCTGTGGTGGCCTCAAAGACAAGTGTGCCAGGGTTAGCCATGATGATAACAGCTGTGTTGGCCGGCAATGCGTTCTTCACCCTGACGAGGTTCAGGATTTTGCCATTGATGGCATTCACATAGAAGACGCCGAGGAGGTTTCTGTTGTTGGGGAATTTCACTGCGTGGTCGAGGTAAAGGGTTGAGATGCCAGCGTTAGTGACGTTGAGGTTGAAGTCGGGGACGAGGTTGTACTTCGGAGAGAGTGTGATGACACCGTCTTTCACTTCGGCCTTGTAGCATTGTGGGTCTCCCCAAGTGGAGCGAACGATGGTAGGTGTTTCTGTGTCGTTGCCTTTGACATAGATAGTGATGAAATAAGTGTTCCCGTCTATGAAATCGCTGGCGTTCGGATAGAGATTGCAAGATAAGGTCAGGCCTAATGCAGAGTCCCAATCGTCTATCGGTGTGCTGATAAGACTCTTTATATAGTTGAACTCATTGTCATAAAGTGCCAGTCCCAGTTCTCCATTGAATCCTCCGAGCCCCTCTTCTCCGTAAGTAGAAGCAGCACTGTAGCAGTTGGCATCGAACTGGACAGTTATGGGGCTACCTGTATTTACACTTGTGCCACTGAAGTTAAAAATACTGCTATAGAAGACATCCTCTTTCTGCTCACCGAAACTCTCGGGCGCCACCTTATAGACCATGGACTGGCCATCGTTGAAATCGTAGGTGGTGGAGGAGGTCTTGGGATTGACGGCGTTGAGTGCGAAATAGCCGTTGGCATTGCCTTGCCATCCGAAATTGAAGTGGAACAGACCTTCATCGTTCACTCCGTCGAGGATGAACTGGTGGCCGCCTCTCGTACCTTCACCACCATAAAAGAGAGGATGACCGGCCTGGAGGTCTTCGATAATCATCTTCTCCCATTCATCGGGCGAGTAGTATTTCTTCTCCTTATAGCATATTTCTGACTGATAGCCAAAATAAGTTTTCAGGGCGTAAGGGATGTTCATATCAAAGGCTCCTGAGCCCCCAGAGCTGTTCAGACCGTAGTCCATTGACACCGACACACCGCAGGCATGCATCAGTTTTGCCACCTGTGATTTGCTGCTTGCTGAGCTGGAACTGCTATACGTGTCGGGCATCTTGCTCCAGTCGAAGCTGATATCGTCGAAATTGAGTGTCTGTTCTATGCTGTTGGATGCCGATGTGTAGCTGAAAGTGCCTCCCTGGCACTGTGTAGGGTACTGGTAATATTGCATCACTTGTGCCATGGCGGTGGCCACGCAGCCTGTCACGCACCTTTGGCTGTTCAAGATGGGGCATTGGCTATTGTAGGGTGATTCTTGTCCCCACTTGGCCGTAATCAGTGGTTCAACGGGTGTATCTACAGATGTCGTGCGGATTGTCACCTTGTCGGGATTCTCAAGCATGTAGTTGTACTGTTTCTCGTAGCTTTGTAGCATGAATAGCAGTCCGTCGGGTGCGTTGTCAAGACTGAGCGCTCCATTTTCGGAGTATCCGAGGATGGGCAGCATCCTTTCGTCGGCCGACACGATGACGAATCGTCCGTAGTCGTTGTCGTTGACGATGTAGGTGCCGTTGAGGCTTGCAGTGCTTTCAGGCATGAGCATTTTTGACTTAGGCATGACGGATATACTTCCTGTTTCCTCGTATTGGGTTTGGAAATAGTCTTTGGCAAGGCGTAGAGCCTCGTCGCTGCTACGACGCTGGGCGTGCAACGCACAAGACAGCATCAGCATGATGGTCAGTAAGCAGGTACTTCTTTTCATAATTGCATGTTTTTTTATGTTTTTCTCATTAAAAAGCAAAAATAATGAAAAAAAGTCGAATGACGTGAACGATAATGATTTTTATCACGAAAAAAATGAGGTGATTATCAATGGAGGGCTGTTTTTTTATTTGGGGATGTTCTCTTTAGGCATAAAAAAGCGGACGCAGAAATGCGCCCGCTTTCCTTATTGATAAGAACTGATTGACTAATCCTCGCTGAGTGACACTGCATAGCTGAGTGACTTGCCCGATGGATCCTTACCCCAAATCCAGAGGGTCTGCTCGGCAGAGTTGCTGGCGTTTTTGAAGGCAGTCTCCATATCCTCCACTGAACGGATGTTCATGTTGTTGACCTTCAGGATTATGAAATTCTCCTTGATGCCAGCCTCTTTTAGCTTACCGTCCTTGAGTTTGCTCACTTGGATGCCGTAGCTGAGGTTGAGGTTTTCTTTCTGCTTGTCGGTCAGCGGTTTGAACTCTGCGCCGAGAACAGTCAGGTTATTGGCCTTCACCACATTGGTGTTGCCGTTGGAGTTCTTCAGTGTGAGAGTGGCAGTCATCTCCTTCTTGTCGCGCAAGAATCCCACCAGCACCTTATCGCCTGGACGGTAGCGTGTCACAGCCTCCTGCAGTTCGCTCATCTTGGTGATTTCCTTGCCATCGACAGATGTGATGACATCGTCCTTTCTCAGTCCGGCAGCCTTGGCAGCTCCGTCGTCGGTCACTTCAGCCACATACACACCCTTGTTGGTGCCGAAGTCGAGGTTCTTCCTGCCGTCCTCCTTGGCTTTCTCACCGTCAATGTAGAGGTTGAGGTCCATACCGCTGATGCCGAGCAATGCGCGCTGTACAGTTCCGTATTCCTTAATGTCGGCCACCACTTTCTTCATGATGGTAGTAGGGATGGCGAATCCGTAGCCAGAGTAAGAACCCGTCTGGCTGTAGAGCATGGCGTTGATGCCCACCAGTTCGCCCTGAGCGTTGACCAGTGCACCACCACTGTTGCCTTGGTTGATGGCGGCGTCGGTTTGGATAAATGATTCGATGCCGTTGCGTGAAGCGCCCAGATGACGTGCCTTAGCGCTCACGATACCAGCAGTGACGGTAGATGTGAGGTTGAAGGGGTTGCCCACGGCGAGTACCCATTCTCCCACCTTCAGTGCGTCGGAGTCACCAATGGGTAGGGTGGGGAGGCCAGTGTCGTCAATCTTCACCAAAGCGAGGTCGGTGTCGGGGTCGGTTCCGATGACGCGTGCCGAGTACTCACGGTTATCGTTGAGTGTGATGGTGATTTGGTCGGCATCGGCCACCACGTGGTTGTTGGTCACGATGTAGCCATCCGAGGAGATGAGCACACCCGAACCAGCACCTTCGCGCTTAGGAGTCTGTACGCGGCGGCGTTGCTGTCCACCGTTGCCACGTCCGAAGAAGTCGCCGAAGAAGTCCTCGAACGGGTCGTTGTATTCTATCATCTGTGTCTTGCTGTTCTGGACCACCTTAATATACACCACTGCATTGCATGCCTTTTCAGCAGCAGTGGTCAGGTCGATGTACTGCATGGGTTGGTTGGCCTGTGGACGTGACGACAGATTCTGTTCGAGGGTCACGTCTTTGCCTTTGAGTATGGTCTCGGTTTGTTGACCATTCTCACCATCACCACTGAAGGCAGTACCCGATGCGGCGGAATAAGCGAAGGCACCAGTCACTCCTGAAGCAAGAGCCACTGCCGCTACGATGCCATAAAACTTCTTAACTGATTTTTTCATGTCTAAATGTATGTTTAATTGTTAATTTTATAGTCCATTTAACTTTTTCGACGTTAAAATTACATCAAAGTTTAATTATGACAAACCATTTTTTGAGTGAATTGCGTCCGTATTGGTAAAAATTAACATTACCTTTGTTTCGCTTAACGTCGGTTATCATTCCGGCGCGGGATTTTCACGTTTGTTTCACACTTCGCGATTTTAACAGTTAGACCGTTGACCATTGGCTTCGCCTAAAATGCTCACGCTCGGCATAGCTCAAGCAAGCTTGGCTCTGCTCTCGCTTAATCGCAATTTTGGCTTCGCCTAAAATGCTCACGTTCGGCATAGCTCGAACAAGTTCGGCTCTGCTCTCGCTTAATCGCAATTTTGGCTTCGCCTAAAATGCTCACGCTCGGCATAGTGCAAACGAGTTTGCCCTCTGCCCTCGCTTAATCGCATTTTTGGACCATTGGCGCATGTTCGAGATAGAACAACGCTGGTCTAAAACTTTTTAATCAATGATTATGCCAGTAAGTGTTTAGTGGGTGTTCAATGTCATTTTTGCCATACCATGTACAAATTGTCAGCGGTGTGTCAGAGTTAAGAGTTAATAGTTAACGTGAGTTCGACGAATTCAGAATAGTGTGAGTTGTGTGTCTATGGCTTTTTCGCAAGCGATGCTTGGTTTCTTTGGAAAGAAACAATACGCTGCTAAGGCTCCAAGCATATTGACGATGAAGTTGTCGAATGATCTGTGTCTGGAATGCTCCACCTGTGCGATATTCTTCAGCTCGTCGTTGATAGTCTCAATGATGGCCCTTTTTCTGGTAAGCAGTCTGTCAGACATACTCATGATGGCTCCTTTCATGTTGCTTTTGAGTTTAGTTATCAGCTGGATGCCGTCAACGAAGAGGCGCTGGAACAATTCCTTTCCAATGTATCCTTTATCTCCGACGAGTTTTCCGTAGAGGAATTCCACAAAAGGCTTGTAGTCAAGCGGCTTGCGGTCATCTACATCTCCAGGTGTGATCATGAAGTTGAGCAATTCCCCCTTCTCGTTACAGATCAGGTGCAGCTTGAACCCGAAGAACCAGCCCATGGAGCACTTCCCCCTTTGGGCAATGCCCTTGAACGTCTTGTGGATGTGGATTCGCTGATTTCTGCATACCCTGAGCGGAGTGCTGTCTACGAAGCTGATGCCCGTACACTTTCCCAGCAATACCTTCTTGATGAACAATGCAAGGGGAATGGCCACATCCTTCTCCAGTTCAACAAACCTGTTGTAGGATACCAGCTCGGGGAACAGATGCCGCAGATGCTTCGACACATGCTCCAGATAGAAATGCTTCAGACAGCGATACCCGGAACCATGAAACAGTATCATGATCAGCATGACTTCTGCCTTGGAAAGCGTCCCGTCACGGTGGTACGGACGCTTATTCGGGACTTTTACGGTATATTTTGCCATCATTGCATCATAAAATTTGCAAAAATCATCTGCAATACAGAAAATTTCAGAAGTTTCCTTG
>Ga0310697_10002824_pt1 | contig 18020 bp, 17 predicted proteins | sample 172DNAGHGlowgp2_FD_203883 | JGI IMG/M metagenome (GOLD analysis project Ga0310697, IMG submission 203883) | Sheep rumen microbial communities from Palmerston North, Manawatu-Wanganui, New Zealand - 1728 DNA GHGlow gp2 (v2) (version 2) | ecosystem: Host-associated > Mammals > Digestive system >... | reverse complement strand
GAGTTCCTGAGCTCCATCGGCTGCACGGTCCGCTATTTTGACCGGCCAAAGAAGTGCGAGATCCAGGGCGGCGACAAGGCCGAGCGCGTGATCTGCGACGGCCAGGAGGCGGAGGCCGACTGCGTCTTCCTGCTGCGCCCGGCCATTGCCCCCACGGACATGTTCCCCGGCATCGCGGTGGAAAACGGCTATGTGCAGGTGGACCGGAACATGGCCACGAACCTGCCCGGCGTCTTCGCGGCGGGGGACTGCACCGGCCTGCCGCTCCAGATCGCCAACGCCGTGGGCGACGGCCTGATCGCGGGCCAGAGCGCCGCCAAATATGTGGCGGTGCTGGCGAAGAAGAAGTGAACGCATGAGAGAAAGAAAGCGCGGCTTTCCGGCTGAGAGGCAGCGGGAAAGCCGCGCTTTTTTGATAAAAGTGCATTTCCGTATCTGCCGCTTTTCTCCCCTTGCAAGAAGCGAATGATTTTGATAGACTGAATGCAAAGGAATCCAAAAGAAAGTGGGGAGGGGGTTGCGATCATGTGCAGAGCCATGGAGGAAATGAGAAATCAGGCATTGGAAGCAGGCAGAAAAGAAGCAGTGCTGGAAATGGCGCTCCGTATGCTGCATTCGGGCAGATACGCATTGAAGGAAATCGCAGAGATCACAGCGCTTCCCCTGGAGGAAGTCAAGCTCCTGAGCGAAACCAAAACGGCATAAGCGGCGGTTCCAACGCCGCGTGGACACAGCCGAAACAAGAACGCTTCCGGGCCATGTCGCCCGGAAGCGTTCTTGTTTCGTATGGCTCAGTTGAACTTGATGCCCTCCCAGAGGCTGTTGATATAGTCCAGCATCTCCGTGGGGAGGTTGCGGAAGGCCAGGGCGTTGTAGCGCTCTGCGAAGTCGCCGATCTCGGGGTAGAGGATCTCCATGGCCTCTTCGCCCATCTCTTCGATATATTCCGCATCGGTGTAGACCAGCGTATTGGGGGAGGCGTACCAGGTGGCCTCCGCGTTGGCCACGGCGGCGTCACGGCCCAGCAGGAAGTTGATGAAGCGCTCGGCCAGCTCCTTGTTCTGGCAGCAGGAGGGGATGCACATGGCGTCGATGTAGTAGTTGGTGGCCTCGGGGTAGTAGAAGCGCAGGTCCACGGTGGGGGCCTGGGCGTCCAGCATCGTGAAGTAGTCCCCGGCGTAGTAGGCGCCCACGGCGGCCTCGCCGGACTCCATGATGTCGTAGATCTCATCCATGACGTAGCTGTAGACCAGCGGGCGCTGGACCTTCAGCTCCTGGAACGCGGCGTTCCAGTCGGCCTTGTCCTCACTGTTCACGTCCAGGCCCAGCTTGTACATGGCGGTGCCGAAGGCGTCCCGGGAGTTGTTGAACTGGACGATGCGGCCGGAATACTTGGGGTTCCACAGCAGGTCCCAGCCCTGGGCGTCGGCCTCGTCCACCTCGTTGGCGTTCCAGATCACGCCCACCACGCCGTAGGTGTAGGGCACGGAGTACTGGTCGTCCGGGTCATAGTAGAGGCCCCGGAAGGTCTCGTCGATGTGGGCATAGTTGGGGATGTTGTCGAAGTTCAGGGGGAGCAGCATCCCTTCCTCCCGCATCCGGGCGATCATGTAGTCGCTGGGGAAGATTACGTCATAGCTGACCGCGCCGGAGGACAGCTTGGCGTACATGTTCTCGTTGCTGTCGTAGGTGTCGTAGTTGACCCGGACCTTCTGGCCGTAGGTCTCCTGATACCAGGCGGCAAACTCCTTCACCGTGTCGTAGCTGCCCTCGGTGCCGTCGGAGATATACTCGCCCCAGTTGTAGACGTTCAGGGTCAGGGTGGCCCCGTCGCTGCCGGGTTCGTTGGGGCCGCCGCAGCCGACCAGCAGGGCGGCGGTCAGCAGGCAGGCCAGGAGAAGGGAGATGGTTTTTTTCATAGCGCGAAGTCCTTTCTTAGAATTTACTGAAAACTGAAGAATGAAGACTGAAGAATGAAAAATAGTGGTGCCGCTCCGCGACATATTTTAATTATATCGGCGAAGCCGATCCCACAATTTCTTCATTTCTTCATTCCTTCATTTCTTCTTCTCGTCCCTGTCCGTCAGGTTGGAGATCAGCAGCAGGGCCAGGATCACGAAGAAGATCAGGGTGGCCAGGGCGTACATCTTGGGGGTGACGGTCTTTTTCGTCATGCTGTAGATGCGAATGGGCAGGGTCTGGAAGCCCGCGCCGGCGGTGAAATAGCTGATGACGAAGTCGTCCAGGCTCATGGTGAAGGCCATGATCGCCCCGGTGAGGACGCCGGGCAGGATCTCCGGCACCGTCACTTTGAAGAAGGCCCGCAGGGGCGTGCAGCCCAGGTCCATGGCCGCCTCCGGCAAGCTGGGGTCCATCTGCCGCAGCCGGGGGAGCACCTGCAGGATGACGTAGGGCAGGCAGAAGGTGACGTGGGCGATGAGCATGGTCCAGAAGCTCAGGGAGTTGGCCAGGCCCAGAAGCCGCCCGGCGAAGACGAACATCAGCATCAGGGAAATGCCGGTGATGATGTCCGGGTTGGTCATGGGGATGTCGGTGGCGGTGTTCAGGGCGGCGCGCAGCCAGCGGGAGCGCAGCCGCAAAATGCCCACGGAGGCGGCGGTGCCCATGACGGTGGAGATCACCATGGCGGCCACGGCCAGCACCAGGGTGTTGCGGACGCTCTGGAGCGTGGTGTCGTCGTGGAACAGTTCGTTGTACCACTTGAGGGAAAAGCCGGAGAAGACGGACAGGCTCTTGGCCTCGTTGAAGGAGAAGACCAGCAGAATGACGATGGGCGCGAAGAGGAAGACGAAGATCAGCGCCGTATAGACCTTGGAAGCGGTTTTCATAGCTCGGCACCTCCGTAGACCCGGTTGTTGGTGAAGCGCTTCATCAGCGCCATGGCCACCAGCAAAATCACCATCAGAATGAAGGCCATGGCGGCGGCAAAGTGCAGGTTGTTGGCCACGAACTGGCCCTCGATGGCGTCGCCGATCAGGAAGAACTTGCCGTTGCCCAGCTTCTGGGAGATGTAGAAGGTGCTGACCGAGGGGATGAGCACCATGGTCACCCCGCTGAGGACGCCGGGCAGACTCAGGGGCAGGATGACCCGGCGCAGCACGGACAGGCCGTTGCAGCCCAGGTCCCGGGCCGCCTCCAGCAATCGCACGTCCATCTTGGCCATGATGGAGTAGATGGGCAGGACCATGTAGGGCAGATAGTCGTAGACCATGCCGATGACCACGGCCCCCTCCGTGCCGATGATGTGGACCCGGCCCAGGCCCAGGCCGCTCAGGGCACTGTTCAGGATGCCGGTGTCCTGGAGGATGGTCATCCAGGCGTAGGTGCGGATCAGGAAGTTCATCCACATGGGGATCATGATCAGGGTCATCATGATTTTCTGTCCCCTGGCGCTGGCCCGGGCCATGAAGTAGGCCAGGGGGTAGCCCAGCAGCAGACAGATCACCGTGGAGATCACAGCCAGCTTGAGGCTGCGCAGGAAGATCACCAGATAGGTGCGGACCTCCGCCCCCTCCACCGTGCTGGTGGCGGTGAAGAAGCGGGCGATGTTGTCAAAGGTGAAGGCAAAGGCGTTGTCCGTAAAGGCGTAGTAGGCCACGAAGACCAGGGGCACCAGGATGAACAGCAGGGCCCACAGGCTGTAGGGGGCCAGCACCGCCCCGCCCAGCTTCCGCGTTTTCGTCATGCGTCCGCCTCGCTTTCCTCCCCGTCCGGCTGACTCAGCTCATCCAGCTCGTTGGAGAAGGAGGAATAGTCGCCGTACAGCCCGGAATACTCGCTCTTTTTCATAATGTGAATGGCGTCCGGGTCGATGGACAGGCCGATGCGCTCGTCCACGTCCACGAAGTCCGTGGTCTGGATCATCCACTTGAAGCCGCCGATGTCCACGATGACCTCATAGTGGACGCCCATAAAGGTGACGCTGGTGACCACGCCGCAGAGCATCCCCCGCTCCACGGGCACGATGTCCACGTCCTCCGGGCGCACCACCACGTCCACCGGCTCTTTCGGGGCAAAGCCCTTGTCCACACAGCGGAAGGTGTGGCCGGAGAAGCGGACTTTCAGGTCGTCCAGCATCACGCCGTCCAGGATGTTGCTCTCGCCGATGAAGTCCGCCACGAAGGCGTTTTTCGGCTCGTTGTAGATGTCCACCGGGGTGCCGATCTGCTGGATGCGGCCCTCGCTCATGACCACGATGGTGTCCGACATGGTGAGGGCCTCCTCCTGGTCGTGGGTGACGAAGATGAAGGTGATGCCGGTGGCCTTCTGGATCTTTTTCAGCTCCTGCTGCATATCCTTGCGCAGTTTCAGATCCAGGGCCCCCAGAGGTTCGTCCAGCAGCAGCACCTTGGGCCGGTTGATGAGAGCCCGGGCAATGGCCACCCGCTGCTGCTGGCCGCCGGAGAGGCTGGTGACCCGACGGTGGGCAAAACCGGAGAGCATCACCAGCTGGAGCATCTCGTGGACCTTTTCCTCGATCTCCGCCTTGGGGACCCGGCGCTCCCGCAGGGGGAAGGCCACGTTTTCAAAGACGTTCAGATGGGGAAACAGGGCGTATTTCTGGAACACGGTGTTGACGTTCCGCTTGTGGGGCGGCACGTCGTTGATGCGCTCGCCCATAAAGACCACGTCGCCCGCGTCCGGGTGCTCAAAGCCGCCGATGATCCGCAGCGTCGTGGTCTTGCCGCAGCCGCTGGGGCCCAGCAGGGTCAGGAACTCGTTGTCGTAGATGTCCAGGTCGATGCTGTCCAGCACCGTCTCCCCGTCGTAGCTCTTGCTGATGTGTTTCAGTTCGATGATTTTTTTCATGCTGCCCTCTCCGCCTCCGCGCCCGACGGGCGCAAACAAAACAGGTGATATGCCCGTGATGCGGCATATCACCTGTGAACGCTGCCTGTCCCCCGCGCCCCAGGCCGCAGCCTGTGCCGGGTTTCCGGTGGATTGTCAAGAGTTTTTGCAGCAAAAGATGCCTTTTCAGACTCTTATTGACCATTTCACAAGTCGTATGCCCCGCCGGGCACTGGTTATAAAGTAACCAACTTTGAAACTGAGCTTTTAACTCAATCAATAAGGCAACGCGCTGTTGCCTGCCGCGTTCCGCGGCACAGTTCGGCATCTGACCCGGCTGTCCGTATGGCCTCGGCCCCGGTGGGGGGCGGTCAAGTCTCCTGCTTCGGAAAAACCCTTCCAATTACAGATTAAGAATACTTTACATCAATCCGGCCCCGCTGTCAATCATGCATTTCGACGGAATCCGCCAGCGGCGGCGCGCCGGATTTGTCGGCGTGGAGCAAACACCGCCCCGCGACGGCGGAAAGCCTTGTGCGTCCACGGAGCAAACACGCGCCGCAGCCTTGGATTGGGCTGCGGCGCGTTTGGAACCTGGAAAAACCGGGGTTCAGTCCACGATGTAGGGCATCAGGGCGACCTGACGGGCGCGCTTGATGGCCTCGGTGACCTGGCGCTGATGCATGGCGCAGGTGCCGGTGGCGCGGCGGGGCAGGATCTTGCCGCGCTCGCTGGTGTAGCGGCCCAGACGGGCCACGTCCTTGTAGTCCACGAACGTCGCCTTGTCCACGCAGAACTGGCAAACCTTTCTGCGCTTGTGGGGCTTTCCGTTGCTCTTATCAAAAGCCAAGGCTCATACCTCCATTCAAGAATTGTGTTCCGCTCAGAACGGCAGTTCGCCGTCGGTGTCGCTGAGCTCGGTGAAGCCGGAACCGGCGCTGCTGTCGTCGAAGCTGCGGAAGCTGTCGTTTCCGCCGCTGTAGCTGTCATTGCCGCCGCGATAGCCGCCGTCGCTGTTGCCGCCCCGGAAGCTGTCGTTGCCGCTGTTGCCGCGATAGCTGTCATTGCTGCGGCGGTTGTCATTCCCGCCGCGATAGCCGCCGTCGTTGCCGCCCCGGTAGCCTTCGTTGCTGCGGAAATTGTCATTGCCGCCCCGGTAGCCTTCGCCGTCCCTGCGCCTGCTCTCGCCGAAGTAGACGTTGTCGGCCACGATCTCGGCGCTGGTGCGGCGGTTGTTCTCCTTGTCCGTCCAATCCCGGATCTGCAGGCGGCCGGACACCACGATCATGCTGCCCTTGGAGAAATACTTGCTGACGAACTCTGCCGTGCCGCGCCAGGCGACGCAGTCGATGAAGTCCGTCTGCCGCTCTCCGCCGTCCCGTCCGCCGTAGTCCCGGTCCACGGCCACGCGGAACGAGGTCACGGGGAACTGGCTCTGGGTGTAGCGCAGTTCGGGGTCCCGGGTCAGGCGACCCATGATGACGATGTGATTCAGCATGAGGGACCCTCGCTCATTCCGCCCGCAGCGTGATGAGACTGCGGATCACGCCGTCGGTGATTCCCAGCACACGGTCGAGCTCGGCGGGGAACTTGGGATCGCTGGTGAACTTGACCAGGACATAGTAGCCCTCGGTGAGATAGTTGATCTCATAGGCCAGCTTGCGCTTGCCCATCTCCTGCAGCTCGTCGATGGTCCCGTTGCTCTCGATCAGCGTCTTGAACTTCTCGACGATGGCAGCGGTCTCCTCCTCGTTCAGGTTGGGGTTGAGCACATACATCAGCTCATACTTTTCCACAGATTTTGCCATTGTCAGCACCTCCTTCTGGACTGATGGCCTGCGGTGGAGCGCAGGCAAGGAAATTGGCCGCTTGTTTTGCAAAGCAGCGCTGGTATTATATCGAAGACGCTGGCAGTTTGTCAAGAATTTTTTCGTGTTTCACAAAAAAAGATCTGGTGCAAATCGGAAAACAAGCCTCCCATTTGCACCAAATCCTTCAGTTTTCAGTCCTCAGTTCTCCCCGTTCCCCCGCTTTTCCACCAGGTCCATGGCCCGCACCAGCATCACTGCGGCGTCGCCCCGGCGGAGCGTCCCGTCCGTGAAGCGGCAGCCCTCCGGGAGCAGGCCGCAGGCGCTGAGGTTGGCCGCGCTCTGCCGCGCCCAGGCGGGGATCGCCTCGTCCAGGGCGTACCAGGTCTGCAAGGCGTCCGTCAGGGAGAGGGTACGGTCCAGTATGGCCGCGGCCTCCGCCACGGTGATGGCGTCGGCGGGGCGGAACATCAGGCCGGTCCCCTCCCCTGCCGGACTGCCGGACACCAGGCCCCGCCGGGCCGCCGCTGCCACATAGCCTCTGGCCCAGGCGCTGACGGCGTCGCCGTCGGCGAAGGCGGCGGTCTCATCCGGGTCCGCGGGGGCCAGGCCCGCGCACTTCCAGCACAGGGCCAGAAATTCCTCCCGGCTCACGGGCTGCTCCGGCGAAAAGACGTAGCTGCCCCCCAGCTGCGCCCCCACATAGATCCCCGCCTCGGCCAGCCGCAGGGCGGCGCAGTCAGCCGCAGAGCCGGCGGTGTCGGTGTAGCGCATGGCGGTCTTCTGTTTGAGCAGCTTGATGATGACGGTGGCCTCCTGGCTCAGGTTGCCCTCCGCGTCCTGGGCCTTGTAGCCGAAGTAGTCCTTGCCCCGCCGCCCCTCCTCCGGGGTGTAGACGAAGCTGCCGTTCTCGCCCAGCTCCACCTGGCCCTTGCCCGGCGGGGTGGTGACGACGAAGCGCAGCGTCCCGCCGTCCGGGTCCGCGGCCCGCAGACAGCCGCCCACGGACACGCCGCGATAGGTCTCCAGCTCCAGATTCTCCGCCACGGGGGGCCGCCCCTCGGCGCTGCCCCGGACGCCCAGACCGCCCCAGAGCAGGGAGACCAACGCCAGCGCGGTCAAAACGATACGATGTTTCATCAAAAAAACCTCCGATCCCTGGATGTCAAGCCTAGCTTGCGCGGGATCGGAGGAATTATTCTGTTCAGCCCTGGGCCTTGGCCGGATTGCTTTTCTTGCGCCTCCGGGCGTGGCGGCGGCGCTGGCTGCACTTGGAGCGGTAGAAGTTCTGCATCCCTTCGTCGGCCTCGTAGAGAATGCGGTTGACCGACCAGGTCTCCTCCTCCGTGCGTTTCAGCTTGACCCGCACCAGGTAGCTGCCGTGGGTCTCGCAGGTCCCCAGGCTCATGTAGCGCTTGTCCCCCTGGTTGACCCAGCGCTGGAGGCTCAGGGGCGCTCCGCAGACGGGGCAACGCAGACAGCGCAGACTCTCGTCGGCGAAGGCGGCGTTGCGGCTGGCGTAACCGGTGAAGGTCAGGTGCTCCACCGGGGTGGGGCCTTCCTCCAGGGCGCGCTCCTCCCGCGCCTCGCGGCGGAGGGAGAGCTGCCGGGCGGCCTCGGCATAGCGGCGCAGGCCGGTCTCCATGTCCAGATGGGAGCAGACCAGGCCGGTGTTGTAGGCGTCCCCCAGGGCGTCGTGGGCCACGCGGGTCTGCTCGATGCCGAAGTGCTCCATGGCTGTGGAAAGGGCCTTCTGGTTTTTGTCGCCCTCGGTCTGCATATTGTAGATCAGCTGGAGGTTCACCCAGCCGTCGATCCAGTCCCAGTCCTGGTCGTGGACGATGATATTCTGCTCCAGGATGCCCTTGTCGTCATAGCCCCAGGTGAGGAAGGTGCAGCCCTCGCCGCAGAAGGCCCGGAACTGCCGAAAGGCCTCCACAAAGCCGGGGGCGTGGCTCAGGCGGTTCCCGTCGATGCCGGTGAGCTTTTTCACCTTGTAGTGCATCTTGCGGAAATAGACCGGCTTCACGTCGATCTGGAATTCCTCGCCGGGGGTCCAGTCGTCGTTCAGCTTGACCGCGCCAATCTCGATGATCTCCCCGCGCAGATGGATGGGGAGGTAATTGAAGACGGAGCTCTTGGAGCTCATCGCCTGGTTCCATTCCAGGTCCACCACGATATAACTGATGACCGCTCACCGCTTTCTGTCGTTGTCTGCGCCGGCACGGCGCTGTTTTTCATAATAGTATAGCACAGCAAAGCGCGGCTGCACAACAGTTTTTTCATTGTATCCGGGAAAAACTTGTGCTATACTGGCTGTCACAAACTCGGATGAATGCTGAAAAGGAGGCGCGTTTCGATATGAAGATCGCAGTGCTCTGCGGAGGGCTGAGCAATGAACGCGACGTTTCCATCTCCAGCGGCACCGGCGTGGCCCGGGCGCTGCAGGCGCGGGGACACGACGTGGTGCTGGTGGATCTGTTTTTGGGCTATACCCGGCCCTTTGAGACGGCGGCGGAGGTGTTCCGGCGCGGGGAGGTCAGCCTGGGGACCACCGCCATTGGCGCGGACAGCCCGGATCTGGAGCAGGTGAAGGGTCTGCGCCCGGACGACGGCGTGCGCATCGGGCCGAATGTCCTGCGCCTCTGCCGGGCCGCCGACATGGTGTTCCTGGCCCTCCACGGGGAGGAAGGGGAGAACGGCAAGCTCCAGGCCACCCTGGACATGAACGGGGTGCGCTACACCGGCTCCGGCTATCTGGGCAGCGCCCTGGCCATGCACAAGGGCCTGAGCAAAGCCCTGTTCCGGCAAAACGGCATTCCCACCCCGGAGAGTCTGACCCTGCGCCGGGGCGCGCCCATCGGCGCCATGCCCGCGGACTGCGTGGTGGTAAAGCCCTGCAGCGGGGGCAGCAGCGTGGGGACCAGCATCGTCCGCTCTCCCCAGGAATACGCCGCCGCCCTGGAGCTGGCCTTCCGCTACGAGTCGGAGGTGCTGGTGGAGACTTACGTCCGGGGCCGGGAGCTGACCGTGGGCGTCATGGACGGCGTCGCCATGCCCGTCATCGAGATCATCCCCAAAAGCGGCTTTTATGACTATCAGAACAAATACCAGGCCGGGGCCACGGAGGAACTCTGCCCCGCCCCCATCGGCCCGGAGGCCACGGCCCGGGCGCAGAAGCTGGCCGAGCAGGTCATGGCGGCCCTGCTGGTGGACGCCTACTGCCGGGTGGACATCCTCTGGGATACGGAGCATGACCGGATGTATGTGCTGGAGGCCAACACCCTGCCGGGCATGACGCCCACCAGCCTGATCCCCCAGATGGCCGCCGCCCAGGGCCTGGACTACGGCCAGCTCTGCGAGCGGATCATGGAAGCGAGCTTCAAAAAGTATGAAAAATCTGAGTCTTGAGCGCATCGCCGCCGTCTGCGGCGCCGAGATCCACGGGGCGGTGCCCCCGGGGGAGATCACGGCCGTGGTCACCGACAGCCGGGCCGTGACGCCGGGCTGCCTCTTCGCCGCCATCCGGGGCGAACGCTCCGACGGCCATGACTACATCGGCGCGGCACTCTCGGCGGGGGCCAAGTGCGCCCTGGCTGAGCGCGTGCCGGAGGGCGTGACGGGCTGCGTGCTGCTGGTGGAGGACACCCTGCGGGCCTTGCAGACCCTGGCCGGGTTCTATCGCGCCCAGTTCGCCCTGCCCCTGGTGGGCGTCACCGGCTCCGTGGGCAAGACCACGGCCAAGGAGATGCTCGCCTGCGTCCTGGCCCGGCGCTTCCGGGTCCACAAGACCCAGGGCAACTTCAACAACGACCTGGGCGTGCCCCTGACCCTCTTCGGGCTGCGGGAGGAGCACAGCGCCGCCGTGGTGGAGCTGGGGGTCAGCCACCCCGGAGACATGGACCGCATCGCGGCCCTGGCCCGGCCCACCGTGGCCCTCTATACCAACATCGGCGACGCCCATCTGGAATTTCTGGGCAGCCGGGCCGGGGTGCTGGCGGAGAAAAGCCGCATGAATGCCTTTCTGCCCCCGGACGGCCTGGCGGTCTGCAACGGGGACGACCCGCTGCTGGCCGGAATGGACTGCCCGGTGCCGAAACTCTGCTACGGCCTGGGGGCCTGGTGCGACGTGCGGGCCGAGGACGTGGAGACCGACGGAGAGGAGATCCGCTGCACCGTGGTGACGGAGCGGACGCGCTTTGCCCTGCGCATCCCCGCCTTTGGAGAACATATGGTCTACGCCGCCCTGGGCGCGGCGGCGGTGGGCATGGCCCTGGGACTGCGCCCGGAGGAGATCGCCGCCGGGGTGGCCGACTACGTCCCGGTGGGCAGCCGTTGCCGGGTCTTCCACACCGACTTGCTGCGGGTCATCGACGACTGCTACAACGCCAACCCCACCTCCACCGCTGCGGCCCTGCGCTCCCTGGCGGCCCTGCCGGGGCGCAAGGTGGCGATTCTGGGCGATATGCGGGAGCTGGGGGACCATAGCGCCGCCCTGCACCGGGAGACGGGCGAACTGGCACGCCGTCTGGGCATCGACCTGGTGCTGAGCTGCGGCCCGGAGGCGACGCACATTGCGGAGGGGGCCGGGGACATCGCCCTGGACTACCCCATCAAGCGGATGCTGCTGGCGGCCCTGCCCTATGTGCTGCAAGCGGGCGACACGGTGCTGGTGAAGGCCAGCCGGGGGGCCAGATTTGAGGAAGTCACCCGTGTGCTGGAGCATCTGGCCCTGGCAGAGGGGCCGGAGCTCTGGGACCTCTGCGACGCTTCCGGCCGGCCCACCGGGGAGACCCGGCTGCGGGGCCTGCCCCTGCATCCGGGGGAATACCACAAGATCGTCCACGTCTGGCTGCGCAGCGCCGAGGGGGCCTACCTGCTCTCCCAGCGGGCGGAGACCCGCCCCACCGACCCGCTGCTGTGGGAGTCCGTGGGCGGCAGTGTCCTGGCTGGGGAGACGGGCCGGGCCGCCGCCGTGCGGGAGGTCTGGGAGGAACTGGGCGTCCGCCTGGACGACTCAGCGGGCACGCTGCTGTTGCAGCGGGCCAGGCCGGAGTGGTTCGACTATCAGGAGGTCTGGCTCTTCCCCTATGCCGGTGAAGCCGACCTGCGCGCCGCGCCCACAGAGGAAGTCCGAGCCGCCCGGTGGGTCAGTAGGGACGAACTGGAGGCGCTCTACCGGCGGGGGGAACTGGCGCCCACGCTGGAGTATATTTTGAGGCTTTGAGCGCCCGGACGAAAAACGGAAAATCTGTTGGGGGCAGCGCGGCTGAGACGCCGCGCTGCCCCCAAGCTGACTTACAGGACCCAAAACAGGGCGCGCTGCACTTGGTTTTCCGCAGCGCGCCCACAGGCTATCATTCAGATGGTATCACTTCAAAAGCTTCAGCGCTCCCGTGGGACAGGCCTCCACGCACTTCCCACAGTCGCGGCACACCGCGATCCGGGCGCTGTCCCGGAACTCCGGCCTGATGACCGTGCCGAAGCCCCGGCCCACCAGGCCCAGGAGGCCCTGGCCGGCCACTTCGTCGCAGACGCGGACGCAGAGGTTGCAGAGGATGCACTTGCCCGCGTCCCGCTCGATGACCTCCAGACGCCGCTCGCTGTCGTGCCTGCGCTTCTCGCCGCCGCCGAAGCGCTCCGGCTCCAGGGGGTAGCGGTTGGCGTGGCGGATCAGGGCGCAGTCGTGGTAGTCGTGGCAGCCGCACTCCAGGCAGCGGGCGGCCTCGCGCATGGCCTGCTCCGGGGTGTAGCCCTCGTTCAGGGGCAGGAAGTCGCGCCGACGCTCCGCGCCGGGGCGGTTCTCCACCCGGACCCGGGCGACGCGCTCCCGGTCGGCGAAGTCCGCCGCCGTGACCTTGCGCTCGCTGACGAAGGGTTTCCGATAGGGCACCGTGCGGCCTTTCAGGTAGCTGTCCACCACCTTGGCGCAGCGGCTGGCCTCGCCGATGGCGGCAATGGCGATGTCCGCGCCGCCGTTGGTGGCGTCGCCCACGGCGAAGACGCCCTCCAGGTTCGTGCGGAAGGTGGCCTCGTCGGCGGCGATGATGCCCCGGCGGTTCAGCTCCACCGGGAAGGCGGAGGGCTCCACCTTCTGGCCGATGGCGGCGATGACGCTGTCCACGTCCAGGGTCTCAAATTTTCCCTCCACGGGCACGGGGCTCCGCCGCCCGGAGGCGTCCGGCGCGCCCAGCTCCATGACCTGGAGCTTCACGCCGGTGACATGGCCGTTTTCTCCCAGCACCTCCGCCGGGTTGGTGAGGAACTTGAAGATGACGCCCTCTTCCATGGCCTCGTCGATCTCCTCGGCGTTGGCGGGCATTTCGTCCCGGGTGCGGCGGTAGACCACATAGACCTGCTCGGCTCCCAGGCGCACGGCGGTGCGGCAGGCGTCCATGGCGGTGTTGCCGCCGCCCACCACGGCCACTTTGCTGCCGATGTCCGGGGTCTCCCCCTCGGCCACGGCGCGCAGGAAGTCGATGCCGCCCAGCACGCCCCGCAGCTCCTGGCCGGGGCAGCCCAGGGGAGAACTCTTCCAGGCCCCGATGGCCAGCACCACCGCGTCATATTTGGCCCGGTAGGCTTCAAAGCTCAGGTCGCGCCCGATGCACACGCCGTTTTCCATGTGTACGCCCGCCTCGGCGATCTCCGCCACTTCGGCGTCCACCACGGCCTTGGGCAGACGGTATTCGGGAATGCCGTAGCGCAGCATCCCGCCCATCCTGGGCATCTGCTCGGTGAGGGTCACTTCATGTCCCATTAAGGAGAGATAGTACGCTGCGGTCAGGCCGGCGGGGCCGCCGCCGACGACGCCCACACGCTTGCCGGTGGAGGGCGCCCGCTCCGGCTTCCAGCGGTCGGGGTCGTTCAACTGGGTCACGGACATATAGCGCTTGATGGCGGCGATGGAGATGGGCTCCTCCACCAGCGCCCGGCGGCAATGGGCTTCACAGGGGTGGGGGCAGACGTAGCCGATGCAGGCGGGCAGGGGCAGCCGCTCCTTGACGATGCGGACGGCCTCCCGGGTGTTGCCCAGGGCCACCTGCTTCACATAGGCCTGGCAGTCCGTGTCCCCGGGGCAGTGGAGGCGGCAGGGGCCCATGCAGTCCCCGTCATGGTCGCTCATCAGCAGCTCCAGGGCGATCTTCCGGGCCTGGATCACCCGAGGGGTCTCGGTGTGGACCACCATGCCCTCGGCGGCGCGGGTGGAGCAGGCCCGCAGCAGCTTGTTGTTCCCCTCCGCCTCCACCACGCAGACGCCGCAGGCCCCGTAGTGGGCCACGCTGTCGTCATGGCAGAGGGTGGGGATCTCGATGCCCGCCCGGCGGGCGGCGTCCAACACGGTCTCCCCCTCCTGGCAGACGCAGGGGACGCCGTTGATGCTCAGATGCAGTTCCTTCATAGTCACGCGCTCCTCCTTCATTCCACATGCACCGCGTCAAAGCGGCACGCGCCAAGGCAGCTGCCGCAGCGGATGCAGGCGGCGGGGTCGATGGTATAGGGCTTCCGCAGTTCGCCGTGGATGGCGTTCGTGGGGCACTTCCGGGCACAGGCGGAGCAGCCGATGCACTTGGCCGGGTCGATGGTGTAGCGCAGCAGGGCGCGGCACTCCCTGGCCGGGCAGCGATGCGCCCGGATGTGGGCCTCGTACTCGCTGCGGAAGTAGCGGATGGTGCTCAGCACCGGGTTGGGGGCGGTCTGGCCCAGGCCGCAGAGGGCCCCGTCCTTCACGGACTGGCACAGCTCCTCCAGCAGTTCCACGTCGCCCTCGCGCCCTTCGCCGCTGACGATGCGGTTCAGGATCTCGCCCAGGCGCTTGGTGCCGATGCGGCAGTGGACGCACTTGCCGCAGCTCTCCCGGGTGGTGAAGTCCAGGAAGAACTTGGCAATGCCCACCATGCAGGTGTCCTCGTCCATGACCACCATGCCGCCGGAGCCCATGATGGCCCCGGTCTCGGACAGGCTCTTGTAGTCGATGCGGGTGTCCAGCAGGGCCTCGGGGATGCAGCCGCCGCTGGGGCCGCCCAGCTGCACGGCCTTGAAGCGCTTGCCGCCCCGGATGCCCCCGGCGATGCCGAAGATCACGTCCCGCAGCGTCACGCCCATGGGCACTTCCACCAGGCCGCCGCGCCGCACCTTGCCGGTGACGGCGAAGACCTTGGTGCCCCGGCAGCCCTCGATGCCGTACTCGGCGAAGGCCGCGCCGCCGTGGGCGATGATCCAGGGCACGTTGGCGAAGGTCTCCACATTGTTGATGTTGCTGGGTTTGTGCCAGTAGCCCTCCTGGGCCGGGAAGGGGGGCTTGAGCCGGGGCATACCCCGGTTGCCCTCCAGGGACTCGATCAGGGCCGTCTCCTCGCCGCAGACGAAGGCCCCCGCTCCCGCCTTGATGCGGATGTCGCAGGAGAAGTCCGTGCCGCAGATGCGCTCTCCCAGATAGCCCGCCGCCCTGGCCTGGCGGATGGCCTCCTTCAGGCGGACGATGGCCAGGGGGTATTCGGCCCGGACGTAGACCACGGCCTCCTTCGCCCCGATGGCGTAAGCGCCGATGAGCATCCCCTCGATCAGGTTGTGGGGGTCGCTCTCGATGACGGCCCGGTCCATAAAGGCACCGGGGTCGCCCTCGTCGGCGTTGCAGATCAGATATTTGTCGGTGCCGGGACTCTGGCGGGCCGCGTTCCACTTGAACCAGGTGGGAAAGCCCGCGCCGCCGCGCCCGGCCAGGCCGGAGATCTTGATCTCTTCGATGACCTGTTCCGGCGTCAGCTCCGTCAGCGCCCGGCGCAGGGCCTGATAGCCGCCCGCCGATTCATAGTCGGAAAGGCGCTCGGGGTTCAGGACGCCGCAGTTGCGCAGGGCGATGCGGGTCTGGCGCTGGAGGAAGCCCCTGTCCTCGTCGGAGATCAGCAGCTTCTCCAGCGCGGCGAAGTCCCCGGTCCGGGCGGCGGCGGCGATGGTCTCCGCGTCGCCGGGCTGGACCCGGACGCAGCGGTACAGCGTCCCCGCCGCGTCATACACGTCCACGATGGGCTCCAGGAAGCAGGCCCCCACGCAGCCGGTGATGCCCAGGGCGACGCCCTCGGCCCCGGCCAGGGCCCGGTTCAGCGCCGTATGGACCGCAGCCGCCCCGGCGGCCAGGCCGCAGGAGCCCTCTCCTACCGCGATGCGAATGCTCATGCCGTCTCCTCCTTTCGGATGTCCCGCAGGATGCGCCGGGCCTTGTCCGGCGTCAGCGTACCATAGGTCTTCTCCCCGATCATCATCACCGGGGCCAGGGAGCAGCAGCCCAGGCAGGCCACCAGGGACAGGGAGAACAGGCCGTCCTCCGTGGTGCCGCCGTCGCCGATGCCCAGCTCGTCCATGATGGCGTCGGCAATGCCGTCGGCCCCGTTGACGTGGCAGGCCGTGCCCTTGCACAGCAAAATCAGATGCTTGCCCACCGCCGTGAAGCGGAACTGGGAGTAAAAGGTGGCCACGCCCAGCACATGGGCGGGGCTGTCCCCGGTGGCGGCGGCGATGGCGTAGACCGCGTCCATGGGGATGTAACCGTAAAGCTCCTGCGTCTTTTGCAGGATGGTGATCAGGCTGCCCGGCGTCTGGGCATAGTCGGAGAGGACCGGCTCCAGCGGCGTCAGGTCAACAGGGGCATGCGTACAGGACATGGGAAAGTCCTCCTTCTTTGTATACAGAATCGAATTGTATCTTTGTCAGTTTTTCAGGCTCTGCATCGGAGCGGGGATGCGCCCGCCTCTTGCGATGAACTGCGCCGCGCTCTCCGGGTGGACGGGCATGACCGGGGCGCTGCCCAGCAGGCCGCCGAACTCCACCCGGTCCCCCACCTGCTTGCCGGGCACGGGGATCAGGCGCACGGCGGTGGTCTTGCTGTTCACCACGCCGATGGCCGCCTCGTCCGCGATGATGGCGGAGATGGTCTCGGCGGAGGTGTCGCCGGGGACGGCGATCATGTCCAGGCCCACGGAACACACGCAGGTCATGGCCTCCAGCTTGTCCAGGGTCAGGGTGCCGCGTTCGGCCGCGGCGATCATGCCCTCGTCCTCGCTGACGGGGATGAAGGCCCCGGACAGGCCGCCCACATGGCTGCTGGCCATGACGCCGCCTTTCTTGACCGCGTCGTTCAGCAGGGCCAGGGCCGCCGTGGTGCCGTGGGTGCCGCAGGTCTCCAGGCCCATCTCTTCCAAGATCCGGGCCACGCTGTCCCCCACCGCCGGGGTCGGGGCCAGGGACAGATCCACCACGCCGAAGGGCACGCCCAGCCGCTCGCTGGCGGCCCGGGCCACCATCTGTCCCATCCTTGTGACACGGAAGGCCGTGCGCTTCACGGTCTCGGCCACCAGGTCGAAGGGCGCGCCGCGCACGCTTTTCAGGGCGTGGCAGACCACGCCGGGGCCGCTGACGCCCACGTTGATGACGCAGTCCGGCTCCCCCACCCCATGAAAGGCCCCGGCCATGAAGGGGTTGTCCTCCACCGCGTTGGCAAAGACCACCAGCTTGGCGCAGCCCAGGCCGTCCCGGTCGGCGGTCAGGGCGGCGGTCTCCTTGATGACGCGGCCCATCCTGGCCACGGCGTCCATGTTGACGCCCGCCCGGGTGGTGGCCACGTTGACGCTGGAGCAGACCAGCTCCGTCTCGCTCAGGGCCTCGGGGATGGCGTCCAGCAAGCGCGCATCGCCGGGGGTGGCCCCCTTGTGGACCAGGGCGGAGAAGCCGCCGATGAAGTTGACGCCGCAGGTCCGGGCCGCCCGGTCCATGGCCCGGGCCAGCGCCGCCGGGTTGCCGCCCTCGCAGCTCTCGGCCACCAGGGCGATGGGGGTGACGGAGATGCGCTTGTTGACGATCGGAATGCCGTATTCGCTCTCAATGGCGCGGCCGGTCTCCACCAGCCGGGCGGCGCAGCGGCAGATCTTGTCGTAGATCTTCTCAGCGCAGCGCCCCATGGAAGGATGGGCGCAGTCCCGAAGGGAAATGCCCATGGTGATGGTGCGGATGTCCAGGTGCTGCTGGTCGATCATGTCCAGCGTTTCCAGAATGTCGGAACGGTCCAGCATGGCCCCGCCTCCTCAAATGCGGTGCATGGCGGCGAAGGTGTCCTCCCGCTGGATGCGGACGGACAGGCCGCTCACATGCTCAAAGTCCGCGAACGCCGCCCGCAGCTCCTCAAAGGGGCAGTTGGCCGTGGCGGTGTCCAGCAGCATGACCATAGTGAAAATGCCGCCCATGATGGTCTGGTTCAGGTCCAGGATGTTGACGTGTTTCTCCGCGAGCAGGGCGCTGACCCCGGCGATGATGCCGACCCGGTCCGGCCCGATCACAGTCATGACCGCTCTCATATCAAATGTCCTCCGATGGTTCAAGGTATACCGTATTTGTGTCCTTGTCTGAAAC
>Ga0310697_10002823_pt1 | contig 18021 bp, 28 predicted proteins | sample 172DNAGHGlowgp2_FD_203883 | JGI IMG/M metagenome (GOLD analysis project Ga0310697, IMG submission 203883) | Sheep rumen microbial communities from Palmerston North, Manawatu-Wanganui, New Zealand - 1728 DNA GHGlow gp2 (v2) (version 2) | ecosystem: Host-associated > Mammals > Digestive system >... | reverse complement strand
CTGTCTTCTCTAAATGGCGATTTCATTACGCATGGGAGGCGATAAACCTTGAAATAATATGCCAATAATGTTGTGTCGGTTATTGTCGCATTATACTTTCTTTTCTTCCCTCGACCAAACATTTTAGAACGGTAAATCTCCTAACGGATCGAAACTTGGTTTCGTTGTTGTCGTTGGTGCAGTCTTCACTTCGACTTTAGTCGTCAAATCATCAGGTTTGACGCTATCGACTTCGACGAGCGGCCCAATCTTAAATACTGTGTCGGTAAATCGCCCACGCGAAAGATCCTCAGCAAGAGTTCTCTCAAGCATAGTTGTCTTCGTTTGATACTGATTAAGGAAACAACCATCATAGATAGTTGTATACTTCCTACCATCGTGTGAATCTGTCCGGACACCTAACAGTACCTTGATTTTATTATCTTTATCGTTTTCTATGTAGCCACGAATAGGAGTGACATCGCCGGAGAGGATTTTCTTCATATCCTCAGTCGGTATTTCCTTCTTGCAGTCATCAACACTGTCTCTTGTGTTTGTCTGCCATGTCCCTGTCGTCCTATTGTACACGTCAATACTTGGCGTTACCAAGAATGTAGAGATAAAGTTGACAAGCGCTTCTTCACCACGAAGACAAGCATGATAGTTATTCGACAGCCTAGCGGGGCCATTAGAATACACAGGAATTGCTTTCTTTGCGAATTCATCTTGTGTGACCCATGCCGTTCTGCCAAACTCATCAATGACTTGTACCTTCGAGTTGTCAGAGTTAGCGACAGCGCGATTCGTCACAGGTAATGTCAGGAAGTGATAGTCATCATATCCATCATTATCCGCAGCGTCGAACTTAAGAAGGAATGTGACGCGACTCATCTTATAACTCTTACCGTCATACTCTACATCACGCATGTAATCGGGTTCTGAAGTATAGACTTCGCGTCCAAAAGCATCGTTAATCTCCTTCATCGTCGGGTTGATAGCAACGATTTTGGCAACACCGATGCCCGTTCGTCTTGTAAAGACTGGTTTTGCTGAACTAGTACCAAATGCCATAGTTATTCCGCATTATGATAGTCATCAATTGTCTTGATGACCATTGCCAAGTCATTAGGTATAAACGACTCAGCGAACATGCCATCCGGTGATTTGGCTGGCACGATAACGCCTCCTACTTTCTGGCGTTTCGTATAGAAGCCGTAAGTGATATTACCGTCAGCGTCAAATTCGCTGCCAGTAAACAGTGCGACTTCAACAATCTCTAAGGGATTATAAGTCTGGTCAACCATCTTACCGACAGTTGATATCTTATACTCGACTATATTAGTACCATCAGTTACGTCTTCTGCGTGGAACATAAGAAAGATATTAAGATCCGACCTCGTATGCTCACAAGCAGAGATTACTTGTTGCATATGAGTTCCGATATCATTAAACTTCTCATATCCACGCTCTTTGGACCTAGCGAAGAACTCTTTCCGCATTATATAAGAAACATCATCTACGACGATATTCTTCACATACGTGGCTTTCTCGCTTATATTGTTAATGACAGCAATAATACGGTCGTATGTATCCACGGGGAACAAATTCTTATTCTCCAAGGAATACATATTTTCACTTCCCTTAAAGGGCAGGCGCTTATTCAGCAGATTGAGGATAACCGTCTCCTTCGGGTCCAATGTCTTTATACTGGTGGACTTACCAGTACCGGTTTTACCGATAATAGCTACTACATTTCCCACGTTCTGTTGCGTATAAGGGAGGCGTATAGCCGTAAGCCTACAACTTGCGAATCGCTCTATCGCGAATCATATTGTAGACTTTTTCCATTCCACCGACATCGTCAGGGAGTGGCATTTCAGTGAAGAAATTCACTGCTCCATCGAAATAAAGAGCGACTATCCCATTACTCTCTCCGTCTCGATTGATAACGCATTCGAGGAATCTGATGCTGCTTCTAAGCTTTGTAATGTCATAGCCAAAATACTCCTTTAGCTCATGAGCATAAGGATTAGTTACACCCAGCATGACGTTGCACAACATGTTGTCGTGGAGGCTCTTTATCCTCCACTTCTGCATATTACTATGCAGTTCAGACTATATCTTCGCATCACTGCGCTGGGATTTCGTGGGTGAATTATATTCTCTTTTGAGTTTCATCACCTAGTCGTTTGGCCTTCTCTAACCATTTAAATTAGAGCTTGGCAAAGAGTTGTCCTCTTCAGGAGTTCCTCTTTTTAACCCAGTTTTACAAGGACTGCTATGTAGTTTGTATTGCATGCTGTCTATAACATATTCCTTTATTAGTTCAGTAAACAACTCCGAACTTTTAGCCATAATATATAACCTGCCATCTCCAAATATAGAGGTTTCCAAATTGAATTTTCGTAACAAAAACGCTCTAAATTCATTTACCTCCTCTCTGTTGAAGCACATTGTCGCTATAGTATAGCCGTTTTCTGTTTTATTTCCGTCATCCATATATAGTATTGCTAATGATAGACGAGAGAAATAATTGTTAACTAAATTTATTGGAATATGTTTTTTGCCGTTCTTGTAGAACTCTTCATAGATTGGATTAAAGTTTGGATTTGCACCAACTCTACACCAATAGGTGTCATACAATTTTCCATTACGCTTATCTGGAACTTTTCTTTTAGAATATGAAAATTTTGCGCCTAGATCTTTAAGAAGTTCTACTTTGTAATAACAATAGTCTTTTTGCCTGGGACCATGTCCAATACAAAAAGATGCATTCCTTCCAGCTCGACGCATATTTCCATCTCCAAGTAAAGATCCAATTATAACTTCCATTTCAACGTCAGATATATTCTTCGCTTTCGCGGCAGCGAGAGACTCTCTTATATATCCATGTTTTTTGCGAAATTGGAATATTGTAGCGTGATTTAATCCTAAAATCTTCGCGATTTTATAATCGCTTAATCCATCATTGAACAGTTTTTCGAACAATTCTAAGTTTTCTTCTATTTTTGAATGTACCATAACTAAAAAATTTATGGTGCAAATATAAGAAAACTTTTTAAATAAACAAATGCAATTACAAATGTTGTTATTAATCCTTTGCGAGATATTTGCTATCTGCAAGACCAGCAACAGAAGGCCGTATCTTATTCATCTTAAACGCCTCGAGGCTTTGAGTCTCTTGAGATTGCTGTTGAATAATAACCGGGATATAATTATAACGATTCCTCATTCTAATCATATACTCCGATAGCATATTCATACATTCCCGAAGAGTCTTATTCTGTTCACAGTCAATCAAACTGATATGATCGACTATAATCATCACATACTCGTTCGGGTCTGCAGGTTCATAGTAATCGAACACTTCGCGTTCATCAACAACAGCGCCATGTCTGTCGGTGATAGTGACTGTCTTCTTATATTCAGTTCCATTGTTTTCCGCATATTTCTTGGCAGAATACAAAATACCGGTAGGGTTTCTATCTGGTAGGAACGTAACGTGTTCTTCATAGAAATTAAGAATAGATTGATACCTTTCACTGCGTAACAACTCCAGTACTTCAGGTTCAATCGGCTCTTCTTCTTTAGTGGACCTCAACTCAGTAGGAGATCGCCGTATCGTCCCTTTGGACAGGACGTACAGAAGGTAGCACATAAAACGCGTTGTAATCGCTTCTTGAGTTTCCTCCAGCGGGTAGTATAATATCCTTAATCGAATCTTCTCTTGATGAGTATAAGCGTAAAACACGCTATTATATAAGAAGAGATAATTCATTATCTGAGTTTTTGCTGATTTAGTAGACCCAGAGATAAGATAATACTTTCCTTGCTCTATTCCGACAAAGTTGTTCGAAAACCTCTTGAATGGCGATGGTATACAGTTTATTTGACCTTTTTCTAACCTTTCCCTTCGTTCTTCAAGCGTGTCAATAACCCTGTCTACTAGTGAGCCCATTAGACAAGAGTGGCGAAGTTGTCATTGCCTGTACGATCACCAGCATCTACATTGTCGATGAAGTTAGCCAACTCCGAATAAGAGTCGATATAACCCTTGCCTTCGTCGTTGTACTTCACATCATCCTTCCAAATGAAATACTTTAAGGTTCTCATATAGTCGTAATGACCATTAAACGATTCCACATACCGTTTGGTAGCGTCAAGTATCTGTTCGACATTATAGCGAGGATAACGTGTCTGAAACTTACGCAACCTGCGAGAGATATCAGTCACATTACTACGCCAAGTCTGGTTAGTACCCGGCTTCATACCTTTAGGAAACAGCGAAATCATTTGAGTAGCCAATCCTTCAATAACATCATTCGTCGATGTCTCTGGAGCGCACTTCTGAATCACATCATCAAGTTCATGCATGACCTCTTCAGGCAAGAAATACGAGCCTTCGATGTCTCCATTCTTGATGATTAATCGATTGTCTAAGAGTCTTTCAAACAATAGTTTTAGATTCGAACAATGTCTGACAAGAAGCATCGCGAGGACTTCCTCGATGAATACTCCTTCTTGTGTCAGACGTCTCGAATCAAGATGATAAATCATGTTTTAAAACGGTGAGAGAATTATCCTTAATGCACTCAAGTGCAGAAAGGACATTAGACTCATCGATGGTATTCTTCGATACGAACATAACGATATTGATATCGTCTGTCGAGCAATCCATGATGTGCTTTATCAGACGACTGTCGTATTTGTTCGTGCCAAAGAGGAAGACGTTTTTGCATCCGTCAAGTAGCTCGACCGTTGCGCCAATCCGTTGACCTTCGATACAAAGGACAGCGTTATTATGGTCAGAGTATTGCTCGATAGCATACCTCAGCGACCCATCTGCGAAATCTGGCCTTACATAGTAGTTGATAAACTTCCTATACTCATCACTCTTTTTATAGTCGCAGAACATAATACTCTTTTGTTCGCGAATATTGATTTGCCAATTATGAGGAAGTTGATCAAGCGCGGCAATTCTCATCGCCGTCGCTTCCATGTTGCCAAATAACTTATTCAGCTGAGACGTAAGATAGCTCATTCTCCGGCCATACAATGGCGTTGGACTGTAAATCATACACGTAGAAACAAAGCGTCGTGCTTCGCATAATAGCTCTATTGTCTTTGGGACTTTCGCATATACTCTTATTTCGTCTTCTGTTTCTCCCTTGATTCTATCAAGGAATAAGTCAGAGCTTACATAAGCGGTATGTGAAGTTGGCCCGCCCGTTGGCGAATAAGAACAAGGTTCTATTGTAGTAAGATTCGATATGTCAACCTGGCAGAGATGGATAGATTTACATGGTGGCAAGTCCTCCTTCTCTTCCTTTAGTTTCGCCATCGCTTCCTTGATATTATTCGACATAACAACCTTGATATCTTTGATTCGCTGGTCTATTCGTGTTTTATACGATTCTCCACCAGTATCGCTGATACCAATGAAGTTGATGTCAGGGTTTGCCGTCTTTATTGCGGTAATCCAGGACGATACATTGCCATTCTGGAATACGGCCCAGACATTATCCAGGATGAGGTTCTTATACCCCCTGTAGTTGAGTATCGAAATCTCATCCTGGTTTCTGTCCATCGAATGCAGGAAATGATAGTTGATAAACACGGGTGCTAAGTCTATCACTTTCTTTAATGCATCCTTGTCGTTTCTAGCGTTAATGATTTGAAGTCGCCAATTAGCCTCAGTCTCTGTGTTTGTCGTGATGATTATCGTCTTACCATCGATACAGTCTAAGATTGACTGATATATGCATCTATGTGCAACATCTGTCGACCTTATGATTGTGATGTTCATAAGCCGCTACATTCCAAAGATCCACTTGATGACTCGGCGTAACACCGATTCTTTCTTGTCTTCGACGATGATGTCAGAAGTGACTGGTTGTTTCGGCTCGTTGATCGGCACGACAGCATCACCATGATCAGTGGCGCTGCATTGTTTCGACTGTTTTGAGATCACGTACTCACAGCCAGAGAACGTACGGCCGTTAACGTTGTCGCTGGAGTTAATGAATTCTCGGATTCCCTTAGAATAGCCATTCTCGGCTACGGAGGCGCTAAGGGCAGCAACCTCCTCGTTACTCCATCTTTTCATGAGAAAATGAATTAATAGTTAAAGGTTTTTGTATTAGTTGAGACGCCAAGATTCGAACTTGGAATGCCAGTGCCAAAAACTGGAGTGTTGCCGTTACACCACGCCTCAATGTGCGATTCGAATGACATATAGCAAGAGCCTGAGTCTTGTTCATCGCGAGCATCACCCATCTTAAATGCTTCTAAGTTATGTCATCCTCGTATAAGCCCTACAGCGTCTTATACTATACTCGTTAGTCCCATGTGTAGTTCTCTATTAGTCTAAGACCGATCTCAACTACGAGACTCCGAGAGTGCGGCTTGGGAGAATTACGATATCTCGACTTTCTGATTAACAGTCAGATGCTCTGCCTCTGAGCTACCAAGCCATATAAACTAAGATGAAAGTCCAGATTGAACCATGTCGGGTGATACAGTTACTGTTGCTAATACTCCTAATTTTGCTAGTGAATCAAGTGCTGCATCGCATGCTGTTTCTACGATTGCGTTAGGTGAATATCTTTGCTTATATTCATCCACTTCTACTTTTATATAAAATATCATAAATAATTCTTTTAAAAACCCACTCGCGCATCACTGCGAAAGTGGGAACACTAAACACTAAAACCTAGAACTAAGTAAGAAAGAAATCAGAAAGATTTCGTCGAGAAGACAGGACTCGAACCTGCGACCTGATGGTCCCAAACCACCTGCGCTACCAACTGCGCTACTTCTCGAGACGCCAGCCCAACAGCACTCCTATGGAATTACCCAATGGTCTGTCGCCTGCAGTGGCCTTCTGCGTTCACGGTTACCTCTGACCTATTTAATTTTTAGGCTCATGGCTTCTGGTTTGCTGACACTACTACAAGCCATTGTTCAGCTTAACTATTAATTCCACCCAAATGCCATATTATTCAGGAATACAGCCAATTTGAATATAAGCTTATCGTCACTGAGTTTCTCGTAGTCCTTATTCATCTCGAGAATGGATTTAACGCGTTCTTTTGATGCATATATAGTAGGAAAGCTAAAGTTGTGTCTTTCCGCGTTGTATCTTTTCGTAATGTGAGATAGTTTCTCTTCTGTCATAAGACATACTTTTTGTGTTAGTTCATAAAGGGGCCCTTATTTGAAATGCTGCATCATCATATAACACCCGAAATCGGGTTGTACGACAACTGGGCCCCTTTCATAAAAATGCAAAGAGCGTCGCTAGTTTTATCGAGTAGCGTTACACGTTGTTGAGCCACTTGCCGGGATCGAACCGACGACCTTGAGATTACAAATCACACGCTCTACCAGCTGAGCTAAAGTGGCAAATGCTGTTTAACGCACAGCTGCGACCGATGTATATGTTAAACAACCTCAAAACTCCAAATATGAATACAAACACTGAAGACGGAATGGAAACCATGTTAAGGCATCATCGGTACTACCCTTAATGGTTAGTTGCCACAGAATTCAATCTGGTTATAGTCGACACAACCGGTTTCTTTCGAGAAGCGCGGCGTAATCTCCGTGAGCATAGAGTCGTCGTCCTCTATCCAGTTGTGGTACTTGCGACACGTCATCTTGAGCGCGCAATTGATGCCTTGGCAGGCCAAAAAATCTCTATTTCTCATACCATTTCTTTTCAAAGATTATCATCTTAGTAGAAACGATATCTCCATTTATACCAATCAGATATTTAGCTCCTTTGGGAATTATGGCCTTATAAACGGATCCGTTTCCCCCCGGACATCTACACGCCAACGCTCTCGACGATAAGTGGTCTAAACACGCGTGAATGCCTTTATGGCAACGATACGAGCCATTGGGGGTTATTGGCTTGAGTCCCACCAGCTCGGACTCTAGTATCGCTTTCCCATCTTTGAACACAATTGGATATTCGAAAAATGGCGTTTCTAATCCTCGATGCGTGTCTTTGCGAAGCACCTTGAACACGGGAATGTTTTCTTCGGCAATAAGTGGTTTGCCATCTTTATGCCATCGTTTTTTCACAATGAGACACATATGGCTTCACTTTTTTATCATTTCTTTGACAAATGCCGCCAATTCCTTGTTGGCTTCTACGTACTCATAAGCAGTATGTTTCTTAAGGTTCTTCTTAATTTCCATACAACGCTTAATGATCTGAGTATATTCGCGAATGACATCAGGAGTCAATTTCTTGTCGTAATTGATTCCCTTGACTGTCGCGTGATAGCAAGAACCATCGTACAAGTGAATGCACAAGGTCTGAGAGCCAAGACTGAAGAACATGCGGTTATTCCAAAAGCCGTTTCTCTTCCAGCCGAGCTCATCTAAGAGTTCGCTAATCCTTTCCATGTTGGTCTGTTTTTAATAGTTAATTGTGGAGAATAGGAGATTCGAACTCCTGACCCTAACATTGCAAATGTTATGCTCTACCAACTGAGCTAATTCCCCATAAAAACACAGAAACAACTCTTATTGCGGCCCCTACGGATTACTCACCGCAACTTCCGCTCTCTTTCCTAGGATTTTATGGCCACTATTCACCTAGTTATAAGAACTTCACTAAGTTACTATCCTCTTATGCGCATCCGTGATAGTCTCCATATAGCGAGTTTTTGCAAGGAATATTCATTCCTGAGCGACCTTTGTTCTGTGTTTTATAAGTATACAAGCGATATTTTGTGCCTTTGAAATGTCTTATATTATGAGAAAATGGTTGTTTTCTACGTTCGTTATCGCCTGCATTGTGGTTAAGTCGGGATTTGAACCCGAAAAGACACATTTCTCGGGTGTCCGTACTCCGTAGGAGCTCTCGCCGTGCATTCCTTCGCGTCGCTTAACCATATGGCGGTGGATGAGAGATTCGAACTCCCGGTACCCGTAAGTACGATTGCTTTCAAGGCAATTGCCATAGACCGCTCGGCCAATCCACCAATAATTCAACTCAATGCGACGCCCTACGGTTTACTATATCGCATTTCTTCATTGTCTGTGCTCTTTGGGCCCATCCGTGCACTAACAGCATGGCGAGTTGAATTGTGGCCCCGGTCAGATTCGAACTGACGATCACACGCCTTAAAAGGGCGGTGCTTTACCAGCTCAGCTACAGGGCCGAAGTCTATGAGTTATGGATTCATATTCTTTTCAGTCCTCCTTTTTCTTTGAAATAAATTCGTCGAGGTTGCTCAATCCCTTTCCAATGTTAGTTAGCCCATCATCCAAGAGAAAGCCAAAAATAACAATCGCTATTGCTATCCATTTCATAATCAATCCTCCTTTACGATGATGATGCGAACCTTATCGCCTTCTTTATACGAATTATCAACCAGAAAAGTGACAGCCGGAAGAAGTCCTTGCCCAGTTATACGAGACACAACTTCTGCTTCTATCGTCTCCTTCATCATCTGCTCCTTCTGCCATTTCGCTCCGGCGATGAAAGCGTTTATCACATCACCCTCAAACGCCCAATAGTTTTCACTCCATTCCTGTTTGAAATGTTTCTTTGCCGCTTCTTCAAGGTCATTCTGGACACTTTCTTCCGACCTCTGCCGATTGTATTCTATTTCGTCGTACTTCTCGGCTGTGCGGGTGCAACCAAGTTCGTAGAAGTGACGGGCGATTTTATTTATAAGTTCCCGCCCAAATTCATCATCAAGCCCATATAAGGGAAAAACGAAGTCATCGCAAACTTTTACTATTTCTTCCTCCAACCCAAGTGGCTTTTCCGATTCAAGGGTGTCGATGACTTGTTCCGCTAAATCAAGAGCATCAATAAGTCCTTGTGTATATGGGGTTCGTGCCTTCATATACTTGCTTTGGTAGTTACGATAATGCTCATCGAGTTTCGCTTTCAGGCACTCTGCGTCAATGTATTTTGCCATAATCTATTTCTTTAAATGTTCAGCACCCCATTCGGCAAAATGGCGGGCGATGTTTGAGAACTGTTTCTCTCCAACAAGGCCGCTTACGATAATTATCGTTTTGTCCAATGCGGATGGAGAATAATCCTTTTCAAGTTTTTCCCAAGCAAGATTGATTTCTTCCTCCAGATTCATCGGATTATCCGGCTCTCTGCCTCTCACCTCGTCCATATACTTGTCTACATCAACTCCGTCCCAAGTACCTCTCTGCTTGACAAGAGCAATCTTCTCGTCAAGTTCTTTCATCGCATCGTCAGGATTAATCGGCTTTTCCGATTCAAGGGTGGAGAGGGAGGAAAGGAGTTCTTCACAAACCTCACCTTTTCCAACAAAGTAATGTGTTCTATACTTCGGTTGGTCTGGAGTTACTGAGTTGCGATAATCCTTCCATCGCCGTTCAATCTCGGCCTTTATCTTGGCCAAAAGTTCTGCGTTTGTCATGGTTATTCAGTTTGAGAAGGTCGTTGTAAAGTGATTGCATAGCAAGACGGCAAGACTCGGCGCCAACGTTATTAGGGTCATTCACTATTGCGCGAAGCATAGACATCTGATTGTCGTTTGGTTTCCAAGAAGGACGGAGGGATTTGAGCCAAGAAATATATTTTGGAACAAGTGACGGCAAACCGACAGACGAAACATGACTTCTATCCCACGATTCAAGAACAAGTTGAATACCATTCCTTATCCTCTCGTCCTCCGAACCTCGGAGTTCGGGGAAAATTTCTCTTATCTGGTCTGGAAATCCAAGAATTTCATTATCTAAAATTTCGTTAAGAATTTTTCTTGCCCGTTTCAGAGCCTCATCGTAGTCTTTCGCTTTTTCTTCAATTGTTTTCATAATGATTTTTGTTTTGTGGCCCCTGTAGGAATTGAACCTACGACCATCGCCTTATGAGGGCGCCGCTGCTAACCAACTGAGCTAAGGGGCCGAAATGTCAATGCTTCTTTATCTTATCAATAAGATTGAAGCAACACGAGGCAATGAAATAACCGAGAAGTCCGGACGCCAATATCGGCCATGCAACGACATAAACTATTGCTTCATTCCCATCTATTCCTTCCGTACGGTCAATTATGCTTACGATGATGCCGCCGATAATGAGATACCCAACTATGATTGTTAAAATCCAATACCAAGCCATATTATTTAGTATTAGAGTTTTTGTGTTCTAGCTTATTGCGTATCTTCAAGTAGTCAGGCAAAGATAAAACGCCGTTATGATACGACATCCTCGCCATCTTGATAGCATTCTCAGTACTCACACGAATCTCTTCAATGTAAGACCAATAAGAAGAAAAGCAAATCATGACATCAGGATATTCTGCTTATGGACAGGACCATTCTGGTAGATCTTATCAATGTCATAATCAGAAGGCGGATCTTCTGGGAGCTGCTCAATCTCCTTCTTCGCCTTGAATACCGAATGAATGCACAGAATTGTATAAACCAATAGTGCAATAATCCCTACGGTAATGAGCACAAGGAAAAATACTTTCATAAACGATAGAATTAGTAGTTAGTTTGTACCTCGGGTGGGATTCGAACCCACACGACCTTTTCAGGTCAGGGGATTTTCGTACCACTATAGCTTTCGCTACCAGATTTTATCTTTGATATACAGGTTGATTCTGCTATTATACTTTGATGTACAGGTCGTTCTGCTCAAAATCTGTTTGTGGTCTGGACTCTATCTTAACCATATTGAAATCTTGCAAGATACATAATAGCAATATTATTACTAAGATTTTTAGATTAGTAATTTCCTTCTAATTAGGACTACATATTATGTTATTTCAGCTTAGGTTTCTCCTGTATAGTCTCTACACACTGTCTCGTTCATGTAATGGTTGTTCGGTCGTCAACCAATTCCGATTATATTTTATACATAAACTAACATTGGCTCGGTATTGGCATGAGTATGCAGGCTCTCAACTAGTAACTGCACTCGCTGTACTTTTAGCTTTCACCGAATTAGGGAGGTTCTACTTCATAGGTTTCCCTATGAGCACTCAAATTAAGACTTTTTACTTCTTATCTTTTGTCTTATTAAATATGAAGACACGAAGATAATATTATATTATGTCTACCTTTAAGTCCCCAGTGTCTACCATTTCACCACCAAGGCTAAAGAAAAGAGCGGCTCTGATATCAAGCTTCGCTCTTAGGATCGAACACAATCGTGTTGATGACATCCATGAACGCCTTAACGTCAATGGGATTCATTAGTCTATCAACGAGAATATATTTCGCCGGGTGTGTGTATTCATTCCAATGAGAACCGGCGTTTTCTACCTTCTGCTCGTTGGTCATGAAATAAATGACGGAAAGATCTGGTTTTTCGTTCTCTTTTAGAACATGAACGAATCTTCTAGCTACCTCTTCGCTAATATTGGCGAAAGCGCTGGGTACCTTAAGCCGAATCGTATCCATCACAGTATCTGCGACTTTAAGGTCGAAGATGAACTTGGATAACTCTTCGTTTGGCACTAAGCAGTAGTAACGACGATAATAACCGTTTCTCGGCTTTATACCATTGACGAAATTCTGTGCGAAGTGATAGTAGTTCTTGAGAAACTTAGGCAGTTGCAGTTTCTCGCAGAACTTATCCATGTCTTCCGCGTAGGTATGCGAATTACATGACTGTTCCGGTGTTTCAAAAGCTTCGAAAATGCTATCCCAGAAAGTATAGCCATGACTCTTTATCGATACTACGATTAAACCGTGACCACCCCACGAGGATGGCATAACACGGTTATTGTTGAATGTATTCATCTGAATAGACTGTATAAAATGATTATTGCAATTGCGATCGAAAACATCATAGACAAACTATTACAAATGAAATCGTTTAAATCATTTTTGCTCATTGTCGATTGAAATCTGTATAGTCAATATGATATTTGCAATTATTAACAAATAGTACGTTAAGTGAAACACCAATGTAATCACTAATAATGCCAACTAACTTGTTGATATCATTATCTGCTTCTGCTATAATATCTTCAACTGTAGCGTTCTTTAGACCGTGTACTTTGAATATCACGCCATAAACACCATCAGATTGCTTATATGATTCATCAACTTTAATGGTTACACCGCATGAGGATGCAAGAACACTGTCACACTTGAGATTATCACGCATGACAGCGTCCTTTACATCATCGGTTGTACTTACGATACTTGTTAGATAGAGATTGTACCTCATTCGTAATCCTGCTCCTCAAATAAATGATAGTAGACCTGAAGTCGCTGAAACGACCACGCACGACACCACTGAAACTCAACATAGTCACACCACGCTTATTAACGAACTCGTCAACACCCAAATGAATGTTGTCTATCGTTACATCACGCCCTTTTAATGACTCGTTGATAATCTTTGGCTTATTCATGTAAATGACTATGCAACCATTGGCATAATCGTATTTGCAGCCGTTCTCGAACATCATTCTTCGAAAATCGTTAAGAGATCAATGTTAGTTGTTGGTTTATTCCCCCTTTTCCTCCTTATAGTATAAATATAAGTTTCATTTGACTCATTGTACCATTTAACTAATTGGAGGGTTATTCTACCGGCTTTATAGGCCATAGCATCAAAGGATGAGACCTCAATCTTGCCAATCTTATCAAATTCCATCCAGTATGTTTTAACGCTGCTTTTGCTTTCTTCATGTATTAATACATTACTTGGCAAATCAATGCATTGGCACTCTTTCATTGTCCCTATATTGCCTATAATAAGCACAAGCACATATACCATATACGCTATTAAGCACATCTGGACAAATAATTTAAACCATTTCATAATTGTGATTTAAAAGGGGTCTCATACCGCCGAAACGATACAAGACCCCCGACCAACACAAAAAACTAACTACTGAATGTGATAGAAAGAAGTAACTTCCCGTTTTTGATGCCAGCACTCTTCAACACGAATGGCTTTGACAAGTCAATTGGCATAAGAAGAGACTTTACATCATTGGAGGTCACTTTCTCACTACTAACTTTCTCTCTACGTTCACGTTCTTTACGACCGACATAAGTCATTAGAGCCTGAATCTTACGAATAGTCTCTAAATCACTCAAGTCAACGTCATTAGGAGTAGTACACTTGTGATATAACTGCTTCTGAATGTCATCACAAATGAACAGGCGAGGAAAATCAAATGGAGCACCATTCTTCGTGTAGAAATTGTTCCGAAGAACCATCTTCAACAACGAAGCCGTACGACCACTCGTATCCATAGCCTTGGCAGTACAAGATTGTCCAATCTTTACGAGACGACAGAACAATATTACGCTCTTTGCGGTTTTACCTAAGTTGAACTGTCTCATATGGATAAACGCTTGAAGAGCTCATCCGCAACAGCCTCCATCATGACATCAAAATCAGGATAGTTATCTTCCTGGTTGAGAACCATGACAGTTACCATCTCGGTGTAACTCTGTAATAACTTCGCGCTGTCCATCTTTGCAGCCTTATTGCGATACTTTTGTTCACGCACGGCCACAATGGAATCAATAATCTCAGACTCCTTGACGACCTGTAAGACACGATTGTCGTCGCCCAAGATAATGACACTGGAATTAGCAGAATCTTCAACTAATTTCATTACCGTTAGTTTTTAAGGTGTTGGTGTTGTTAGTTTATTCTCCTTAATACGAGCCAAGCACAACAGTGCCACCAATGTAAAGGTGATTGTCAGAGTACCAGAAATTCTCAGTCTCTGTGCTGAAAACAACATGGTTATCCATCTGGTAACCAGCCTTCTCAACAGCACGCCTGATATAAGCGTACTCTGCACTGCCTAACTCGACACAGGTGCCCCAACCAGATAACTTGGCGGTTCTATAAGGATAGAACTTCTTCACGGGGCCAAAAAGACGTACTTTCGTCATAATAGTATCTGTTTAAATTGTTATAGACTACTAAAAAATAAAATGTCGTGTTCTCGGTTTACTCATCACGACTATGAGCTTGTTATTCCTCTATAACCGAAAAGGTAGTGCATTCGCCATCAGCATATCACCAGTAGTGGCAATATCGGTACTTTAGACCGAACGTAGGAACAGTTTCATTTGGTGGTAGATCTCCACCCTACGCAAAACTGTCAGAAGATAAGCGTAGTTGCTTCGTTATTTTACTTCCGAGCCAACCTGGAAGTTGTAAATATATGCCATCTGCATTTATAGAGGCTTTGGACTCTCAATCTCTCGATTGGCTGCATTACACGCCAGCAGTCTGTATATCTCAACACTTACTGACACACGACGACCACTTAACGTCTAGCAGTGGTACGTATACATCATCGTCGCTTTAGTATAATTTATGGCATATTTAACGCAATGCCATATAGCAACCCTTTGTACCCGGGCGAAGGTAATTCACAAATGACTCGTAGCTAATCAAAGTCACACCCTATCTTATCGCACTGTTATTAGTGATAGGTTTATATGCTTCCAATCCGTATCCCACATAAAATAAAGGCGGACACAGTCGCTTTCAGCATTTCATCTCAAAACGAGGCTACTTTGACTTACTTGGACATTGTCGGCCAAATAGGATACTCTTGCTAGCGCATACTGCTATTATCCCCAACACAATAATCTTAACGCACAATTTTTATCGTAAATCGATAAATTGTTATCGTTTTGAAAGTAGTTGTTGTGGATAACCAGCGCACCTAAGCGCCTTAGTATCAATAACTTACGAGCACGAGATGAAGTAAAAACTTCAAATATTGACATCCCATAAATTACTGATAACCACCAGCGGCAGAGGAGGAAAAGAGTTAAGAATACAAACGTTTGCATAGGTTTGGGAATTGAAACAACTATACACTCTAATTGGTTTAATAAAGAGCAAAGTATAACCGTTGCAAACGGATTGTATATACCTATAATATATATATATAATATATATAATATATAATAATAGGTATAATTAACTCGTTTTCGTCCTTCTGCTATTAGATAGCGTTCTAAGTTGCCGGAGCGCCGTTAAGCGGGAGCCCCCCTGTGTGTTGAGGGGCTCCTGAGGGGCAAACCTCCGAAGTGGTTAGACCGTGAGGTCGATACCGTTGGCGTCGCAGTACGCCTTGAAGTCGGCGTTGACGGCGTCGTCGTTGATGGGTGTCGCGTCCTGCAGGTAGGTGCCGTTGAGTTGGCGACCGCCCTGGAGCATATTCGCGATTTTGATGGACGACGGGTCGAGCCACTGACCGACCTGGAGCGGGCTGTCGTTGCGGAGTTTGAGGTAGACACGAGCGGTGCTCGGCTTGCCGTCAGGACCAGCGACGAAGGCCCACGCTTCTTTGCTGACATACGGGATACCCTGGCGGTTGGTCTGCGTCCGTTCGTTCACACGAACAGCGAGGACCTTACGACCAGCGGTCTCGGCGGAGGTCAGGTTACGCACATTGGTCGGCACATAGGTGTCACCGTAAATGCGGAGGGACGGTTGAGCGGTTGCGGTTGCGGTGCTTCTGTTAGCCTGAAGCGAGGCGAAAAATCCAGCCATTGTTCGAAGTATTAGGCGTGGAATTCGGAACTCTCTGCGTCCGAAACTGGCAGGGGATACGATTTAGCACCGACGCTTTCGCGACGGCGGGGGTATCCCACCCTTGAGGGAACCCGGTGGGGGTGCTGACGGGTATCCTACGCTCATAGAAATCCAGAAAATTTTAAAAATTTAGAAAAATTTTATTTTATCCTCAACTCCCACAAATTTCGAAAAATTTCAAAAAAAATAGAAAAAATAAAAATTCCTGAATTTTGATAATTATTTATCGTAAAACGATAAAAATTACTAATCTAATAATTTTTCATGAATGCGGAGAAAATAATTTGGATATGTCATTTTTTTTGCTTATCTTTGCACCTGAAATATTACATACTAAAGGTACTGTATACTAGCTCATACAGTTGTCGGCCTAGTATCATCTGATTATAAGGATATAGCGCTAGGTCCTCACGTGGGCGTTTAGTAATAACCCGCGGCCGAAACGGTCCATAGATATAGGGGAATTTAGCTAGCCAAGAGCTATGAGAAAAGGCACAGGTAAATAGCTGTCCGGGTGGAATAACGGGGTTCTCTGAAGTTTTATGGATAGACCTGCCGGAGACGGTAAGGTGGGCTGGGCGACACCGGCCTAGGATATATTATATCTATAGGTCAAGTATTTTAAGGTTGTTTGTTTTGTTATGTCCTATTGAATGATATAATTAGCATGTATGTAGTATATGTTCTATAGATATGGCAAAGATTAAATATTTAAAAGACAAACAAGGCTCCATAGTGTTTCCAGTGACGCACGAGCGTGCGGTGAAGGATCGCAATGGTGTATTGCTTGAGGATAAGTTGAAGGGCATGATGAGGTTTATAGACCTTTATCAGTCCGATTATGAAAATTTAGTTGCTCATGGGTTATGCGACATGCATACTTTTTATTATGTATTTGGTGATTTGACTCACGAGTTGCTAAAGATATGTATAGGGGACATAGAATTATGTCGTCGTAGTGGCGGTGGTTTCCCTTATGATTTCCCGTTAATATTCTAGTAAAATGATAGATATTTCGAATTTAAACAACAAGACGCAAAATAAGGGGGCTGACGAGTCTGGTCGGCTTGCTGCTTCTGAGTGGAACACTTTGGTGTCTGCCGTAGAGGAGCTGCAAGGGTCTGCTTCTGAGTCTATCTCATACGAAGAACAAGAGCTGACGGAGGAGCAGCAGGCGCAAGTTCGTGCGAACATAGGCGCTGGTACATACAGTAAGCCATCTGATGGTATTCCTGCTTCCGACCTCGCTAGTGGTGTTGTTCCAGATACGAGCCAGTTCATAGATAAGGATGTAAATAACTTAACAAACTATACGAAGACATCGGACCTGTCAAACATGCTCAACGCCAAGCATGACGTAATTCAAGATATATCTACGATCCGTAGTGGTGCGTCCGCTGGTGCTACGGCATACCAAAAACCACAATCTGGCATTCCTGCCACTGACTTGTCTTCTGCTGCACAGATCTCTTTAGGCAAAGCAGATACTGCTTACC
>Ga0310697_10002822_pt1 | contig 18023 bp, 14 predicted proteins | sample 172DNAGHGlowgp2_FD_203883 | JGI IMG/M metagenome (GOLD analysis project Ga0310697, IMG submission 203883) | Sheep rumen microbial communities from Palmerston North, Manawatu-Wanganui, New Zealand - 1728 DNA GHGlow gp2 (v2) (version 2) | ecosystem: Host-associated > Mammals > Digestive system >... | reverse complement strand
AGGGTGACCGTGCCCGGGCACATGCAGCGTGGCGGCGCGCCCTGTCCGTATGACAGAGTGTTCGCATCACGTCTGGGAGCCGAAGCCGGCAAGCTGATACTTAAAAATGAATACGGCTTCATGGTGGGATATAAGAACCGTGAAGTGGTAAAGGTGCCCCTTAAGGATGTGGCGGGCAAGTTAAAGACCGTCGATCCGGATTCCACGATAGTTAAGGAAGCTAAGATGCTGGGCATCAGTTTTGGTGATGAGTAGAAATGTCGTACACAGCTTTATACAGAAAGTTCCGTCCCCAGAATTTCGATGATGTAAAGGGACAGGATCACATAGTAACAACTTTAAGGAACCAGCTTAAAATGAACCGCCTGGGACACGCATATCTCTTCTGCGGGACCCGCGGTACCGGAAAGACAACGGTGGCAAAGATATTGGCCAGAGCAGTAAACTGTCTGTCACCTCTTGAAGACGGCAGCCCCTGCGGCGAATGTACGATGTGCAAGGCCATTGCTGCCGGTAACAGTTTAAATGTATCCGAACTGGATGCCGCTTCAAACAACGGCGTTGATGATGTGCGCACCATAATAGAAGAGGTGAGCTACCCTCCGGTTGAAGGCAGGTTTAAGGTGTATATACTTGACGAGGCACATATGCTCTCGGCAGGTGCTTCGAATGCGCTGCTTAAGACGCTGGAAGAGCCGCCTGCATATGTGATATTCATACTGGCTACCACGGATCCGGCCAAGCTGCCTGTTACGATACTTAGCCGCTGCCAGCGATACGACTTTAAGCGCATCGATATCAATACCATAGCAGCCCGCATGAAAGAACTGCTTGATGCAGAGGGCGTGCAGGTGGAGGATAAGGCGGTACAGTATGTTGCGAGGGCTGCGGACGGATCGATGCGTGACGGATTAAGCCTGCTTGACCAGTGCGTGGCTTTTAACTTTGGCGAGGTGCTGACATACGATAAGGTACTGGATATACTGGGCGCCGTAGATACGGAAGTGTTCAGCCGTCTTACCAGGGCTGTGATGAGCAGTAATGTGAGCGCGGCTATGAATACCGTTGAGGATGTGGTGATGCAGGGACGTGAGATAGGCCAGTTTGTGTCGGATTATCTCTGGTATCTGAGGAATATCATGCTCCTTAAGGCATCTGACGGAAACGATATGGAAGAGGTACTCAACATATCTTCCGATAACCTGGTGTTGTTAAAAGAAGAAGCTTCGCAGCTGGATATGAACGCCGTGCTGCGTTATATCAATATATTTTCGGAGCTTCAGCAGAATATGCGTTATGCCACGCAGAAGCGTATAATGCTGGAAACATACCTTATACGCCTGATGCGTCCGCAGATGGATACGGATATTTCCGCATTGCTGCAGCGGGTCAAGGATCTTGAGAAGAAGCTTGAGAACGGCATACCGATGGCAGCCGCACCGGTATATGCGGCAGATGGGGCCGCACCTTCAGAAGTAAAAAAAAAGATAACTCTCTCCCGGGCGGTACCTGAAGATATAGAGCAGATAGTACGGGACTGGCCGGTGATAGTGGGCAGGGCCGACCATCTGTTAAAGGGGATACTCTCAAAGTCGAAGCCTTCGATGAATGACAGCGGCGTATTGCTGATATGTTTTGAGGATCCGCTGCATGTACGCACTATAGAGGATGCGTTTAAGGAGCAGCTTAAAACGATACTCAGCGAGCATGTAGGCAAAGAGGTGGATTTCGAACTGAGGAGCTTTGACAGGAAAGAAGATTTCGGAACGCAGTTCGCCGATCTGGAGACATTACTTAACATCTCTTATGATGTTGAATAAATGCTTTATTTGTGAAGAAAAAATAATTTTAGGAGGAACTTATAAATGGCAAGAAAGGGAGCTTACGGCGTAGGAATGCCGGGCAATATGAACAACCTGATGAAGCAGGCGCAGCGTATGCAGCGCCAGATGGAGGAGAAACAGAAGGAGCTGGAGGAGAAGGAGTACAGCGCCAGCAGCGGCGGCGGTGCGGTGGAAGCAACCGTGACAGGTAAGAAGATCCTGACTAAACTCGTTATATCTCCCGATGCAGTCGATCCCGATGATGTGGAGATGCTTCAGGATATGATCATCGCAGCTGTGAACGAAGCGATCAATCAGGCTGAAACAGAGAGTGATGAGCTGATGAGAGGGATCTCATCCGGTCTCAACTTACCTTTCTAAAGCATCATGGAATATTACAGCGCGGATATCAACCGGCTGGTGGAGGAACTTGCAGCTCTGCCGGGTATCGGGAAGAAATCGGCGGAACGTATGGCTTTTCATATAATCAACCTGCCTCACGACAGGGTTAAGCGTCTGTCCGAAAGCATCATTATGGCTAAGGAAAAGGCGCGTTACTGTGCGGAATGCTGCACGCTTACCGATGCGGAGTACTGTCCCATATGCGCCAATCCCAAGAGGGATCATAAGATGATCATGGTGGTCGAAAACCCCCGTGATCTGGCGGCTTATGAAAAAACGGGCAAATACGGCGGCGTGTATCATGTACTGCATGGTGCCATTTCGCCTATGAACGGCATAGGACCTTCCGATATAAAGCTTAAGGAGCTGATAGAGCGTCTTAAGGGCGATGTGGATGAGGTGATCATAGCCACCAATTCATCACTGGAAGGAGAGACTACCGCGATGTATATCAGCAAGCTGATAAAGCCTGCGGGGATCAAGGTCACGCGTATAGCCAGCGGCGTGCCCGTAGGCGGCGATCTGGAATACATCGATGAAGTAACATTATTAAGAGCATTTGAGGGAAGGACCGAGATATAAATTTTAGTATCATCCTGGGCGGTGCGCAGGATTTTTATAAAAGGAGGAAAACAGTATATGTCAGTAGAGAGATCTGTATTCGGTACCACACCGGAAGGTAAAGAGGTTGAGTGCTATTCTATCACCAATAAGAACGGGATGCGCGCAGATATCATTACTTACGGTGCGATCTTAAAGAACCTGTATGTTCCCGACAGCAAGGGACGTGTGCAGGATGTGGTACTGGGTTATGACAAGTTGTGGATGTACTTCAAGAACGGCAGCTTCTTCGGAGCGACCGTCGGCCCTATCGCTAACCGCACAAAGGACGGATGCTATAAGGTAAACGGAAAGAAGGTCCAGCTTCCTATCAATGATCATAAGGCAAACAATCTTCACAGCGATCTGCATAACGGATTCCATAAAAAACTGTGGAAGGCAGAGGCAGGAAAGAACAGTGTAAAGTTAAGCCTTGATAAGAAGAACGGCGAGCTGGGACATCCCGGGAACATGAAGGTGACTGTTACCTATACTCTTACCGATAAGAACGAGTTAAAGATAGATTACAATGCGACATCCGATAAGGATACCGTGATCAATATGACGAATCATTCTTATTTTAACCTTCAGGGACCTGCATCAAAGAGTATCCACGATCATATACTTACCATTAATGCTTCCAGATATACCGAGGTTGACGCTCAGGCGATCCCGACAGGTAATCTGCCCGAGGTGGAAGGTACACCGATGGATTTCAGAAAACCTAAAAAGATCGGAAAGGATATCGAGCAGGATTTCAAGCAGCTTAAGCTGGTAAAGGGATACGATCATAATTACTGTATAGACGGATATAACGGAAAGAAGAAGCTGATAGCGGAAGTGAGCGAGCCCAAGAGCGGACGCAGGATGAAGGTTTTCAGTGATCTGCCCGGAGTGCAGTTCTATGCCGGCAACTGCATCGGAAAAAATAAGGGAAAGAACAATTTCCCCAATATGCCCCGCAAGGGATTCTGTCTGGAGACCCAGTATTATCCGGATGCGATCAATCATGAGAATTTTGAGCACCCCGTTTTCGGGCCCGATAAGGAATATCATACGACCACGATATATCAGTTTGAATGGTAAACACTGTTAATGGCTAAGAAGCATCAGGCTGAAGAAGCCGAAAAAGAAAATAATGTTGTAGACATGGCGGAATTCCGCCGTAAGCAGGCAAGGCTCAAGGCACGCCGTGTTATAATCTGGCTGTCGGTAATAGTTGTGCTGCTTGTGGCGGGGATCCTGTTTGCGCAGAATTATTACAATAAGGTTTATGAGTCGATGGAAGTGCTGGCGGTGGTGGACTGGAAGCCTACCACCGGCTCCACGATACTTCCCTACGGTAATGATTTTGTGTCGTACAGCTCTGACGGTATACACTGCACCAATGCCAAAGGGCAGGATATATGGAGTTTTTCCTATGTAATGCAGGATCCCATGGTAGAAGTACGGGGAGATTATGTTGCGGTTGCTGACAGGGGCGGCCGTAATATTTATATATACGACAGGACCGGTACCATAGGTGAGATATCGGCGCCTTCACCCGTACAGATGCTGCGCATGTCGGCAGGCGGTGTGGTGGCGGCTGTTCTCGATGACATAAATACTACGCCGGTCTATCTGTATTATCATGACGGGACCGTGATATCTTATTTCCGTACCACCATGTCCAGGAGCGGTTATCCCGCAGCCATCGGTATTTCCGATGACGGCAGGCTGGTAGGCGTATCGTATTTTTACGTGGATAACGGCCGTATCACCAGCCGTGTGGCTTTTTATAACTTCGGAGAGGTAGGAAAGAACGAGACCGATAATCTAGTCAGTGCCTTTGAGTACCCTGCAGAGCTGGTGCCTATGGTCGAGTTTCTTGATGATGATACGGCTTTTGCCGTGGCAAATAACAGGCTGATGATATATGAGGGCGCCCAGCGTCCTGCAAGCATCAGTGAGAATGCACTGACGGAAGAAGTGCATTCGGTATACAGCGGCAGCGGCAGACTGGGGCTGGTATATTATGATAAGACAGGACAGAGCAAATATGTATGCGATGTATATGACCAGAAAGGTGAGCATGAATGCGGCATACATTTTGATGCGGATTATAAGGAGATACGTTTCTCCGGAGATCAGATAATAGTTTATAATTCTTCATCATGTGAGATATATACTACGAAAGGAAAGCTTAAATACAGAGGGACGTTTGACGATTCCGTCTATCTGATGCTGCCCGGCAGCAGTCCCTTATCTTATGTTCTTGTGACCGACGTCGGTCTTAAGACCGTACGTTTAAAATAGAAACGGCAATATGATCTAATATTTTTTTACGGAGGTAAACAGGATGAACGGGTTAACGGGTAAAAAAGGACGCTTGATGGGAAGGATCGTAGTGTTGGCTGTCGCCGGGATGATCTTGCTGGCATTGTCTTTGTGTGCTATTGCACTCATCCAGATATCCAACGGATATCACAAGATGGGAGAGGAAGTACTTGAAGCATCCTGCCTGCAGCTGCAGGAAAACCTGGATAATATGTATCTGGGTGAGTGGCATATAGTAGACGGCAAGCTTTTTAAAGGCCAGTACGAAATGGAAAGCAGTTTCCAGCCGATCATGGACGGTCTTTCGGAAAAGACCGGACTGGAATACACTATAATTATCGATAAGACCCGTGCAATGACTACCATAGACGGAATGAAGGGCAAGGATATAGGTGATGCCGCATACAATTCCGTTAAAGCCGGACAGCCCTTTATCGATTTCAAGACCGTGATAAACGGCAAGAAATATTATGTTTATTATTCACCTGAGTTCTCCGACGGGAAATATGTAGGCTGCTTCTTTGCAGGGCGACTTGCAGAAGATATCAATAAGGATCTGAACATAGCTGTCGGATCTCTTCTGGTGCTGGGCGTGATAGCTACAGTGCTGTTCTCCGTACTCGGAGTATTCATTACCAACAAATACGGAAAGATGATGAAGGATATCGCGCGCGGTGTTAATGATCTGGCCGGAGGCGACTTAAATGCAAGGATAGACAGCAAACTTAAAGCGCGTAACGATGAGCTGGGCATCATTGCAAGCGGCGTGGGTGAACTGGAAGACAGGCTGCAGGATATCATCAGCAAATCGGTGGGAGCGGCGAATGATCTTGATAAACAGGCCAAAGAGCTTGCGGAATCATCGTCACAGGCATCACTTGCATCCGATCAGGTCACGGAAGCCATAAACGGGATATCAAAGGGAGCGGTAGCCCAGGCAGAGAGTGTTGAGAGTGCGGCAGCCGATACGGATGATATAGGCAGGAATATCGAAAGCATAACCGGTGACGTACAGGAGATGGACCGCTATGCGGAGGAGATGAAAGAAGCCTGCGATAAGGCTATGGATGCACTGGATAAGCTGATAGAGCACAGTGAAGAAGTAACACGTTCCGTTAAGGATATAGGAGATACCATCACATCCACCAACGAGTCGGCAAAGACTATTTCCGAATTCACACAGGCTATCACAGATATAGCTACACAAACGAACCTGCTGTCGCTCAATGCTTCAATAGAGGCGGCACGTGCGGGAGATGCAGGACGTGGTTTTGCCGTGGTGGCAGATGAGATACGCAAGCTGGCAGACCAGTCAAGTGAGAGTGCGGAAAAGATAAAGAGCATAGTAGAAAAACTGCTGGCCGATTCTGCATCTTCGGTGAATGTACTGGAGAAACTGAATGAAAGCTTTGGGGTGCAGGCAGCGCAGCTGGATTCAACCAAGAACAATATGGAAGTGATGAACGGGAATGTGGCACATGTTAAAGATACATCGGCTCATATCACCGGACGCATCAGTTCTTTGAATGATTCAAAGAATGGTCTTACGGGAGTAATAAACGATCTGTCAGCCGTATCGGAGGAGAATGCGGCATCTACGGAAGAGACCAATGCATCAATGGAAGAACTCAACGCAACCTTTACACTGATCAATGATGCGGCAGTCAAGCTCCAGACCCTTTCCGAGGACCTGGCAGGTACGATGAATTATTTTAAGCTATAGTGAGTAGTCATCGTGACTGAGTCACGATCATAAATGGCTCCGGGTGAGGGGCAATACATCTTATATGGGAGGAGCCATACTGATGGGGAGTTACGTAATGGCCTTCGATGCGGGGACTACATCGGAGCGTGCGATAGTCTTTGATAAAAACGGCAGGATAGTGAGCCTGGCGCAAAAGGAGATAAAGCAGTATTATCCGCAGGCCGGCTGGGTAGAGCATGATCCGATGGAGATATGGTCTGCACAGCTGGGTGTAGCGGTGGAAGCCATGTCTAAGGCAGGGCTTAATGCGGAAGATATAGAAGCCATAGGTATCACCAATCAGCGTGAGACCACTATAGTATGGGATAAAGAGACCGGACTCCCGGTATATAAGGCAATAGTGTGGCAGTGCCGCAGGACAACAAAGATCTGCGACGAGCTGGCGGGATATAAGGATATGATCAGGGCCAAAACAGGTCTGGTGATCGATCCTTATTTTTCTGCGACCAAACTTAAATGGATACTTGATAATGTGGAAGGTGCGGCTGAAAAAGCTGCGGACGGAAAGCTGCTCTTTGGTACTGTTGAGAGCTGGCTGATATGGAAGCTGACTAAAGGCAGGGTACATGTGACCGATCAGAGCAATGCATCGCGTACCATGCTGTATAACATACATGAACTCAAATGGGATGAGAAGATCTGCGGTCTTTTGGGTATACCGTTAAACATGCTGCCCAAGGTGGTATCAAACAGCGAGGTATACGGGGAATCCGATCCCGCCTATATGGGCGGAGCGATCAGGATAGCAGGGGCGGCAGGTGATCAGCAGGCGGCGCTCTTTGGACAGAAATGTTTTAAAGCCGGCGACATAAAGAATACCTACGGTACGGGCTGCTTTCTCCTTATGAATACGGGAGAAAAAGCGATCGATTCAAAAAACGGCCTGGTAACCACGATAGCGTGGAATAAAGGCGGGAAGACCATATATGCACTGGAAGGATCGGTATTTATGGGCGGAGCCGTGATACAGTGGCTGAGGGATGAACTGGGACTTATAAGCAATGCTGCAGAGAGTGAGGAGCTGGCGCTTAAGGTTGATGATACCAACGGATGCTATATAGTGCCTGCATTTACGGGACTGGGAGCGCCGTATTGGAAACCCGAAGCCAAGGGTGTGATAACGGGCTTAAGCCGCGGAGTCGGAAAACATCATATAATCCGGGCGGCACTTGATTCGATAAGTTACCAGGTCAATGATATATTATCAGCTATGGCGCAGGATGCAGGCAGCGGCCTGAATGTACTTAAAGTGGATGGCGGAGCCAGCAATAATGCCTATCTGTGCCGTACGCAGGCAGATATAAGCAACGTAAAGGTAGTAAGACCCGAATGCGTAGAGACCACGGCACTGGGAGCGGCTTATCTGGCGGGACTGGCAACGCAGTTCTGGAAAGACGAAGCCGATATAGAAAGCAGCAGCGGCAGCAGTACGGTTTTTGAGCCCCTAATGGACAGTGCCGTACGTGCAGAGCGTATCGAGGGATGGCGGCGTGCTGTAGCTATGCTTCTGTAAGCTGTTTATCATATCATTTTCAATAATCTTTATCTTATCTTTCTTTTTGCATGCTCTTTTCACAGCAAATATTGATATGGGGTAAAACGATATTTAAGAAGTACACAAGGAAGTAATGCGATATCATGTCCTATAGTAAGGAGGATATCAGCCATGAAAAAAATCAATATCGTAAATGGTCCGCAGAATGTATCTGCAATAGTACAGGGATGCATGAGAATGCCTGCTCTTGATGTGAAGGAGGCAGCAGATGTTATCCGCACCGGATATGAATGCGGGATCAATTTCTTTGATCACGCTACATGTTACGGAGAAAACGGTGCTGCAGAGAGCAGGTTCGGTGCAGCATTTCCTCTGACGGGTATCGCAAGGGAGGATGTTTTCATACAGAGTAAATGCGGTCTTTGTTTTGACCGTAACGAGTTCGACTGGACAAAAGATAATATCCTTTCCAGTGTGGATGATATCCTGGGCAGACTAAATATCGAATATCTTGATACGCTTTTACTGCACAGGCCGGACGTACTGTATGATCCGGAAGAAGTGGCAGAGGCTTTTGATATCTTAGAGCAGACCGGGAAAGTACGTTATTTCGGTGTCAGCAATCTGGTGCCCATGCAGATAGAACTGCTGAAGAAATATGTGAAGCAGCCGCTTATCATCAACCAGGTGCAGCTGTCGCTTGAGCAGTCACAGCTGATCGACCAGGCTCTGTATATGAACAATAAGACAACGGACTTTTCGATCAACCGTGACGGTAATGCGCTTGATTACTGCAGACTTAAGGATATTACCATTCAGGCATGGTCGCCGCTGCAGATAGGTATGTTCGGAGGTACTTTTATAGATAACCCCGACTTCCCCGGATTAAACAAGACTCTTGGTGAGCTGGCAGAGCGCGAAGGCGTATCAAAGACAGCGATCGCTCTGGCATGGATCTTAAGACACCCTGCTAAGATGCAGGCTATAATAGGAACAATGAATACGGAGCATATCAAAGATGCCTGCGCTGCAGCTGATGTGACGCTTTCGCATCATGACTGGTATGCACTTTATCTGGCAGCAGGTAAGTATCTGCCGTAACGGTAACGCAGTTTAAATTAGGAATGTACCGCGTGCAGGTACTGCTGTGACGGATGTCCCATGAAGATAAGCATACCGGACGTATTCCGTACCATCAATACACTGCGCCGTTATCCCGATGACTGGAGATCGATGAACTTCTACAGAGGTGTAGCAGGCAGAGGCGGAAAAGCTTCCGACTGTATAGGATGCGGACAGTGCGAGCGTGTATGTCCACAGCACCTGCCGATAATACAGCTGATGAAAGAAGCGGCTGAGATACTGGATAAATAGCATAAAAAAAGCTGCCGCACGGCAGCTTTTTTATTTGTGAAACATATGCAGAATTTGCAGCGAGGATGAGGGCAGATGCATCATCTAAAGCGGCAGCCCCTCCCTTCTTACATTCCGCGGCTTGAAGCCCGGAGATCAGTGCTTTATCTCAGTTGCCTTCCGGCCCCACATAGCTGTATTTATCTTTCTTGATCTTAAGCTTCGCCGGCTGTCCTTTCTTGTCCAGCTTGATCAGAGTGGTATCCGTGATGGTGGTGTTACCCGTCAGCTTGATGTCACCGGTAAAGGTCATGCTGAAGCCGTTGCCTTCAATGGTCAGCTGCTCGTAGCCCTTCTTGGGCAGCAGGAATTTGCCTCCCAGGTTCACGTTTCCGAGCAGACTTACTGTCAGTTCCTTCTCGCCTCCGGCTTTGGCCAGGTCCATGGCTGTCACAACATCCTTCCACAGTGCATAAGTGACTCCGCGGAAGGCGATGCAGTTTCCGAAGATTCCGATCTTGCCATTGGCAAAGTAATACAGCCCTGTTTGCTCCGTATTTTCCGTAATGCCGCTCACATCAAAAGCTGTCTTCAGCGTATCCGCCGAAAGCTTCTTCTCCGAAGCTTTGAAGATCTGGGTTCCGTCTGCCTGATCCACACCGTTAAAACTGATCAGGCCTTTGGCACCTCCGCCCAGGGCGATGGGCTTGTTAAAGCCTTCCGCCAGTTCAATGGTACCGCCGTTTCCGTTTAGGGAAGTCTTGACGCTGATGCTGCTGTCCTTAGCCGCGACCAGTTCGCCGCCCTCCTCCAGGTTCAGCTCCTTACAGCTTACAACATTGGAGGACAGGCTGCACTTCAGGTTCAGGGCCGTAGTCTTCACCGTAGTCTTTGCCGCCTCAAAGTTCACTTCATCTTCCAGGTTCAGGCCTTTCTTGGCGTTCAGAACGAATTTCGCCGCAACCCCTTTCTTTGTTTTAGCCCGGAAGGTCACATTTTCCAGGGTCAGCGGGGCATTCGCCGTAAACTTCGTCCCTACGATCTCAATCACATGTCCGTTTCCTTTGATGGTCACAGACTTCGCCTTCTTAGGGACCGTCAGGTTCTTTTCCCCGATCATATCGCTCTCAAGCTCGATCACATAGTCCTTATCCTTGTCGTTCATCAGCGAAAAGGCTTCCTTCAGGGATCTGACATTCGCTCCGTTAAGCTTAGCCGTTCCGGTGACAGGAGCATTGCTGGCCTTGTTGAATGAAAAGCTGTATTCCGTCCATTGCATACCGCCGCCACCGATACAGATGTAGTAATCCCCGGGAGCCAGATCAAGCACCTTAGTCGGTTTACCGGTCTCTATGCGGAAATGATTATTATAGATACTCTCCGTATCAAAACTATTCTTATACAGCTGTAGATCCAGGCGCCACTTACAATTGATATATAATTCCACTCTGGTCTTTTTGCTGAGTTTAAAGTGGTAAAAATCCTCAATATCGTGATTCGTATCCGTCATCCCGGATTTCATCTGAAGAACTCCGAAATACTCCTTGTTCAGTTCTATGGTCTTGCATTCACTCACCGTATCCGGCTCGCACTCCCAATCATCTTTTTTTTCGAAACGTATACGGAAACGATACTGTTGATAGCCGTTATTATGTCCTTTGCAAAGCCGCACAGCAAAACGCTTCCCGGCTTTTACCCCGAAGTACTTCTGGATGTCGTATTCATTTCCTCCGCTGATCCCGTAATCCAGGGTCACGATATCGTAGCAGTCCCAGACCGTGATAAAGCCGGAACTGGCGTTTCCTCCCCTCCCGTCCGGAACGCAGCCTTCCGCCGTGATCAGACCATCCTCCGGCGCTTCAAAGTAATACCACTCGCCGCCATAGTTATCCCCCTCCTTCAGCGTACCGGAGATCTCCTCCCCGAGAACAAGATTCCAGGGATCCGCCCAGGTACCGCTGCCCAGCTGTTTGGAAGTAAAAGGCTCTTCCCCGTCTGCCGCAGCTTCCTCTTCGGAAGCATCCGGCGCTTCTTCCGCCGCTTCCTTCTCGGGATCGTCAGGCTCTTCAGCCACCGCTTCCTCTTCTTCCGGTCCGTTTTCTTCTACGGCTTCGATCTCTGTCGCATCCTCCGCGGCATCATCCCCCGATGCCAGTACAGGCATGGCCTCCCCGGCCAGCAGAAGCAGGCTCGAAACCAGCGCCAGAGCTCTTTTCAGCTTTCCGATCTTCATTTCTTTTCTCCTTCGCGGCTTAATAAACCGCATCATTATCGCAAATGATTTTATAGCCACTGCAGCCTTCTGTCAATCATCCTACGGCTAATGTTTGCTCATGCAAGCACGGCATCCGTTGGCTGCAAAAAAGGGGCTGTCGCACCCGTATCGATTTCAATAATGCATGGTAACTTCTCCACTGAAATGCCGGCGTCCTGTAATGGTTATGGTACGTTCTTCTTTATTGATCTCTGCTTTATAGTCTTTTTTTGAAAGCTTGAGTTTTTTTTCAGAACCGTTCAGGTCAATGATCATCGCGATCTTTTTTATCGTTACCTTGCCTTTTTTGGATTCGCTGTAGCGTATATCGATGTTTTCAGATACAAGTTCTCTTGGTGTGATCTCAAAACGGCACTTATCTTTTTTCATGGCTTTGTTCAGTGCCTTTAAGGTCTTTTTTAATTCCTTCTTTTCGGCTTTTGTAAGGGCAGGAGCATCAGCTGTTTTTTTGTTTATGTATAACTCGGGATAAAAGCTTGTTTCTCCGCAGCCTTTTTTGGTGGAACCTTTAAAACGTGCGGATATATAACGATAGTATTGATCGTTATAAGCGTTTTCTACCAGGATACGGGCATTCAATATATCTTCCGGTTGGGGAGCCGATCCCTGGTAGGGTGTAGAAGGAAGATATTCTATCGTTAGACATGCGGTTTTGTCTTTCAGCGGTACATATATGGTTTTTGTTATCTCTTCAGATACCGGATCAGCTGCAGTTGAGATGCTTACGGAATAACTCTTTTCTGCACCATAGACATCGCATGTATCTATCAGAACTTTCGAAGTCCTTGAATAGGCAACCTTGATCTCACGGCTGTTGATATACGGGCGGGTATAGGTATTATCGGAAGTCTGAACATCGTTTAGATCAAAAGTACGGATACGTGTTGAGATCACAGGAGCCAGACAGGGATCAACATTCCAGCTCAGCTTTATATATCCCTGACTGTTCTCTGCTTTTATATCCGATATGGAAGAAGCTTCTGTTTCCGGCTGCGAGGGCTGGCTGATAGCGGCATTAATATACAGAGGCTGTGATGCATCATATCCGGCCTGATCTGAAACGTATTCACCTGCGCGTCCCCAGAAATATCCGTTAGCCGATCCGAATTCGTGAGTACCGGCTGTGTTAAAACCCCATTCGGGGTAATCATAAGATAAATGTGTTTTGTCCAGGGAAAGCCATTTCAGATCGATCCGGTCATAAGCATAGATATTCTTTACCCGGAAGCTTCTGGGCAGATAATCGGTGTTTGCTTCATAGTTTTCCTGGAACTGTGAAAGCGCTCCGGTTATTGCTGAATCATAGAGATTGGTATCAAATATGGACATAAGCGTCCACCGGCCGCTTGAGAGCTCTTTGACCCATTGCCCTACAAACGTCCTTCCTGTTTCTGCATCATCCCAGCAATACAGGAGCATACGATACCATTCGTGCGTGGTCCAGTTGTAATCTGCGATCCAATGTGTTCCGTCGCCTTCTCCGCCAAAGTTGGATTCTTCTCCATCCGGGAAGATCCTGTTGGCACGCAGGATGGCTCCGTCTTTCTCACCTTCCCAGAAGGAGAGGATAGCCTTTTTTCCGTCCGTACGGTTCTGTAATCCGCTGTATGCACCAAAGCCACCTTTCATATCCCAGTTGCATAGAGCCCAGTAGGTATTTTCCGGAGTCTGATCCCCGTAAAAATCAATCTGGAACGCGCGGTATTCGCCGCTTCCGTCGCTTATATCAGGATCCATATATATGTTATGTGACATTTTCATGGGACGGCTTTCTTTATCGTCGGGAATGGTCTCATCCGTGTTTTTGCCGATCGTGGGTTCATCTGTATCAGATGCAGTCACGGGCACTATTCCGGCTGAAAAAACGGTCATAAAGGCTGCACAGAAAATAGGAATACATGTTTTTAAATTCTTCATTGTTGATACTTTCCCATAAGTTTTTTGACATATGGTATGATACACTTTTTTTGATCAAAAAGATACAGAAAGTTGGGATTGCGCGAAAAATGCTGAAATGATATGATTTTACAGGGAAAAACAGGATCAGGGGAATGATCTGACAGGAGGGAAAATATGCTTATTATAACTGATGTAGAAACACTTTACAGAATACCTGACAATGAACTTAAGAAGCTTACTGTAAAGGACAGGGTGGTCATCTTTTCAAGGAATGGGGCACAGATGCCAATGTCAAAGTTCCAGGCACTGGCTTCCATAAAGGCAAAAATGGAGATAATAGAGACGCCGGTGGAAATCGATGCAATGAGCGAACCGGACAGACTGGTATATACGGGATACCTGTATGGGTCTTATGCGGCAACAGCAAAGGCACAGGAACCGGTAAAGATATATTCCGCCTTGTTTGATAAGATCGCCGTGACAGGGGCCAAAGCTCCCGGCATCTTAAAGTCTATGGGAAAGATACAGATCTGCGGAGTGGAAGAAAAGAAAGGCGGCAGAAAAGCCCCTGTTGCAAAAAAGAAAGCTGCATCTGCTCAGATATCTGCGCCGGCAGCTGTTAAAAAAGAAACAAAGCCCGTCAAACCGATTGCTGAGAAAAAGCCGGCGGATACAGTAAAAAAGACTGAAAAGAAAGCCAGTCCTCTGGTCGAGAAGATGTGCTCCATGGGTCTTAAAGACATGAAAACAAAACTTATAAAGAATGAAGAACACATCATTAAGGCATTAAAAGATGCTACCGATGCGGAGATAGGATATAAGTTCCAGCTGAAGATGTATTTTGGAGAAGCAGATTCCGTTAAGATATGGGATAAGACATCCAAGGCGTTTGAACAGCTTAAGAAACTGATCTGAATGATAGCAAAGAAAAGGGGCCCGGATCCGGAACTGTCATCCATGGCGGCTATGCTGCATGACCTTAATGTCTATAAGACAGGTTCTTATGATGACCATGCACATCAGGGAGCCGCAGATCATAATGTTAATAAACCGTCGTACTTCTGATCTTTTGACATCCGGCTTTTTATCTTCTTCGGAAACTGACCGATAATGCTTTTAAAGAATTCAGGCCTGCATACAACTATGGGAACTGAGGTAAAGCCTGCTTCGGACAAAAGAGGGGAAGTGTATTTTTCGTCAAGAGGCTTCATGGTTTTCAGGCCTTCGTCTAATATTTCGGAGTGCTTAAGATAATGTTCATAAGCGGTTAAAAGGTATTTAAGTGACTTTTCATATTCCTTGCAGTTTGATGCTATCTTTGCACAGCTTAAGTTGAGCATACACATATTACTGTGGTACTTACCGTAATCCTTTCCTCCGAAGATCTTTTTATAAAGGTCAATAACTGTTGACAGGATACGTATACCTTCTATAGAAGAGTTAAGCTCATTGCTTCCGGATACAGCTTTTTCAATCGTATATCCCAATTCATGCAGCAGGGCAAGAATGGCTTTGCCGCTGTATTGTTCTCCTTTCTTACCGTTAAAGATTGATGCCAGCAGCACTTCGCTGCTCTGTCTGATCAGGGGCTGCTCTTTTGCCCTGGCTTCTGCTTTATCATATTCACCCATCATAGAGTAAACATTTAAAAGAGGATTGATAGCATTATTATTGGTTTTTGATAATTCCTCAAAGAGTGTGGCAGCTTCTTCAAGATAAGGGTTGGGTTTTTCCGGACATGCGCTTCCCTTGATCACAAGAGCATGAGCTAGTGGTCTTTGTAATCTGGCTTCAGCCGGAAATTCTTCCAGAGCCTTTTTCAGCATTTTGATCACTTCGTCAGGATCAGGATCATCGCCGTTTTCGATCATAAAACGATCAGCTGCAGTGACATATTCTTTGATCTTATCGTCTCTATCGTTGTTATAACCGAACAGGGTATCAATAGTTATGTGGAAGTAATTGGCTATGGAAGGGATCAGGCTCATATCGGGATAGCAGCTGTCTGACTCCCATCTTGATACTGCCTGGCATGTGACGCCTAAGGCATTGGCCAGATCCTCCTGTTTTCTTCCGTCCCTTTTTCTGAGTTCTTTTATTTTATTTCCGATTTTTACCTGCATGGCTTTTTCCTCCTGTTTAAGTATATCTGGAACTATATGTTTATTAGATCTGTTTTATCACCGGTGTGATCTTAATATACCAGAGCGACGGCCTTAAAACAATAATCAATCTGTTGTTTATAAATCAACATATGGTTGAACGATAAAATACATCATAGTTTTATGCAGTATGCGTACATACCGTTTTCTTCTTTTATCAGCAAATGGCCATCTTGATCCAAGAAGCTTTTTTTGATATCAGGCAAAGCTAAACGAAATACACAAAGCGCTTTATCTGTGGTAAAATACCGGTGTGAGTTCAGGGTATTTGTCGCCTGACAGTAGCGCATTTTCCATGTCATATTGGTAGTGGTTAATATCAGGTTTAAGATATGATCCTTATATAGAGTATTCATTATATGGGAGGTAAATGCCATGAAAGAAACAACCGGTAAAGTAATATCTGTATCCAGGCAATGGTGGTTTAAAGTTAATACAAAACCCATCAGGCTCAGTGGTTTTGATGGAGCTATATATCCGTATATAATCAAGGTTGCGTATTCCGTAGACGGAAAAGAGTATTTTAAAAGGAAATGGTATTCTGCCGGAATAAATCATCCCGAAGAAGGAGACCTAATAAAGGTTTCTTATGATGAAAATAAACCCAATAAAGCAAAAATACTGTAAGAAGACTTATTCCCATCCGGCACATTGGATCCCGGGATCGTCCACAAGTTCCGGAATAGAAGCAATTCCTTTGAAAGAACTATACAGACCAACGGTATTATATCTTATGAATGAAGATAAAGCTTAGTTTGATCGTAGAGAGGTGAAGAAATAAATACTAAAGACAGAAAAAATTCAGATCGTATAGGCTGGGTGGATCTAACAAAAGGGATTGCGATCCTGCTTGTTATCATAGGGCATACATTAGGGTTTGAAGATTTCACGGAGATTTATGTCCGTGGGATGATATTTTCATTCCATATGCCGCTGTTCTTTATTCTTGGGGCTTTTACATACAACTGGGCGAAAGATAAAACGGTATTCATCGGGAAGATGAAAAAAGGTGCCCTGCACCTGATCCTTCCGGTTATGATCGTCTGGATAATACAGGTCGCGTATTTATATTTATTCGAAGGCAAGAATAAGGACTTGCTGGAGTATTTTCATGACGCGTTTATGAGGCTTTTGTTTTCAAGCGGTGCAAGTGTTACCTATGAGTCGGAGACCATAGCACCTCTGGGAATGCTATGGTTTCTTGTGGTGCTGTATCTGGGAAGGCTTCTGTACAATTCTGTTAAACTTGTATTCGGGGAAAAGCAGCAGTTATTTGTTGTGGCTATATTGGCATTTATGGGGATACAATCTGAAGCGCTTCCGTTTTCGGCTGACATAGTTCTTGCGGTGCAGCCGTTTTTGTGGATGGGCGACAGGATGAGCCGGAGTCCTTATTGGAAAGAAAAAACGGAATCACGTTATTTCATGCCGGGGTTTCTGCTGTGGATCCTGAGTCTGTGTATCATGTTTCCGGAACATCTGGAGCTGGCCACAAGGTCTTACCCGCTTTTTCCGTTGTTTTATCTGTGTGCCATTGCAGGTTCGGTTTTTATCTTTGAATTATGCAGAGCAATGATGGCTTTACCTTTCCGGATCATTCCATTGGAGTTCATCGGTAAGAATTCCCTTTATTTTCTGATCGTGCACAGTGTTGATACGTTCTTTTTCGGAAGTTCTCTATGGTCGTCAGAAAAAAAATTCGGTTTAAGCTGTCTGTATAGGATCATATATGTTACTGCCGGGGCACTCATACTTATTGCATTAAAAATGGTTGCAGGCCGGATCGGTAAGGCGGTAAAGCGCAGTGGCTGAGTGATATCACGAAGCAGGATATGCCGGAGAGATACTCCGGATCCTTTGACAGGTTAAGATATGTTAAGACCGGGCCGGGAAGATTTGATACTTCCCGGCCTTTTTTTATGCACAGGGCGTG
>Ga0310697_10002821_pt1 | contig 18023 bp, 13 predicted proteins | sample 172DNAGHGlowgp2_FD_203883 | JGI IMG/M metagenome (GOLD analysis project Ga0310697, IMG submission 203883) | Sheep rumen microbial communities from Palmerston North, Manawatu-Wanganui, New Zealand - 1728 DNA GHGlow gp2 (v2) (version 2) | ecosystem: Host-associated > Mammals > Digestive system >... | reverse complement strand
GGGGCGCCGCGGGGCGGGGGGGGGGGGGGGGGGGGGGGGGGGCGGGGGGGGGGGGGGGGGGGGGGGCCCGGGGGGGGGGGCGGGGCTCTGGACGGGGGCCTGGGTCGCGGGGGGCTGGGCGGTATCCGGGAGCTGGCCGGTGGGTTCCGCCGGGGTCTCCGTCACCACCGGAGCCTGGGTGGGTCTGGGCTGGGGGTTGTTCTGCTGCTGCAGCGCACCCCAAAGGTTGCCGAAGATGTTCGTGGGTGTGCCGATCTCCGGGGTGGGGAAGGTCCGGTCAGAAAGGCCCGCGTGGACCCGCTGCATGACGTTGTGGAAGATCGTCACAGCCGGGTTGGTGCCCCCAAAGTACATGGTCTCCGGCCGGTCGTAGCCGGTCCAGACCGCCGCCACATAGTAGCCGGTGAAGCCCACGAAATAGCGGTCGTTGTTCTCGGCGGTGGTGCCGGTCTTGCCCGCCACGGTCATGCCGGGCCAGCCCGCGCCCACGCCGGTGCCGTAGTTGACGGCGTTGGTCAGCATGTCGCAGATGTTCGCGGCGGTGTTGGGGGAGAAGGCCGTCTGGCGGGTGGTGGGGTTGTCCAGCACCACGTTGCCGTCGCTGTCCAGCACCTTGGTGTAGGTGCGGCCAAAGGTCATCACGCCGCTGTTGGGGAAGGAGCTGTAAGCCTGGGTCATCTCCCGCACGGTGGCGCCCACGGTCAGGGCCCCGGCGGCCATGGGGGCGTAGTCCGCGTCGGACTCCAGCAGGCTGGTGAAGCCCAGCTTTTCGGTCAGGTAGTTGTAGGACTCCTGGGGCGTCAGCTTGTCCACGATCTGGGCGGCCACGGTGTTCTTGGAGTCCCGCAGGGCCTGGCGGATGGTGATGATGCCCGCATAGCGGTCCGGGGAGTTGCGGGGGTACCAGCTCGTGCCGGAAAGGTGCAGAAAGGCGCTGTCCTGGACCAGGGTGGTCTGGGTGATCAGGCCGTATTCCAGGGCCGGGCCGTAGACGCTCAGGGGCTTGATGGAGGAGCCCACCTGGCGCTTGGAGTCGGTGGCATAGTTCCAGGCGTCGTTCACGGTCTTCTCCCCCACCGCGCCGCCCACGGCCACGATGTTGCCGCTGTAGGGGTCCTGGATGATCATGCCGCTCTGGAGCTGCTGGGAAGTGGGATTGGTGGACTTGGGCAGATGCTCCACGTCCTGATAGACGCTGTCCACAATGGCCTGGATCTGGGGGTCCAGGCAGCAGTAGATCTGCAAACCGCCCTGGTAGAGCCGCCGCTCCGCCGCCTCGTCGTTGTAGCCGTACTTGGCCTTCAGGTCGCGGATCACGTCGTCGATGACCATCTCCACATAGAAGCTGTTGATGGTCTCCGTGCGCACCTCGTTCACCGGCAGCACGAAGTTCAACGGCTCGTTCACCGCGTCCTGGTACTCCTCAAAGCTGACGTAGCCCTGGTCGTACATCTCCCGCAAAATCAGCTCCTGGCGGTATTTGTTCCACTCCCGGCAGGTCAGGGTCAGGCCCAGGCTGGAGTCGGTGATGACGTTGGCGATGAAGGGGTCATACTTGCTGGGGTTGTTGGTGATGCCGATGATGCTGGCGCTCTCCGCCAGACTCAGGTTCCACACGTCCTTGCCGAAATAGGTCTGGGCCGCCGTGTAGACGCCGTAGCAGCCCTCGCCGAAGTAGACGGTGTTCAGGTACCACTCGATGATCTCCTGCTTGTCGTAGGTCTTTTCCAGCTCCAGGGCCTGAAAGATCTCCAGCAGTTTGCGGCTCACCAGGTCGGCGTCGTTCTCCGTGTTGTTCTTGATGAGCTGCTGGGTCAGGGTGGAGCCGCCGAAGTCGTTGCTCATGCTGAGGAACATCTGGGCGAAGGCGCCGGCGGTGCGGTACCAGTCCACGCCGCGATGCTCGTAAAAGCGGCGGTCCTCGATGGCCACCAGGGCCTTTTCCATGCCCTTCGGCAGGTTTTCATAGTCCACCCAGACGCGGTTTTTCCTGGCCCGGAGCATTTGCAGCTCCCGGGGCACGCCCTCGGCGTCCGTGTACCAGATGGTGCTGCTCAGGGAGATGCTGGCGTCCTCCAGCCGGATCTTGAGCTGATCGCTCAGCTCGGTTTTGATGTAGTATGCGAAAATGCAGCCGAACAGCAGTGCGGTGATAAGCCCCACCAGCAGCACCGTCAGCAGCACGCGCAGCGCCGCCCGCAGGACGCCGCCCACCACGGTCGTTGTGGCCTCCGTGCGCTCCGCGATTCTCTTTACCTTGCCTCTATCCAAAGCGCCTTCCTCCGTTTCCAAGGGGATACATAGTCTATTATAGCACAGATTTTCGGGAAGTATAGCACAATTTGGCACGGTCCTGCATCGAAGTTGCAAAGTCGGGGGGCCTCACGCCTCCGGCAGGGCGGTCAATCCCGCGTCCAGCAGCTTTTGGGCGCTCAGAAGAATGCCCAGTTTGGCGTGATACCAGGTCAGGCCGCCCTGGAAGTAGACGCTGTAGGGGGCGCGCAGGGGGCCGTCGGCGCTCAGTTCGATGCTGCTGCCCTGGACGAAGGCCCCGGCGGCCATGATGACCTCGCTGTCGTAGCCGGGCATGGGGGCGGGCACCGGGCGGACATAGCTGTCCACCGGGGCGGCGGCCTGGATGCCCGCGCAGAAGGCGATGAGGCCCTCCGGCGTGCCAAGCTCCACCGCCTGGATGATGTCGTGCCGGGACTCCGTGCCGTTTGGCAGCACCGGGAAGCCCAGGGACTCATAGAGCCGGGCGGCGAAGACGGCCCCCTTGAGGGCCCCCGCCACCGTCACCGGGGCCAGGAAAAAGCCCTGGTAGAGGCTGGTCTTCACGTCCAGGCTGGCCCCCACCTCCTGGCCCAGGCCGGGGGCGGAGAGGCGGTAGGCGCAGCGGTCCACGCAGGCCTTCGTGCCGCAGATGTAGCCGCCGATGGGGGCCAGGCCGCCGCCGGGGTTTTTGATCAGGCTGCCCACCACCATGTCCGCGCCCAGGTCGCTGGGCTCGCGCAGCTCCACGAACTCGCCGTAGCAGTTGTCCACCATCACCAGCACATCGCGCTTCACGGATTTGCAGAAGGCGATCAGCTCCCCGATGCGCGCCACGGAGAGGGTGGGGCGCAGGGCGTAGCCCTTGGAGCGCTGGATCGTCACCAGCTTCGTCCGCGGCCCGATGGCGGCGCGGATGCCCGCAAAGTCGAAGCCTCCGTCCGGCAGCAGGTCCACCTGCCGGTAGCCGACGCCGTACTCCGCCAGGGAGCAGGGGCTGGGCCGGATGCCGATGACCTCCTCCAGCGTGTCATAGGGCTTCCCCACGGGGCTGAGCAGCTCGTCCCCCGGGCGCAGATTGGCGCTGAGGGCCACGGCCAGGGCGTGGGTGCCGCAGACCAGCTGGGGCCGCACCAGCGCCGCTTCGGTGTGGAAGGCGTCGGCGTAGACCCGCTCCAGCGTGTCCCGCCCGGCGTCGTCGTAACCGTAGCCGGTGCTGCCGTGGAAGCAGGCCGCGTCCACCCGGTTGCGCTGCATGGCCAGCAGCACCTTGGCCTGGTTGGCCTCCGCCACCGCGTCGATCTGGGCAAAGCGCTCCCGCAGCCCGGCCAGCAGACCTTCCCCGTAGGCGTACAGCGCGTCGCTGACGCCGAAGTCGGAATAGAGATTGGACATGGTTTGGATTCTCCTGTTTGTTTCTTGTGTCAGATGAGCCAGCCGTAATCCTGGCGACCATCGATCACATATTCGATGTAGACAGTATCATCCTGTACAGTATAAATGATAAGATATCGTCTGGATACGAGCAACTTGCGATGCGGACTCCTCCGGTTCTCGGGATCCAGATAGGGACAGCGCTCCGGCATCATTTCAAGACTCCGAATGGCTTCCATCAACTTTGTCTGAAGCGTCTTCGCCGCCTGTGGGTTGACACCTGCCTGAAAAAACACATGTTCCATCAGCATTCTTCTGGCTTCCCCCGAAACAGTGACTCGATACTTACGCACGGGATACCTCCTGTGCGGCGCGGATTGCATCGGTCATAGCCTGATCCAGTTCCTCCGGAGTATAGTATGTTGCTCCGGCCAGTCGATCCCGTTCAATGTCCAGCAGCTTTTCCCGCAGCTTTAGCATCTTTTCCCGTCGGACGTAAGCTTCAATATCCATAACTACCAGTTCGCCCTCTCCGTTTTTGGTCAGATAGACCGGCTCACCGGTTTCTCGGCACAGACTGGCGATTTCGTTGTAGTTTTGCCGTATCGCGGCGGAAGGACGAATGTTCATGGCAATGCCTCCGTAGCTTTATTTTACTATGATTATATCTAAATCATGCTACAATGTCAATCCCGCCTTGCCCCTTGCCCCACGCCCACATTCGTGCTATACTGCCTCCATCACATGATGCAGGAGGCCGCGCCATGAGCTACGCAGACCGGGTGTTCATTCAAAACTGCCGGGACATTCTGGCAAACGGAGTCTGGGACACGGACCGGGCCGTGCGTCCCCGCTGGGAAGACGGCGCGCCCGCCCACACCGTCAAGCGCTTCGGCGTGGTGAACCGCTACGATCTGCGCCGGGAGTTCCCCATGCTGACCCTGCGGCGGCAGTATTTCAAATCCGCCGTGGACGAGCTGCTGTGGATCTGGCAGAAGAAGAGCAACAACATCTCCGACCTGGGCAGCCACATCTGGGACGCCTGGGCCGACGAGCGCGGCAGCATCGGCAAGGCCTACGGCTACCAGCTGGGCGTGAAGCACCGCTACCCGGAGGGGGACTTCGACCAGGTGGACCGCGTCCTCTATGACCTGCGCCACGACCCGGCCTCCCGCCGCATCCTCACCAGCCTCTACACCTTCGCCGACCTGCACGAGATGGCCCTCTACCCCTGCGCCTGGTCCATGACCTTCAACGTCAGCGGGAACGTGCTGAACGCCATTCTCAACCAGCGCAGCCAGGATATGCTCACCGCCAACGGCTGGAACGTGATGCAGTACGCCGCCCTGCTGATGATGTTCGCCCAGGTCAGCGGCCTGGTCCCCGGCGAGCTGGTCCACGTCATCGCCGACTGCCACATCTACGACCGTCACATCCCAATGGTGGAGCGGCTGCTGGAGCTGGAGCCCTACCCCGCGCCAAAGGTGACCCTGGACGGGACGGTGCAGGACTTCTATCAGTTCACGAAAAACAGCTTCACCGTGGAGCAATACCGCTGCCACCCATTTGATGAGAAGATCCCCGTGGCGGTGTGAGCGGCGGCGATACATTACAAAATATAATCAGGAGGGATCGGCCATGCTGGAGGCCATTGTAGCGGTATATGCCGACTGGGGCATCGGCGCGGACGGGACCCAGCCCGTGGCCCTGCGGGCGGATCGGGCGCATTTCCGGGCCGTGACACGCGGCGCGGCGGTCCTCGTCGGGCGCCGTACTCTGGCCGATTTCCCCGGCGGGCGTCCCCTCCCGGGCCGGGTCAACATCGTCCTCAGCCGCAGCCAAGACCCCATCGAGGGGGCGACGGTGGTGCATTCGATCGAAGAAGCCCTGGCGGAAGCGGCAAAGCATCCCCGCTGCCTGGTCATCGGCGGAGCAAGCGTCTACCGGGCGATGCTCCCCCACGTTGACCGCGTTTATCTGACAAAATTGGATATTCGCCCCCACTCAGACGCCTTTTTCCCGGATCTGGACGCCGACCCGGAGTTCCGCGTCAGCGAACGAGGCCCGGAGCAGGAGGAAAACGGCGTGGCCTTTCGCTTCCTGACCTACGCCCGCCAAAGCACGGAAAAAGAAGACAAGTCCGTGCCAAAAGAGTGTCCCAAATAAGCCGTTGTAGGGCGCGCCAACAGCAGCCGTTGTAGGGCGCGCCGACCCGGCGCGCCGGCAGCAGCGCGTAAATCCCCCGCCCACCCCCGGCGAATTCGCACATACCCCATTGTAGGGAAAGGGCTTGCCCTTTCCGCGCAGCACCCGCCGCGACACGGAACCCCTACGGCGAATCCGCAGCCGCCTCATTCCTTCCCCCAGCGGGGGAAGGTGGCAGCCGCCGATCCCCCGCGAGGCGGCTGACGGAAGAGGGAGAACCTGACCGCTTGCGAGCGGTATGTTATGTGCGCATACCCTCCACGACTGCGGTCATTTCCACATTGCGGTCCCGCCGCGTTCTCCCTCTCCTGCCGCCCTTGTGGGCGGCACCCTCCCCCGCTGGGGGAGGGAAGGGGTGAGGGCCCTGATCCAATATAACAAAACCGAACGGACAGAGAGGACCGCTTCCTCCCTGCCCGTTCGGTTTTCATCCCAGCGCCACGTCCAACACCATCATCACCAGGAACCCGGACACAAAACCCACGGTCCCGGCGCGGGAGTGGGCCTGGGGCACCAGCTCCTCCACCACCACATAGAGCATGGCGCCGGCGGCGAAGCTCAGCAGCCAGGGCATCAGCGCCCGGACTCCGGCGGCACACAGGGCCGTCAGCACCCCGAACAGCGGCTCCACCGCCCCGGACAGCACCCCGCCCAGGAAAGCCCGGCCTCGGCCGCGCCCGGCCTGCCGCAGGGGCAGCGCCACCGCCGCGCCCTCCGGGAAGTTCTGGATGCCGATGCCCAGCGCCAGGGCCGCAGCCGCCGCCAGGCCCTCGCCTCCGGCGGCCAGCGCGAAGGCCAGCCCCACCGCCATGCCCTCCGGGATGTTGTGGAGCGTGATGGCGGTCATCAGCAGCGCGTCCCGCCGCCGCTGGGCCTCCGGGACGGGGGAGGGGGCTTCGCCCGGGCGTCCCGGGTCCTCCGGCGTCGCCTCGGAGACTGGCTGCGCCTCTTTCCCGGGGCGCGCATGGGCTTTTCTGCACCGCAGCTTCGGCAGCGCGGCGTCCAGCAGCCCCAAAAAGATCGTTCCCGTCAGCAGCCCCACGGAGGCCGGAAGCCAGGCCGGCAGCGGAGCGCTGCATTCCATGGCGGGCAGCAGCAGACTCCAGATGCTGGCCGCCGTCATCACCCCCGCCGCGAAGCCGATCAGCGCCCGCTGACCGCCCGCCCGGGGCTCCTTTGCAAAGAAAAACACAGCGGCGGCGCCCAGTGTGGTCATCAAAAAGGGAAAAGCCGTCCCCAGCGCCGCCCAAATCATTGCCTCTGGCAAGGGTTCATCCCGCCTTTGCTCGTTTTCAGGCGTTTCGCCCGTACTCCAGTATAAGCACGCCCGCCGGAAAGCGTGACAGGGGGCGGGCAAAGGGGCGGGAAAAGGCGCCACGGCATACGCATGAAAAAATGGGATTCGGCATCGGGATCGCCGGAGCAGTGTCGCCGGAGCGTGCGGACGCAGCGCAAAGTTTCCACGAAGCACAGGCGGCGAGGCGTGATGGACGAATGGCGGTTGACGTGCATACGCCGTCCGCAGCGGCCGATACGCGCTGTCAGGCGCATCCCATAGAATTTGTGATTGACCCATCATTTTTCCTGTTGCGGCGGGGCGGATTCTGTTGTACAATACGATTTTGATATGACAATCGCATTGGACTGGGGGCACACGCGACATGAACGCCATTGGTTTTGACAACGAAAAATACCTCAAGCTGCAATCGGAGAACATCCGCCGGCGCATCGCCGACTTCGGCGGCAAGCTCTATCTGGAATTCGGCGGCAAGCTCTTCGACGACCACCACGCCGCCCGGGTGCTGCCGGGTTTTCAGCCGGACAGCAAGGTGCGGATGCTGCTGGAGATGCGCGAGGAGGCCGAGATCATCCTGGTGATCTCCGCCGACGACATCGAGCGCAACAAGCGCCGGGGCGACCTGGGCATCACCTACGACGAGGACGCCCTGCGGCTCATCGACGCCTTTCGCGGCATAGGTCTGTATGTGGGCAGCGTCTGCATCACCCATTTCCGCGCCCAGCGGGCCGCCGAGCTGTTCCAGGCCCGGCTGGAGAGCCTGGGCATCCGCACATACCGCCACTACGTCATCCCCGACTACCCCTCCAACGTGCCGCTCATCGTCTCCGAGGAGGGCTTCGGGCGCAACGACTACATCGAGACCAGCCGGAGCCTGATCGTCGTCACCGCCCCCGGCCCCGGCAGCGGGAAGATGGCCACCTGCCTGAGCCAGCTCTACCACGAGCACGAGCGCGGCGTGGCGGCGGGCTACGCCAAGTTTGAGACCTTCCCCATCTGGAACCTGCCCCTGAAGCATCCGGTGAACCTGGCCTATGAGGCCGCCACCGCGGACCTGAACGACGTGAACATGATCGACCCCTACCACCTGGAGGCCTATGGGGAGACCACGGTGAACTACAACCGGGACGTGGAGATCTTCCCGGTGCTGAACGCCATGCTGGAGCGCATCCGGGGCCGCAGCCCCTACCGCAGCCCCACGGACATGGGCGTGAACATGGTGGGCTTCTGCATCGAGGACGACGCCGTCTGCTGCGCCGCCAGCCGCCAGGAGATCATCCGCCGCTACTACGCCGCCGCCTGTTCCCTGCGCCAGGGCATGAGCGACGGGGTGGAGCTGCACAAGATCGAGCTGATCATGAACAACGCCGGCATCACCGTGGCCGAGCGCCCGGCGGTGGCCGCCGCCCTGAACCGGGCGGAGGAGACCGGGGAACCGGCCATGGCCATCCAGCTTCCGGACGGGCGGATCGTCACCGGCAAGACCACGCCCCTGCTGGGGGCGGCCAGCGCCTGTCTGCTGAACGCCCTGAAGGCCCTGGGGGACATCGCCAAGAAGACCATGCTGATCTCCCCGAACATCATCGAGCCCATCCAGCATCTCAAGGTGGAGCACCTGGGGGGCCACAACCCCCGCCTCCACACCGACGAGACCCTGGAGGCCCTGAGCATCTGCGCCGTCACCAACCCCATGGCCGAGCTGGCCATGGAGCAGCTCAGCGCCCTGCGGGGCTGCGAGGCCCACTCCAGCGTCATCCTCTCCCGGGTGGACGAGAGCCTGTTTCAGAAGCTGGGCGTCAACGTCACCTGCGAGCCGCGCTACCAGGTCAAGCGCCTGTTCCATAAGTAAAGGCAACACCGCACCATGCTCGGCACACGTCTCGCTTGCATAATATTCCGCCATATCGCCCCAAAATCCTCGGCAATACACAAAGTATTGCCTGCGGTTTTCGGACGATCTGACGAAAATTCTGACTGCGCGATCCGCGCACCGGAATGATGCGGTGCTGCCGAAAGCCACAACTTGAAAGGAAGGTAACAAGATGCGTATCGGAACCAAAGGAGCGCTCTGGCTCCTGATCGCCCTGCTGCTGCTCTTCGCCGCCCTGCCCGTCCTGGCCGACGGGGAGGAGTCCGTCAAGCCCGACCCGGCCCCCATCCTGCGCTGTCTCCCGGCGGAGGGGGAGGCCGTCTGGGCCGCCGCCCTGCAGGAGCAGGGGGAGGCAAACTACCTCTTTCTCCCCGCCGCCGCGGACCTGCGCGCCCTGCGGCTGGAGTTTGCCGGGGAGCGCGCCCTGCTGCGGGCCGGGGACGAGGAGCTGTCCCTGGTCAACGGGGAAGCGGCGGACCTGAGCGCCCTGATCTCCGACCCGGAGGCGGGCTGCGCCCTGACCCTGATCCTGGAAAAGCCGCAAGCGGAGGAAGAAGGAACCGAAGAAGCCGCCGAAGAAGCGGAAACCGAAGAGACCGAGATCGCCTTTACCCTGCTGCGGGGGGCAAACGTGGCCTCCCTGTTCCTGAGCAGCCCGGACGCGGAGCACGACCGGAGCTGGGTGGAGCAGGACAAGGAGAACAAGGCCAAGAAGGGCGACGCGCTGCTGCTGGACGCCGACGGGGCCGTGGTCTATGACGGCAAGCTGAAAAACATCAAGGGGCGGGGCAACTCCACCTGGGCCCTGCCCAAGAAGCCCTATCAGATCAAGCTGGCCGTGGAGACGGACCTGATCGGGACCGGCGACCCGCTGGAGGCCGAGGAGACCTGGGTGCTGCTGGCGGACTACGCCGACAAGACCCATCTGCACAACCATGTGAGCTTTGACCTGGCCGCGGCCCTGGGCCTGGACTACACGCCCAACTGCCGCCCCGTGGACCTGTGGTACGACGGGGAATACCGGGGAAGCTATCTGCTGAGCGAGAAGACCGAGGTCAGCGACGGCCGCGTGGCCGTGCCCGATCTGGACGCCGCCGTGGAGGCGGCCAACCCGGAGGTGGCCGACTTCGACGCGCTGGAGACCGCCCGGGGCGTCAACGCCTTTGGCAACGACTATCAGTATGTCGGCGGTTTGGCCCTGCCGGAGGACTACAGCGGCGGCTATCTGCTGGAGCTGGACTACCACGACCGGGCCATGGAGGAGCTGTGCTGGTTCGAGACCAGCCACGGCGACTATGTGGTGGTGAAGAGCCCGGAATACTTTGGCGACGCGGGCGTGCGCTACATCAGCGAGCGCTACCAGCGCTTTGAGGACGCGGTCTACGCCGCAGACGCGGCGGCGCTGGAGGCGGAGGCGGACCTGGTCTCCCTGGCCCGCAACTACCTGATGCTGGAGTTCGCCATGGACACGGACGCCTATGCCTCCTCCACCTTCTTCCATCTGGGGGAGGGCAAGCTGGCCAGCGGTCCCGTCTGGGACTTCGACATCGCCTATGCCATCGCCCCCACCGCCTACTACGCGGCGGTCTGCCCCCTGGTGCGGGCCATGCTGGACATCCCGGAGTTCCGGGCGGCGGTGGTGCAGGAGGAAGCCCGGCTGTATGAGCTGGTGGACGGCACGCTGCTGAGCGCCAACCCGGAGGCCCGGACCGGGCGGCTGCGCGCCCTGACGGACTATCAGGCGGAGCTGGAGCAGAGCTACCGGATGGACCTGCTGCTCTGGCCGGAGGTCATCGGCGGCGAGGGCTGGACGGAAGTGAGCGCCAAGCGCGGCGCGGCGGAGGAGATCGCGGACTTCGCCGCCTACCTCAAAACCCGCGCCGACTGGCTGCACGCGACCGTCTCCGCCTGGGCTGAGACGGAGAAGCCGAACCTGCCCCGCTTCCTGGACGTGCCGGTGGACGCCGCGTTCTACCAGGACGTGGAGTTCACCGTCCTGCGGAAGATCTTCATGGGCGTCAGCGCCACGGTCTTCTCCCCCTATGAGCCCATGAGCCGCGCCATGGTGGTGACGGTGCTGCACCGCATGAACGGCTCCCCCGCCGCCGCAGCGCCCGCCCCCTTCACCGACGTGGCGGAGGACGCCTGGTACGCCGCCGCCGTGGCCTGGGGCGTGGAGCAGGGCATTGTCAAGGGCTATGAGGACAACAGCTTCCGGCCCGGCATCCCGGTGTCCCGCCAGGAGTTCGTGACCTTCCTGCACCGCAGCGTGGGCAGCCCGGAGCGCGCTGAGGCCCTGGGCCAGATCGACGCCGCCCAGGTGGCCGACTGGGCCCTGGCCGCCATGCGCTGGGCCGTGGCCAGCGGGGTCTATCTGGATACGCCCTACAACGCCCTGTTCCCCGCCGAGGGCAGCCTCCGCCACGAGGCCGCCACCATCCTGACCCGCTACTGCCGTCAGGCGCTGGGGATGGACTGATCGGACCGTTTCAAAGCAATGCCCGGCAGAACGGAAGTTTTTCCGCTCTGTCGGGCATTTTTTCAACTGACACTGGTATTATTCACCATAAAAGCGCGATATGATTTGGCATTTCCGTCATATTGACGAATCTATGGAAATATATTATTCTATGGTCAAGAAAAGGTATCTCCGCGCTGCGGGCACGCGCCGGGCGTGGAGAAAAATTTTCGCTTTGTTGCCGGTTCACAGGAACAGAAAAAAGGAGGATATTATGTTTCAAAATGTCAATCCACCCCTCGCGCTGTCCGTCTTCGGCCTGTTCGCCACGGTCATCTGCTTCGGCCTGGAGCAGATCGGCGTCGGCGTAAAGGGCGCGGATCCTGAGAAGCTTCAGAAGACCCTGGGCCGCATCGCCATCCTCTTCGGCGGCGTCTGCCAGCTGGTGGGCGCGGCCTGGCTGGCTTTCTTTGGGCCCATCTCTGATTCGCTCCATGTGGCGGTCTTCGGCTTCTTCGGCTTCTTCTGGATTCTGGTCGGCCTGCACTTCATCAAGGGCGGCGACAAGAAGGCCATGGCCCACTTCTTCTTCACCGGCCTGGTTCTCTGCATTTTGTTTACGATGCACGCCGTCACCCACGATATGCTGTGGCCGCTTGGCATCGACCTGATCGTCATCGACATCCTGCTGGTCAGCCTGATCATCGGCTGGTACACCGGCAACAAGTGGGTCAACAAGTTCGCCGGCCTGTGCAACATTGCCATCGGTATCATTTCCTTCTTCCTGCTCTACTCAAACGCTCTCAAATGGGTTCCCTGACGGAATGCCGTCAGGTAGTTTCGTTCATGCCGGATGCCACCCGCAACTGAACTTGAACTGACGCGTCTGCGATTCCATACATCAAACGCATCAACAATCTGAAACCGGAACAAAGTGCGCGCTGTCGGCGAACAAACCGACAGCGCGTTTTTATGCCCCACCGGCAAAAACGGTGAAATCCTCTCTTTTTTTCGCGAAAAGGCCGGAAAAAGACGAAATAGCACTTGACAAATTGTGGAAACGATATTATGATAAACGTATGTAATAAATCTTTAATAATCTTTAACGTATCGTCGGAGTCAAAAAAAGAGGGTTCCGATCTCGTTTGAAACCGGAACCCTTTCTGGCACGCCGTAAGGGATTCGAACCCCTGACCTTCTGGTCCGTAGCCAGACACTCTATCCAGCTGAGCTAACGGCGCTCATACGCTCAACGCGCTTGAGTATGATAGCACGGGAAACCAAAAAAAGCAAGTGGTATTTCGGCTTTTTGCAAAAAAAATTTTCAAAGCCAGATCCGCTGAGCGAATCCCCCCCTTCCGCTCCGTTCGCACACGCGCACACGCGGCCGGGGCGCACCGGAAAAGAGGAAAACAAGATGTACGAGTATGAGGAGGAACTGACCATGAAACAAAAGACTTGGCGTCGGCTTGCGGCGCTGCTGCTGGTGCTGGGCCTATGCCTGGTCCTCTCCGCCCAGACGCTGGCGGAGGAGGATCTGCGGGGCGCGACGCGATTGGAGATGCTCCAGCGGACCGGCTGCGTGGGGGCGGACGAAAGCTGCGCCCTGAGCGCGGCGGAGGCCCTGGCCTTTGCGGACAAGCTGCGGGCGGAGACCATGCCCGTGGTCAAGGCCGCCCTGTTCAACGCGGGCGGACAGCCCATGCTCTGGATCGCCCGGGGCCAGGGCTGGGACCTGGGAAACAGCGCCATCCAGTATGAATACGACGACAGCGTGTACAACCTGTCCGGCGGCAAGGTGACCCGCAGCGCCTGGATCACGGCCCTGCTGCGCGCCGGGGAGAACGGCGTCGTGGTGCAGAGCCAGGGGGCCTATTACTCCGACTTTGCCGAGACCTTCCGGCTCTATCACCTCTCCGACGGCGCCATCGCCGGGGAACCCTTCGCGGAGGGCGTGTTCGACCCGATGAACGGCTCCCGGCTGAACGGCGCGCCGGTGGACCTGCCGGAGTGGACGAAGACCGACTCCGCCGCCCTCTACCGCATGGCCGACCCCGACCTGAACGTGCTGCTGAGCGCCTCCAGCGGACTGGCGGATATGCTGTTTCTCAAAGGCGACTGGCGGGACGCCTGGCAACTGGAGCAGACCCTGCGGGAGTACGCCGCCGCCCGTGTCCAGGAGATTCGCGTCAGCGTGGGGGGGCGGATGGTCTCCTGGTCTGACGCGGCCCCCTTCATCGAGGGCAACCGGGTCATGGTGCCCCTGAGCGCCGTGGCCAATGCGCTGGGCCTGAGCGTGAACTGGAACGCCTACTCCCGCACAGCCTCCTTCTCCGACGGCAGACGCACCCTGACCTTCTCCATCGGCGGCAACACAGCGATGGACAACAACGGCGGCGTGATCCAGATGGACACCCCGGCCATCATCGCCCGCAACCGCACTTTTGCCCCGATCCGCTATCTGGCGGAGTTCTTTGGCCGCCAGGTCAGCTGGGACCCCGCCACCCGCACCGTCAGCATTTCCGGCTGAGCGGGGGAGCGGAACCAAAAACATACAGCCCCGTTTCCGCCTTGTGCGGAAACGGGGCTTTCGCCTGTTTGTGAAAAAGCCTCTCTTCCCGGAAGGGAGGCGGCGCGCCGGGGGCTGCCGGATGGAAGTATCCAGCCACGGCACTTGCAAGCCCCGGGATGCGCCGCGGCGAAAGAAGGGGCATTTTTTCAGATCAGCCGCTCCAGCATGATGCGGTCCATGGCGACGGCGGCGCACCAGCTCTTGTCCAGAGCCTCCATGCAGCGGCCCGGGGTCAGGTAGACCGTGGCCCCGGAGGCGTAGCGGGTGATCTGGCTGTTGTCCTGAATGGCGCGGGACAGCAGGGGGTCCTCGATGGTGCCGATGCGCAGGCCCTGCAGGTCGGAAAGGCTGCGAACCGGGCTTTCGCTGCGGACGGCCAGGACCATGGTGCTGAGCAGATAGCGGACGCCCACGGCGTATTTCTCCCCGTCCACCTCCGCCGGGTCAAAGCCCAGGGCGCAGTCGATGTTGCCGGAGGCCAGCTGCGTGGCCACCTCCGCCGGGGAGATGGGCTGGAAGGCCGCCTCCATGCCCAGCATGGCCGCCACGGCCCGGCCGATGTCCACGCTCATGCCCACCAGGCCTTCCCCGGCGTCATAGCACATGGGGTCGAAGTCCCGCTCCACGCCGAAGATCAGAGTGCGGACGCTCTGGCCCTCCTCCGTCGCCTGGGGCGCGGGCAGGGTCTCCGCCGGTTCGCCGCCCTCCAGGGCCACGTCGTCCCGGCCCAGCCAGCGGAGGGAGGCACCGGAGAGCTGCCCGTCGGTCCAGAGGGCGTACATGGCCGCGTCGATCAGCGGGGCCAGCCGGTCCCCCCGGCGGCAGACGACGCTGTAGCGCTTCTCCCCCAGCTCCGCCAGGGTCCGGTATGGCCCGGTCTCCGTCTCGCCGCAGGCGCTCAGGCAAAGGGCCAGGGCCAGCAGCACCGCCAGAGCCAAAGCGCGTCTGATGTGTTCCTTCCGTTTCATCCAGCGTTCCCTCATTCCGAAATGTGTTCAAAAAATGCGCCCCGCACGGAGAGGATATGGTCTCCCAGGCGGGGCGTCGGCCTTCGGTCCGGGGTCCCTCAGGGCACCATATGGACGTTCAGGTGGTTGTAGCTCATGTGGACATTGTTGCGGTCGAAGCTCTGGCGCACCAGTTCGTTGAACTGGAAGGTGAGGGGCCAGTAGTCCGCGTTCTTGGCCCAGACCAGGGCGGTGTACTCGATGTAGGAGTCCTTGAAGTCGCTGATGTACAGGATGGGCTCCGGCTCGCTGACGATGAGGGGGCAGTTGGCAATGGCCTCCCGCAGAGCGGTCATGGCGCTCTCGGTGGAGTCGGTGTACTCGGTGCCGAACTGGAAGCTCAGGCGGCGCAGGGGCTCCCGGCTGTAGTTGATGACGGCGGTGGAGGCCACGTCGCTGTTGGGCAGGGTGACGATGCGCTTGTCCGGGGTGGTGATGGTGGTGTAAAACAGGCCGATGCTGTGGACGGAGCCGGATTTTCCGCCGACTTCCACGAAGTCGCCTACGTCGAAGGGGCGGGTGATGAGCAGGGTCACGCCGGAGAAGAGGTTGGACAGGATGTTCTGCATGGACAGGCTCAAAGCCAGACCGGCGATGCTGATGACCGCCACCAGGGAGGCCGTGGGGATGCCCAGGGAACCGGCGATGACGACAATGGCAATGGCCCAGAGGACGATCTTGATGGCCGTCTTGAGGAAGCGGCGCACCAGCTCGCTGCCGAAGTTGGTGTGGGTCAGCAGCTTGTCGGTCAGGTGGCTCAGCACCTTGACCACCACCAGGCAGACGACGAAGACCAGGATTGCGCTCAGCACTGTGGAGATCGCGCCCAGGCCGATGGACTGGAGGAAGCCCTCCAGCGCCCCGGAGGTCTTTTCGCCGATGTCGGAGATCGCGTCTGCGTCCAGGATTTCGGAAAGAACCATGAATTACAACACCTTTCTTTTGAATCTGACAGCCTTCGCTGTGTTCCGTATCATAACACCATTCGCCCGCCCACGCAAGGTTTTTTTCCGCCGCGCCCCCGGGGAAATTCAAAAATCGTTCGGTCTTTGTTCATGTTTTTTTCACAGAAGGATGCTAAGCTAAGGACAATCCAAAACAAGAGCAAATCGGAGGCGGAACGATATGAACGAGTGGGAGCAGAAACCCGAACAGAGCGGGCTTTGGACCATGCCGACGTCAGCGGCGTCCGAGCCGCCGGAGCAGGAGGAGAGTTCCCCCCGGCCGGCGTATTCCGACGCCAGCTACGTCCCGGCCAGCGAGGCCGCAGCGATTCCCAAGACCTACCACTGCGCTCCCCCGCCGGAGAAGAAGGCGAAAAAAGAGCGGCGCGGCGTCTCCGTTCCGGGCCTGATTGCGGCTTGCCTGGTCTGCGCCCTCCTGGGCGGCCTGGTGGGCGGATTTTTGCCCGGACTGCTGGGCTATGGCGGCGCTGCTGCGCCGGAGACGCGCACCGAGAGCGGCGTGGTTTTGAACGTGGCCGCCCCCGCCGACGCGGAGACTGCGGCCCAGGTGAGCACGCATCTGGTCTCCGACAGCGGCGAGAAGAGCGCCTCGGAACTCTACTATGACCTGGCCCTGAACCAGACCGTGGCCGTCACCACCGAGATCACAAACAACAACGTCTGGGGCTTCCGGGTCCCCGCCGCGGTGAAGGGCAGCGGCTTCGTCATCAGCGAGGACGGCTACATCCTCACCAACCACCACGTCATCGAGGACGCCGTCAACGGCGGCTATCAGGTGCAGGTGCTGCTGGGCGACGGCAGCGAGTACGAGGCCCAGGTGGTGGGCTATGAGGCCGACAACGACGTGGCCGTGCTGAAGATCGAGGCCAGCGGCCTGTCCCCGGTGACCCTGGGCGACAGCGACCGCATCCGGGTGGGTGAGACGGTCTACGCCGTGGGCAACCCCCTGGGCGAGCTGGAGTTCACCATGACCAGCGGCATGGTCTCCGCCACGGACCGGGCCATTAGCAGCTCCGACGGCAACGGCAGCGCCGTCACCATCAATATGTTCCAGATCGACGCGGCCATCAACTCCGGCAACTCCGGCGGCCCCGTCTACAACAGCCGGGGCGAGGTCATCGGCATCGCCACTGCGAAATACGCCTCCACCGGCGTGGAGGGCCTGGGCTTCGCTATCCCCATCAACGACGCGGTGGCCATTGCAAGGGATCTGATCTCCGACGGCTATGTCCACGGCAAGGCCAGCTTCGGGATCCGGGTGGACACAGTCTCCGCCGCCGCCGCCCAGTATTACGGGCTGCGACAGGGGGCCATCGTGTCCTCCGTGAACGCCGACAGCGCCGCCGAGCGGGCCGGACTCCAGGCCAGCGACATCATCATCGAGCTGGACGGGAAGGAGATCCGCTCCAAGGACGAACTGATCCAGGCCAAGCGGGACTATCAGGCCGGAGACACCGTGGAGCTGAAAGTCTTCCGCAGCGGCGAGGTTTTGACCCTGAGCCTCACCTTTGACGAGGACGTGCCAGACGCAGCCCAGGAGACCCAGGCCGAGGAGGACGAAACCGGGGGCGGGAACCAGAGCGGCGACGTCTTCCGCTTCGGCGAGGGATCCGGCAACGGCTTTAGCTTCGGCGACGGCTCCTATGAGGACTTCTTCTCCCAGCTCGTCCCCTTCATGTTCCGCTGACGGGACAACTGAGTTTGCTTTCATTCTTTTTCATCCTCTCTCTTTTCTTTTCCTTTTCCCTGGCAGGACGCCCGCTGCGGCAAAGCAGCGGGCGTCATCTTTCTGCGGGTGGGAATCCGAACGGGAACGCGATGGAGCAGGAAGGGGCGAAGCCCCCCCTGTCAAGCGCTCACGTCGGGTGAATCCGCAAGCGGCTGCGGATTCGCCCCTTCCTTCCCCCAGCGGGGCATAGGCGTTAAGCTAAAAAAGCTTGAAGTTAACATAATTTATGTGGTATCATGGTGATGAGGTGAAAGCCATGTATACCAATATGGAGC
>Ga0310697_10002820_pt1 | contig 18031 bp, 17 predicted proteins | sample 172DNAGHGlowgp2_FD_203883 | JGI IMG/M metagenome (GOLD analysis project Ga0310697, IMG submission 203883) | Sheep rumen microbial communities from Palmerston North, Manawatu-Wanganui, New Zealand - 1728 DNA GHGlow gp2 (v2) (version 2) | ecosystem: Host-associated > Mammals > Digestive system >... | reverse complement strand
AACAGCTTCTGGTATTGCGACCATGTGGCGTTCGTATATCCAGGCTTGGTTCCCCGTATATTGTATTGACGGTAGTAAGGATAGCGGGGGTTGTACCATCCTTCTTCAGTACACGGATTGTCGGAATAGACTTGTAAGACCTTACCCTCCCTGACAGTGCTTAGCCATTTGTCCAGTATATCAGGATGTTCCAGATTCTGTCTCCATTGTTCAGGATTGCGGGTAATGTCCCGATTATAAGTCTCAAGGTCGCAATCAGGGATTGCAGGTTCCTTGCTTACCAGTAGAATCTGCGAGTCAGGATTACCCGTTCCGACATACCGTCCCAATTCCAAGACAGCCTTCAGTTCATTTTCTCTCTTCATCCTCTTGTTGTTAAAATGGTAATTCTTTTACTTCCTCTAACCCGAACTCATCGATCAGGTCGTTGACGGCACTGTTTTGTTCAGACAACTGATGCAGCGACAGACTCATGTATTGTGAGGGAAGATGTGCTGCGATGGACTGTTGCAAGAGGTGATACACGCCCTCTTTATAGTCATCGTCGGTCATGACGGTGTTTTGTAGGTAGCGGAGTTCCCCAGCGATTCCCTCTTTCACTTTATCTTCCCATTCCTTACACTCTTCAGCAGCTTTGCTGAGGTTCATCGAACGGATGTAGTAGCAGGCCTGCCCCAGCGACTTAATGTGGAGTGGGGAGGGGCTTTGCCGGCGGTCTCTCAGTTCCGGCATGCTTGCGGTGAAGTAGAACGTTTTCTCACATTCCTGCCGGGCCGTTTGGTAGAAACAGTCCATAGCCTCCTCGTCGGACATCTTTCTATCCAAAGAGTACATCACGTAGAGATAGTCGAAGGGCGTCAGCCGGTCTTTGTCTATTTGGAAGTCTTCCTGTGATCCAAAACGAAGACAGATGAAAAAGTAGTTCCTACCGGTCAGCAGCTCGTCCAAGTGGCTCATGATGAACTCTTTGGGGAAATAGCGTACAATCAGCCACGAGCAGCGTTCCTCGTGATATTCCTCCCAGAGTTCTTGCACTGTTTTTTCAAACGAGTCGTCCCAAAGCCTCAGTAGCTTTGGGTAGATCCATTGTCTGTCCGAAGGAGCCGAATGTAGGAAGGCCTCTATGATTCGTTTTTGCTGTTTCCAGTCCAGGCAGTCGAAGCGTCTTTTCAGTTCGTTCCGTGCCACTGACACTTTACCGCTCTTCTTGTCGCAAAACTGGCGGATCAGTGTGGCGGCAGGAGCATTTCGTTTCTGTTCGTATTGTTTCATAATCATTTTCTCATTGGATTCATCCCACAAAAATAGCGAATAATTTTTAATCATCAAAGAAATGAAAACGAAATTTTTGGGCACTTCGCTTTTATTTCGTACTTTTGCAACGCGTTCCGATAATTCATACTGAATTAGGACGCAATTCAGCACGAATTGCATCGTGGTTCAGCATGAAGTAGGGTGTAATTCGTACTGAATTGTAACCGACTGATTATCAGTAGTTTAAATTGCTTCTGTCTGGCCGGTAGGCCGATGGTACAAAACGAGGGTAAGAGAAAACTATGCTGAAAGGAAAGAAAATCGTATTGGGCATTACGGGCTCGATTGCAGCCTATAAGGCTTGTTATATCATAAGAGGTCTCATCAAGGCGGGTGCCGAGGTGCAGGTGGTCATCACACCGGCGGGCAAGGAGTTCATTACGCCCATCACGCTGTCGGCACTGACGCAGAAGCCTGTCGTCAGCGAGTTCTTCTCGCAGCGCGACGGCACGTGGAACAGCCATGTGAAGCTGGGTCTCTGGGCCGATGCCATGCTCATTGCCCCTTGTACGGCCTCGACCTTAGGTAAGATGGCCAACGGTGTGGCCGACAACATGCTCATTACTACCTATCTCTCGATGAAGGCTCCCGTGTTTATTGCTCCGGCAATGGACCTCGACATGTACCAGCATCCCACAACTCAGCAGAACATGGAGCGCCTACGCTCCTTCGGCAACCACATCATCGAGCCGCAAAGCGGTTTCCTGGCCAGCGGACTTGAGGGGAAGGGACGCATGGAGGAGCCGGAGAAGATTGTGGAACGACTTGCGGAATTCCTCCACTCTCCACTCTCAGCTCTCAGCTCTCCACTCAAGCACAAGAACATCCTTATCACCGCCGGTCCTACCTATGAGAAGATCGACCCCGTGCGCTTCATTGGTAATTATTCCAGTGGTAAGATGGGCTTTGCCCTGGCCGAGGAGTGCGCCCGTCGCGGGGCAGAAGTGACGCTGATAGCCGGGCCTGTGTCGTTGAAGACGGAACATCCGAACATCCACCGTGTGGACGTGGAGAGCTGCCAGCAGATGTACGATGCGGCCGTCGGGGCCTTCCCACAGATGGATGCCGCCATCCTCTGTGCTGCCGTGGCCGACTTCCGTCCTGCCACCGTGGCCGATCAGAAAATCAAGCGTGAGGAAACCACCCAACGCTCGTCTCACACTTCTCACTTCTCCATTTCCCTTGTTCCCAATCCTGACATTGCAGCCGAACTGGGACGCATGAAGCGTTCAGGCCAAACGCTCGTCGGTTTCGCATTGGAAACGAACGACGAGGAGCTCAATGCCCAGAAAAAGTTAGAGAAGAAAAACCTGGACTTCATCGTGCTGAACTCCCTGCGCAACGAGGGCACCTGTTTCAAGAGCGACGAGAACCAGATCTCCATCATCTCCCGCGGCGGTCGGAAAGACTTCGGTAAGAAGCCCAAACAGGCAGTGGCCGGTGACATCGTCGATGAGTTGGAGAGTAGGATGAAATGAGGGAACAGAAGTTCATTTGCAGGCAAAATTAACGCAAAAGACGATATGACAAAGCGACTTTTTTTCTTACTCGTGATTCCTTTCCTGGCCATGAATATGCAGGCACAGGAACTGAACGCGAAAATCAATATCAACAGTTCACAAGTGCAGGGCACTGATAAATCGGTATTTGAGAACCTGCAACAGACGCTGGAGCAGTTTGTCAACGACCGGCAATGGACGGCTTTGCAGTTTCAGGAGAACGAGCGCATCAGCTGTTCGTTCAACATCACCGTGTCGAAGTACGACCAGTCGGCCAACCGTTTCACGGCCACTTGCATGGTGCAGGCCAACCGTCCCGTCTACAACTCGGCCTACACCACGACCATCCTGAATCATAACGACAAGCAGTTTGTCTTCGAGTTTGCCCAGTTCGACCAGCTGAACTACAACGAAGAGGTCATCGACAACCAGCTTGTGGCCCTCTTTGCCTACTACGCCTACCTGATCATCGGACTCGACCTCGACACGTTCGGTCCGCAGGCAGGCACCGATGTGCTGCAGCGGTGCATGAATCTGGTGAACAATGCCCAGTCGCTCGACTTCCCCGGCTGGAAGTCGTTCGAGGATTCGCGCAACCGTTTTGCCATCATCAACGACTACTTAGACGAGCAGATGAAGCCCTTCCGCCAGTTGCAGTACGACTATCACCGCAAGGGGCTCGACGAGATGGCGCAGAACGTGGAGCGTGGCCGCACGAACGTGACCACCGCCCTGGAGGAACTGCTGAAGCAGGCCCACGAGAACAAGCCGCTGAGCCTCCTGCCCCAGATGTGGACTGACTACAAGCGCGACGAGCTGGCCAACATCTACAAAGGCAAGGGCACCCAGAAAGAGAAAGAGTCGGTCTACGAATTGCTCATGTCGCTCAATGCCTCTCAGAGCAATGCGTGGGAGAAAGTGAGACAATGAGTCTCAGTATTTGCGGAAGTTGGCCGTCATGTTCGACAGGTCTATCTCCTGCTGCCGCTCCGCGTCGCTGCTCAGCCGCAGGTACCACGGGGCAGGCAGTGTGAGCCATCGAGCCGAGTCGGCCGCCGCCTCGCCCGCAGCGGGCTTCAGCCTGAGCGTGGCTTCCATGTTGGGGAAGCCTCCCCCCGTCTGCCGCTGATACGCCTGTCCCTCCTCGTCTGTGTCGTGGTCGGTGTTTTCCATGTATAGCTTATAGGTGGCCTCGGCCGGATAGAGTCCGTCTCCGGCCTCGTCGTACCTGACGCTGTACTCCCGTTTCCATTTGTCAATCTTGTAGCCCGTCAGCAGATGCGCCCACGTCAGCAGGAAGGCTGACGTGCGTTCCGCCTTGTTCGTGGCCGTGCCCGTGGTGCGCCGTGCCGAGAGTATGATGCATCGCGCCGTGTCGACGACCATCCGTCCGCGGTCGTCGTCGCGGCTTTTTGCGCGGAACACCAGTTCTATCTCGTTCTTGTTGCGCCCCTCGTAGTCGCCGTTCTCGCTGAAGCGGTGACTGCGTATGAAGCCGGCGTCCAGTTCCCAGACGAAGTCCTCGTAGAGCATGCGCCGCAGGTTGGCCACGTCGGTCAGGCGGGTACTGTCCAGGGCTGTGATCTCGCCCTGCTGCTGCCAGAGGGCATACTGTTTCTGCTCGCTGCTCCACATGCGGAGCAGGCCTGACGAGGCGAACCTGTAGTAGGAGCGGTCGGCAATGCTCTGCGTCTGGTAGTCGTAGGCCAGTGTGCGGGGTGTGTCGAAGTAGTGCCGCTGCTTCTGCCTGGCCACCTGTCGCAGCTTGGGCCTGATCCATGCCGGTTCGCGGTTGGTCACCACCACCTCCGGTGCCTGCCGGTAGCGGGGTGTGAGGAAGAGGGTGTCGGTCAGGCGGCCGACGGTCTTCCGCTCGTAGTTCAGGTGCGAGACGGTCAGCCGCTGAAATGCGAAGCCGACCGTTGCGCGTCCGTTGTCGTCGCTGATGGCCGAGCGGAACTGCCCGCCGGTGCGGGCATAGAGGCTGGCCTGCGCCACGGGTTCGTGGGTCAGTGCGTCGGCCACGACCACCTGTCGCTGGGCGCTCAGGCTCGGTGTGCCGGTCAGCAGGAGCAGTAGAATGACGGTCTGTCGCATGGTTTCTATGCTGGCAAAAGTAGTGCTTTTCCCTCATTGTGCCATGCTGGTTTGGCCTAAATTATGCTAAATCATATAAAAGAATATGACACCCCTTGCAATTCAGCCTGAATTACGCCGCAATTCGGCCTGAATTGTCGCCTAATTCGGCCTGAATTGCAGGCTAATTCAGGCTGAATTGCAGCAAGGGTGGGGCGGGGGGTGATTTTTTCCCCTTTTTATTTGGCCACCTTTCCACTTTTTCGTAATTTCGCGCCTTGATTACCAATCAACGAAGCGAGTCATGCTAAGACAACTGTACATCAAGAATTTTGCACTCATCGACACGCTCGACATGTCGTTCCACGACGGTTTCTCGGTCATCACGGGCGAGACGGGAGCCGGCAAGAGCATCATCCTCGGTGCCATCGGCCTGCTCTTAGGGCAGCGCGCCGACTCGAAGACGCTGAAGCAGGGGGCCGACAAGTGTGTCATCGAGGCTCATTTCGACCTGTCTAACTATCAGATGAAGCCGTTCTTCGAGCAGAACGAGATAGAATACGACGCGGCCGACACCATCGTGCGCCGCGAGCTGACGGCCAGCGGCAAGAGCCGTGCGTTCATCAACGACACGCCCGTGGCACTCACCTTGCTGAAAGAGCTGGGCGAGCAGCTCGTCGACGTGCACTCGCAGCATCAGAACCTGCTGCTCAGCAAGCAGGACTTCCAGCTCTCGGTGGTCGACATCCTGGCGAAAGACAGTGTGCAGCTGTCTGACTATCAGTCGGCTTTTGCTGCTTATCAGCAGACGGCCCGCCGGCTGGAGAACCTGCGCGAGGAGATAGCCGAGGGGCGCCAGCAGGCCGACTTCCTGCAGTTCCAGTACGACGAGCTGCTGGCCGCCCGCCTGACAGACGGCGAGCAGGAAGAGCTGGAGCAGAAAAGTGAAACGATGTCGCATGCCGAGGAAATCAAGTCGGCTCTCTACGAGGCAGAGACTGCGCTTTCGGGCGAGGCCAGCGGCGTACTCTCCCAGCTCAAGCATGCGGTCTCGACGTTGCAGTCGGTGGCCCGTGTCTTCCCCGATGCAGCTGAGCTGGCCGAACGGATGGACAGCAGCTACATCGAGCTGAAGGATGTCGCCGGCGAGGTGAGCAGCCGGTTGGAGGACATCGACTTCGACCCGGCCGAGCTGGACCGCATCAACGACCGGCTGGACCGCATCTACGACCTGCAGAAGAAGTATCGCGTCGAGTCGGTGGCTGAACTGCTCGCCCTGCAACAGGAGCTGGAGCAGAAACTCGGTCAGATTGAGAACAGCGATGAGGCCGTGGCCGAACTGGAACAGGAACTGAAGGCCCTGCAGGCCGAATGCCAGCAGAAGGCCGATGTACTGAGCCAGTTGCGCGAGCAGGCTGCCCGCCAGATAGAGCAGGAGATGCAGCAGCGGCTGGTGCCCTTAGGCATGCCCCACGTGCGTTTTCAGGTCGGGATAGTCCGCGAACCCTTTTCACGCAGTGGTCAGGATCGCGTGTCGTTCCTCTTCAGTGCCAATACGTCGACAGCGCTTCAGCCGGTCTCGCAGGTGGCATCGGGCGGCGAGATTGCCCGCGTGATGCTCTCGCTAAAGGCGATGATCAGCGGAGCCGTGAAACTGCCCACCATCATCTTCGACGAGATTGACACGGGCGTCAGCGGCAGGGTGGCCGAACAGATGGCACAGATCATGGCCGAGATGGGCAGCAAGGAGCGACAGGTCATTAGCATTACCCATCTGCCGCAGATAGCCGCGATGGGAACCACCCACTACAAGGTGTACAAGGACGAGACGGCACAGGGCACTACCAGCCACATGCAACAGCTCACGGCCGACGAGCGGGTGCGGGAGATTGCCCAGATGATGAGCGGTAGCGACGTCAGCGAGGCGGCCATGGCCAATGCGCGGCAACTGCTGAAAATGGCGAGTGAACGCAGACTCCCGCCGGTGACAAAGGAAAAGAAAACGAAAACAACAACCGAACAATGACAAAACGATATTTGTGGACTCTCTTACTGATATGCCTGACGACCGTCGCTCAGGCTCAACCATCGTGGAGCAAAAAGGCTGTGAAGTCGGTCTTCACGCTGAAAACCTTCGATGCCGGCGGCCAGTTGCTCGGTGCCTCGACCGGATTCTTCGTGGGGGAACAGGGCGAGGCCGTCGCAGCATACGCACCGTTTCGCGGTGCCAGCCGTGCCGTCGTCATCGATGCCGGCGGCAAGGAACTGCCCGTGGCAGTCATGCTGGGGGCCAGCGAGACATACGACGTGGCGAAGTTCCGCGTCGAGGTGAAGAAGACGGTGCCCCTTCCTGTCGCTGCCCAGGCCGCAGCCGTAGGGCAGACGGTCGTCGTGCTGCCCTACCGCGAGCCGAAGAAGACGGCCGAGGGGACGGTCGGTAAGGTGGAGACGTTCAATCAGGCATACGAATACTACAGCGTCACGCTCCAGCCGGAGACTGGCACCGTGGGCACACCGTTGCTGAACGAGCAGGGGGAAGTCGTCGCCCTGCTGCAGCAGAGCCATGAGGGCGACACGCTCTGCTATGCGGTGTCGGCACGGTTTGCCGACGGGCTGCACATGACCGGCCTGAGCCTGAACGACCCGGCGCTGAAGGCCGTGAAAATCAAGAAGGCACTGCCTGCCGACCTGGGGCAGGCACAGCTCATGCTCTACTTAGGCGCTGCCTCGCTCGACTCGGCTGCCTACGCGGCGATGGCCGACGACTTCATCCTGCAGTTCCCCGCTGCCCCCGACGGCTATCAGACACGTGCCGGACTGGCCGTTGCTGCCGGGCGCTTTGCAGAGGCGCAGCGCGACATGGAGCAAGCCCTCAGCGTGGTCAGTGACAAGGCTGAAGTTCATAACGTCTATTCGCGCCTGATTCTGCAGAAGGAGATCTATAAGTCTGGTATGCCCTACGAGCCGTGGTCGCTCGACCTGGCCCTGCAACAGGCCGAAGAGGCTTATCGCCTCAGTCCGCAGCCTGCATATCGTCAGCAGCAGGCACTGGTGCTTTTCGCGCAGAAAGACTATCAGCGAGCCTACGACTGCTACATGGAACTGGCGCAGACGCCCCTCCGTTCGGCCGAGGTGTTCTATGAGGCATCCCGATGCAAGGCGCTCCTGCACGACACGGTGGCACAGGCTGCCCTGCTCGACAGTGCCGTGGCCACCTTCTCGCAGCCATATCTGAAAGAGGCTGCCCCCTATTTGCTGGCGCGGGCACAGATGGCACTCGCGCAAGGGCGCTATCGCGGAGCCTTCCTCGACCTGAACGAGTATGAGACGCTGATGCGGTCGCAGCTGAATGCCAACTTCTATTATATGCGTTATCAGGCTTGCGTGGGCGGAAGACTCTTCCAGCAGGGTATCAACGACATCAGCAAAGCCATCGAACTGCAGCCGAAGGAGCCTTTCTACTACTCAGAGAAAGCCTCGCTCGAGGTAAGGGTGGGGCTCTACGCTGATGCCGTTGAGACGGCCCGGCAACTCATTCAGCTTGCACCGGAGCAGAGCGACGGCTACCTGTTCCTTGGGTTGGCGCAATGTCTCTCAGGCAACAAGACTGAAGGCCTGAAGAATATGGAAAAAGCCCGCGACATGGGCGATCCCCAGGCCGCGGACTTGATAAGTCGTTACGCAAAATAACCGGTACGTGCTATTTCTCAGCGTCTTCTTCCTTCTCAGTGTTCTTGTGTTTAAACACCTTGTGATGGAAGAAGGCCATACCTTCCATACAGATCAGCACCAGCACGGTGGCGGCTGTGGCCAGCAGGTACATGCCTGAACCTGCTGCCATGCCGATGGCTGCCGTCACCCAAAGGCCGGCGGCAGTGGTCAGTCCTTCTACCTTGTGCTGCTGGAAGATGATGGTGCCGGCACCGATGAAGCCGATGCCCGTCACCACCTGAGAGGCGATGCGGCTCGGGTCGAGACGGATGCCCGGCGTACCGATGATGCTGTCGAAGCCATGAGCCGAGAGAATCATGAACAGGGCTGCACCCAGACCTACAAGGAAATGGGTGCGGAAACCGGCGGCCTTCTCGCGATACTCGCGCTCCAGACCGATGACACCGCCCAGCAGGGCGGCTATGAAAATGCTTAAAACGTACTCGCCTGTCATGTCGGATTACTGCTCTTGAAAATCGAGGTCGGCCTCTACGACGAAGAACACTTCGCCGGCCTCATACGGTCCTTTGCCTTCGGCCACGGCCGCTTGGCAGACATAGTCGGATATAACCTCCAGATCGATGTCGACCTCGTCGTCGTTGGTTTCCAGAATTCCGCTCTCAAAGAAATACTCGCCGATGGCGTCCATCATGAACTGCAAGTCGGCATCGGTGTATTTCTCCTTCAGTTCGCAAGGCAGTTGCTCGCGGATGAAGGCGATTTCGCGGCGGTTCTCCTCTTCGTCGTGGAGAAGCTCTTCGTCAATGCTTGCCATAGTCGGTTAGAGTAATGCCTCAAATTTCTCTTCAAACTTAGCCTTCGGCATGGCACCGACCAGCTTGTCGACAACCTTTCCCTCCTTGATAAACAGGATGGTGGGAATGTTGCGGATGCCAAATTCTTCTGCCAGTTCGTCGTTCTCTTCTACGTCGCATTTGCCTACGACGATTCGTCCGTCGTACTGCTCGGCCAGTTCGCTGATGATAGGGGCTACCATGCGGCAGGGGCCGCACCACGTTGCCCAGAAATCAATAACCAAAGGCAGATTGCCGTTCTTCAGACTTGCAAAGTTCTCGCTTGTGATTTGTACTTCCATTGTTCTGTTTTTTTATGGGGTGAATACTGTTTTGTTGTAAAGATGATTGTAAAATCCGGTGTGCTGAAAGACAGACGGAAAAGAATGTCAGTTGATCTTGTAGTCGAGTGCTTCGGTGCGCTCAATATAATCAATGAGCGAGTGACGCACGTCGACGGAGCTTTTCTGTGACCGTAGTAGCACATGGTGCTTGCCGGTTGAGTCGCGCAACTGAAAGAAAAGCTTGGTATGACCGGGATGCTCACTGATCAGCTCCTTCAGCTCGGTGACAATCTGGTCGTCGAGTAAGTCGGAGTTCAGGGAGATGGTGATACGGTCGATGGCCTTTTCCTTGACGGATTGCAGCAGTTCGACGTTGGACACCTTCAGCTCTTTCTGTTCGTTGTTGAAGTAACGGGGCTTCATCTTGCCAGTGACGTAGACGGCAGCGCCTTCAATGAACTTGCCGTTCAGATTGATCCAGTCGTCGCCGAAGAGTGCCAGTTCGCCCGAGCCGTAGAAGTCTTCAAGAGTAATGAAACCGCAAGGCTTGTTGTTCTTCGTGAACTTCGACCGCACGGCGGTGACAATACCGCCCAGGGTGACGTCCTCTCTGTCCTTCAGGGCAGCGCCGTTATCGGCCAGTTCGTCGCAATGGGTATTGCAGAGGTTGTCCAGGACAATCTTATATTCGTCGAGCGGATGGGCTGAAAGATAGATGCCTACGAGGTCGCGCTCTTTGTTCAGTCGCTCAATGTCGCTCCATCTGATGTCGGTCTTGGGAATGGCGGGTGTGCTGATCTCGATACTGTCAAAGTCGCCGAACAGCGAATTCTGGGCTTCGTTCTTTGCCTGAATGTAGCTTTGTCCGTAACGGACGAGCAGGTCGAGGAACATCTGTCCTTTTGCATCTTCGGCAAAGAAGGCCTCACGGCGAATGCCGAATGAGTCAAATCCGCCGCTCAGCACGAGCGATTCGTAGGCTTTTCGGTTGACGCTTGACGAGACACGCTCGGCGAAGTTGAAGATGCTGGTGAAGGGGCCGTTGGCCTCGCGCTCCTTGATGATGGCTTCGGCCACTGAATCGCCCATACCCTTGATGGCAGCCAGACCGAAACGAATCTCGCCTTTGTGATTGACACCGAACTTCAGGTACGACTCATTGACGTCAGGTCCCAGCGTGGCGATGCCCATCTGCTTGCACTCGTCCATCAGTTTGGTGATTTCCGTGATCTGATCCCGGCGGCGGGTCATGATGGCGGCCATGAACTCGGCGGGGTAGTTGGCCTTCATGTAGGCCGTCTGGTATGCTACCCAGGAGTAACAGGCGGCATGCGACTTGTTGAAGGCGTAGGAGGCGAACTTCTCCCAGTCTGCCCAGATCTTCTCCAGTGTCTTCGGGTCGTGGCCGTTCTTCTTGCCGCCGTCGATGAACTTTGGCTTCATGGCGTCTACGATGTCTTTCTTCTTCTTACCCATTGCCTTACGCAACGCGTCGCTCTCACCGCGGGTGAAGTCGGCCAACTGGCGCGACAGAAGCATCACCTGCTCCTGATAGACCGTGATGCCGTAGGTGTCTTTCAGGTATTTCTCCATGCAGGGAATGTCGTACTTGATTTCCTCGCGGCCGTTCTTTCGGGCAATAAAGGACGGTATGTAGTCCATGGGCCCCGGTCGGTAGAGCGCATTCATGGCAATGAGATCCTCGAAGACCGTGGGGTGAAGCTCGCGCAGGTATTTCTGCATGCCGTTCGATTCGAACTGGAACGTGCCGATGGTCCGGCCCTGCTGATAGAGTTCGTAGGTCTTCGGGTCGTCGATGGGGATGCGGTCAAGGTCAACGTCGATGCCGCGTGTAATCTTCACATTGGCACATGCCTCCTTCAGCTCGGAGAGGGTCTTCAGGCCAAGGAAGTCCATCTTGATGAGGCCGGTCGACTCAATGACGTGGCCGTCGTACTGGGTACAGTTGGTCTTCGTGTCTTTGAAGTCGGGGTCGTCGGCTGTAGAGACAGGCACCCAGTCGCTGATAGGATCGCGGCAGATGATGAAGCCGCAAGCGTGGATGCCCGTACCGCGGACGGTTCCTTCGAGCATCTTGGCATATTTGATGGTGTTAGCCAATGCCGGATCGGTAGAGGCCTCGGCATCGCGCAGCTCCGGCGTGCACTTGATGGCGTTGGTCAGATTCATCTTCAGACCGTCGGGCAGACGGTCGGGGATGGCCTTACACAGGGCATTCGACGTGGGTAATGGCAGTTTCTCTACTCGTGCAACGTCCTTGATGGAGTTTTTGGTGGCCATCGAGGCGTAGGTGATGATGTGTGCACAGTTCTCGTGGCCGTACTTGTCCATCACCCATTTCAGCACCTTGCCACGGCCGTCATCGTCGAAGTCGGTATCAATATCAGGCAGAGAGATACGGTCAGGGTTCAGGAAACGCTCGAACAGCAGGTCGTACTTCAGCGGGTCTATCTTCGTAATGCCGAGACAGTAGGCCACCACGCTTCCGGCAGCCGAGCCACGGCCAGGACCTACCCATACGTCGAGTTCGTCGCGGGCAGAGTTGATGAAGTCCTGCACAATGAGGAAGTAGCCTGGGAAACCCATCGTCTTCATGATGTGAAGCTCGAAGCGTACACGGTCATCGACCTCTTTCGAAAGCTCTTCGCCATAGCGCTTGTGGGCACCCTCGTAGGCCAACTTGGCCAGATAGTCGGCTTCGAACTTGATGCGGTAGATTTTATCATATCCGCCCAGCTTCCTGATTTTCTTTTCACCCTCCTCTGGCGACAGTTGGTTTTGACCGTTCTCGTCGCTGGTGAACTCCTTGTACAAGTCTTCTTCGGAGAATTTCTTTCGCCATTCCTCCTCTGTGCCGAAACTCTCAGGGATGGGGAAGAAGGGCATGATGGGGTCGTGGTCGAGCGAATAGGTCTCCACCTTGTCGAGAATCTCCAGCGTATTCGAGAGCGCCTCGGGTACGTCGGCAAAGATCTCGTTCATCTCGGCCTTGGTCTTAAACCACTCCTGCTTCGAGTAGAGCATTCGGGTGGGGTCATCCAGGTCTTTGCCTGTAGAGAGGCAGAGCAGATGGTCATGAGCCTCGGCATTCTCTTGTTCTACAAAGTGCACATCGTTGGTGCATACAAGCTTGATGCCGTATTCATGAGCCAGTTCGATGAGCACCTTGTTGGCTTGCTGTTGCAGGGGGAATGTCTCGCGGTTGGCGCGTATCGTAGGGTCTTTCACCTCATGGCGTTGCAGTTCCAGGTAATAATCGTCGCCGAAGAGGTTGTGATACCACTCGACGGCCTCGCGGGCTCCGGCAATGTCGCCGTTGAGAATCTTGCGGGGCACCTCGCCGGCGATGCAGGCTGAACAGACTATCAGTCCCTCATGGTAGCGCTCCAGGTCGGCCCGGTCGGTACGTGGACGCATGTAGTAACCGTCGACCCACGAGTTCGACACCAGTTTGATCAGGTTCTTATAGCCCGTGTAGTTCTTGGCCAGCACAATCAGGTGGTAGCCGCTCTGGTCTTCACGTCCGTTTTTCTGTTCCTTTGGACCGTATTTGGCCACATACATCTCACAGCCGAAGATGGGCTTGAACGGTTCCAGTCCTTCTTTTTTCCGTCCCTTGTTCACGTCATTGACGACATCGTGGAACTCCTTGATGCCAAACATGTCGCCATGGTCGGTGATGGCCAGTCCGCGCATGCCGTCGCCGATGGCTTTCTTGACCAGGTCCTTGATTTTTGACTGTCCGTCAAGGATGGAATAGTAAGTATGTACGTGCAGATGTATGAAATCTTCCATTGTGTGGGTTGCTGACAGTTATGTTTGGGCTGACAAAGATACGGCTAAAAAATGACTTGGCCAAAGATTCTCTGGCTTTTATTTTCGACCTTGTTGATCATTCATGCTAAACTGCCTTGCAATTCGGCCTGAACCACGACGTAATTCGGCCTGAATTGCAGGCTAATTCAGCCTGAATTATAACCGGTTGAATATCAGTTTGTTACAAAAGTAATTCGGCTCCTCTTGGAACTTTGGCGGGATTCCCCTTGAAAGGACTATATCTCGAAGTCGAGACAAGCGCGGTTGGAGGTGTAGGGGCGAACCTTGCCGTTGGCTACGGCCAGGTGCTCCGGATGCTGGGCATAGCCACGCAGAGCCTCTTCCGATTCGAGGGTCGAGTCGAGCATGACGTCGGCATTCGAGGAAGCCAGGCGGCCATCGATGATGACTTTCGCTTCGATGAGTCCGGGAACCTTGCCCACAAGCCCTTCCAATCCTTGTTTGATGCCGGCTTTTACAGTCGCTTTCTCTTCGTCAGAGAGTTCCGGACGGAGCGTCCAGAGAATAATATGTTTAACCATTGGAAATACGGAAAATAGTTTTGTTTCGTTTGCAAAATTACCTTATTTTCCCCGATTTTTGCAAAGAATGTCATAAAAAGTTTGTTAATTGCTGAAAAAGTATTACCTTTGTAGACGATTTTGTACTAATGATAAACCATGGGAGAACGAATCAAGAAACTGAAGAAAATCAGAATCCATCATGAGGGCACCACTGAATTGCTCTATACTTTATTCGGAATCATCGCTGTCGGAGTGATACTTTGGAGATCTTTCGACACGCAAATCCCCTTTGTCATCTTCTTGGCCATCTTTGGTGTGGCTTGGCTGCTGATGCTCAACTTCTATCGTTGCCCCATCCGTTATTTTGCCGGCGATACAGAGAAAATGGTCGTTGCGCCTGCCGACGGTAAGATTGTGGTGATAGAAGAGACGGAAGAAAATACCTATTTCCACGACAAACGACTGATGATCAGCATCTTTATGAGTCCGCTGAACGTCCATGCCAACTGGTTCCCGGTAGATGGGAAGGTGAAGTTCGTGAAGCATTTCAACGGTAATTATCACAAGGCATGGCTACCCAAGGCCAGTGAGGAGAACGAGCATGCTGACATCATGATAGAGACGCCCGACGGTCAGAATGTGCTGGTGCGGCAGATTGCCGGTGCCATGGCGCGCCGCATCGTGACCTACGCCAAGGACGAAGAAGATTGCTACATCGACGAGCACCTGGGCTTTATCAAGCTGGGGTCGCGTGTCGATGTCTATCTGCCGCTTGGTTCCAAGCCTGAGGTGAAGATGAGCCAGCCCACAACGGGCGACCAGACCGTGATAGCCCGACTGCCATGAAGAAGCATATCCCCAACGCCATCACTTGCCTGAACCTGATTTCAGGCTGCATCGCCACTTATTTTGCCTTTCAGGGCGAATATACGCTGGCCTTGCTCTTTATTGTTATCGGTGCGGTGTTCGATTTCTTCGACGGCATGACTGCCCGTCTGCTGCATGTCTCTTCGCCTATTGGCAAAGAGCTGGACTCTCTGGCCGATGATATTACTTTCGGCTTTGCCCCTTCTGCCATGATTTTTGCCCTGCTTCAGTCGCTGTGTGCTTCTGAGGTTGCCACAGCCGGTTCGGCTTTTCAGGGACAGGTGATGAGCCTTTTGCCTTACCTTGCCTTTGTGATGGCTGCTTTCTCGGCATTACGATTGGCGAAGTTCAATCTTGACGAGCGTCAGACCACCTCGTTCATCGGTCTGCCTACGCCGGCCAATGCCCTGTTCTGGGGTTCGCTCATCGTAGGCTTCGGTGCTGGGATGACATCGTCTGCCTATTTCATCTATGCCATCCTTGCGATGGTCTTCGTCAGCAGTTATCTGCTCGTAGCCGAACTTCCCCTCTTTGCCTTGAAGTTCAAGCAATGGGGATGGAAGGGCAACGAGGTGAAATACATCTTCCTGCTCACTTCTGTAGCCATGATTCTCGTGATGGGCATCGTGGGGCTTGCCGCTGTGATTGCATGGTATGTGATTTTATCAGTCGCAACGAACAAGCGATAGAACGAACCTAACTTCACTTTTACTACGTTTTTACTACGATTTACTTATGCAGTTCTTCTTTGGTGTTATCTTCTTCTTGCTTGCGGTCTTGGCCTTTCTGATCTTGATTGGCTTGCACTATTTCCGTAAGCTGATACAACGGGTGCGGAAAGTCATGACGGGCGATCTGGACGACGAGGAGGTCTTCCGCCGCATGGCTGATAAGCATTATCGCGGGAAGAACGATCCGAAGTTCGACAAAGACTATTTTAAGGGTACCTCCTCAAAAGGAAGCCGTAGGCCGGAGTCCAATTCTTCTTATCGGACCACGACTACTACGGCCGAGGGTGTCACCATCATCGACGACCGTCCGCAGCAAGAACGGCAGAAGATCTTCGAAGCTGGCGAGGGAGAATATGTCGATTACGAGGTCGTGGAGAATTGAGAATTGATAATTCCCAATTCCCAATTCTCAATTCCCAATTCTCAATTCTTAATTGTGTACCAACGTGCCGATGTCCTCACCGTCCATCACTTTCTTCAGGTTGCCAACGATGTCCATGTTGAACACATAGATGGGCAGGTTGTTGTCCTGACACATGCAGATAGCTGTGAGATCCATTACCTTCAGGCCCCGTGCGAGTACCTCTTTATATGTTATATCCGTGAACTTTGTGGCTGAGGGGTCTTTCTCCGGGTCGGCTGTGTAGATGCCGTCCACACGTGTTCCCTTCAGCATCACGTCGGCTTCAATTTCGATGCCGCGCAGGCTGGATCCCGTGTCGGTGGTGAAGTAAGGCGATCCCGTTCCTGCCGAGAAGATGCACACGCAGCCCTGCTCCATTGCTTCGATTGCTTTCCACTTTGTGTAGAACTCACCGATGGGTTCCATGCGGATGGCCGTGAGCACCTTGTTCTTTACGCCGATGGCACCTAAGGCCGAGCTCAGGGCCAGCGAGTTGATGACCGTGGCACACATGCCCATCTGGTCGCCCTTCACGCGGTCGAAGCCCTTCTGACTTCCGCTCAGTCCGCGGAAGATGTTGCCACCTCCGATGACGATGCCTATCTGCACCCCCATCTCACTTACTTCCTTAATCTGGCGCGCATAGTCGCTCAGCCGTTCAGGGTCGATGCCGTAGCCCTGCTTTCCCATCAGGCTCTCACCCGAGAGCTTCAGGAGGATTCTCTTAAATCTTGCCATAGTCTTTTCAGTTTGGTCGTTATTACGATGTTTCGTTTTGTCTTATATCACGTACTGCACTTCCTTGAATGCATACCGCCGCAGCCGTGCGTTGCGGTCTCTGAGGATCAGCCGCCCGTCGGTCTCGATGGTCTCCAGCTCGGCTTCGAATTCGCCGTTGGCGTCGCGATAGCGGTGAAAGCCCTCGTTGCGGTACAGGCACGATACGTAGTCGAAATGCACCTCCTGTGCCTCTGTGTCGCATCGCGTCAGTTCTTCGCCGAAGGCCTGCACAATCTCGTCGAGCAGGGTCTCTCGGTCGGTCTCTCTGCCCAGCAGCTGCCAGAGCGAGACAGGGTTGGGCGCGTCGCTCAGGAACACCTGCTGATTCACGTTCAGCCCTACCCCGATGATGCACGATGCCAGCAGTTGTCCGTGCAGCTGGTTCTCTATCAGGATGCCCGCCAGTTTCCGGTCGTCCACGTAGAGGTCGTTGGGCCACTTGATGCGCACCCGCCCGGGTTCCACATAGCGGCAAACCACCCTGCGGATGGCCAGGGCGATAGCCTCAGACACCACGAACTGGCGGTCGGCCTTGACGAAGACGGGATGGCAGAGCAGCGAGAAGAGCAAGTTCTTTGCCCGCTGGCTCTCCCACGTGTTGTTGCCGCAGCCGCGTCCTGCGGTCTGGAAGTCGGCCCACACAGCCACGTTGTCTTCCCTGCCGAAGGGTGGCTCGTGTGTTTGCAGCCACCGGTTGGTCGAGTCGGTCTCGTCAATATGTATGCGAGTGAATTTCATAATTCCCGTGCAAAGTTACGAAGGTGTGAATCTCTTGCACGACCAGTGTCGTTCAGTCTGTTTGTGTGAATTAGTATTAGTCGATAATGACGCAGGTGTCAAGGAGAAGTCGCATTATATGGGATTAGTTGGAATAGACTGCTAATTGCGCCTTCAATTCAGGATCGTTGATGATGAATGCCCCTTTGTGCGCTCTTGCCCATCTCATGAATGCACTCCTTGCTGGCTTCTTAGAGTTGATGGCTCTGTTGGCTGCCATTCTGGCTTTTCTCTCTTCGGTTGACATAATAATTGCAATTATTGAAATGTTTCGGTTGCAAAGATACGAAATATTTGCTGATTAATTGCAATTGTGTGGAAAAAGTTGCAATGATTAGCGGAAATGGGCAGGTATTAAGGAAGAAAAAGACAGCCGAGAACTGGATGAATATTCACAAAAGATTCATGGGGGGGGGTAAAACCTTGCGGCTTTT